>LNFM01005448.1_pt1 | contig 22020 bp, 15 predicted proteins | sample 596031 | NCBI WGS metagenome assembly LNFM01 (sample SAMN04254537, study PRJNA301005) | activated carbon metagenome | isolation source: dual media filters at the Ann Arbor, Michigan drinking water treatment plant | place: USA: Ann Arbor
TGTTCCAGGCTTTGCGCGGTGTCGCTCAGGTCGACCAGGGTTATGTCCAATCGGACGCGCCGGCAGACACCTGGTCAGAAGGGGTGATCGTCACTTTCGATCCATCGGTTATCCCGTTGGCCACGTTGTGCGATGTGCATCTCAGAACGCATTCCGCCACCCGGGCCTGCTCACCTGGCAGCAAGTACCGCAGCGCGATCTACATCTTCGAAGATAGCCAGCTGCATGAGGCCGAACTGGCGATAGTTCGATTCGCCGAGGAGGTCGGCAAGGCGGTGTATACTCTGGTTCTTCCGTTTAGACGTTTCAAAGCGTCCGAGGAGCGGTATCAGAACTACTATCGAACCGATCCGAGCAGGCCCTTCTGCCGCCGGAGCATCGACCCGAAGCTGGATCATATTCGACGGCACTTTCCGGAGCTGGCGCTCCCTGCAGCTGAGCCTCCCGCTAAGCAAGCCATCGATAATGCTGATGGCTCGTAGTGCCAGGGCGGCTCTGCGTGATGCCACCAGATAGTTTACGAGTTCTCAGCGCTGCTTTGACTGAATTCCGCCAAGAAGCGCTGGAGCCGTGGCGATATTGTCAAATGGGCCGGTGCGGCGCATGGACCGCAGCTTAACGCATCCATCGCTTGCCGGCCGGGGTCTCGTGGACAACCCCAGCGAGCAATTTACAGGGCCGCGTTCAATTAGAGGACTCCCTAGTTTGCCGGCTACTGCAGTTCTCATAACCTTGGAAGCATCGGCGTTGTGGAAAAAACCGTAACGGACCGTGATCCTCGCGACAGCGCTACGTAAAGGTTAGGAGCCGTCATCCTGTCGGCATTAAGGATAAGGGCGTGGTCCGATTCTAGTCCTTTGAGCAGCAGCGTTGAACCGACTGCCCGTGCGGGCAGCCTGCGGCCAGCAAAGCGGTTCTGGTCCCGGACGCTAGCAGCTGCCAATATCAACCCTTCCTCAGGTTTGCGTGCGGCTGCTTCAAGAGCCCCCATCATCGGAGCGAACAATCCACGTCTAAAGATCCGCCTGTTCCTATCCTCCACGAGGACTTTCAGGAAATGCACGGCCTCGCCATATCCTCCACCCCCAATCACCGATTGCGCAGCTGTCTCCTCACGAGAGGGCGGTTGACGGTTCCGGCCTCGACTAAGGACCTCCAGGCGTCTGCGTAGTCTGTCACCTTCGAGATTGACCATGACCTCGCGCGCAAATTCCATGGCTACGTCAAACAGATCCTGACCCTGCTGTCCGTCCATTCGACGAGCCCAGTCAATCATTCCCCGCAACTCGACGGGCTCAACGACTCCGACTCCGTCGGCATGTCGCGCGTACTCATGGCGGCTGGCAACATTGCGCGCATCGCCAATGATCAGAACAGTTTCGTTCCTATTGCGATCAATCTCGAATTGGGCGGCGATCTGCGCTCGCACATCGATGCCATCATTACCTGTCAGCTGGCGCCAACGCACCCGTTCACCACCGGTGCTTACATCGATCCGGCCGCCGCGCAGCAAAGTTGCTCGAGATTGCAGCAGCCAAGCGCCTAGATCGTTCGCGCCGACATTGTTCCATCGGTGAGGGACTGCCAACTGCCCGACTTCCGCATACGCTTGCGCCACAACATTCCACCCAGGCAGGCGATCCTGCGGATCGAAATCGAACACGGCCTGCAGGTTGTCGCCGAACACGCAAGTCGGTAGCAGGCGCGACAGCGAAAGCGCCAGGCCGTGCTGCCCGGTGGAGCAGTCCTGATACTCGTCGACCAAAAGACGGCTATAGGTCGCGAGCAGTATCTCGTCGATCGCCCGAGAAGCGATGAGGTTGGATGCCGCCCGGCGCAATGCCGGATAGTTTGGGGCGTCGCCATCGAGGACGAAGCCGCTTCGCAACGGGTAGGTTCCGACCAGCCGCATGGCCCACCCGTCAAGCGTTGCCAAACGATAGCGTGAGGCCGGCACCTGCCTTCGCGACAGGCGACCGCCAAGCGCGATGCGTCCCGCATTGGTGTGCGTCAACACGAGCGCAGGCTTTCCTTCATTAGCGAGGACGGATTCTATGATCGACTGCGTCTTGCCGCATCCAGCTGGTGCAATTACGAGGCCGCGCCGTGCAGCGAGTATGTCAGCGTGCTGCACCATCGTCGGCCTCCGGAGGCAGGTCTGATTCAGCTTCAGCCCACGCAAAGACATTGTTGATCACAGCCGCCAGAGAACCGCACGCGTTCAGGTTTGGTCCAACGACTTCCCGCCCGATCCGCTCGGCCGGATCGACGTCTTTGTAAAGACTGGCCCCCTTTTTCTGTGCAGCCTTTCCAAGAAACGGCCGCATCTCCGCCGTGAACGCTTCCCGGCATTCCTTGATGCCTATCGCGTTGTCGGACGCCCATTTGATATTGGCGTCGACCGCATCTTCTGACCGCCAATCGCAAGCAATCTCGATGAGCTTGGCAATGGAGCCTTCCGGTACGCAGGCAAAGATCTCATCCTCCGTGGCATTGCCCGCCGACCACTCGAATATATCGATCCCCTGTTCGGTCGCCGCTTTCCGGTCAGCTTCGGCAGGCTGCTTGTCGCAATCGCGCAGAATGGCAGTTCGGTATCCTAGGCGGCGGAATGCAAGGGCGCGCGCGAATGCGTTGTCGCCGCCACCGTCGGCCCACAGTACACCGTGCGCGTTGATGCCAGTCATATCCTGCGACTGTCGGTGGAGATCAATGCCGCGAACAAGGCCGATCTCCGTCTTTCCCTCGCACACGAGCACACTCCGCGCCAGGAAGGCGTCCGGACATGCTCTCACCGTGGATTGAGCGCCGCTACCCGGACAGGACAGCGTGTGGCGGGCATTACCGGCTTGCGCCTTGCGGACAACCCAAAGTTGATCTGAGGCGAGTTCTCTCAGCACCACGGGCGAATGCGTGGTCATGAAGACCTGGGGCCCGGGATCGCCTTCCTTGGAGCCAAGGCAATGGAGCAACCTCGTGATCCGGTACGGCTCAAGTCCGTGCTCAACCTCGTCGATGAGAGCAACCTGGCTCTCGCCTCCTGCGTGCCTTTGCATTCCCGCAACCAGCAACCGGCCGGAGCCGAGGCCAAGATTCCTCAATGGGATTCCATTGGCATCATGGACGCCGATTGTGCCACCTGTGAAAGAAAGCCCCTGCACATCGAGTAACGCCTGTACCTCGCCTACATCGACGCCGATTTCCTCGCCGACTTCGGTCACGATGCGCAAAGTATTATTGACCTCGTCGTTGGCCTTGCCCTTGAAGGAGTCTCGAGCCAGACGCCCGGCAGTTGTCAGAGCTGCCGAGGCTTTTGCCCGATCGGTCGAAAGCCGGTTTAGCACGGAGCGTTGGCCCCACGCGAAATGCTGTGCCATGTATGCGCCAAGGCGAGTGGGCGCGTTGGCCGCTCGATGTCCCCAGGACATATCCCGCGTAGCACCCTGTGCAGCCGCCCGCTCAGATACCAGTGTCCATGTAGGTTCGAGATCTTCCGCGACCTGCAGCCTGACAGTCAGGACGGTTTCGAGATCAGGTCCCGGCTCGTCTTCCAACTCCTCGCGGTCGCCGGCCCATCCTTGGTGGTACAGACCGTAGAGGTCATAGTCCTTGAGCTCGTCTCCCAAAGCTCCAATCGTGATCTTGATGTCGATGAGCTGCGTCGGGTCCATTCCGTGAAGATCGGCATCAGTGAACGTTGTCTGACGACGCGCCCCCAAGGTCAGATCTATGGCATCCAGGATGGTTGATTTGCCGGAATCGCCGGGGCCGATAAGGCAGTTCATGCCCTCGGATGGGACCCAGTCCAACTTCTTGATGCACCTGAAATTCGCGATCTCGATCTTGCGGATGGTGGTCATGGAAAAGTTCTTCGATGAAATTGATTCTTATCTGACTGTACTGGATCGGTCGCATTTCACATACGACGATACCGTGCTCAAAGGCTTTGGCCGCAACCGGCCAGTCGGCCGGTCGGGCTCTCGTGAACGGAACCCCGAGAGGGCGGGTTTCCGCCATTCGGCTTCGATCCCTTGCAGAATGCTGCACAGCAGCGTGAGCATCGCTGTCCTTTGGCTATATTGCGCCCGCAAGACAGCACCGACATCTCATTGTTCAGCTCAACCATCATCAGGGCATTTGCCGAGATGCAAGAATAAGACTTACCAGCAGCAAGCTTGACCAAAGCCCGGGCCATCCTCACCGCAAAGCCTGGATTGGCGACGACCTTGCCTGCTTCTTCGTAGATCTCGAATCTCCGACACAATTTGTGCTCGTCTTCAGCAAGCACAGGCGCTTCACGCCTACTCTCAGAGGCGCCGACATGCGTGACGCCGAAATCGGCGCTCTCTACGGACTTAAAGTCTCCGTATCCGTCGGGCAAATGCCGACGTGGATCGCGCTCATCGAACACTTATGTCGAAGTAGCAGTTCGGGCTAAAGCCACGTGCCGACAAATCCTTCCCGTCAAAACCCCGGCAATTTGCTAGCACTGTCGTACTTCCGATGCGGTAATTCTTGCGAATATGCGTATGGCCGTGAACCCAGAATGGCGTGTTGGTCATGCCGGCGATGATGTCATCCAGTTCGCTCGCAAACGCGCCGTCGAGACCGTTGCCCATGTGCAGCGGGTTCAAGCCCTTCAGGCTCGGCGCGTGGTGACTGACGACGATGGTCGGCCGTTCTAGTTTTGCCGCAAGGCGGCGTAACGCATGGACTGCCCGGTCGTGTGCAGCAAGCGTGTCCGCGGGCAGCAGCTTGGTCAAAGCGGTTTCGCCGTCATCGGTCGCTCGACGCGTTTTCGCGAAGAAGTATTCCCCGATGCCCCTTCGTATGCGTTCAGATGCGGCTTTGTCGCGGGCCGCGAGGTCGGTCCAGAGCGTGGTCCCGAAGAACCGCACGCCGTCGATCTCGATGGGTTCGTCATCGAGAACGCTCACGCCGGGCAGATGCTTGCGGAGCAGGAGAATGGTGTCTTCGAACACACCGCCGTAATGCTCGTGGTTGCCCGCCACGAGGATCACATGCGCGAATGCCTTGGTGGCGTCTTCCACAAAACACAGGACGCGCTCCCGCTGCTTGACGCTGTAAGGATCGGTCCGTGCGGGATCGAGCGCGCTTGCGTGGCAGAGGTCACCCGCGATGATCAGCACGTCGCCGCCCGGTAGCTGATGCCGGAACGCTTGGGCTTCCAAATGCAGGTCGCTCATGTAGTGGCAGCGCATGGTCGCTCCGAATCACCGGGTCTTTCGACCTTGGGCGATCCGCGCGGCTTTGTCGGTTAAGCCGCGTTAACAGCTGGTCGGGCGACCGATGCGGCCACGCTTTTCCATAGCGTTTATTGCTGCACTGCATCGTGACACGCGCAACCAGCTTGCCATCATCTTCTTCGGTATAACCCCGACAAGAAGAAGGATGTTCATGTCTACAAATGCTCTTAAGTACACGACCCACGAAGGCATCACCAAACTCGTACCGCTCGACACTATTCGTATCATTCGTCCTTTGACCGAAGAAGATAAGGCGCGCACTAGGGACTCGTTGAAGGAGAAGAGAGGCATCGACATCGACGCGGCCCGCGTCAATGTCCGCATCGAGTTCGGTGACAAGTCATCCAAACTGGCACAGGAATCACTCGATGCACTGCGTGAGCAGGGGATCGCCCTGGTCAATCTTGGCTCCGACCGCTACGTGCCCGCCACCAACATCACGGGCGCAGAAGCCTTCACTAAGGACGACGCTGAACGGTTGAAGGGCGAGGAGTACACGCTCACGCAGACCTTCCGCTCCAAGGTCGATACGCGGGCAGGGACGGTGCTGTCCTCCGCCACGCCGGTCCAGATCATGGACCGCCGCGCCAAGGCGATGGAAGCTGTGCCGGCCAACAGCAACAACAAGAAGCCGACGGCCAAGCCTGCGTAAGAGCAGGATCTACTTAAGCAAGTAGCCAAATACCCACTTGGGTGTTTGGTCCAATCTCGGGCTCAAGAGCCAGGCTTGGAGCCAAGCTTTAATCGCCTGTTTTCAAGGCTTAATACCTTCAGTTTTTCAATAATCTGCGCTGAACCAGGGCCGCAATGCCCCCTCCCGCAGCACTTGATTTTGTCAGAAAAAAGCTATATACTTCTGACACATCTTGCGTACGGAGAACTGCTAAATGCTTTCAATTAAAGATAAAATTCTAAAGCTGGTCCGGGCGCACGGGAGGGGGTCTCGTGTCTATACGCCAAAGGACTTCCTGAGTATGGGGAGCCGGGCGGCCGTAGACCAGGGGCTAACCCGCCTCGTAAAGGACGGCGTGCTTCGTCGCGTTGGGCGTGGCCTCTACGATTGGCCGCGTCATAGCGATGTGCTGGATGGACCGGCTCCGACAAACCTGAACGCGGTCGTCGACGCGCTAAAGCGCAGATTCGACATCGATGTTGTGCCGAGCAACCTCGCTGCGGCCAATGCGATGGGGCTTACCCATGCTGTGCCAACGCGTGTGGAGTATCTCACCACCCGCAAAGTTCGGGACGTGAAGGTGGGATCTCGCAAGGTTCGGCTCGTTCCGGCAGGGACTGCGCTGGCTCCGTGGCTGAACACGCCGGCGGCGCCAGTGGTCCAGGCTCTGTTCTGGCTGCATGACCATCATCATCAGATCGATGATGACGCCATCGTCAGCATCAGAAAAAAAGCGTCACCTGACGCTCGCCGCGTGCTGGATCGGGATATGCACAGCCTTCCGGGCTGGGCGATTCCTCATGCGCGCCATATCGTCGAGAATCGTGCCACTGGGGTTTGATGAACGACGACTACGGCAAGTTTGAAGAACTCAAGAGGGCAGACCGCCTCGATACGTTCGAGGCGGCTGCCGAGCGTCTTGGAACAAACGCGCAGTCGATCGAAAAAGACTACTGGGTCTGCCAGACCATTGACGCCATGTTCAAAGGGCTGGGGGCCCGTCCCAAGCTCTACTTCAAAGGCGGTACGTCGCTCTCAAAAGGCTACGGCCTCATCAAGCGGTTCTCTGAAGACATCGACATCGTCATCTCCCGCGCCGGGCTTGGCATCAAATCCGAGGATGATCCGTTGCGTGAAGGCCTATCGCGCAACAAAATAAAGGAAGCTGCCGCAAAGGCGAAGGAGAAGTGCAGCTCGCATGTGCTTGACCGCATGCAAAAGAAGCTCTCCGAGCTCATGCCAACCTGCGAGTTCGAAGAGGACGACAGCGACAACGATAAATGCTCGCTGAAAGTGAAGTATCCGTCGTTGATGGACGCCGACGGATATCTCAAACCTTGGGTCAAAATCGAATGCGGCGCGCGCGGCGCGATCGAACCCGAAGTTCAAAAACGCATAGAGCCCTATATACAGACAGAGCTCGGCAAGAAGTTCGATCTCACCGTCGAGAAGGTCACGCTCATATCAGCTGGCCGTACGTTCTGGGAGAAGGCCCTAATCCTTCATGGTATCTACTGTGGGTTCAGAGACAAAGGCAGACGACCTGGCGAGAAAAACCTCATCTCGCGTCACTACTACGATGTCGCCATGATGTGCGATAGCGCGGAAGGCCGGAAGGCGGTCAAGAACCTTGCGCTTTTGACAAAGTGTCGCAATCACAAGCTCGCGCTGTTCCGAAACTCGTGGGAAAAGCTTGAAGAAGCCGAACCCGGGAAATTCCATCTCGTACCGCAGAAGGAAATTCTCAAGGACTTGACCGACGACTACGCGGCTATGACCGGCATGATGTTCGGCGATGCACCGGAATTCGATTGGATCATCGAGCAGCTCGAAAAGCTGGAGAAGACGATCAACAAAGCGAAATAACCAACGTGACCGACGACCGAATAATGCTCCTCCTGCGCGAAGCAAAACATCTCGCGTTGGAATACAGACAACTTACTGGCAAGCCACTTAGGATAACGGGCGAGGTCGCAGAATACGAGGCATCGCGATTGCTTGAGATTGAGCTAACGCCTGCCCGTCATGCTGGATACGACGCTGTGCGCAGCAGCGATGGTCGACGCTACCAGATCAAGGGACGATGTGTCTTACCCGGTAGCAAGCCAGGACAACGCCTGGGTGCGATAGACATCACCAAAGAGTTTGACGCGGTCCTTCTGGTCTTGCTCGACGAAAATTTCAACGCAGCCACGATATTCGAAGCGGAACGAGGCTCTGTAATAGATGCGCCTGAGCGGCCCGGTTCCCGTGCGCGCAACGAACGCAAGGCGATGAGCGTCAGCCAGTTCAGGCGCATCGGTCGACGTGTCTGGCCTCTTTAATGCCGCACGGCCGCATTCGCACTTAATCGCCTACTATGCCTTGAGCCCGTAGGGCGATCTCTCATCATGCCGACACTGCGCCGGTGCGCGCGTGCTTCAAGGGCTGCGCCCTCGGCTTTCGGCTACGCCGGCCGCCTCGCGCCATGCGCTCGGTTCCGCGCCCGCTAATCCCCGTCGCCTTCCATCGGCATCGAGACCGCCATCCCGGTGGGCTCAGCAAAAGGAGAGCGATATGCGTGAGTCATACAATGACCAATCCAACCCGAAGGCCAACAAACTGACCGCTTCCGATCTAGCTCAGTTCACAGGCACTGAGCATCTCTATCAACACTCACTCGCCCGCCGGATTTGCTACACGGATGGCGCGCAGTACCTGGCCTTAGCTGGCGAAGCGTATTGGCTCATCGACAAGATTGCCTGCGCCCAGCTTGAGCGTCGCTACGTACAACATGAGTTCCAGGTCTGGACGCTCACCGTGAATGATGACCGTTCGGCACATCTCGTTTGCACCGACGGTAACCTGGCAACCATCTCAGCCGAGCGCATCGAATTCACAGACTTCCCGCTTCCGGAAATCAGCTTGTATCTGACGAACAACACGATCTTGCTACCGACTGAGTACTAGGCCGTCTGGTGCGCCTTGCTCCCGCTGGCGAGGCGCATCCTTATCCACATTCCATATTGTCGAAGCTGTCGCGACGATTGACGTCACACGTCATAAGTCTGCATGGTCTCGCTGCGGCTTAAAGGGAGGCCTGCTGCATGCCACGTATAGCTGTCCATCCCGGCAAAATGCTTGCCGAAGAACTTGCTGCGCTAGGCGTTTCGCCAAGCGAATTGGCTCGCCAGATTGAGGTGCCGCCCAATCGCATCAGTCAGATTATCAACGGCAAGCGGGCCATCACAGGCGATACTGCACTGCGTCTGGCGCACTGGTTCAAGACGACACCGGAGCTGTGGCTGGACCTTCAGACCGCTTTCGACCTCCACATCGCCGAGGATGCGGCAGGTAGAGCTATTGGTAGCCTTCCAACTCGGGTTGGGAAGGCTCGAAGCATTGAGCACGCTTTTCATCCAAGAAAAATTCATCGCACAGGCTGACGACAGTATGAACCCGACATTTTTTGAGCAACCGATTCTCAATTCGCCGTATGACGCTCCTACGAGACATCATGCGCTCGATCCGGATGGACAGCCGCTCGATCAGCCGCCGGTAGATGGCAGACGGCGTTCCGAGCTCATCACACCTGTTCCTAAGCCTCGCAAGAAAAAGGCAGGCAAAGATCAAGAAAGCTTCGTGCTTTCCGACAAGGAAGGCTTGTCCACGATTGAACAGGAGTACAATCCGACTCCTATTATCAATGAAATCCGCCAGCACGTTGCGACCTGGCGGGAGATCCCAAACCCTGCGGACTGGGGGGTCACGCCTGCTACGGCGCAACTCTTGAAGCATTGGCGACATCATAATTTTCAGGGCGTGCAGCCATTCTTTTGCCAGGTAGAAGCTGCTGAGACCGCGATCTGGCTCACGGAAGTTGCGCGGCGTGAGAAACGCTACAAGCACCTTTGGGCGCATATCGAGGGTGCAAACAAGGATGCCAATCCTGAGTTGATGCGCCTTGCGCTCAAAATGGCGACAGGCAGCGGCAAGACGACTGTCATGGCAATGCTGATCGGGTGGCAAACAGTTAACGCCGTTCGGTCGCCGACAAGCAGCCTCTTTACGCGCGGGTTCCTGTTGATCGCCCCCGGCATCACCATTCGCGATCGCTTGCGCGTGCTGCTACCGCAAGATCCCGACAGCTATTACCGCACCCGCGAGCTGTTACCGGCGGACATGCTGCCGGATATCGACAAGGCCAAGATCCTCATCACAAACTACCACGCCTTCAAGCGGCGGGAGACGATGGAGGTCTCGAAGGTCGGACGCGCCTTGCTTCAGGGGAGGGGAGAGCCGGTCGTCACGATCGAGACCGAGGGGCAGATGCTGCAGCGCGCGTGCGGTGAGCTTCTGGCTATGAAGAACGTCGTCGTTATCAACGACGAAGCTCACCACTGCTATCGCGAAAAAGCCGGCTCCGACGACGAAGGCGCATACAAGGGCGAAGAAAAGGACGAGGCCAAGAAGAACAACGAGGCTGCGCGTCTATGGATCTCTGGTATCGAAGCCCTCAACCGCAAAGTCGGCGTGCGAGCGGTCTACGATCTCTCCGCGACCCCGTTCTTCCTGCGAGGCTCTGGCTATGCGGAAGGCACGCTCTTCCCATGGTCGGTCAGCGACTTCTCGCTGATGGATGCAATCGAATGTGGGATCGTCAAGCTGCCACGCGTGCCCGTTGCCGACAACTTGACGTCGAGCGACATGCCCGTTTATCGCGATCTTTGGGATCATCTCAAAGAGCAGGGTTACAAAATGCCCCAGAAGGGCGCGAGCAAAACTGGCGACCTCGACCCCTTTCAAGTGCCTCCGCCGCTTCAGACCGCTCTGTATGCCCTCTATGGTCACTATGAGAAGACATACGAGGCCTGGCAAAAGGCAGGCATTGGTGTCCCGCCCGTTTTTATCGTCGTTTGCAACAACACGTCGACGTCCAAGCTAATTTACGAATGGATGTCCGGCTTCGAGCGTCCGAGCGATGACGGCGAGAAGGTCAGAGAGCACTCCGGCCATCTCTCGCTGTTCCAGAACTACGATCAGTACGGCGAACGGCTAGCGCGCCCGAACACCTTGCTGATCGACTCCGAGCAGATCGAATCCGGCGACGCTCTTGACGCTGCATTCCGTGATATAGCCGGGCCGGAGATCGATCAGTTCCGGCGTGAGCTTATACAGCGCGGTGGAGCAGGAGCCGTATCAGCCGACAGCATCACGGATTCCGATCTCTTGCGCGAAGTGATGAACACGGTCGGCAAGACAGGCCGACTTGGCGAACAGGTACGATGCGTCGTGTCTGTCTCGATGCTCACTGAGGGCTGGGATGCCAATACCGTCACTCATATCCTTGGCATTCGCGCCTTCGGAACTCAGTTGCTTTGCGAGCAGGTCGTCGGCCGCGCGCTCCGCCGCCAGTCCTATGATCTCAATGATGAGGGCCTGTTCGACGTTGAGTATGCCGATATCCTCGGTATCCCGTTTGACTTCGCCTCAAAGCCTGTCGTTGCGCCGCCCAAGCCACCCAAGCCCGTCACACGCGTTCACGCGGTGAGAGAGCGCGAAGCCCTCTCGGTTTCGTTCCCTCGCGTCGTTGGATACCGAAAGGATCTTCCGGATGAGCGCATTACCGCTGAGTTCCGTGAGGACTCACGACTGCTGCTGACGCCCGAGCTGACTGGTCCATGCAAGACGCTGCTTGAAGGGATCGTCGGCGCAGGCGTCGAGATCGGCCCTGATGTTCTCGCGGACGTTCGCCAGAGCACAGTGTCGTTTACGATCGCCAAGCATCTGCTCTACACGCGTTTCAAGGAGCCGAATGAGCCAGCTCCGATGCACCTGTTCGGCCAGGTTAAAGGCATCGTGAGGCGGTGGCTCGACGAAGGATATCTTCAATGCACCGGCGGCACTGTGCCGGCGATGGTCGCCTATACCGAAATCGCAGACAAGGCGGCCGAACTCATCTACCTGGCCTGTCAACGCCGCGATGGTTCACAGACGCGGATGAAGGCCATGCTTGACGCCTACAATCCTCGCGGCAGCACATCCCAAGTTAGCTTCAACACCACCAAAGCCGATCTGTGGAAGACGTCCGCGGATAAAAGTCACGTCAATTTCGTCGTCTGCGATAGCGACTGGGAAGCGGAATTGTCCCGCGTAGTTGAGAGTCATCCGAGGGTAAAGGCCTACGTCAAGAATCAAGGATTGCAATTCGAGGTGCCATACCGCGATGGCGCAATACCGAAGAAGTACCTGCCAGACTTTATCGTTCAGGTTGATGACGGGCGTGGTCCTGACGACCTGCTCAACATCGTCGTCGAGACAAAGGGCTACCGCGGCCTCGATGCACAAATCAAAGCAGAAACCATGAAGAACCTATGGGTGCCTGGCGTCAACAATCTTGAATCGTTTGGAAGGTGGGCGTTCGCCGAATTCCGTGACGTCTATGAAATCGAGAAGGCCTTCGCGAAACTGGTCGACGATGCCGTCAGTAAGGTTGCTGCATGAAGCGGTTCGCGACTCTGGACGACGTGCCGCTGAGCGAAGCCTGGGCTCATGAAGCCCACGAATTCACACCGTGGCTTGCAGCGAATCTTGGTCGGCTTTCCGAAGTGATCGGCATTCCGCTTGAACTGATCGATACCGAAGTCGCCGTCGAATGCTTTTCAGCCGACATCCTCGCGCGCAATCCGCAGGCTGACAGTGTCGTTCTGATAGAGAACCAGTTTAAGCCGAGTGATCACGGGCATCTCGGCCAGATCATGACCTATCTAGCAGGGCTCGGAGCGTCGACGATAGTCTGGGTCGCACCCAGTTTTCGTGAGCCACATCTCTCAGCCATCCGCTGGCTCAACGAGCACACAGAAGAGCCGTTCGCGTTCTTTGCGGTTGAACTCCGTGTTGTGCGCATTGAGAATTCGCCGATGGTCCCGCTGTTCGACGTGGTAGAGCGACCCAATCACTGGGATAGGAAGGTTCAGGAGAGCGCGCGCCAGGCGAGAGAACCGACAGAGATCGGAAATTTCCGGCGAGAGTTTTGGGCGCACATGCTAACCCGTCATCCCGGTGAGGGCGATCCCTCAAAACCTTACGCAGCTAGCTCTCGTTGGCGAGAGCTGCCCGATCAGAAGCTCGCGATCGTTCAGTACATCGCGAAAGGTGGGCCCGGCATATTCGTCCGCTGCCCGCGCGGTGGAGACGACGAGGCCACTGCCGAACTCCTCGATCCATTTAATAGTCGACTAGAAGATCTTCTGGGCGCGCCCATGAACGCGCCTAATCCTCGATATCTTTTTATCAAGAACCTGCGGCTCGATGCGACCAACAAGCAGAACTGGGATCGCATGGCGGACTGGCTCCATAACGAGGCCGATCGCTACGAAGCTGCAATGAAGAATGTGCTAGGGGGCACGGCGTAAATGGCAAAAAAAGCAATGGCGAAGACGCCAAAAGAAAAGAAGGTCGAAGCCCTGACGCACGAGCAGGCGCGGCGTAAGAACATTCCGACCGCCGAGCACCAAAGCCTCGTTCAGCGGCAGGAGGAAAACGCCCCAGTGGGGCCGATCCGATATGCGCGTGTCTATCCGCTAAACGCTGGCACCGAACGATCGCGCGACAAGGATATCGACCCGCAGATCATCTGGAATGGTGCGCGTATACGCTTGACGGGGGATCAGGTGCGGCAGCTGCAAGAGAAGGGCGAGATCGAGATCGGCGACGCCCAGCTCGTCTGGCGCGGCAAGGATCAGCAGGACTGGTCCGATCTAGTGGTCAATGCGCCGCCGCTCTACATTCAGGAAAAGGTACACCCAAAGGCCATCATCGACGACCTCGTAAAGCAATCTAAGAAGGCGAAAGCTGACAACGACGACACGCCCAATTTGTTTGCGGACTTCAACGGTCTCGACGATCCGGGCGCGCGGACTGAGTTTTACCAGCACAGTCAGCACTGGTCGAACCGCATGATTTTGGGTGACAGCCTGCAGGTTATGGCGAGCCTTGCAGAGCGCGAACATCTGCGCGGGCAAGTGCAGTGCATTTATTTCGACCCTCCATACGGTATCAAGTTTAACTCCAACTGGCAGGTCTCAACCCTTAGCCGGGACGTTAAAGACGGTAAGCAGACCGACATCTCCCGCGAACCGGAGCAGGTGAAGGCCTTCCGCGATACATGGAAAGACGGCATCCACTCCTATCTAACCTATCTGCGCGATCGACTGACTGTAGCGCGTGACCTGCTTCACGAGAGCGGCAGCATCTTCGTGCAGATTGGCGATGAAAATGTTCATCGAGTGCGTGGACTGCTTGATGAGGTCTTTGGACCAGACAACTGCGTCTCTCAGATCGCCGTTGAAAAAACGTCAGGCTCGACCGAAGCATATTTATCGAACGTTACGGATAGCCTGCTCTGGTACTCAAAGTCATTTGACGCACTCAAATACCGCCCGTTCTTGCTGAGGAAAGAGGTCGGAGGCGTGGGCGGCGATGCATATGGATTTACTCAACTAAGGGATGGTCGCCGAGTACGTTCGTCTCAGCTCGAAGAGCCCGAGATCGGCACCGGGCGCATATACCGACTGAGCGACATGACAAGCCAGAGTATGGGGCGTGCGAAGGGCGAAGGGGCCGCATCTTGGTTTCCGGTGAATATTCGGGGTCGCACCATCCTGCCGAGCGAACGAGTTCGATGGAAGACCAATGAAGTAGGCATGACGAGACTTGCGCGTGCAGACCGTTTGGAGCCGGGCAAGAATACGTTGAATTACGTCCGGTTTATCGATGATTTTCCTGCAATGCCAATCACGAACTTATGGGACGATGTTGGAAGCAGCGTTGGGGGCGATAAGATATACGTTGTGCAGACGGGGCCGAAGATTGTCGAACGGTGCATACTTATGACCACTGATCCCGGCGATCTAATACTGGACCCGACATGCGGTTCGGGCACAACAGCTACCGTCGCTGAGCAATGGGGACGGCGTTGGATTACCGTCGATACTTCTCGTGTGGCCCTTGCTCTTGCGCGTACTAGGCTCATGAGCGCGCGTTATCCATTTTATTACCTCGCTGATACTAAAGAGGGGCGCAGCAAAGAGCAGGAGGTCACGGGCAAATTGCAGGCTGATGCTGTGACCCATGCCGACGTTCGCTTAGGTTTTGTCTATGACCGAGCAACCCACATTACCTTGGGTTCGATTGCTCGGAATGCGGAGATTGACATCATTTGGGAGGAGGCGGAGAAAACGCTCGCACCGCTTCGCGACGAATTAAACAAGGCCCTTGGCACGGCATGGCAGGAGTGGGAAATCCCGCGAAACGCTGAACCGACTTGGCCCGAGGTTGGCAGAAAACTCCACGCGGCGTGGTGGGAGGCTCGCATCGAGAGGCAGATGTTGATCGACGCCTCAATTGCCAAGGCGGCAGATGTCGAAATCCTCTATGATCGCCCATACGAAGACAAGTCGCGTTTACGAGTGGCTGGACCGTTCACGGTTGAAAGCCTTTCGCCTCATCGTGTTGTGCCAGCTGATGAAGACATGCTTGCGGATGAGCCGAAAGCAAAGACCGGCAAGCGTCGTCGCTCGAAGATCATGGCAACACCGACTGATTTCGCCGACATGGTGCTTGAGCATCTTCGCACGGCTGGAGTTCATCAGGCTGAGAAGCGCGATACGATCAAATTCAATTCCCTCATCGGTTGGCCGGGGGAATACATCTGCGCTGAAGCCCATTTCCAGGAAGGCGAGACGCAACGCCGGGCCGCTATCTTCCTGGGGCCAGAGTTCGGAACGCTCTCTCGCGTTGATCTCGTCGCTGCTGCGCGCGAGGCAACAGACGCTCGCTTCGACGTTCTCATCGCATGCTCGTTCAACTTCGATGCTCATGCGTCAGAGCTAACGCGTCTTGGTCCGTTGCCCATTCTCAAGGCCAAGATGAATCCTGACCTGCATATGGCCGATGAGCTCAAGAATACCGGCAAGGGCAACTTGTTCGTTGTGTTCGGCGAGCCTGACATCGACATCATGGAGCAGGGCGACGATACCATCGTGGTGAAAGTCAACGGCATCGATGTCTTTGACCCGAATACAGGGCAGATCCGCTCCAACGATGTGAAGGGTATCGCCGCTTGGTTCATCGACACTGACTACAATGAGGAGAGCTTCTTTGTTCGTCACGCCTACTTCCTAGGCGCGAACGACCCATACAAATCCTTGAAGACGTCTCTGCGTGCGGAGATCAATTCCGAGGCTTGGGAGACATTGTACCGGGACACTTCACGCCCGTTTCTACGGCCAACCACGGGACGCATCGCCGTTAAAGTCATCAATCACTTTGGCGACGAAGTCATGAAGGTCTATCAGGTGTAGAGGGACGTGATCTATGCCAGGGCACAATCACTATTCGTGGTGCACGTGCGGCTGGTGTGTAAAGTATGGCTATGCACGACGCGCCGTGGCGAACGCCACGGCTTATTTTGACAGCTATGCAGCGCGTCGACTCCTGGAGAGGCATAGTGCTCATCGCAGTACAACGGCATGCTTCGTCAATCCCAATGCGCGATGCCCCGTCTGCGGTGATCCGGTCTTCTACTACCAGAATGCATTCGGAAGCCGCGTCTTCTTTGACGAACTTGGGCCGCCGTGGCCAAAGCACCCCTGCACAGATCAGAAGCCGCAGAACATCGGTTCGGGCGGTGCAGCATTCGAGCGGCCGATTCGACGGGCTCGCGGCCTAATGTTGGAACTCGTCGAGGCTGCACAGAAGGCGGCATCCGAGGGTAATGCAGTTGCCGAATCGGCTGAAGCCACGCCGTGGACTCTGATGGAAGCGAGCGAGATCCATCGCTCAGGCTGGCGGAACGACGTGCTGGCAGAGTTCATAGGCGCGGACACCAAGAAGTGGATCAAGTTTTCTTTTGATTCCGCGAACGAAACCATGAAGATGGGGGACATATTTAACCTGCGTGATTCTGAAATTTCATTGTTTGACCTGATTAAGATGAAGCCCCGGACCTACAAAATCACCATCATCGAAAACAACGTCACGGCCGACGATCGGCAGGTGGGATAGTTATGGAATTCCGCATCGCCGATACGTTCACGAATGCCCTCAGCAAGCTCACGCGAGACGAGCAGAAGGCAGTGAAGACGTCTGCGTTTGACCTGCAGACCAACCCTACGAATCCGGGTCTGCAGCTTCACCGCATCGACGCATCCAAGGACCCCAACTTCTGGTCCGTACGAGTCAATCGCGATATACGCATCATCATTCATAAGACCGCGCAGAGCTTCCTCCTCGCTTATGTCGATCACCATGACGACGCCTACCAGTGGGCGGCGCGCCGACGCATCGAGGCGCATCCAACAACTGGAGCCATCCAGATCGTCGAAGTTCGCGAGCTTGTCGAAGAGCTGGCTCCACGCGCCTATCAACAGCCATTGGACCTTGGCTCGTCAGGCGATCTGACGCCACCGCCTTCCATCGGTACGGCGAGGAAGAAGCATGCGGTGGTGATAACGCCGTTCAAGATGCTTTCGCGCGATGATCTCTTGTCCGTTGGTGTACCTGAGGACTGGATCGGCGACGTCAACGCGGCATCAGAAGATGGGTTTCTTGATCTGGCGATTCACCTGCCGGGTGAAGCTTCCGAAGCCCTTCTCGAATTTGTTTCGAGCGGGGTTCTGAAGAAGCCGGTACCGGTTGCCGTCAGCGATCCATTTGCACACCCGGATGCGCTACGCCGCTTCCGCGTTGTCGAGAATGTCGAAGAGCTGGAGCAGGCACTTTCCTATCCCTGGGATCGATGGATCGTTTTCCTGCATCCCTCGCAACGTGACCTGGCAGAGAGATCCTTTTCGGGGCCGGCACGTGTCGCAGGATCGGCCGGCACCGGCAAGACGGTTGTAGCTCTTCATCGTGCCCGAAGACTTGCGCGCTCACCAGAGTCTCGTGTTCTGCTCACCACGTTCTCTGAGCCGCTTGCGTTTGCGCTTGAGCGTAAACTGCGAATACTGGCTGGAGAGTCGTCCGATGTCGTTCCTAGGATCACCGTCGGTTCATTCGCGGGGATTGCCCGAGAACTCTTTCAGCTGGTTTACGGCGGTAAGCCCTCTATCGCTTCCGAAGAATTGGTCAGGAGCTTGCTCGTCAAGGCAGCGGCAAAGATTGGCGGTCCTACAATCACTAAACGGTTTTTGGTTTCGGAGTGGACGCACGTTGTCGACGCCTGGCAGATCAAGACCGCAGCAGAGTATGCAGACGTCCCTCGACTTGGCCGCAAGAACCGAATGGGCGCAAAGCAACGCGAGCGACTGTGGCCCGTTTTCGAGTCGGTGATCAAAGATCTCGATGCCCGAGGGCTGGACACTGAAGCCAGCATGTTTCATCGGCTGACCAAACACTACTCGGCACGGACCGAAAAACCGTTCACCAATGTGGTGGTGGACGAAGCGCAGGATCTGGGCGTGCCGGAGTTGCGTTTCCTCGCCTCGATCGCGCCTCAAGGGCACGACGCACTTTTCTTTGCCGGAGATCTTGGTCAACGGATCTTTCAACAGCCCTATTCGTGGAAAGGTTTGGGCGTCGATGTCCAAGGCCGCTCCGTCACGCTCAAGGTGAACTATCGCACCTCGCATCAAATCAGGGAGGCGGCCGACCGGCTGTTCTCTGGTCCGGTGACTGACGTCGATGGGCGGCAGGAAGATCGTAGAAATACGGTCTCCGTGTTCAACGGACCGACGCCAATCATCTCTTTGCATGACACGGAGGAGCAAGAGGTTGCAGCAGTTTCGGCATTCATCACGTCGGCTATTCTCGAGGGTACACAACCCGAAGAGATCGGTGTCTTCGTGCGGACGCGCGAGGCACTAGGACGCGCCCGCGCCGCTGTCGAGGCATGTGGTATGCCAATTTCCGAATTAACGCCGCGGAAGGAAGGTCCAGTCAGTGCCGTACGGATTGGCATCATGCACCTTGCGAAAGGGCTTGAGTTCAAGGCCGTCGCGGTGATGGCGTGCGATGAGAAATATCTGCCTCTACAAGAGCGGATTGAAGCGGTTGCCGACGAGGTTGAGCTCGATGACGTGTATGCGACGGAGCGGCAGCTGTTCTACGTCGCCTGTACCCGCGCACGAGACCACCTACTTATCACCGGCATCCGGCCAGGCTCCGAGTTTATCGGCGATCTTGGCGGCCATGGTAGGTGATGACCGATGGCGAGCCAGGCAAACGTGCTGACGTCACCTAAAGACGTTTCAAAGCATTGGGATTCCATTAAAGCAGTCACGGACGCCAATAGGGAGTCGTTCGGATTCAATCCTTCCGGCGCGTATCAGCAGGCGATCGCGCGAGGGAAGTTATGGGTCGCGGTTGATGAAAAGGGAAAATATCTCGGCCACCTCATGCACGGCGGGAAACCGTCCAAAGAATTGCGTATCTTTCAGATCTATGTCGATCCGAACAGCAGAGGTGCGGGTGTTGCCAAGACCCTGATTGACGCGCTCGCAGCTTATGGAGAAGAGCTCGCCTGTCTGAACCTTCGCGCCGATGTTGCGCAAGACCTTAGCTCGGCGGTTAAATTCTGGCAGTCGGTCGGCTTCTGCGCTCTCGCGCCTCGCCGCAAGAAGAATGCTACCGGTCGCGAGGTCTTGATTTTCTACAAACGTCTATCGACACCCAGCTTGCTGCCGAGCGATGAACTGCCGCTCAGCATCGCGACGCGAAGCTACGGTGAGAATGTCGACACCTACGTGATCGACCTCAACATCTTTTTAACATTGCTTAAGAAGCGCGACACCGAAGAGCTAATAGCGCAGATCATGCAGGCAGCTTTCGCGGGGGAGTTCAGTCTGTTCGTTACGCCTGAATTCCAAACTGAACTGCAACGCGAGCGCAGGAATCCAGATCCCGTTTTTGAACTGGCTGAAGCGACACTGCCGGTTCTTGATAAGTTGGATGGGCGAGAGTTTCAGGCCCTGCAGGCTGAGATACGCGGGATCGTGTTCCCGGACCGGAGTGCCAACCGTAAAGGCGCAACACAAGACGCATCGGATTTGCGCCACATTGCGCATTGCGTTCAGAACTCGATAGCTGGATTTATCACGAATGAGGGCGCGCTTCTGAGGGCGAAGGAGAAGCTTCAGGAGAAATACGGCCTTACAATCTATTCACCGCAAGACTTCAAGATTGGTTATCTCGCCAACGCTCAGTCGGGTAGCCTGGCTGTTCCGCTGTTCAGTCCAGGCGGATCGGTCAGCGTATCTGCATTGAAGAGTGCTAATCAGGTCCGGGGATTTCTCGACGGGCTTGAATTGGCATCGCAAGATATCTCTAAGATCGTCGCAAAGAGCTCCGCGCGTGGAGAGCACGACAAGAAAGTAGTTGCTGTCGGGGATGATGTGTGTGGCGTGTACGTGTCGCGCACGAAGGGTGCGAAACACGATGTATTAGAAGGCTTCTTCCTGTCGGGCGGTGATTTCCCGAACCGCGAAGCTGTCTTTCAACATCTACTCGAATGCTTTGTTCGACATGGTCAAGCAGTGAGCGCGAGATCCGTAGTGTTCCACGTCCGCGAAGCGGATTTCGATCTGGAGAAGACTTGCCTCGAACGAGGCTTTCTGCGCGCTACGACCGCTCTCCCTGGAATGATCGCGCTCGCCAAGATCCCATGTCCGCCACTTGTCACCAAGTCCAACTGGTCTGACTTCAGGGCTTCGTTCGCCGAGCAAACCGAAATTGAGCTTCCCCGGCTCATGCCATCGGTGCGGATGAACACGGCGGGAACGCCAATAATCCAGGCAGTGAAAAAGGGTCAAGTCTACGACGCCGAGTTGTTCAAGCTGGAGACGCTGCTGTCTCCGACCCTTATCATGCAGCCACAAAGAAAAGGGCTGATTCTGCCCATAACCCCAACCTACGCCTCGAACCTTCTATCGCGCTCTGAGGACCTGCTTCCCTTTCCGCTAGAGGAGGAGGCGTTGTTGCGCGTGGAGAAGGCCTACTATCGAAAGCCCAGTCACTCCAACGTTCTGTCTGTAGGCAGGCCCATCCTGTTCTACGAGTCTCAGTCGGGCAGAGGCGTCATAGGCTGCGGTCGTATTACCTCGGTAAAAGTCACTAGCACTGATAACGCACTCAAGCTGTACCGACGGTACGGTGTTTTGGATGCACAGGCTCTGGCCGACTACGCCGACAAGAGCGGTCAGGTACAGGTCATCAAATTCGACAGCTTCAAAGAGTTTCAAAAGCCAGTCTCGATGAAACGTCTTCACGAGCTTGGCTGCGCCAAAGCCAATCTGGTCGGTCCCGAAGTCATCTCAGACGATCAGCTCTGGCGCATCTGCCACGAAGGCATGGGAATCCACGTTCGCGATGTGCTGATTTCGATCCAACCGGATTTCGTGGCGAAGATATTGTCTGGAAAGAAGACGATCGAGCTTCGGAAGAAGCCCTTCCCTGCAAATGGTGGCGTCCGCGTATGGATTTATTCTACCAGCCCCACAAGCGCGATCGAAGCAACCGCCTTCGTTGAAACCGTCGATTGCGACACGCCGGAAAATATCTGGAACAAGTATCAACACAAGTGTGGGGTGTCTAAAGCTGACTTCGACGCTTACTTCGACGGTGCCTCAGAAGCCTATGCGATTAGCATCACTCGTCCGCGTAAGCTCGATAGGCGTTTCAAGCTAGACGACATCAAGAAGCTTTTAGACGGTTTCACGCCGCCTCAGTACTATCGGTACGTCGACCACGACACTGAGCTATTCGATGCGTTGATTTCGCGAGCTAGCACCTGAGAGGAGCTGCGAACTACGGTCTTGCTCCTAAGACCCCTGCTGATTTTCCGTAAGTAACATTATCACTCAGTTCTTACGGCAAGTACGGACGGCTCTGAACGGCTTGCCACCTGGTGTGGAATCTTTTGAAGCTCTTGTCCCGGAGGTCGATGATCGCCGGGCTGCACCGCGGTGGTGAATAGCAGCGCAATCTGCTCGATACGCTTCGTATATGCAGCCATTGAAGCGCCGTTGCCGCCTCAATGACCGCTTATCCTGTCCGCTTGCTGCGGCTCACGGGGCCAGTTTGCAAAGAAGCCTCGTGCCCTCG
>LNFM01006138.1_pt1 | contig 22020 bp, 20 predicted proteins | sample 596031 | NCBI WGS metagenome assembly LNFM01 (sample SAMN04254537, study PRJNA301005) | activated carbon metagenome | isolation source: dual media filters at the Ann Arbor, Michigan drinking water treatment plant | place: USA: Ann Arbor
CACGAGCAGTCTCCTGGGAAACATCCTGAGATCCTCGCGTTGCGTTTCGCCAACGGACGGCGGCGCGAAATTCACTAGTCAGCCTTTGGGTTGCTTCCACGCGAGCACGGCGTCGATCGACGCGCGCTCTTCGTCGGTGACGCCGTAGAGCCGACACACGTTTTCATCGATCTTCTCGAGCACCGCGCGGGCGCGCCGCCAGTGCTCGCGCGCCTGCTCGATGGCCGCGTCGAACGCGCGCCTCGCCTCCTCGTCGCGAAGCGCTCTCGCGGACGACGGACTCCCGGCGATCTCACCGTCGACGACGTCGAAGGCCCGCTCGGAGACGCCCATCGAGCGCGAAGACTCTCGTGCGAGCGCCAGGCGCGCGCGTTGATGGCGCTCGGCTTCGCGGGCGAGCTCGGCGAGCTCGGCGAGCGGGCGCTCTTCAGGAGGGGCAGGCAGCGCTCGCAAGTGGGCCACCTTCACCTGAGGAAACACGGCCTGTCGCCCGTCCCGCTGCGTCGAGAGGTGCCACGCTCGCAACAGAGCGCTGTTGAGCAGCGCGCAGAGCGCGTCGGGCTCCGACGAAAAGCCCGCGAGCAAGGAGTTGCGAAAGGCCGCGGACGGATCGTGCCGACACGCGATCGGATAGCGCGCCGTCTGCCGGACGAGCACCGTCACACGGTCGTAGAAGGACTGCGGACGCAGCGTGCAGCGGGCCACAGCCAGCGCGTCGGGCGAAGGGTCTAGCCCGAGCGAAGGGGCTCGGCACGCGAACGGAACGACGTCTGCGCCCTCGCGCAGGGGCACGGAGAAGCGGGGCTCATCGAGCGGTCCCAGGTGGGTCTTGGCGATCGTTCCGGCCGATTGAAAGCCGCCCTCGCCGAAGGTGTCCTTCGGAAACCGCGCGAGCGCCTCGAGCCGCGCGACGAGCGACGGCGCCAGCAGCGGACGCGGCGCGGCGAGCCGAGCGCTCGCGACGGACCACCGTCGAGAGGGCTGGTCAACGGACTCTCCGCGGGGGCGCGCGGTCGCACACAGAATCATCGTGGGCTGAACAACGCCGTCGAACTGGTCGAACCCCAGCTCGTCGACGGGCTCATCGACGTGCGCCCGCGACGCGAGGGCCTCGCGGGTCGCGCGATAGCCATCGAGGTCAGCCACCGTCGTCGGAACGAGCAACGCGAGCCGCCCTCCGTCCGCGAGCAGCGTCGCGGCGCGCTCGATGAACATCCCGTGCGCCGTCGGAAAGCCCGAAAACGCCCGATACCTCTCGCGGAGCGCGCGCTTTTGCATCGGGTCGAGCCGCTCGGCGCTGCGGCCGGCATACGAGACCCACGGGGGATTTCCCACGACGGCGTCGAACAAGAGCGAGCGATCGAAGGGCTGCTCGAGCAGTGCGTCGGCCACGCGAACGCGCTCGATCCAGTGCGAGATCGACGCGTCATCGTGGCGCCCCGAGGCGAGCGCGAGCGCCACCCGGGCCAGCCAGACCGCCGCAGGATCCAGGTCGATCGCGTAGAGCGCGGCGGGCTTCGCGAACGCGAGCGCTTCGAGCAGCACCGCTCCGGCGCCGCACGCCGGGTCGATCACCGAGAGCACCACGCGGCCTTCGAGCGCGCGACGACACAGCTCTCGGGCGAGCTTCGAGGGCGTATAGAAGGTCCCCGCCCGCTTCTTGGCGCGAGCGCGCGTCACCGCGAGCAACGTCTCGTAACGTTGGCCCAGCGACGCGACGGAGACGTTCTCGGCGCTAGCCTCCGCCGACTCGACCGCGGATACCAGGGCATCTTCGCGCAACTCTTTGGGAATCAACCGCCCGACCACCGCACGCGCTCGCCGCTCGTCCAGCCCAGCCTCGCGCCCAGCCGCCAGCGCCCAGGCCGCCAGGGATCGAAGCGCTTCGGCGGTCAGCCCGTGTTGCACTGCGTGATCGGTACTACGATTCTCCGTTGCGATGACAGCACCCTCCGCGACCGCGACCCCCACGGTCCGAGACGCTCCAGCCGCTCGAACCGGCTGGAGAGCTCGACTCTCGCGTCCTCTACGACGGCTGCGGTTTACCCGGGAGGGTCGGTTCTTCACGGTCGTCACCGTGGGCGTCGGCATCGCCGCCATCAACACCGGCAACAACCTGCTCTACCTCGTGCTCGGGTTGATGCTCTCGCTCATCGTGCTGTCGGGCGTGTTGTCCGAGCTGTCATTACGTGGGCTTACATTCAAGAGACGGCTTCCTCGACGGGCCTTCGCGGGGACTTCGCTGCTGGTCGAGATCGAGGTTCACAACAACAAGAAGTGGGCGCCGAGCTATTCGGTCGAGGTCGAGGATCGCATCGAGCAGCGCGTCACTGACAAGCGCTGCTACTTCTTGAAGGTGAGCGCGGGTGCGCGGCAAACGGCCGCGTATCGACGGGTGGCGCCGCTGCGCGGTCGCGAGCGATACCTCGGGCTTCGGGTGGCGACGCGATTTCCGTTCGGGCTCTTCGAGAAGTGGCGCGAGGTCGAGCTCGAGGACGAGCACGTGGTGTTTCCGGCGCCGGTTCCCCAGCCCGAGGCGCCGAGGGCCAGGTCGATGAGCCGCGGCGGCTTCAACGCGAGAAAAGACCGCGGACGCGGCGACGTCGACGGGCTCCGCGAGCTGCGCGACGGCGAGTCCGCACGCGAGGTCGACTGGAAGAAGACAGCCCAGTCTGTGCACGCTGTCATCGTTCGAGAGCGCGCGAGCGAAGGCGCCAAGGTCGTCCAGATCGAGCTTCGCAACGGCCCTGCCGAGCGAGAGCGCCCGGGATTCTCGCGGCTCTTCGAAGAAGAGCTGCGGCGGGTCGCGTGGCGCGCGACGCAAGCGCTCGAGAGCGGCGCGATGCTCGAGCTTCGCGCGGAGGACGGCGGCAACGGTCGACACGCGCTCGTGCGCCTCACGCCCTCCAACGACGGCGCCGAAAGAGCGCTGCGATTTCTCGCGCTGCTGCCCCCGTCGCCCGCGCTGAGCGAGCCGGACGCCACGACGAAGGCGAAGGTGAAATAGCCATGCGCTTCGCCCGCGTTCACAAGGTCTCGGTCTACACGGTCGCCGTGCTGGGTCTGATGTCCCTCGCCAGCGGAGGCGCGCTGCAAGGTCCCATCGGAATCGTCATCGCCGCGGGCGTCATCGCGAGCTGGTGGGCCGAAGGGGCGCTGCTCGAAAAGCGCGCGTACGCGAGGCTCCAGACGACGCTGCTGGTGCTGGCGCTCGGCGTTCAATTCGCGCGGGCGACGCTGTTCGGTCACGGACTGCTCGACGCCGCCGTCGAGTTCGCGGCGCTCTTGCAGGTCTCGCGGCTCGCGTATCGCAAGACCGCCGCGGAGTTTCAGCAGAGCACCGCCCTCGCCCTCGCGCACTTGATCGCCGCGACCGTGCTCGGCGCGGGGCTGTCATACGCGCTGTGCTTCCTCGGCTTCGTGATCGCGCTGCCGTGGGCGCTCACGCTCGGTCACCTGCGCCGCGAAATCGAGGGAAATTACCTCGCCGACGCCCGCGCCGGTCGCGCGGGAGTCCCGATCGACGTCGCGCGCATCCTCCGCTCGCGCCGCGTCGTCGGACCGGGGCTCCTCGTCGGAAGCTCGCTGCTCAGCCTGCCGATCTTCGCGATCACGGCGGTGCTGTTCGTGCTGTTTCCTCGCATCGGTCTGGGAGTGTTCTCGCTCAGGCAGTCGCGCGGCGCGGCCACCGCGGGTCTGGGCGACGAGGTCGACCTCGCAGGCCACGGAACGATCCGCGACGACCCCACGATCGTCCTTCGCGTCGAGCCGTCGAACCTCGGCCCCAACCCGCCCTCCGTCCGTCCCTTTCGTCTCCGCGGCGCGGCGTTCGACGTCTACAACGGCCACGCGTGGTCTCGCCGTTCGCTCACACGAACGAGCGTCCTTCGCGACGCCGGTGAGTACGACCTCTTCATCGTCCGAGGAGAGCAGACGCGCCGCCAGGTCAGCTATCGACTCACGCTCGACGGCATCGATCCGCCGGTGCTGCTCTTGCCGCCCGGCACCGTGCGCGTCCGCGTCGATCCTCGCATGGAGGCTGGATACCCACGGTATCCAGACCTCACGCGAGACGCTGCCAACGAGGTCCGCTACAGCGCCCAAGACGACCTCGGCCTCGTCTACACCGCGTATGTACCCGAGGTGATCGCCGACGACCTCGGCCAGTACAACGCAGATCGCTCGCCGCTCGATGAGGCCACGACGCGGCGATATCTTCAGCTCCCCGCCGTATCGCCGGAGTTTCTCGCGCTCGCGAGGCAGCTCACCGCTCCGCACGAGACGGCCTACGACAAAGCGAGCGCGGTCGTTCGACACCTTCGAAGCTTTCGCTACACGCTCGACATCGAGAGCGGCGGCGCCGAGCGACCGGTCGAGCACTTCTTGTTTCGATCACACGCGGGTCACTGCGAGTACTTCTCGACCTCCATGGCGCTGCTGCTTCGAGCAGCCGGAGTCCCCACCCGCAACGTGACTGGCTTTCTCGGCGGAACCTACAACCGCTACGGCCGCTTCTACGCCATTCGCCAGGGCGACGCTCACTCGTGGGTCGAGGTGTACGACCAACGCTTCGGATGGATCACCTTCGATCCAACGCCACCTGCCCGCGAACCAGCGACGCGAGCCAGCGGTCTGTTGTCGGAGATCGACGCGGTGCTCGAGGCGCTGCGCGCGCGCTGGCGGCGCTACGTCGTGGGCTTCGACCTCAGCACGCAGCTGAGACTGTTTCAGGGCGCCGCTCGATGGTTCGACTTCGGCGGACGCGGCCGCGGAGCGCACCAACCCGCGGCGCGCTCGCCCCGCGCCGAGGCCCAACGCAATCGCCCGCCGTCGCACTACGCCTTCGCGATCGGAGGCATCGCCGCGCTCGGAGCGATCGGCTGGTTTCTCTCGCGAAGATCGAGCTTGCGCAGCGCTCCCGAAACGCGATCGGTGCGCGACGCGATCGCCCTCGCTCGCGCGTTCGACAACGCCGTGGCTGCGCGAGGTTTCTCGCGTCCGTCATCGCGCTCGCTCGTGGCGCACGCCAAGACGATTCGTGACGCTGGGGCGCCGATCGCTGAGCTGGCCACGGAGGTCGCCGATCGGTGGGCGGCCGCTCGCTACGGAGCGCAGCCGCTCACCGAGAGCGAGCTCGACGGCTACAAGAAGTCGCTCGCGTCCTTCGACGACGCAAAGCACGGGCAGCCTCCGCGAGACGCGCCGAGCGCCGCCTCCGCGAGCCCTTAGAAGCAACCTCCGGGAGCGCCGCTCGGATACCGCGCGCCATGGTCGAACCCCGCCCTGTCTCTGTCGCGAGCGCTGACGCTGCGGACGCGCCCCTCGCGGCGCTTCGATTGCTGCGCGCGACAATGGTTGACCTCGTCGAGCTGTTCGCGCCGCCGCGCTGCATCGCGTGCGACGAGCCCACCGCAGAATCACCGGCGTTTTGTCGGACGTGCCTCTCGCAGCTCGAGCGTAGCGGCTCGTTGGAAGAGCGCGGGGTCCTCGCGCCGTACGTTCACGACGGTCCGCTGGTGTCGGCGGTGCACCGCGCGAAGTTCGGTCAGCGGGTGGCGCCCGCGCGCGCGATGGGGCTTCTTCTGGCGGACGCGCTCGGCGAGCTGCTCGCAGAGATCGACGTGGTCATCCCTGTACCGCTGCACCGATCCAGGCTCGTCACAAGGACCTTCAATCAGTCCGCGGAGATCTGTCGCGCGCTCGGAAAGCCCATCGCGTTCGGGACGCTCGTTCGTCGCCGCGCCACCGCGCCCCAAGCGACGCTCGACCGCGAGGCGCGCGCTCGCAACGTCGAGCAAGCGTTCGCGCTCCGAACGTCGAAGCCCGTGCGTGGCCGGCGCGTCCTGCTCGTCGACGACGTCGTGACCACCGGCGCGACGCTCGCCGCGGCGCGAGACGCCGTCGAGCGCGGCGGGCCGGCGTCGCTGCGATGCGCAGCGGTCTCGCGGGCCGTGCTCGTCGCCGACCGGTGAGCCCCGAGGGGCACATCGCGCGGGCCATGATGTGGGGCCCTGCGAAACGAGCGGCGCAGCGAGGGGTTCGACGCCCCGCCGACCCTCCTGCCAAAACAAATCCCTTGCGCTCGCGCCGCTCGTTGCCATCCTCCCGCGGTTGCCATGGCCTCGAACACACCGACCGACAGCGCGAACCGAACGCTCGCCGAAAACCGGCGCGCGCGCGCGAAGTTCACGATCGACGACACGTTCGAGGTCGGAATCGTGCTCGTCGGAAGCGAAGTGAAGAGCATCCGCGCAGGCAAGATCGAGCTCGCCGACGCCTGGGCCCACGTGACGAGCGACGGAACGCTGCAGCTCCTGAACTCGTACGTCGCGCCCTACGCCTACGCGAAGGCGTTCGGCCACGAGCCCAAGCGGGTCCGCCCGCTCCTGGCGCACCGAGAAGAGATCGACAAGATCGAGAAGAAGGTGAAGGCCAAGGGCTACACGATCATTCCGCTGCGCGTTTACTTGAAGAACGGCCGCGTGAAGGTCGAGATCGGCCTGGCCAAGGGTAAGGACCTCGCGGATCGCCGCGAAGAGCTCAAGGAGCGCGAGGCCGAGCGAGAGGCGCGCGCCGCGATGAGCAACCGTCGCGCGAAGAGCTGAGCAACCGACGCGCGCACGGAGTACGCTCGCGCCCTGCAATGACCGACGAGATCGTCACGGCCGAGGGGCCGATCGCCTGGGAAGGCGGGGGCACCGCGCAGGTTCGAGACGCGAGGGACATCGACGTGGTGCTCCGCTCGAGCGTTCCGTATCCGCCGGGAAAACCCGCGCAAGGATCGCTGCGGACCGCAGACGCGCTCTTGCACTTTACGGTGAAGGTCTCGCGCTCGCAGCGCGTGGTCGAGGGCGTGTGGGACGTGCGCGGAAGGCTCATCAGCGCCACCAACCCGCTGCGCGCGGCCTTCGCAGCGAGCGTCGTGCGCACCTGAGCCAACGACGCTCCTGTGAGGACCTGCGCGACGATCGCGCACCGCGCGCTCGCTGAGCGCTATTCGGTCCGCGTTTGAAACGAGCAGAACAGCACGTCGCTCACCCTCGCGCCGCTGGATCGCTGCACGTTGCTCTGCACGACCACCCAGTGCCGCACCGTGACCCCGGCGGTCGCGGGCGCCACCCAATCCGTGATCCCTGCGATCTCGAACACGCTGGGAAAACTCCCGCCGGTTGCGTAGTGCGCGCCGTCGAGGCTCACGTCGATCGCAGGGGGTTCGATCGCGACGATCGCGCGCGACCCGGCTGCGACGCTCACCGGATCGCCGCCTTCGAGCGGGACGCACTGGCCGTCGCGCGCTTCGAAGCGCTGCCCAGCGAAGCGAAATCGCAGCGCCGTGAGCGGCGCGAAGCGAATCGGCGCGATGGCGAAGAGCGTGCGTTTGACCGCGCGAACGATCGTCCCGTCGGGCGCCTGAGCCTCGACGTAGACGAGCATCTCGGCGCCGTTGGCGCGCAGTTGATTGAGCGCTGTAGTCACGTTGGGGACGTTGCCGTTGGCGTCGACGAAGGCCGCGAAGAGCAGCATCGTGAGCTGTCCCTGGTCCGTCGGAATCTGCCAGCGGAGCGTCTGTCCGCCCTCTTGCGTGTACGCGACGGCGCCCTCGCCGTCCGCGCATCGCTGCTCGGGAAAAGGGTCGATGCGCGCCGGGACGCACACGCGCCACGTGCGAACGACGAGCGAGTCCGTTCCCCCGAACGCGACCTGCGCTTCGAGCGTCTGGCCTGCCATCGCGACGATGGGACTGGCGCGGACGGCGATGATCCTCGGGCGATCGACGAGGTTCGGCGCGGGAAACGGCGCGGCGCAGTCGAGCATCGCGCACGACAGAGCGCTCAGAGACAGCGCGCGGATCGCCTGCGCGCTCACAGCTCACCTCGGATGCCGATCGTCGGAAGAATCGGGATTCCCCCGCCCGGAGCGCGCACCGCGTAGTCGTAGCGATACGCCCACCCGAGGTCACCGTTCTGCGCGTTGTACGCGTTCATGATGTCCAGAAAGGCGTTCATCTTGAAGCGCCACCAGCGAAACGAGTAGTCGACGCGGAGATCGAGCTGGTTGGACAGCGGCGTTCGATCGACGCCCATCTCGGTGAACGGCGCGAAGGCGCGCTCGTCGGTGTTGAAGATCGAGCCCACAATGTTCGAGACGGGCGTCCCGGTCGCGAGCTGAAAGCGCGCGCCGACGCGCCAGCGATCGTTGATCTTCCAGGACAGCGCGACGTTGAGCACGTGCGTCTGATCGAAGTTGAAGAGCCCGACGGGACCGCCCGGAATGAACCGCTCGCTGCGCGAGAGCGTGTAGCTGACCCAGCCGTACAATCCGCGCTCGAGGCGTCGACGCAGAAAGAACTCGAGCCCGTACGCGCGACCCTGCCCGCGAAACAGCGTGTTGGCGTCGAGCCCGATGTCCCCGTCGCGCCCGGGGTCGTTGAGGCTCGGCGTGATTCCTCCGGTGGGAGGCAGGTCGAACAAGTAATTGAAATAACCGGTCACGCGCGCGTCGAACTGCGCGCCGAGGTCGAGCTCGACGCCGACCGAGTTCTGCCAGGCGCGCTGCGGCGGGAGCGAGAAGCCCGCGACCATCAACAGCGCGTTGGGGAGCTGGTGAAAGATCCCCGAGCCCGCGATGACCGTCACCATCCGGTGGGCGCGCCATCGGGCCACGAGCCGAGGATCGAGCAGCAGCCGATTGTGATCCGCGTAGCGCACGTAGTCCGCGCGCACGCCGGTGACGAGCTCGACCGGGTCGAGCTTGAGGGTGTGCTCGACGTACGCGGCCACGCTCGCCTGCGTGAGCACCGTTGGACGAACGGTGTTCGATCGCTCGGTGGCCGTGACGTTGTAGATCTGCCCGAGCGCGTCGATTCCCGCGTGAAACGCGTGCGTCGCGCTGGCGGTGTAGCGAACCCCCACGCGCTGCCCGATCACGGTGCCCGACAGGACCGAGCTCTGGTTGGAGCGCGTGGTTCCGCTGCGACGATTGGAGAGGACCTCGACGCGATCCCACCCGAAAAGGGCAGCGTATTCGATGCGTAGCGCTGCGCTCGCGCGGTGTTCGAGGCGGGTGATTCCGCGCCAGAACGTGTAGTCGAGACCCGAGGTGAACGGGCTCGCTTGCCACGGCCCGTTGGGTCCGATCGTGAAGCGGTCGGTCGAGCCGAACCAAAACGCCGTGAAGCGCGTGCGATCGGTGAGGTTGACCTCGAAGCGCGCTTGCGCGTCGCCGTAGCCGACGTGGACACCTGGCGCGATCAGCGCGAGAAACGGGTCGAAATAACTGCGACGAATCCCGAACGAGATCGACCCCGTGCGACCGACGGGCGCCGCGACGAAGCCGCCGGCGCGCAACAGGTCCACCTCGACGATGGCGCGAACCGCCGCGGGCCTGGGAACATCCGTGCGAACCTGGATCAGCCCTGCGCTGAATCGCCCGTACGCGAGCGGATAGTTGCCGGGGTTGAACTCGAGCTGCGACACGAACGGCGAGGCGATCACCGAGGGTCCAGCGCCGAAGTGATAGAGGTTCAGGACGGGAAAGCCGTCCACGATGAACCCGGTGTTCTCGAAGGACGCGCCGCGCACGAGAAAGAAGCCGACCGCCAACGGTGAGCGGCCGACGCCCGGCATCGACGAGATGACTCTGAGCGGCTCGCCGAAGGTCCCTGGAACCGTGGTCATCTCTTCGGCGCGGAGGATTTCGCGCGTCGCGGCGCCGGGCTCTGGCCGCAAGCCACGCACGGTGACGCCCTGATCGCCTTCGTCTTCCGTGCGCAGCGGTCCCCGCGGAGCGCTCGGGCGCGCGGCGCTCACCGTCCTCGTGGGGGCACGACCGAAGGGGTTGTCGGGCACCGTCGTCGGCGCGGGCGGCAACGCGCTTGGAGCGCTCGTCCCTGTGGCGGTTGCACCGTTGGTGTTCGCGCTCTGGCTGCCGGACGAGCTCGTCCCAGCGGGCTCTTCGCGACGCACACGAAATCGAAATCGCACGCGGACTCGCACCGCTTCGTCCTCGCGTCGCGCGGGCTCGAAGCGCATCGCGCGAGAAGCGTCGAGCACGGTCGCGTCGATCTCGGGGTCGATTCCACGCACGATCACGGGGTCGACGACGGCGCCGGTCTCGGTGACGGTGACCTCGAGCATCACCGACGCGTCCGCCGGAAGCGTGGTGCTCGGCGGGACGCGCACGTCCGGCGCGGTGATCAGCCGAGGCGGCGTATCTGCGCGCGCGTCGCGACTGCGACCGAAGGCAGCCCCGAGCGTCGCCATCGCGACGATCGCGAGCCCGACTCCGCGCTGACCGAACGTTCTTCGCACGGGCGCAGAGCCTACTGAAAAAGTCACTAGAACGTGACCCCGAACCGCGCGCCTCCCGAATACAGAGCCAGAACTCGGCTGCTCGATCCGCCTCCAGGCATCGTAGTCAGCTCGCCGATCGAGAGCCCTGCCTGGGCGAACGGCTCGACGAATCCGTTGCGGCCCACGTGAATCGTGAGCGGAACGTCGATCGTAAGCGTGTGCAACGCTTGCACGCCACCGGCGATCAGCAACGAGAGGCGATAGCCCAGCACCCCGCCCAGCGACAGGTGATTCGTGAGGCCAAACTGATACCCGCCGCCGACGCCGAGCACCGCGAGGAAGCCTAGCGCCGCGGCCGTCGACGCGTTGGGCAAAGAGACCCCGGTGACCTTCAAGCCGAGCGACGGCGCGACGACGATCCCGCGATAGAGAACGCGGAATTCAACGGCCGCTGCGAGGTCCGCGCCCACGGTGGTGTTGATCGCTGGCGAGTAGCCCGCGCCGATCGTCGCGCCGCCGAGCAGCGAGTACGAAAACGCTCGATACCGAGCAGTCGGCGCCTGAAGCAGCCCCTGGACGGCGGAGATCTCCGAGGCCGCAGGGCGCGCAGCAGTCTGAGAATTCGCCGGCGGACTCGCGGTCGAAGGGCTACCGCTCGCCTGGCTCGCAGCGGACGCGGCGCTCGGCGTGCTCGGCGTGCTGGGTGTGCTCGGCGTGCCCGATGGCGTGACGCTGGCCGCGGTGGTGCCAGGCCCTGTCGAAGGGTCGACGACGGGAGACGGAGTGCTTCCGCCGTCGCCCGGCGAGGATTGCGCGACCGCAGCGGTCGACGCCGCGCTGACCGACAGAGCGAGCGCGAACGCGAAGGAGTGATGACAGCGTGACAAAGGCGACCTCTGGCGCTGGGATATACAACTCTTTGGCCAGCGATTCGCGCAGCAAAAAGCCTGGAAGAAGCCCCGGCTCGCTCAGGGGGGCGTCGCGATCGTAACGGTCACTCGATCGCGCCGGGCCTGCGCGCGACGCTCCCGTCGCGGCCGACGCGCAACGCTGACACTTCGGCGACCCTCGCCAGGTCGGGCGGCGAGTCGTGGACGAAGGCCCTCTCTGCCGCGGCGATGCACGATTCGAGGTCGACCCCGAGCTCGACGTGCAGCGACCAGAGCGCGAAGGCGAGCGGCGCGCCTTCTGCGCGAAGGGACGTGCCCCCGAGGCACCCGCGTCGAACGAGCGTCGCGAGCGCTTCGCGTGTCGGTGCGCGCGCTGGCGAGGAGGGGCGCGCGTCGAGGCTTGTGCGACGGAGCTTTCCCACGAGGCCGGTCGACGAGAGCGCGAGGGCGACTCGCTGCGGCGCAGCCACGCTCGGCGCGAGGGCGACGAGCGCGCGAACCGAGCGCGCGGCGGCCCCGATGTCGATCGCGCACACAGGACTCACGGTGCGTCGGCTCGACCAGCGAAGGTCGTACCGGGCGAGTCGCTCGACTGACGCCCATGCGAGGGCGCGCTCGACCGACCCGAGCGAGGCGCCCTCTTCGATCGCGCGGCGCGAGACCGAGAGCGCTTGCGCCTCCGAGCCGAGGAGCGCGAGACCGAGCGCGACCTCGTCCACAGCGCGACTCGCCTCGGAGGCCCGAATCGTCCTGGCGTCGAGCAGCGCTTGTCGGGTCGAGCGCCACCCAGGAAGGTCGCTGTCGGGCACCGCGCTCGCGGCGCCGCGAACGACCGCCGCCAACGCGAGCCGCCCGACGCGACGAACCTCGGCGGTCTCGTCCTCGTCGCGCTCGGCTGCGGCCGCCGCGTCCAGCGCGCGAAAGAGCGCCACGGCGTCCTCGGTTCGCGCGAGCAAGAGCCCGCCGTCCCAGAGCCTGGTCGCCAGCCACGGGGCGAGCCACGCTCGACACACACATTCGAGAGAGCCGTCATTTCTCACGCCGAGCGCCATCGCCACGGCGGCTTCGACGCGCTCTTCTGCGAGCGCTTCGAGGACGTCCACCGCGGAGGCTTCGTCGGATTCGACCGCGACGGGCGCCTTCGCGAGCGGCTGGCCCGCGACGAAATCGACGACCGCCGCGCAGAGAACCGCGCACGCCTCTGCGAGCTCGAGCACTCCGGCCTCGAGCAGCGACCACGCGGCGCGGGCGCGAGAGAACGCGTCACCCGGGCCCATGTGCGCCCGGCGCGAGACGCGCTCGATCGCGACGAGCCACGCGGCCCAGGGCGTCGCGACGCGCGCGAGCCTTAGCGCCGCGCGCACGGCGCCGTCGAGCGAGCACCGATCGAAGGCGCGTCGAAGGTCTTCGCGGTGTCGCTCGCGCTCGTGCTCGCGCGCGCCTCGCGCGTTGTCGCGGTCGATGGCGACGAACACTTCGCCGTGCAGCACTTCGGACGAGTGTCGACGAACGGACTCGTGGCCGACGAGGCACTCGCCGTCCTCTGTTCGAAAGCGCCAGTTGTGCCACTGGCACGTGAGCACTCCGTCGCGAAAAACGCCCATCGAAAGAGGGTGCCCCTCGTGCGGACACTCGTCGTCGAGCACGTCGACCGAGTCGCCGCGGCGGATGCAGACGAGCCGGCGGCCGCCCTCGGCGCGCACGAGCGTGGGTCTGCCCTCGCCCAGCGAATTGAGCGTGCACAGGGAGCGAAAGCGCGGGACGGGGTCGGTCATCGTGCGAGAGTCGTCGGGCGAATTCTCGCGCGACTCATCGATGACTTCGAGGACGAAACCGTGACGAGCGGATTGCTTCTTCTCGCGCTCGCTTCGAAGGTCCCGCGCCGTCGCGCTCGTGGCACAATCGGGTCGCGTTGCTACCGAAGAAGCGCCGCGACGATGACGACGTCATCGCTGGGTACGTCTGGCGTGATCGCGCGTTTCGCGCGTACGAGACGCACGCGACCTACGACGCGCGACGCTTCGCCAGCAAGGTGCTGCGCGCGCTCTCGTTGCACGAGCACAGCGTCGCGATCTTTCACGGAACGCGCGGGGTTCACATCGAGTCGGGCCGCGACTGGAGCCGCGGGGGGGCGTACCGCTGGGCCACTGTGAGCGTGGCTCCGTGGGCGACGCGCGAAGAGGTGGTCACGTCGCTGCTCGCGTTAGCCGGCAGAGCGAGCGAGCCGCTGCTCGTGGCGACGCTCTTGGCGCTGGACGAATTGGACTGAGCGCGATCGCGAGCGTCGCTTCGAATTCGTGCTCAAAAATCTCCGCTCTTCACGTACGGATGGCTCCACAAGCTGACCTGGAGCAAGCACGACTTCAACCAGGCGTTGTACATCCGCTCGACCGCCTCGGGCCCGTGCCCCTTCTTCGCGAGAAACGGACGCAGCGTGAACGTCACGGGAAACACCAGCGCGAACAGGTCTCGAAACGGGACGATCGCCGCCGCCGTCACGCCGTCCGTCTGGTTCTTCTTCGCTCGATGGTGCCGAAGCGCGATCTCGTGCTGGTAGTCCATCCAGCGCTGGTCGAGCTCGGCGCGCGCGGTGTCCAAGATCCACTGCGAGAAGCGCTCACGAACAGCGCCGAGGTACTCCATCGAGGGCGCGCCGTTGTGCGAGAAGCTCGCGAGCAGGTGCGGCTGCGAGCCGACGAAGCCGTACCACACGTCGAGGATGGCCTCCCGCTGGTCCTCGAGGATGGCGAGCGACTCGCGGAGCGCCGCCACGTCGTCGTCGCCGAAGAGCACGCTCTTCTTCATGGTCTCGAAGTCTTCGAGGGACACCGGTGAGCGCGCGAGCGCGGGTGAGCCGTAGGTGTATCCAGCGATGTTGTGGGTCATGGAGTGTTCCTTTGTCGAGGTTTGCGTTGGATGAGCGAGACGAGCGCGCCCGATCGTCGATCGGACGCTGAAATCGCAGGCAAGGCGCCGCCGTTCGCCGCGCGGCACCGCGCGGACGCGAGGGACCGTCGCGCGCTCGCGGAGCGCGCCTCGGGCCCTTCAGGGATTCAGGGGTGCGTGGCGCTCAGCGGGCCGATCGCTTCTCTGTCGCGTCCGGTCCGTCGCGGAGTCGCCCGAGCGCAGCTTCGGCGCGCTCGGCGCTGGCCGGCTGGTGCTCGGCGCAGTCGATTCGAAGGTGACGGTGGGCCATCGGAGCGTCGACCAGCCCGCAGTGATGCGGCGCAGGCGCGCTCGCGCCGTGGCGCCACGGTTGAAAATGCACACACGTAACGCACATCGCGCTCTGCGGGATCTTCTCTTCGCGCTGCAGCGTCGCGATGAGCTCGACCAGACCGCTCAGAAACGCCTCTTGCTTGTCCGCGCTCAGCTTGTCGATCGCGCCCACGAGAAAGTCAGGCCAGCCCATCGCGCTCTCGGCGCTGCGGCGACCCTTGGTCGTGAGCGTGACGCGCTGGGCGCGCGCGTCGTCTGGGTCGCGCTCGCGATCGGCGAGGCCCTTGTCGCAGAGCGCCTTGATCGAGTCGCTGACGGTCGCCGCCGTCACTCCGAGGCGCTGCGCGATCGCCGACGGTCTCTGCGCGCCGCGCGCCGCGATGATCGCCAGGATCTGCTGCTGCGTCGCCGAGAGCCCGCCCTCTTGCGCCTGGGCGAGCTGCGCGTTCTTCATCGCGAGCCCCACCTTCGAGAGCGCCACCGCCACTCGGTCGGCCACCGGGTCCGAGTGCTCGTCGAAATAGCGGGCGTCTCTCTGCGAGGTCACAGCCCGTAATTACTTAGGACTCCTAACAATGTCAAGCGCCTTTGATTTTCTGGTCCCGCGAGCGGCGGCGCCCAAGCAGCCGTGGGCCGTGTCGGTATCATCGCGTCGACGTTTGTTCGAACGAAGGAGAGCCCGATGAGTCCACTCGTTCAGTGCCACGGTTGCGCGCGGCACATACGCGCGCACGAGGCGCAGTGTCCCTTTTGCTCGACGGTGACGCGCGCGAGGCCGCCGTCCAACACCTCCGCCGCGTCCGCGCTGTTCGTCGCGGCAATGGGGGTGGTCAGCGCCGGGTGCAGCGTTTTGTGTGAGGCGGTGAGCGTTCCGGGCGTGTGCGCCGAGCGCCGCCCGCCGAACGTGGGCGGCCCGGTCAGCCGCAGTCACGACGCACCCGTCCCGGTGTATGGCGGACCTCCGGCGCAGACGGATTTCGGGACCATGGCCGCCGCGTATGGCGCCGCGCCGCCGCAGCCGCTCGTCGCCTCGGACGCAGGCGTTGCTCCGAGCCCGCGCTACCAACGGCCGCACGTCACTCGCTATGGCGGTCCCCGATGGAGAAACCAGGAGAGCGAGCTTCTGCGCCCCCCTTTCAAATGATCTCGCTCAGGAAGCGCGATCCCAGTCGTCGACTTCGTACAAGAACTTCGTCCCGCCGATGAGCTTGCGGTTGTACGAGGTCGACTGGATGAACACGAGGTACTTGTCGAAGAAGACCGGCTTGATCTTCGCGCGCTCGCCCACTTCGAGGCCGATCATGTGCCGCGCGTCGTCGCCCGTGAAGAACTCGCCCGAGGCCTTGTCCTGCAGGACGACCTCCTTCTTCTCCTGCACGAGCTCGCTCTTGGTGAGCTGGTAGAAGCCGCGGCCCGGCTTGAAGTCAGCGCCCTGGCTCTGCACAAACGGGCGGATGACCGAGTCCTTGTCCACGTCCAAGATCTGAAAGCGGCCCGCGGGGACGGGAACCAACCCGTCCACGCGCGCCTCGACCTTGACCGTGCGGCCGAGCATCGTGCTGAAGATGTTGTTCAGCGACTTGTTCATGCGCTTCTCGCGCACGACTTCTTCTTCGTACTTCGCGAGCTGCTCGTCGCCGGCCTGCTTGTAGGCGACCGCGAGGACCATGTCCGTGATGTACTGAAACTGATCGAGCGTGAGGTAGAAGCCGCCGGTCTCCTTGGCGATCGTCTCGTAGAACTTCTTGCTGTGCTTTCGAATGCCAGGCATCGCGTGCACGCCGTACACGTTGATGCCCGCCTCGAGCAGCAGCTTGAGCTCGTTGCGCCAGTCGATCTTCTTCTTGTTGTCCGGGTAGCTCGGCTCGTGAGGAACATCGTCGCCGATGAGCACCACGACCTTCGACTTGCCCGCGGTCCAGCCCATCGAGCGCGACTCGTTGAGCGCGACCTCGTAGGCCTCGGGGAGGTCTCCGCCGCCCGTCGCGGGGGCGGAGTTGATGAAATCAACGACCTTCTTCTCGTCGTCGGTCAGGTCGAGTTTCGAGATCATGTTCTTGCCGTCGCAATAGTCGCCGTGAGAGATCACGCCGACGCGCAGGCCGGGGATCTCTTTGAACAACCTGCGCACGCACTTATCAGCGCTGCGGCGAAGCTGCGTGAGGCATGGATACATGCTGCCCGTGGTGTCGAAGCTGATTACGAGCTCGACTGCGTCGGTGGTCATCGCTGTTGCTCCCGTGGTGAGATGGCCGTCTGCCGCGCAGTTCACTGCCGCGTGGCGACGGGGCGTGAGATGAAAGCAAACCTCGGAGCGCTCGTCCAAGCACAAAGTGACGTAATCTGTCATCTACGATCGAGCAGCGAATTGTGTACTCTCGGCGGTCCGTCATGCCGCTCGCGCTCGATCGGGTGCACAAACGCTACGGCGCAGTGAAGGTCCTCGAGGACGTAAGCCTCGCGCTCTCGCCCGGCCGCATCCGCGCCCTCGTCGGCGAAAACGGCGCTGGAAAGAGCACCCTCGTCAAAGTGGCCTGCGGGCTCGTCGCGCCCGACGAGGGCGAGGTCTCGTTCGACGAGGCCAAGGTGACGGGCTGGTCCGCGAGCGAAGCGACACAGCGCGGCGTCGGCGTGGTGCACCAGCACTTCACGCTCGTCGACACGCTCTCGGTCGCAGACAACGTCGTGCTCGGGCGCGAACCGCGGCGCGGCCCCTTCGGCCTCTTGATCGACCGCGACGCGGCGCGCGCCCGCGTCAAGAAGCTCGGCGCCGAATTCGGACTCGAGGTCGACCCCGACCGAGCCGCGGGCGAGCTCACCGTGGGCGAGCGACAACGCGTCGAGCTGATCCGCGTGCTCGACGGCGGCGCGCGATGCGTGCTGCTCGACGAGCCCACCGCGGTCCTGTCGCCCAAAGAGATTCGCGCGTTGCTCGAGGTGCTGCGCTCGCTCGCCAAGGGAGGCGCGGCGCTGATGTTCATCTCGCACAAGCTCGACGAGGTCTTCGCGATCGCCGACGACATCACCGTTCTTCGTCGTGGTCGCATCGTGCTCGACGCGCCAGCGCGAGAGCTCAGCAAAGACGAGGTGGCCAGGGCCGTCGTCGGAGGCGAGGTCCCGTCGCTGGTGAGCAGGCGCAAGGGCGAGCGCGACGATCGCGTGGCGCTCTCCGTCCAGTCGCTCGCGTGCGATGGCCTCCGATCGGTGAGCGTCGAGCTGCGTCGAGGCGAGGTGCTCGGAATCGCTGGCGTCGAGGGAAACGGGCAGCGCCCGCTCTTCGAGGCCATCGCCGGGACGCGCGCGATCACTGCCGGTAGCGTCTCGATCGACGGCGCCGACGTCACTCGCGCGAGCACACTGCAGCGACGGCGCGCGGGGTTGGGCTTCGTGCCCGAAGACCGCGAGCAGACAGGCCTCTGCGGCGCGCTGTCGATCGCCGAAAACCTGGCGCTCGGCGCGACGAACGCAGCCGACGGAGATGGCGTACTCGCGCGCGACGAGCTCCGCCAGAAGGCCCTGGCCGTGATCGAACGCTACGACGTTCGTCCCCGAGACCCAGACGCCCTCGTCGTCGAGCTGTCCGGAGGCAACGCGCAGAAGGTGCTCGTCGCCCGCGAGCTCGAGCGAAAGCTCTCGGTGCTCTTGCTCGCGCAGCCGACGCGCGGCGTCGACCTGGGCGCGGCCGCCGCGATCCGCCAGCACGTCATCGACGCGAGAGACAAAGGCCTCGCGGTCTTGCTCGTGTCGTCCGAGCTCGACGAGCTGCGCGCGCTGTCCGATCGGGTGGCGGTGATGTTCAACGGCGAGATCGTCGCGGAGATGCCCGTCGAGCGAGCGTCGGACGAGGCGCTCGGGCCGCTCATGATCGGCGCGCGGCCGTCGCACTCGAATACTGGAGCTGATATTCAAACGGTGCCGCCATGAAGCGCGTCGATCGACTGGCGCCATGGGCGATCGCGACGGGCGTCTCGCTCGCGGCGGTCAACGTCGCGATCTGGCTCGCGGGGGCCTCTCCGTGGCACGTCGCCAAGCTCGCCGTCGCGGGCGCCTTCGGAAGCGCGTACGGGATCGCGCAGACGCTCGCGAAGGCGACGCCGCTGGCGCTCACGGGCGCGAGCGTCGCGTTCGCGCTGCGCGCGGGGCTCTTCAACGTCGGCGCCGAGGGGCAAGTGGCGATGGGCGTGCTCGCGGCGGCGCTGCTCGGACCGAGGATCCCCGCTTCGATGCCCTGGCCGCTCGGCGTCACGCTCGTGGCCCTCGGCTGCGCGCTCGCCGGAGCGCTCTTGGGAGCGGTCGCCGGTTGGCTCAAGGCCGCGCGCGGAGCGCACGAAGTGCTCACCACGCTGATGATCAACGGACTGACCGCGGTGATGGTCACGTGGCTCTACGGCGGACCGCTGCGGTTCGGCGCGCAGGTGCACACAGCGCCCGTCTCGCGGGGCGCGAGGATTCCATCGATCGAACACGTGCTGCCGAGCCTCAGGGGCAGCGCGCTGTCGTACGCGGTGGTGCTGGCCTTGGTTGTTCCGCTCGCGGCGCGGTGGTACCTCGATCGGACCCGCGGGGGGCTACGCATCCGCGCGCTCGGCGCGAGCCCGCAGGCGACGCGAGCGCTCGGCCACTCGGTGCTCTCGACCACCGTGCGAACGATGGCGATCTCCGGCGCTCTCTCGGGGCTCGTCGGCGTCCACTATGTGCTGGGATTCAAGGGCTACGCAGAGGACGGCCTCGGCGCGGGCGTCGGATTCGCGGGGATCGCCGTCGCGATGCTCGGCGCAGGGCGGCCCGTCGCAACGATCATCGCGGCGCTGTTGTTCGGCGCGCTCGCCCAAGGCGGGCTCTCGGTCAACGCCGTCGTCCCCTCGGACACGCTGCTCCTGGCGCAGTCGATCGTGCTCGTCTCCGTGGGCGCGGTCGTCGCGCGTGAGCTCCGCGCGCAGCGGCGGGAGCGCAGCCGATGAACAGCATCCTCGTATTTCTCGCGCAGTGCCTCACCGCGAGCACGCCCCTCGTCCTGGCGGCCCTCGGCGGAACGCTCAGCGAACGAGCCGGCGTCGCCACGATCGCCCTCGAAGGCTACCTGCTCGTCGGCGCTTTCTCCGCGGCGTGGGGGGCGCTCGCGACGGGCTCTTCGATCGCCGCGTGCGCGATCGCCTTGATTTCTGGTGCGCTCATGGGCGCGCTCTTCGCGCTCTCGACCGTGACCTTGCGCGCCAACGCCATCGTCGCGGGGGTCGCGATCAACCTCTTCGCGGGCGCCTCGACCCGGGTCGCCCTCAAGGTCCTCTACGACTCGGCGAGCAACTCTCCCCCGCTGCTCGCGCGCGCTCCCAGGACGGGTTCGATTGGCGTGGTCTCGATGCTCGAGGCGCTGTCGCAGCCGGTCTTCTACCTCGCGCTCGTGGCGGTCGCGGTCGTGCTGGTGATCGTCCGCTCGACGCCGCTCGGGATGCGCATCGAAGCTGCGGGCGAGCACCCCGAGGCGCTCTCGGCGCGCGGCGTGTCCGTGGACCGAACTCGCTGGATCGCGCTGGTCCTCGGCGGCGCGCTCGCGGGCCTGGGCGGCGCGCACCTGTCGCTCGCGGTACATGAGCGCGGGACGGGGATTTCTCGCGCTGGCCGCGGTGATCGTCGGCGGATGGCGCCCGGCGCGGGTCGCGGCTGCGTCCTTCGCGATCGGCGCGCTCTACGCGCTCGAAGCGTCGCTCGCGGGAAGGCCGGGCGTTCCGACGGTGCTCTTGCAGACTCTTCCCTTCGCCGTGACCCTGGTGGCGGTCGTCGGGCTGGTGGGCCGCGTTCGCGCGCCGCGCGCGCTGGGGTAGTGCGCGACGGGGTCGCGAAAAAATTCTTCTCTCGTACGCAACGTCTTCGGGACCCCCTGGATAGGGCCCACGCGTCGCGTCGTTGTGCGCCCAAGACCGGGCCGTGGCCCCGCGACACGAGGAGAGAACATCATGTCAATCGAAGTGAACCAGGGCCAGGGATCGATCAACAACAACACCAACTACGCTGCCGAGTACGAGTTCGACGATTTTCAAAACATCGTGGTCGGCAAGCTGGCGACGCGACTGAAGTGGCTGGGGTACGCAGTGGTGGTCTTCATGGCGACGCAAGCGCTGCTCGCGATCGCTGTCGTGTCTCACAACCCCGGCAAGCTTCTCGAGGTGATGATCACGTCGATCTTCACGGGCTGCTTCGCGGCGCTGATGCTGTCGGCGTCCCGGTCGTTCTCGAAGATCACCAAGACGCAAGGCGAGGACATGACGCACTTGATCGATGCCCTCGGCAAGCTCTCGTCGGTCTACGCAGCGCAGTCGGTGCTCGTGTTCATCGGCGCGGTCTTCGTCGGCCTCGTCGCGCTGGTCGTGCTCGTCGCGCGTTGAACAGAGTGACGAACAAGAGCATTCGCGCTATCGCAGTCACTCGTGGCGCTCTCGAAAGAGGTTGAAAGAGCACTGATCAACGTCGTTCAACTGTTGGGCGACAAGGGGGGACGCGAGGGGTGTCGACGGTTGGTGCGAGCGTTGGACGGGCGGGTTGCGGCGCTGTCACCGTCGCTGATCGAGAGGCCGTTTCACACAGCGGACATCGACGCGTTCGCCAAGAGCGAAGGGGTGCTGACACGCAAGGACAGCGAGGGGGCGGGGCAGCTACTTCGGCGCATCCGCGACGCGCTCCACCTGCCATCGTGGCCGCGGCTCGTCGCTCTCGCGACCGAATGGAACGCTGGTGACGCGCCAGAGATCGACGTCGCTCGCGCGCTGCAGGAGCCGTTTTTTCAATGGTGGAACACCGCTGACGACCCCGCTCAACTCGTCACCGTGCTCCTGGCGGACGTCCAGCTGCACCGCACATGGAATCAACCCCAATTGGATCGCGCTTCGCTCGCTGTGATCGACCTCGCCGGCGAACAGTCGGGCCTCTGGCAGAGCTACCTCGGCCTCGACCCCGACGAAGCGCTCGACGCTGCGCGCGCGCTGCTCCTCGACGCAAGCGAGGTCGGTCTTCGCACAGAACAGCGCGCGATCGTTCGAGGCGTCGTCGAGCGCTGCAACGAAATCGGTCGATGGCCGGACGCCTGGCTTCCCACGACCGAGATCGCGCGGGCGCTCGCAGCCTCGCTGACGCTCGCGCTCGTGTCACCGCCGGACAAAGAGCTGGGACGCGCCGCGCTGCTCGCGCTCGAAGCGGCCGAACAACGCCTGCGCGAGTCGCGGTCCTACCCGCGAGCGAACAAGAAGGTCGACGCTCGTCTGCGCCTCGAGCAACGCAAGCAGTGGAGCAACACGGTTCGCGCACGCGGAGGGTGTCCAGAGCTCGAGCGCTGGGTCGCGATGGACCGGGCCATCGGGAGATAGCGCGGAGCCTGAGGTTGGAAGAAGACACGCCACGAGCTCACTCGGGCGCGTGTCGCCAACCGAAGGCGGAGCCACTTTCGTGCGGAGCCTGAGGTTGGAAGAAGACACGCCACGAGCTCACTCGGGCGCGTGTCGCCAACCGAAGGCGGAGCTGTATTCGTGCGGAGCCTGAGCAGGGAACCGGATTTCGGTTCGAAAATGCACATCCGCAGGAAAATCAGTAGCGGCGTCAACACCCAAGCGGCACCACGCTCGCCTCAC
>LNFM01007267.1_pt1 | contig 22013 bp, 31 predicted proteins | sample 596031 | NCBI WGS metagenome assembly LNFM01 (sample SAMN04254537, study PRJNA301005) | activated carbon metagenome | isolation source: dual media filters at the Ann Arbor, Michigan drinking water treatment plant | place: USA: Ann Arbor
AGGGTGAGAACCAATTCGTTTGGCATGATGCCGGAGTTCCAGAACGCGAGCGGGTAGAAGATCGCGCTGTCGACGGCCTCTCCGGCCACCGTAGAGGCGACAAAGCGGGTGCGCATGTAGCGGCCGGCGGTGGCAACTTTCATTCGTGCCAGAACATATGAGTTGACGAACTCGCCGCAGAAGTAGGCGACCATGGATGCGCCGGCGATGCGCCACGTGTTGCCGAAGGCGATCTCGTAGACCTTCTGATTTTCCCATGTGGGTGCCGGCGGCAAGGCGACAACAACGGCGGCCATGATCGCGGCGAAGATGAGGGCGGCGAAGCCCGTCCAGATGACGCGCCGCGCACGGCTGTAACCGTACACCTCGGTGAGAATGTCGCCGAAGATGTAGGAGATCGGGAAGAAGAGCACGCCGGCGCCGAAGGTGACCGCGCCCAGCAACGGCAGGTCGATTTGAGCGGCCTTGGCCGGCCCGATCAAGTTGGAACAGACGAGAACGACGACGAAAGCGACCATGACGAGGTCGAAGTATTTGTAGGTGCGCGCCTCAGCCTGCATTTCGCCGTTCCCCCAGCTTGACACTGTGCCCGGTCTCGCTACGTGTGGGCACATGTATCAGGTCAAGGAAATCTTCTACACCCTGCAGGGCGAGGGCGCGAACGCGGGCACCCCGGCCGTGTTCTGCCGCTTTGCCGGCTGCAATTTGTGGTCGGGGCGTGAGGACGACAGGGCGACCGCGAAGTGCCGCTTTTGCGATACCGATTTCGTAGGCACGGACGGTCCCGGCGGGGGCCGGTTTGAGACAGCGGACGCGCTGGCACGGGCATGCCGGGCCGTGGTGACAGCGGCCCACGGCCCGGCGATGGTCGTGTTGACCGGTGGCGAGCCCATGCTGCAGGTCGACCAGGATGTGATCGACGCCCTCCATGGACGCGGGTTCTCCATTGCGATTGAAACCAACGGGACGCTCGCCGTGCCGGAGGGGATCGATTGGGTCTGCGTCAGCCCCAAGGCCGGGCAGCCGTTGGTGCAGTCGTGGGGCGATGAGTTGAAGCTCGTTTATCCGCAGACGGGGATCGACCCGGCGCAGTATGCGGAGTTGGAGTTCGAGCACCGGTTCCTGCAGCCCATGGATGGCCCCGATCAAGCCGCCAACACGCTGGCGGCGATTGCCTACTGCAAGGCCAACCCGCCGTGGCGGCTGTCGGTCCAGACCCATAAAGTGCTCGGCATCCCCTGATTTGCGGCTCTTCGCGGGCGCCCATTTACCGTGGCGGCGTTCCCGTGGCGATGGGCCTCTTGCCACTGGCGGGCGGGGCCTCTATTCCCCTCGCGTATGCGCATCTATCGCGACTTTCTATTCGAGGCGGCCCACTTCCTGCCGTCCGCGCCTCCGGGCCATCCGAATTCCCGCATCCACGGGCATTCGTTCCGGGCCCGTGTCTGGATCGACGGGGAGCCGAACGCGGAGACGGGCGTCGTCTTTCATTTCGACGATTTATCGTCCGCTCTTACCGATTGTAAGGACGCGCTCGACCACCGGATGCTGAACGACGTCGAGGGGCTGTCGGCACCGACGTTGGAGCGCATTGCTATGTGGATCTGGGAGCGCATCGACAACCGCGTGCCGGGTTTAGCGCAGATCGAAGTGCATCGCGACAGCTGCCATGAGGGGGTCATTTATAACGGGCCGCACCGGATGGCGCGGGCGGCGGAGTAGAGCATATGGGACGACAAGCGCCGCCCGTGACGCAACTCGGCCAGCAGACGCCGCTGCCGGAGAGCCCGGAAACTGCGGTTCTGGAACGGGTGCCGAACCCGCATCCCGATACGCTCTACGTGGCGCGCTTCACGCAGCCAGAGTTCACCTCACTGTGTCCAGTGACGGGGCAGCCGGATTTCGCGCATCTCGTCATCGACTATGTGCCGCGCGACTATCTGGTGGAGAGCAAGTCGCTCAAACTCTACCTCGGCGCGTTTCGTAATCATGGTGCGTTCCACGAGGACTGCACGGTGGCGATCGGCCGGCGCATCGCCGATCTCCTCAAACCGCATTTCCTGCGCATCGGCGGCTACTGGTATCCGCGCGGCGGTATGCCGATCGATGTCTTTTGGCAGTACGGCGCATTGCCAGCCGGTGTGTGGCTACCGGACCAGGGCGTCGCCACCTATCGTGGCCGGGGCTAACATGCGCGTTTATCTGATGATGGCGACCTTCGTGCTGGCCTCGCATGCAGTGCTTGCGGGTGAGCCGCCACTGCCTGCCGATTGCACCGAGGCGATGTCCACGTTCGAGATGAATGCGTGCGCGGGGGCGGATTTCGAAAAGGCCGATGCCGAGTTGAACCGCGTCTACAAGGAAGCCATTGCTTCGATTCCCGAGATGGCGACGGACGAGCAGCCGTTCGATAAGGCCTCATGGGAAGAGGCGCTGAGGGCTTCTCAACGGGCCTGGATCGCATTCCGAGATGCGGAGTGTGAGGATCACGTCGAGAAGTTCTGGGCCGGAGGCTCGGGCCGCACCGTCGAGATCATCGGCTGCAAGACCGAGAAGACTGAGCAGCGCACGAAAGAATTGAAACAGCGCTACGAGATCGAGTAGCGCGCCCTCGCGTTATGCTCCAAAGCACCCCTCCCACGAACACTTTTCGGCCATTGGAATCAGGCGATTTCACTGCCAAGGGGCGGGCTGCATGACGACACGAGGGACCATCCATGAGCGCACTGCCGCAAAACGTCCACGAGCTTCTCACCCGTCTCAATGAGACATCGCGCAACGAACTCGATCTTGTGCGCGACCTGTCGGAAGCCATCCGCCGCGCTGATGATCAATTGCTGAAAGAGGTGCGCAGTGTCTCGATGCTGCACGAGTTGCGGCGCGAGGCGATCGTGAATGAACTCCAGCATCTGGCGCAGCGGTTGTGTGTGCTGCCGGTGCGTGATCCGCATCGCGAGAGCTTGGCTGCGATCGACCCGAAGCCGCACGCAATCGAGGGGCAGACGGCAGCGCCGGCCACGGCTGAGCCCTCCGCGTTGAATGGCGACTTCGAGGAGGCAGTGATCACAGTGGAGTCGCCGGCCGTCGGCCGGGCTGGCGATTGGCGGCAGGCGGCGCAGCGGATCGATGCGGAGTTGGCGCAATATTTCAATGGTCCCGGGCCGCGCCATTAGGGGAACGGGGCTGGCTGGGCGGCGTTTCTCTCGCAATACCCTTTTGCGAGGACCATCCCATGACCCGTACACCCATTCCCCCGACCCGCCCTGAAAATCCCGGTGGGGAAACGCCCGTCGATGATCCGCGCCCGGATAAGGTGGACAAGATCGCTCCCCCTGCGCCGGGTGTGGGGAAGCCGCTAGAGGCGCCGGTCGATCCCAATCGGCAGCCGGACAGGGCGCCCAACCCGCAGCGGCCGCGCCCGGAAGAGACGGGACTTTGATTGCCGACGCGGGAGCGCGCTATCTCCCGAGAACGCGTGAACGAACGCGGTCGTCCGGGCGGAAGCACGTGTCGCGCGCGCCGAACCAACGGATTCGGTTACGCTGGACCCAATCGTAGATCCGATCACCGAGGGCGTTTGGTATCAAGCGGCCCATCGCTGCCAGCCAGTGCCAGGGCGGTGGCATGGTGCGGCCGGCCGCCAACACGCCTTCCCATTTGACATGGGGAAGGCCGTTCGCGAGCACCATGAACGTGTCAAAGCGGTCGGCATCGAGGTCGTAGTGTCGGTAAAGCGCGCGGGGGATCGCATCCTGAATTGCCGCGAAGCGTGACGTGCCCTTGGGATCGCGCGCAAGCATAAACTGCACGCCGGATGAACACAGCACGCAATGACCATCGAAGATGATCAGCGGTGCGAGATCATCGAAGGAAGGTACATCGGTGTCCGATCGGTAGCTGTAGGGGCGAATTGCCAACCCGGTCTCCGCGGGAATTATTGCGGTCGTATGAGTACCATGGTTGAGAACTGTTGAAGCAACTCTAGCGCACAAAATTGCCCGCTAGTTGCGAGCGCTGGCAGTTTGCGGGGTCGACATACTGCGAACGAGATTGGCGTAGGCATCCACGAGTGCCGCCATGGCCGTCTTGCCGGCGTCGGTTTGCGCGTACGCGCCCCCCGAACCGAGCAGGCTACCCATGCCAGTCGTCGAGAAACCGAGTTCGCTGGTCCGCGCGCTGCCTTGAGCCGCAGCCACCTGCGTACCCGTCTTGCCGTCGGTGAGGAACAGAACGGTCTGGGCCTCCGATGTGGTCTGGTTGATGTTGGCGGCAAGCGTGCCGACCACAGCCTGGGCACCGCCAAGGGGCAGGTTCCCCATGAACGACGAGATGGCACCGCCCACCGACGTGCTGCCGGAATTCTGGAAAACGATTTGAGGCGTAAGGAAATAGCGTGCCGCCTTGACCTTTGGTCCGCCTTTCTGGCCGGTGCGGATATGCTCGGCCTCGATTGCGGCCATGGCAGCGCCGCGATCCACGACCGTAAAGCAATTCGATTGGCTGATCATGAGGCGCAAGATTGGCAGAGGCGACGTGAGACCCATGTTCAACAACGCATTGTCCGGGTTTTCCACCAACGCGATCGTGTCGAATGGACGCTCGCAGCGCGGTAACACGGCAGCATTGGGCGCTGCGGCGACGGCCGTCGGCGGTGGTGCCGGACGTTGTGCCGACGTTTCGGTGGCAGCCGTAGGCCCAAGCGCCAGACCGGGGCCCGCCCCCTGCAGTTCAGCGCCGGACCCTGTCATTACAGATGAACATGCGGCGAGAGCCGAGCACACATAAATGCCTGCAAAAGCAGTAAAAATACGCGACATATCAAACCCCACTCATACATTATGCTCATCACGCTAACACTCTGGCGCCGGGGCACAACGTGGGCGGACTGATTTTATCTGAACGTGGCGCATTTGCTGCACCCAGACGATCGTGTTCGACCGAGTGGCTGGGAGGGCCGTCTGAAACCCGCGTTCAGACCCTCCGTATAGCCCAGCGAGGCCTCGCTGCCTCCCATTGGTAAACAGGAGAAAACGTTGATGAACGCCCTCAAGTCCACCCTCGCCGTCGCCCTGACGGGGTTGGCGCTCGCTTTCGCTGCACCCGTGATCGCGATGGAACAGAAGGCCACTTACGAGATGGCCATGTTCGACAAGGCGCAGGCCGACAACCAGCACATCGTGGTTGAAGTTTTCAAGAAGGGTTGCCCGACGTGTGCAGCCCAGCAGCCGGGTCTCAATTCGGCGAAGGCAAAGTTCCCGAAGGCCACATTTGTGACGGTTGATTTCCAAGGCGATGCGGCGCCCGTGGAGCGCTTCAAGGCCGTCAAGCAGAGCACCATCATCGTCTACAAGGGCTCCAAGGAAGTGGCGCGCCTCGTTGGCGAGACGAACGCCGATGCCATCGTCGCGGCGATTGGTAAGGGTGCTTAAGCGCATCGGCTGCGGCGCGACACCCGTTGCGCCGCAGTTTCTTCCGTTCCGCATCGAGATCCCGCCATGACCAATGTTCTGATTGCCTATCTCGCGGGCGTGGTGACGATTTTGTCGCCGTGCATTCTGCCGCTTCTGCCCATTGTGCTCGGCGGGGCGCTGTCGTCGCATCGCTATGGGCCCTATGCGCTGGCGGCTGGACTGGTGATTGCGTTTACCGGCTTCGGGCTTCTTGTGGCCACCGTCGGATTTGCGATCGGGCTAACGCCGCAGGTGCTCAACCAGATCGCGGCTGTGCTGATGATCGGGCTCGGCGCAATTTTGCTTTCAGCGTCGCTACAGCAGCGCTTTGCGGTGGCCGCATCGGTGTCGACGGGTGGGTTGCAGACGCGGGTGTCTGAGTATTCGCCCGATGGTTTGAGCGGGCAGTTTTTTCTCGGCGCGATCCTCGGCGCGGTGTGGACGCCGTGTGTGGGTCCCACGTTGGGGGCTGCGATTGCGCTGGCGGCCCAGGGGCAATCGATCGGCTATGCGGCGACCGTGATGTTCGCCTTCGCACTCGGCACGGTGACTCCGCTCCTCGGCATCATGCTGGTCTCGCGCGAGGCCTTCATGAAAAATCGCGGGGCACTGATGACGGCGAACCGGTGGCTCAAGCCGGCGCTCGGCGTGCTGCTGATCGTGCTCGGGATCGCGTTTCTCACCGGTCTGATGTCGGATTGGGAGGCCTTCGTGTTGGAACGGATGCCGGAAGGCTTGGTGCGGTTCATCTACGGTCTCTAGGCGGTCCTTTGCCGGTGTTCGCCTCTGTCCTTGGGCTGTGTTAGCGTTCGCGCTTTCCACCCCGCAGCAAGGAGCGACAATGAGCGACCGGATTATCATGCGCATCGGTGAAAGCCTCGTGGCGGGCGGACCGCCGGGGACGGCCGCTGAACCCGAAGTTGCCATCGGCGAAATGGACGGCCCGATGGGGACGGCGTTCGCCAACCTGCTCGGCAACCAAGTCGTCGGTCATTCGCGCGTGCTGGCGCTGCTCAACACCGACGTCATGGTGCGGCCGCCGACGATTTGCGTGTCCAAGGTGTCGGTCGACAACGAGCGCTACACGAGCATTCTCATGGGCACGGTTCAGTACGCCACCGCCATGGGTGTGCTCGACAGCGTGCGTTCCGGCGTGATCCCGCGCGACAAGGCGAACGATCTCGGCATCATCGTTTCGGTGTGGCTCAATCCGTCGGTGGCGACCGACGACAAGCTCGATCACAAAATTCTATTCGAGATCCATCGCAAGGCGACGACGCTCGCTATCACCAAAGCCATGCGATCCGAGCCTTCGATCGACTGGTTGCTCGAGAACCAGGATAAGGTGGTGCACAAATACTTCGAGAAGGGGCTGAAGGGGGAGATTTGAGGGGGTGCTTCGTTAGTGCTCCATTCAGTCCACCAATCCTAAGACGAGGGCCAGCGCGCGGTTGATGGCGAGGAGTGTTTCATCATCGACCTTGCCGATTGGCGCGCTCAACCGATGGCGGCCAAGGGCGACAACCTTGTCGACCATAATCTGGGAGCGGACTTTGAGGCCCGTGTCCGATCCTGGTTCGAGGGGGATGCGGAAGAGCGGGGCGTCCACCCGGTCGCTCGTGATGGGGCACACCAGAATGCTCGCGTGGCTTGGATTCAGAAAGTTCGTCTGAACGACGACGGCGGGGCGCGGCTTTCCGAAATCTCCGGGCGCGGAAACGACAACGATGTCGCCGCGCGCTACCACGTTTCGTCGGCGGCGCCGATAGCGTCGATGAGCGCGACTGTCTCGTGCTCGCTCTTGCGGCGCGAGACCCGCTTGGACTGTTGACGCAGTTCGCCGGCAATCTTAGCTGAACGCGTGTCAGCGGCCCAAATTTGCACGGGCCGCAACCCTTGAGCGCGCAACCGGGAGCGGTAGCGGTTCATGCGCGACGTGGGGGTGGACGATTTTGCCATGGCGAAGATGTAACATGTTACGGTATGAAGAGCAAGTTTAGGCTCACGGTTACGCACGCTCTCCCCCCACCGTCATCCCGGCGAAGGCCGGGACCCGCGCAAGCTTCAATCAATCCTCCAAACCGCGACCTCGCGCGGACCCCCGTCGTCATCTCGAACCGATGCTCCCCAGGTTCCACGGCACAGACACGGCAAGGTTTACGGATCGTTGACCATGTCTCGTAGCCCGAAACTAACCAGACGCGCGGTATACGGTCTGTCTTACGGATGATGGGCCGGGGCCATGGCGAGCAATCTCTCGATCAAAAATATCTTCATCGCCTTCGTGGCGCTGAACATCTTCAGCCTCGTGCTCCATCCACGCCTTCCAGATGGAATGCCAGCCGCAGGAACGTTTTCCAGTTCATCGCGCGACCAAGCGCCGGATCCCGCAAGCGCAGCCGCGCACGACGCCGCGTCTCAGCAACGTGCCGAACCTGCGCCAACGCGCGCACAACGCCAATCGACAACCGTCGTCAAGGTCCTTGACCTCCCCAACAGCGAGGCTCTGCGCTTCGGCGAAAACACCTTCGTCGACCTCGGCTGGCGCCAGACCGCTGGCAAGGGGGGTGAATGGGTCGGTCATATCGGGTCCAGCACCGAATACGTTCCGCTCAACACCGACCAGATCGCCGGCATCTTGAAGGAAGCCCAACTGAAGGCGCTGCCGCCGCCGCCCGGTGCGCGTGTGCAAACCCCGCGAACTCCGCCCAAAGACGTGCCAGCCCCGCCGGAAGCGATCAATCTCCTCGACTGGGTTCCCATGCTGATGGGCATCTTTTTCATGATGTACATTCGCTACCGGATTACCCAGGTCACGTTGGATGCCGCTCAAGGGGCGGCAGGCCTGGCCCAAAGCGCGCTGTCTCAACTTCTGTCCGCCGCGAAGGCCAAGGTGCCATCTCCGCCAGCCGCCTCTAAGGCCGCGCCAGTGCGCGCTCCTAACCCCGTAGGCATGAGCACACCAATCAAGACATCCTCAAAGAGCAGCACAGTCGTGCGCCCCGCGCCCGGCCTCTTCGGATTCATGATGAGGTCCCGATGAGTGCGAAGTTGCTCAAAACATGTTTGGCCCTCGCCGCTGCCGTCATCGCGCTCAGCGCACCCATCAACGACGCGGAGGCCAAGCGCCGCATCGGCGGTTCGTGGGGATCAAGTTCGCAAAAGGCACCCAAGGCGGCCGATGACCGCAAAGGCACGTCCCTGCCCATCGTCGTCCCAGGTGTCGCGCTGGGATCATCCACCAGAAAGCCGATCGAGATCGCAAAGGTCGTCGACCTTCCCGACATCGCCGATTTCGCCCGCGAAGACGGCACCTATGTCGATCTCGGCTGGCGTTTCATCGGCGAGACCGGCGGCGAATGGGTCGGCTACATCGGGTCCGATGCCGACTACCTGACCATCTCACCCGATCAACTCACAGCCATCATGCAGATTGCTGGCATCGCAAACCTGCCCGAACCACCAGCGCGGATCGGTGAACGCGCCCGAGCAGACAACGGCGCTGCATTGAGTTCCGCTGGTGGCAGCGTGCTATGGACGCTCCTGCCATTCGCCGCGTTTTTCTATATTGCGGTCGTCGCGCGCCGCCGCTTCGTCCTCAAATCTGCCGCAGGCACAGCGCATCCATCAGGCGACCCCACCGCCGACTGGATGTCGAAAGCAGAAAATGTGATGGCCGCCGCCGCCGCGCCCCGCAGGCCGGCTGGGGAGAGTGCAGTGATGCGCGCCTCCACCGTCGTACGCGGCAGCCCCTCGGCCTTCGGACGCCGCGCTTAGGCCACCGTGGATCCGCGCCACTGCGCATAGCCATTGGCCCGCAACTGACAAGCGGGGCACACACCGCACCCATAACCCCACGCATGACGAACCGTCCGGTCGCCAAGGTAGCACGTGTGCGAATGTTCGATCACGATGTCGACCAGCGCCGCGCCGCCGATCGTCTCCGCCAACGCCCATGTTCCAGCCTTGTTGACGAACATCAACGGCGTTTCGATGGCGAGCGGCTGATCGAGACCAAGCGAGAGCGCCTCCTGCATCGCGATCATTGTCGCGTGCCGACAATCGGGATAGCCAGAGAAATCCGTCTCGCACATACCACCCACAAGCGTCGTGATACCGCGCCGGTACGCGAGGGCTGCCGCGTAGGTCAGAAACAAAAGATTACGCCCCGGCACGAACGTGTTCGGCAGCCCGCTCTCCTGAAACGCGATTTCGCGCTCCCGCGTCAGCGCCGTCTCCGACAGCCGCCCCAGCTCCGGTAGTGCGATCATGGTATCGGGCCCGAGCCGCGCGCCCCAGTCGCCAATCTTGGCAACCGCGTCGCGAATAATCCCACGCTGATCGAGTTCCACCTCGTGCCGCTGCCCATAGTGGAAACCGGCCGTCTCCACATGCGCAAACCGCTCCAGCGCCCACGCGAGGCACACCGTCGAATCTTGACCGCCGGAAAACAGCACAAGCGCGGAGGGGGCGGTCACGTCGGTCATCTCCTTCAACTTCTGCGCAAGTGCCCGTTGCGGTGTGAGCCCGCACTGCCCGTCCGGGTAGGGCAATGTCGCCCCGGGGGGCTTTGCAGACGTCACATCGGAAGGCTACAACCCGGCGCATCGTCACGCGAGGGGGATTGGACGTGGACGTCCACCCGCTCGGCCATGAGAATAGGACATACCATGACTGCCATCGTCGACATCCTGGGCCGCGAAATCCTCGACAGCCGCGGCAACCCGACCGTCGAAGTGGACGTCATGCTCGAAGACGGTTCCATGGGCCGCGCGGCCGTCCCGTCGGGTGCCTCCACCGGTGCCCACGAAGCCATCGAGTTGCGCGACGGGGATAAGTCCCGCTATTTCGGTAAAGGCGTTCAGAAGGCCGTTGCCGCCGTCAATGGCGACATCGCCGACGCCATCATAGGCATGGACGCCGAAGACCAGCGCGGCATCGACACCGCCCTCATCCAACTCGACGGCACCCCCAACAAGGCCCGCCTCGGCGCCAACGCCATCCTCGGCGTGTCCATGGCCGTCGCCAAGGCCGCCGCTTCCGCCTCCAACCTCTCCCTCTACCGCTACGTCGGCGGCGCTAATGCCCACGTCCTGCCCGTTCCGATGATGAATATCGTCAATGGCGGCGCCCACGCCGACAACCCCATCGACATCCAAGAATTCATGATCATGCCCGTCGCCGCTGGCTCAATCGCCGACGCGATCCGCGTCGGTGCGGAGATTTTCCACACGCTCAAGAAATCGCTGCAGGACGCCGGACATAACACCGGCATCGGCGACGAAGGCGGCTTCGCCCCCAACCTGAAGAGCGCCGACGATGCGCTGGGCTTTATCATGAAGGCGATCGAGAAGGCTGGCTACAAGCCGGGTGACGACGTCATGCTCGCCCTCGATTGCGCCTCGACCGAATACTACAAGGGCGGCAAGTACGCGATGGAAGGCGAGGGCAAGACCTTCGACAGCGATGGCAATGCCAAATTCTTAGCCGACCTCGTCGCGCGCTATCCCATCATCTCCATCGAAGACGGGATGGCCGAAGACGATTGGGCTGGTTGGAAGGCGCTGACCGAGCTGATCGGCGGCAAGTGCCAACTCGTCGGCGACGATCTCTTTGTCACCAACACGAAGCGCCTCTCGGAAGGCATCTCCAAGGGCATCGCCAACTCCATCCTCGTCAAGGTCAACCAGATCGGATCACTGACCGAAACGCTCGAAGCCGTCAGCATGGCGCAACGCGCCGGTTACTCCGCCGTCATGTCTCACCGTTCCGGCGAAACGGAAGATTCCACAATTGCCGACCTCGCGGTCGCCACCAACTGCGGCCAGATTAAAACCGGCTCGCTCTCCCGCTCCGACCGCCTCGCCAAGTATAACCAGCTCATCCGCATCGAAGGCGAACTCGGTCCCGTCGCGCACTACGCCGGCCGTAGCATCCTCAAGGCGAAGGTGGCGTAACCTGTTACGAGCGGCCCCTAGCAAATGCCGTTCGCACTCAAAGTCGATCGTGTTTGCGGATCTAATGCGCCATCAGAACCGGCAGTCGGAGATCGTTGACGACTGCACGCGTCGCACCACCAAAAAGAAACTCCCGCCACGCTGAACGGCCATAGGCACCCATGACGAGGAGATCGCCGCCTGCGGCAAGCGCCGCCGTCTGCAATCTTGAACTGTCGCTTTCATCGAACGGTGCCACGCGGACATTCGGGTTGTGGCGCCGCAGATAATCGCCAATGTCGGCATGAGGCCGCCGGGTCACGCTGGGCATAGCATCGCGCTGCTGCCCCAGCAGGACCACAACACTTTCTGCACGCTCAATAAGTGGCAGCGCAGCGTGAACCGCTGAAGCGGACTGACGGCTATGGTTCCAGGCGACGACGATACACTGACCAAAGGGCTTAGCGCCCGGCGGCACGATAATCGTCGGAGTGCCGGCCGTAATGGCGCATTCCTCGACCAAGTCTCCGCCGCGGCCGTCCAGGCTGCCGCCGGCCTCTACAAAGAGGACATCGTGTACGCGGCCAGCAAGACAGAGAATTTCGTTCGAGTTTCCTTCCGCCATCTCAAACCGGCCGCAGACACCGGCACTCTCGCAGGCTTTGAGGAAGCTCTCTTCCGCCTGGCGAATGAGGGGCGCGTCGCGGGCCTCCGCTTCGCGAGCAGCCGAGCTGTCCGGTCCTATGATCAGCTTCAACATCGCCAACTCCCGGTTGGCGTAAACTCCCGTGACGGACGCGCCGAACGTCTTGGCGACCGATAGGGCCGATCCCACTGCGGCGTTGTTTTCGGCGTTGGGCTTCAAGTGAACGAGTATTGATTTCCAAGTCACAGCGGAGACCTCCCCAATATCTTACCCGGACATGGAGAGGACGGCACACGCCGACAAGACGGGATCACTCAAGAGTTGGCGCGCAATTCTGATCTAGGTCGCCAATCGCGGACGTATCCAGAAGCTCGGGTGGGACATTCCCAGCTCAACGCCCGCCTTGCTCGAACTGGCGGCACACCCCACTTCGGCGCATGACCGCCGTGCCAAAATACTCGGTAAAAAATGGGCTTCGGGACAAGAATCGTACGCAGCTTTACCTGCCCTTAAGCGGTCGCCCGTTAGAACACACGTGTTCCCGGTTTTCCTATGCTGCGTAGCCACGAACACCCACGGTATCGCGTACAACACATGTATGATTGGCGATCGAGGTTCCGACAGGTTCTTGTGCTGCTTTTAAGCCTGTGCGCGACGGCCTACTTCTCCCATCACGCAATTCACGGACGGCATGGTCTCGAGGCGCGCTCGGCTTTGATCGAGCGCTCGGTTCTCATTGAATTTGAGATTCGCAGTCTCGAGACTGTGCGCGCCCGCCTCCGCCATGATGTGGCGCTGCTCAACCCCGACAAACCCGATCCCGATCTGGTGGAAGAACTCGCGCGCGATGTTCTCGGCTACGTGCATCCCGCCGACCGTGTGGCCGTGACCCGCTAGCCTCACCGCCCCTAAATCGTCGGTACTCCGAATACGATCGCCCATATATAAAAGGGCAAGCGCCGGTCCGCTCTATCGACCCCAAGCCGGCGGGCAAGATCCATCCCTCGCCTGTCCGCTTCATCCAAAGCCACATCGACGCCGGCCTCTGTCAGCCCCTGCAAAGCCCCAGGAGATGCGACTTGGGCAAATTCCCTGACCGTCAATGTCGAGGTCGGATTTGTGCGCACGCGATGTTCCACCCGAAGAGGTCCCACGGGACAGGACCGCGTCCCGGTCATCCGTGAGAACAGTCAACGCGCCCATCGGTGATTAGGTCCGAGATTCGGAACAGCCTAACGGCCATGCTGTGGATAAGTTGGCTCCTGGACGAACCAACGGCGGTAAGACCGCAAGACTTTTTGCATGAAGCTGCCTTGCGATCCGCGGCGGCCTGTCGCAGTATCCGCCCGTGTCCGGCCGGGATGAGAGGCGGGTAAGGAAGCGTGCCGTGACGATCGCCACATGCCATGACTCCGGCTCATCCGTGCCCGTCGAGGGAGAGATTGCCCTCTACACGACAATGCTTCGCCTGCGCCGGTTCGAAGAAAAGGCGGGCATGCTCTACGCAATGGGCACCCTGGCGCGGCCCTGCCCACTGGCATTTGGCCAGGAAGGTGCCATCGCGGCTCTTGTCGATGCCCTCCAACCCGATGACCTTCTCTGGTCCCTTCAAGTCCGCCCCGGCTTAGAACTGGCCCTCGGCACTGCTGCATCCTTGGTATTCCAGCGCCTCGCGCCGGCCGAAGATCCGGCAGCGGAGACCCTCACATTCTTGCGTGGGCCCGGCCAAGATGTGCGCATGGCAAACCGCCAAGACGCCCTACGCGCGATTGGGGCAAGCCGCGCCGCCACACGCATTATCCTCGCCTCCGATCCCAGCGACATTGCCCCCTATGTTGCCGCCGACCCAAAGGACAAAGTGCTGGCGGTGCTGATTGTCCCTGCGGACCGGCGCCCAGAAATCTGGCCGTTGCCGGCGCACCTTCATGTTCGCGAGTGCGACGGTGCCCACGTGGAAGGCGTGAGTGCAGCATTGGCCGCCGCGCGCCAAGCTCTTGCCGTGTCCGAGACACCCGTTGTGTTGGCGATCCTCACGCCGGCTTATCTTGGACATGCCCGCGAGACCGCTCGCCGCGTGCACAGTCGCCGCGATGGGGCCGATGCTATTGCCCTCTATCGGCAGCACCTCGTGTCGACGGGCCGTTTTTCGGACCTCGATGCCGGTGCGCTTGAAGCCTCTGTTCGCGACGAGATCGCCGCCGCCGGCCGTGCGATAGCGCTGTCGTGCCCGGCATGACGGCCAAACCGCCCGGAGCGCGGCACCGCCTCGTCGTCGCCAAACTGATCCGGCCATGCCGCAGTGTGCCCCCGGATCCTCGCCTGGAGGCTTCGAAAAAACCGCTCTTCTTTTATGATCGCCGGGGTGGCACGACCCTGAATTGGCACCATTGGGCCGCACCTTTGATCACGTTGATCAACATCCTCACCTTGCCACTGGTGATTTTATTGATGGTCGGCGATTACATCTGCCGATACGGGTCTTGGTCTATTGCCGCGCTCCGGCGGGCTCGGAACGGGGATTAGGCGCCCAACGTGGCAGCGGCCTACTGATCCACAGAAATTGTTGGAGCGAGCCGAGTCATCAACCGTTCAATTGACGGGCTCAGCTATCCCCCCAATTGCCCTCGCCCCTAAAAGACAGGCAGGGCTTAATGGCGACTCAGCGCGACCGACGGGGGACACGCATGACAAGAAACATCACCAATTTGACTGTAGCGTCGTTAGCGGCACTTTCGCTCGCAGGCTGCGCCGATGGGTCGACCGGCCTCCTGTCGACGGCCTCCTTGAACACCACAACCCCGGCTGTTGCCGCTGCTGCGCCGCAGACCGATCCGGGCTGCATAGCCCTTACGGCCCGGATTGATGCTCTGCGCAAGGATGGCGTGGTTGAGCGCGTTGAAAAGGCGTCGACCGGCAAGTCCAAGACCGTTTCTGTCAAGCGCGACTCGCTGGCCAAGATGGCCGAACTCGACAAGTCGAACGCTGAATTCCAGGCCAAATGCGCCCTGCCATTGACGTCGGCATCAGCCCGCCCGGCCTCACCGGTGCAGGCCGCGCTCACGACCGCAGCCCAATCCTCTGCTGTCCAGTCTGGCGCGGTGCAGCAGGCTAAGGCAACCGCGACCACTGCTGCGGTCAATGCAGCTCAGAAAATGGCTAAACCCTGACCCGGTCCTGCCTTGCCCGGCCATGATTTGCCCACGAACAGCGGCCAACTTGGCGAAGGTCAGAGAACGGTGTGCAGCATAAGGGTCACATCCGGCCGATCATCGAAACCAGGGGGTTGCGAGACCTGAGGCGACTGTGAGACACGGTAAAGACATATGTCGCGTTGACGCGACACGCGGCAAGGATCCGGAGGGCAACGGTGACGAGGGCAGGGGGGAGCGTGGTGCGGCGCGCACGCGCTATGGCGGCTGTAGGTTTGGTCCTCGGCATGGCCGGTTGTGCAGGCGGCGGCGGCTATGGCGATCCGGGCGCGAAGCCGCTTCCAATCGGCGAAACCTGTCAATCTCTGCGCGGTCAACTTGACCGTCTTCTATCCCGCGGCGTGCAGCCCAAGGTCGAGGCCTTGAGCGCCGGTCGCAAACTGTCGCCAAAGGACAAGGCTGATGCCGAAGCCTACAATCGTATTCTCAATCAATACCTTGGCGCCCGTTGCCACGTAGCCTAATAGCAGGATCGGAATCGCGCCATGGAATACCTGCAGAACCCCTGGGTCATCATGCTGATCAATGGCCTGATCGCAGGCTGGCTGGCGGGTCTGTTGCTCGGCGGCGGGGGTTTGATCCGCAACCTTGTCGTCGGTATCATCGGCGCATTCCTAGCTGGCGTATTGATCCAGGCCGGGCTGCTGACACTGCCGTTCACCACCGGCTTCCCGCTCGGTGACCAGATCGTCGTATCCACGATTGGTGCGATTTTGGTCGTCATCATTGCGCGCGTGATCGCCCGCTGACGGAGCGGCGTGGCGCTCGCTCCAACCACCGGAGTTCCGGGTGCCCCGCTTCGACAATGTCCGCACCGTTCCGTATTCGGCCGATGAGATGTTCGCCCTTGTGGCCGACGTCGACAAATACCCCCTGTTCGTTCCGCTCTGCGAAAGTCTCGTCGTTCACAGCCGAGAGCAGTCAGACGACGGCACCGGCATAATCACGGCCACCATGGGCATCGGTTACAAAGCGATCCGCGAGACATTCACCACCAGCGTCACGCTCGATCCCGCCGCCCGCAAAATTGTCGTGCGCCACAAGAACGGCCCCTTCCGCCGCCTTGAGAATGTCTGGCATTTCACGCCCATCGGTGAGGCGGCCAGCGAAGTCCGCTTTGCCATCGACTACGAGTTTTCCTCGCCGCTCCTTGCCGTCATCATGGGCGCCGTCTTCGACACCGCATTCCGCAAGTTCGCCCAAGCCTTTGAGGACCGTGCCGGCACCGTGTACGGAAGCCGTGCGCCCGTCTCTACCGTAATGACCTGAAACCGCGCCATCCAGCCGGCGCGCCGCAGGCGTGTCGGATGGCGCAATCACAATGACAACCCTATGACGGCCAAAGGTCTTTACATGCAGGGCCAGAGGTCCTATCTCCCGCCCACGCACGGCGGGATGACTCGCACGGCGCTTCTGGTTTTATCTCGCTGGAGGTCCCGCCCGTGATGGAACGCTTCCCATCTGCCGCCGCCCTTGTCGCCGCCAAGCTGCCCGAACGTCCGGTGCTGGCCTCTCGCCCGCATGCTGCCGCCCGTGCAGCCCGCTGGTTCCTGCAGAATTTCCCCGGCGACGTCGCCTACGCCTACAAGGCCAATTCCTCCGTGTTCATGATCGGCGCCCTCTACGGCGCCGGCATCCGCCATTTCGACGTCGCCTCCACCCCAGAGCTGGAAGACGCCTCCACAATCCCGAACGCGCACCTCCATTTCATGCACCCCGTGAAGTCCCGTCAGGCGATTGCCAAGGCCTACAACAGCCACGGCATCCGCTCCTTCTCGCTCGACAGCGAAGACGAACTGAACAAGATCGTCGATGAAACGCGCGGGCCGAACGGTCCGGCCGGTGACCTCGTGCTGTTCGTGCGCATTGTGGTACCGCCGATCAATTCCGCCGTGCCGCTGGAACGCAAATTCGGCATTGCCGGTGACGCCGCCGCGCGCCTGCTGGTCAAAGCCCGGCAGGCCGCGTCAGAGCTTGGCGTCACCTTCCACGTCGGCTCTCAGACCATGACACCGGACGCCTATACGTTCGCGCTCGCTGAAGTCGGCAAGCTCATCGGTCAGGCCGGCGTCGTCGTCGATCGTCTCGATGTTGGCGGCGGTTTCCCCGCCCTCTATCCGGGAATGACGCCGGCACCCCTGTCGAGCTTCATGACTGCGATCCGCGACGGCGTCGACAAACTCCCCGTCCGCGAAGACGTGCGCCTCATGTGCGAACCCGGCCGCGCGCTCGTGAGGCCCGGCGCGGCACCGACCTGTTCATAAACGACGGCGGCTACGGTGTCTTGTTCGACGCAGCCCACCTGAACTGGGTCTTTCCAGCCCAACTCGTGTCGCGCGCGCCGGCCAAGGGCGAGGGCACGGAAGCCTTCGCGCTCTGGGGTCCCACATGTGACAGCATCGATTACATGAAGGGTCCCTTCGTGCTGCCCGCAGCCATCAAAGAGGGCGACTACATCGAAATCGGCAACGTCGGCGCCTATGGCCGCGCCATCGCCGGCGACTTCAACGGCTACGGCCGTTACGACGAAGTCATCCTCGATGACGAGCCGATGCTGTCCCTCTATGGCACCGATCAGATGTCCCGCGCGGCCGGTCAGCGCTAGGCCAGTCAACGCCAGCGAATAAGCGTTTCAACGCGGCTTTCCACAGGTGAGAGGTCCCGGCGCCCGGGCCGCGCCACCGAATCACGCCATGCCTTGTGCTCAGATCTGCCACTGAGGAACCGGCCATGGCCTCCGTCTCGAATTTCATAGCTCGGCTTCGCATCAGTTCCTCCCCGTCGTCAAACGCTGCGGCAACCTCAGTGAACCCCGCCGCACCCCGCTCCCCCGAGCAGATTCTTGCCGGCTGCGAATACGAGTTGCGGCAGGTCCGCCGTGATGTTCTGCAGACCAAGCAGACGTCGCCGCCGCCCCCCCCGCTCAAACCCCGCGAGCCGTTTGTGTTGGGCGCGGGCCTTCGCGGCCGGGCAGCAAGCTAGGCGTCCCTCCCAGCAAAGGACTTGGCTGCACCCGTTTCGCGCCTGTATGGATCAGCGCGGAAAGGAGTATGAATGCCATGACACGGATCCGTCTGCGCATCGACTTCGACGGCGAGAACTACATCGGCCACGGCCGCATCGAATTGCTCGAACTCATCGGCCGCCACGGCTCCATTGCAAAAGCTGCGCAGGCGATGGGCATGTCTTATAAGCGCGCGTGGTATCTGATCGACGGCTTCAGCGCCATGTTCCGCGAGCCTTTGATCGAGCGTCAACACGGCGGCAAAGGCGGCGGCTCCGCGACGGTGACGCCCTTCGGTCTGCGCGTTGTCGAAGAATATCGCGCCATGGAATTGAAGGCGCTCACCGTTTTCGCCGAACCGGTCGGCTTCCTCGAAGCCAAGCTCGCCAAACCGCCCGCCTCCCGCTCCAAGCCCAACTATAAGCCGCGCAAAGTGCCGTGATCTGGTGCTCTACGCGGACGTCTCCTCTGCTGCCACGCGCCCCGCAACGATCCTGACGACGCGCCGCGCCAATCGCTGCGCCTCCTCTCGTGAATGCGTGACGTAGAGCATCGGCACGCCAAACTCGTCGCGCACCCGCTCAACCAGCGGCAGAATGGCCGTGCGCTTTTCCTCATCCAGCGCCGACAGCGGTTCGTCCATGAGCAACAGGCGCGGCGACGACAGCAGCGCGCGGGCGAGCGCCACCCGGCTCTTCTCACCGCCCGACAACAGCGCCGGCCTACGCTCCAGTAGATGGCCAATGCCCAGAACGTCGACAACCGTCTCGCGGCGCAGTCCGTTGTATTTCTGGTTGAACCAGCCGCCAAAGGCCAGATTTTGCGCGACCGTCAGATGCGGAAAGAGTTGTGCGTCCTGGAACACGAGACCGATACGCCGCTTGTGCGCTGGCACGAACACGCCGGCCGCCACATCGCACAGCACTTCCCCGTTGAGCTCAATGCGTCCACGGTCCGGCCGGATTAGCCCCGCGACGAGACTGAGGATCGTGGTCTTGCCCGCCCCCGACGGCCCGAACAGCACCGTGATCCCAGGCCCCGCCGTGAACCGAACATCGAGCGCGAAATCATCGAGCGTCACGCCGCAATCGACGTTCAAGACAGTGGGCCCGGTTGTCATTGGAACACCGACGTTCGCTTCAACAGCCGCCGGCTCAGCGCTTCTGAGACAATGAGCGCACCGAGCGCGATCACGAACGACACCGCAGCCAGTCGCAACGCGCCACTCTCGCCACCGGGCACCTGTGTGTAGGTGTAAATCGCCGACGGGATCGTCTGCGTCTCGCCGGGAATGTTGGACACGAATGTAATCGTCGCCCCGAATTCGCCGAGCGCCTTCGCAAAGCATAGAACGATCCCGGCTAACACCCCAGGCGCAGCGAGTGGCAGCGTCACCAGAAAAAACGTCTGCAGCGGACCGGCCCCCAGTGTCGAGGCCGCCAATTCCAACCGCCGGTCCACCGTCTCGAACGACAGACGGATTGCGCGCAGCATCAGCGGAAACGCCATCACCGCTGCTGCCAGTGCCGCACCTGTCCAGCGGAATGAGAACGTGATCCCAAGCGTCTCATACAGAAAGCCGCCGATAGGCCCCTGCCGCCCGAACGACAACAGCAAGAAATAACCGGTCACCACCGGCGGCAGCACAAGCGGCAGATGCAGCACGGCATTTAGCAGTGTCTTGCCCGGAAACGACCAGCGCGCCAGCGCATAGCCTGCAAAAATCGCAAACGGCAGCGAAGCAATCGTCGCCGCTAGCGCAACACGAAGACTGAGCGCGATCGCAGTGTATTCCTCAGGCGAAAACTCAAACACCAATGCGGTCCCTCATTTCGCCGGTCCAAAGCCGTGCGCGCCAAAGATGACTTGACCCTCCGGCGAGACCAACTCGCCGATAAAGGCACGCGCGTCCTCGAGCGATGACGACGTCTTGACCACGGCAGCCGGGTACACGATGGGCGCGTGCGAGTCCGAAGGGAACGTCGCAACGACCCGGACATTTGTGTCGGCCTTGGCATCTGAACCGTATACGATCCCGAGTGGCGCCTCGCCCCGCGCGACGAGTGCCAGAGCTGCCCGCACATTCTCCGCCTGCGCCAGCTTTCCTTCAATGCCTGCCCATGCGCCCAGGCTCTCCAATGCCGCCTTTGCATACTTGCCGGCCGGCACCGCCTTCACGTCCGCCACGGCAAGCCGCCCCTCGCCCAAAAGCGCTACCAAATCGAGTCCGGGCTTCAATTCCACGGCCGCCGCGCTGGAAGCCGGAGCAATCAACACGAGCGTATTGGTGGCAACTATGATGCGCGTCTCGGCCACGATCAAATCCTTGCTGGCCAGATAGTCCATCCAATCCTGATCCGCACTGATGAACACATCCGCCGGCGCCCCTTGCTCGATTTGTTTCGCCAGGGCCGACGAGCCGGCAAGAGAGACAACAGGTTTCGCCCGCCCCTGCGCCTCGTTAGCTTTTCCGGTCGCGTCTAGAACCGTCTTAAGGCTGGCGGCGGCAAACACCGTCACCGCCTTTTGTCCGGCCGCCGGCTGGGTCTCAGCCGGTGACGTGCGCAGCCCCATGAGCCATGCAAGCGCGATCACACTTGCGAATATACAGGCACGAGCCAGGACGGGACGGCGATCAAGCATGGCAGCCTCTTGCTGGAAATAGCCGCTCGGATATAACGCAAGCCGTAGTCGATTGCCATCCAGCGGTTGCGCCGGGGTTTACGGCCTAGAGAGCAATCCATGTCAGAACAGGTGCGAAGCATCCTGCGGCAACGGCAGCGGACAACGGCAATGGGCAAGCAGCCATGAGTACCAAAGGCATCATTCTGGCGGGCGGCAGCGGCACGCGCCTCTATCCGCTGACCTTTGCGGTGTCGAAGCAACTCTTGCCCGTCTACGACAAGCCGATGATCTACTACCCGCTATCAGTTCTCATGCTGGCCGGTATTCGCGACATCCTGATCATTACCACGCCGCATGACCAGCCACTCTTCCAGCAGCTCCTGGGCGATGGCGCGCCTCTCGGCTTATCCATCTCGTACGCTGTCCAACCCCGCCCCGAAGGTCTCGCCCAAGCCTTCATCATTGGCGCCGACTTCATCGGCCAAGATCCTGCAGCCCTCGTCCTCGGGGACAACATTTTCCACGGCCACGGCCTGCCCGAACTTCTGGCCCAAGCCGTCGTCCAAAAGTCCGGCGCCAGCGTCTTCGCCTACGAAGTCGCTGACCCCGAACGCTACGGCGTCGTCGCCTTCGACGCTCAAGGCCGCGCAACCTCCATTGAAGAAAAGCCGGCCTTGCCGAAATCGAATTACGCCGTCACCGGGCTTTACTTCTACGACAACGACGTTGTCGCCATCGCCCGCGACATCAAGCCGTCGGCACGCGGCGAATTGGAAATCACGAGCGTGAACCAAGCCTACTTAGAAGCCGGCAAGTTGAACGTCATCAAGATGGGCCGCGGTTTCGCTTGGCTCGATACGGGCACGTTCGAGTCACTCCTGGCCGCCGGCGAGTTCGTCGCCACCCTTGAGCAACGCCAGAGTCTCAAGATCTGCTGCCCGGAAGAAATCGCACTCCGGCAGCGCTTCACCACGATCGAGAAGATAGCCCCTTGGCTCGATCGCCTCGGCAAATCGGCCTATGCCACCTACGTCCGCAAAGTCGCCGCGCGCCTCGATGAGACACGCGACTGAGCGCTACAGCTTCACAGCGTTAAGCCGCAGCGCATTGCCGATGACGCTGACGGACGACAGCGCCATAGCC
>LNFM01005451.1_pt1 | contig 22012 bp, 22 predicted proteins | sample 596031 | NCBI WGS metagenome assembly LNFM01 (sample SAMN04254537, study PRJNA301005) | activated carbon metagenome | isolation source: dual media filters at the Ann Arbor, Michigan drinking water treatment plant | place: USA: Ann Arbor
GCGTCAGGACGCTTCCGGTCAGAGCCACGTTCGTTCCGACCGTCGCGACTTTAATGCGAGAGCCCGGAATGAGGCGCGCGAGCATGTCGTCGAGGGGCGCGATGTCGCGCACGACGACAAGCTCAATCAGCAACACCTTCTGCCCACCGGGGCCGAGGAAAAACGCGTTGGCCTCGCCGACGTCCTTGGCAAGCAGATAGATTCGCCGCGGCGTCTGCACGACGGCATCGATGACCTGGGGATTGGAGACCAGGACGTCGGAGACGTCGGTGGGCAACTCGATCATCATCGACTTGTCGAGGCCGATCGAGAGCTTCCGTGTAATGGGCAGCTGGCTTTGTGCGGGTATCGAAAGCACCGAGCGGTGCTCTCCCCATTCAGACGGTGCCTCGAAGCCGCTGCGGCGGTTGCCTGACCCAGCCTCGGCCGTTTGCCATGCCGTTGCCGCCAGGATCAACATGCCCAGAGCACAACATGCTACGAAAGCTGTGACCCGTGACGCTCTCCGCCACGCAACAATTAAGCTCATCTTACCCCACTACCCCGCGTCAGCGGGGCACCCCCAACTCCGGCGACCGACACGCGCCGACTGAGACTTCGGAGCACGATTCGCGTGGAGCGCGCCATGCGGGGGGCGTTGCACGGTGTGGCTGAACACCGGCTTTCGACAGGATATCCACGTCCTCCGTACCGTGATGCTCACAACCTGATGGAGGCGAGATTTATCCCATGCAGCAACAGCCTGAGCAGCGTGTCTCGCATGCGTGCGTTACCCCGCAGCACATCTGTTGAGAAGTGGGCCGGGGCGACCGCAGGGAGGCGACAAAATGGGTCCCTCGAGCAAGGGTTGGTGTTCAGGCCGTCGGTCAACCGGCCACACGGAGCTTGGAGATCTGGCCGCCGATATGCTCGAAGACAGTAACGAGTGCAGCTCCATCGGCTGCCCGAAATGCCATGCTGGCCTCGCTCGCGCAGCTCTGAAGCAACGCCAACGTCGTTGGGTCGGACTCGAGCCGGAAGGCGATGGTGTAGATCTTGACGCCGGCCGCCTTGGCGTTGGCGCAGGCCGTCGTCGTTTTCTGATTCATGCGCGAGACATAGGCCGACGACGAAAAGGTGGTGCCGAGCCGGCCCGAGGCCCCATAGCCGTGCGCGGCGTACCAGGACTTGTTGTGGTTCGAGGAGGCCGAGTAGGTATTGGCGCCGTCGGTCATGACAACCATGATCTTGTCATTCTTCGGAGAGTCATAGGTACGCCCTTCGGCGAACGGCAAGCCGGGAGAGAGGACGCGCCATCCCCACATGACCCCCTCGGCGATATTGGTGGAGCCCTTCGCCGTCATTGCGGAAAGCGTGGACTCGATCTCGCTCAGATTGGAACTCAGAGGCAGGATGGCCTCGCTGTCGCACATGTAGTTCGGGCCGGAGTCGCCCAGGGGAACGACGGCGCCCTCATACTTGCAGATGCGGGATTGAGCCTCGGCGGGGGGCAAGGGAGACTTCTGCGACTTGGTGCAGCGTCCACGTCGATCGTAGGTGACGCAGACAACGGGTTGAGGCGTGCAGGCGCCACCGTCGTCCGCAATGTAGCTGTTGGCATAACTGGCGCCACCGCTGTTATTGCTGTCGGGCTCGTCAGGGGCAAACATCGGTAGAAATAGCGTTGCGGGAGCTGACGAATCAGCAGGGGCATCGGTGACATCCAACGATCCGGAACGTGCCTCGACGCAGCCGCGCCAAGTCGAGCCGATGCGATCGAACATTTCAAGGCGGGGGACGTTGGACGCGAAGTTGGCCCCGTTGAGCGGCGAGGCGCCCGACGCGTCGATCCAGTCGGCGTCGCGGTTGCCGGCGCCGACGTTCACTGCGCCAGAGAATGGGACGATTGCGACGCTTGCGCGGTCACTGTTATCGGCTCCGCTCATGACGACGCCCGAAAGGCTTTTGGCAGCGGCGATCAGGTCGGCGATGGGTTGGCCGGCCATGGAGCCGGAGTTGTCGAGCACCAGCGCGACCTCGACAGTGCCGTCGCCCTTCACGACGCGGGAGGATGCCCGGATGGACATGTTGCGCACGCCTACCGCGTTGAGAAGGCTCGTCCCGACGGAGCCGGCGGCGACTACCCTGACCTCACCCCTGTCGGCATCCAGGACGATCTGCTTCTGGTAGTTGCGGCCTCCCGTGTTGGCGCTGAAGAAGCGCTCGGCGACGGCGACGCCGGTTTCATCCTGGTCGGCGGTGCCGAGGCGATGTGAGGCCGCGAGTGCAGCTGAGTCTGCGGCATGCTGGATGCGCTGCCATTCCAGTTCCGTGCGGCCGTAGTCGATCGCGACGCCAGCAATCATCATGACCAACATGAACATTAGTGCAAACAGAAGCCCGACAGAGCCGGAGCGCTCGAGGCGATAGCGGGCAGCCAAGGTGGCGAGAGCCGTGCATCTTCCGCGAGACAGAGATTGATCAGTGGTCGCCATGACCGACTCCATTCGGCAAAAATTCTAGAGAAAAAACTAACGACTATTTTTTTGCGGACAGTGAAAGCGGACACTAAAATTTAAGATGATTGCAAGCCGTCCGTTTCCGGATCTTCGCTTAAACGGACCGAAAGTGTGGCTCGCAGAGCTTGTGCATTGCGGGGATAGCGAAGCCTACGGCGACCCGTGCCGGGGTGCCGGCGGTGCGAATCAGCCTAGCTCGGGAATGGCTGGCGGATGATCTGGCCGCAGCGGGCAACGTCAGAAAATTCAAGAGGGTCGCACACCATGCGCAAACCATGCCGAGGCAAGATAACTGCGCTTTCGATTGTGGGCTCGCTGATGCTCGGTGGATGCGCGGGGACCCCCATGGCACTCTCCCCCGACGGCGGCGTCGTGACGGCAAGCACTGCGGGTGAGCGAGGAGGCTCGATAGCGTCTGGCTCACCGGCGGGGGCCGACACCGTCGGCCCCGTTTCGGCGAGGGCCACAGGTGGACGGGTGCCAGAGCGGCTGGTCCTCGCGCGGTCCCTGCGTGACAAGGGCGATCGAGCGAGGGCGCTCATCGAGCTGGAGCGCGGGCGGGCCGAAGCGCCCGGCAACCGGGAGCTGGCGCGCGAAGCGGGGTTGATCGCGCTCGAACTCGGCCAGACCGACAAGGCGAGGAAATCACTCGAGGCAGCGATCGATCCGGCACGTCCCGATTGGCAGACTTTGTCGGCGCTCGGCACGGCCCTGGCAGCGGCGGGAAAGCAGCCTGAAGCCCAAGCCAACTTCAAGCGCGCTCTGGCGCTGAAACCGGATCACAGGCCGACTCTGAACAACCTGGCGCTATCATATGCACTCGACGGCAAGCTAGCCGATGCCGAGAAAACTTTGCGTTCGGCGGGCGTCGGCGAAGCGGAATCACCGCGCCAAATGAAGGAGAACCTGGCGCTGGTGATGGCCCTGGCAGGCAAGTACGACGATGCCGAGCGGCTGGCGACCAAGGTGCTGCCGAAAGACAAGGCCAAGGCCAACATCGTCTACGTGCGCTCGCTGACCCAGCAAGGGAGCTGACGCGGGCACGGCGGGAAGCGATGCTTCCAGCCGGATGATGTCACGGGATCGAGCTCGCGCTCAGACGCGGGCTGTGATCGACTTCGATTCGAAGGCCTTGATGTCAGCCTCGTAGCCGAACGTCATCGCGATCTCGTCGATGCCACGCAACAGGCAGTCCTTGCGGAATGGGTCGATCGTGAAATGGTCGGTCTTCCCATCTGGACCCTTGACGGTCTGAGATGGCAGGTCGACGGCGATCTCGGCGCCCGGAAGCTCCAGCAAAAAGCGCAGGAGGTCATTCACGCGCGCTTCTGGCAGCACGATCGGCAAGACGCCGTTCTGGAAGCAATTGCTGAAGAAGATGTCGCCGAACGAGGGGGCGATGAAGGCGCGGAAGCCGTTGTCGACGAGAACAGTGACGGCCATCTCGCGACTCGAGCCACAGGCAAAATTCCGCCCGGCGACCAGAATTCCAGCTTTGGCATACTCCGGCCGGTTGAGGACGAATTCGGGCTTGGGCGTGCCATTGTCGTTATAGCGCTGGTCTCTAAAAAGGTGCGGCACCATCGTCTGGCGCGGCAGCGACAAGAAGCGGCCAGGGATGATCTGATCGGTGTCGACGTTTGCCTGACTAATGGGTGCGGCGACGGCCGAGACGGACGTGAATGGCAGGCGGGCCGGGACGTTCTCCTGGGTCATGGTGCTGGTCCTCACGCCATCAACTTGCGGACGTCGGCGAAGTGGCCGGTGACGGCAGCGGCTGCCGCCATGGCTGGGCTGACGAGGTGCGTGCGCACGCCCTTGCCCTGGCGGCCGACGAAGTTGCGATTAGAGGTGGAGGCGATCCGCTCCTCTGGGCGCCCGATCTCGCCGTTGGTACCGAGGCACATGGAGCAGCCCGTCTCGCGCCACTCGAAGCCGGCGTCCTTGAAGATCTTGTCCAGGCCCTCTGCCTCGGCCTGCTCCTTGATGATACCGGAGCCGGGAACGATCCAGCTTGGGACGACCGCTTTGCGGCCCTTAGCGACGGCAGCTGCCGCGCGCAGGTCCTCGATGCGGCTGTTGGTGCAAGAGCCGATGAACACGCGGTCGATGCGAATGTCGGTGATCGGCGTGCCGGGCTTCACACCCATGTAGCGCAGCGCCTGGGCGAGACCTTCGCGCTTGACAGCGTCGGCGGCCGTGGAGGGATCGGGCACGGCGTCCGTAACGGGCACGGCGTCCTCTGGGCTCGTGCCGAACGTCACCATGGGCGCGATGCTGGGGCCAGACAGCGTGATCTCGGTGTCGAAAGTCGCGCCGCTGTCGGTGGGAAGGGCTTTCCAGCGGGCCATCGCAGTGTCCCAATCGGCCCCTTTCGGCGCGTAGGGCTTGCCGGCGAGATACTCATAGGTTGCGTCGTCGGGGGCGATCATGCCCGCACGTCCGCCCGCCTCGATCGACATGTTGCAAATGGTCAGACGGCCTTCCATCGACAGCGCGCGGATGCCGGAGCCGGCGTACTCGAGCACGTGGCCGGTGCCACCCGCAGCGCCGATCTTGGCGATGATGGCGAGGATCACGTCCTTGCCTGTCACGCCGAAGCCGAGCGCGCCATCGATGTCGACGCGCATAGTTTTAGGCTTCTTCTGCCAGACGCACTGGGTCGCCATGACGTGCATGACCTCGGATTGTCCGATGCCGAAGGCGAGGCAGCCCATGGCGCCATGGGTCGAGGTGTGGCTGTCACCGCAGACGAGCGTGATGCCAGGCTGAGTGATGCCCTGCTCGGGGCCGACGACGTGAACGATACCGTTGCGGCGGTCGCCGATGTCGAAGACCGTGACACCCGTCTCGGCGCCGTTTATGGCGAGGCCCGTGACCATCCGCTTGCTGTCGGGGTTGGCTATATCCTCCTTCCGGCGCGTGTCGGTCGGCATGTAGTGGTCGGGCGTGCCGAACGAGAGGTCGGGCCGGCGCAGCTTCAGCCCGCGCCCCTTGAGCCGCTGGAAGGCGAAGTAGGAGCCATCATGAATGAGGTGGCGGTCGACATAGAGGAGGGTGTAGCCGTCGGGACGGTCGACGACGACGTGCGTGCGCCAAATCTTCTCGAACATGGTGGCGGGCGCGGCGGTGGCAGCCATCGGCGTCTCCGTTGGGTCGACTATCGGGCCAACAGGCCCTCTCGCGGCGAGATTAGGCTTCGAAAGCTGGCGGTCGCAAGCGAATGGACCATTGGCATTAGCTTTACAGGCTGGGGGGATGGGGCTTTCAAGGGCAGCGCGGGCTCAGATGATTGACGTGGCCCATCTTGCGGCCGTCGCGGGCCTCGCGTTTGCCGTAGAGGTGGAGGCAGGTTCCTGGTGTTCCCGCGAGGGTCGGCCAAGCGTCGACGTCGTGGCCGATGAGGTTCTGCATGACGGCGTCTGAGTGGCGGGCGGTGTCGCCGAGCGGCCAACCGGCGACCGCGCGAATGTGGTTTTCGAACTGGCCAACGGCACAGGCGTCCATGGTCCAATGGCCGGAATTGTGCACGCGCGGTGCGATCTCGTTGACGACGAGTGGCTCGGGGGCGGTTTCGCCCAGATAGAACATTTCGACGGCAAGGACGCCGACATAGTCGAGAGCTGTGGCGATGCGGGTTGCCATGGCGCGGGCTTGCTGCTCGACGGCAGGTGGCAAGCCAGACGGAACTGTCGAGCGGCGCAGAATGCCGCCCTCGTGCTCGTTCAGCGGGATGTCGTACGTCGCCGTCTCGCCATCGATGCCACGCACGACGATGACCGAGACCTCGCATCGGAACTCGAGGCGCTGCTCGAGGACGCATGAGACGTTGCCAAGGATACGGAAGGCGGAAGCGAGATCGGAGGGCATAGCAATTGAGGACTGGCCTTTGCCATCGTAGCCGAGACGGGCGGTCTTCAAGATGGCTCGAGTGCCCCAAGTCGAATGGGCGGTCGCGGCAGAGATGAGGTCGGCGGGGCCTGTAATCGGCGCGAAAGGGGCGACGGCGATGCCAAGGTCGCGGATGAAGGTCTTCTCGGCGATGCGATCCTGCGAAACGGCGAGTGCCCGGGCGCCCGGGCGAACGGGCACGCTGAGGGCCAAGTGCTCGGCAGCGACGACGGGGACGTTCTCGAACTCATAGGTGACGACGTCGACGCCACGCGCAAACTCGTCGAGCCGCCCGAAGCTGGTGAAGCTGCCGACCGAATGGGAGGTTGCGACGTCGAATGCGGGTCCGGCGTCGTCACCGTACACATGGGTGCGAAACCCGAGGCGGCTCGCGGCCTGGGCCAGCATCTTGCCGAGTTGGCCCGATCCCAGGATGCCGATCACCGAGCGGGGCGGCAGGGGTGATTTTGTGGTGGGCTCAGGCATCGTCCTTCGGGTGCTCGGCAACGGCTTCTGTCCGGCGCTTGCGCCAGGCGTCCAGCCGCGTCGCGAGGGCGGGATCGGACAAGGCGAGAATCTGAGCTGCGAGGAGTCCGGCGTTGGTGGCTCCTGCCTCGCCGATGGCGAGGGTTCCGACAGGAACTCCGGCCGGCATCTGAACGATGGACAGCAAGGAATCCTGGCCGCTGAGGGCAGCCGTGCGCACGGGCACGCCAAGCACAGGAAGTGTCGTCATGGATGCCGTCATGCCCGGCAGGTGAGCCGCGCCGCCGGCTCCGGCGATAATCACCTTAAAGCCATGCTCGCGCGCTGAGCGGGCAAATGCGTAGAGGCGCTCGGGGGTACGATGGGCCGAGACGATGCGGCACTCGTGAGACACGCCCAGCTCGGCCAGCACAACCGACGCGGCGCGCATGGTCGACCAATCGGACTGACTGCCCATGATGATCGCAACGATGGGCCTATCGTTGCTCGCGTCCGGATTGCCGGTTCCTGGCGGGACCAAGTCCGCTTTGGGCATGTCTTGCCGCAACCTTTCGAGATGCTGTAGCGGCGTTCGGCGCTCGGCTACGGCTCGACGTCAAGGCCCGAGCTTCTATCGGCTATCGGCGGGCTCTGGCAAGCGCAACGTGAGGGCAAAGTAAGTCCAGCGGCTCGGCACGGGCCGGCAAGCCTCAGGCGATGATGTCAGGGGTCAGCTGGTCCTCGACGGCCGTGATCCGGTCCTTGACGAGAAGTTTCTTTTTTTTCAAACGTTTGACGGTGAGTTGATCGGCATCGACGGCCAACTCGAGTGCAACGATCTGGTCGTCGAGCACGCGATGCTCGTCGCGGAGCTTTACCAAAAGCTCCCGAAGTTCACGGTCGTCTCGTCGCTGCATGCGCGTTCGGCCAAGCTCAAAGCGTTCGATCCACGCGAACTGATCGGAACTATGGCTTCGAAGGCTGCATTTTGCAACAGCAACGGGGTCGCGGGGCGTTGCAGACGGCCGCCGGTGCGGATGCTTTGCGCACGGCTTGGCGGCCAACCGGCAACATACGTCTTATTCGCCGCTGGTCGCCGCCTTGGCAAAGCCGTCAAGAGCGCCAGTCATCGCCTTCAAAGCATTAGCGGAACCGTCACCCTGGAGGGTGTAGCGGGCCTGCAGCGCGGCTGGCGGTGTGTAGCCGACATGGACCTTGCCGGCCTTGTCCTGCCAAACGAGCATTTTCATAGGCAGATCGAGCCCGGAGCGCGGATCGGCCTGCATGAGGGGGGTGCCGAGCTTGGGATTGCCGAAGAGCAGGACGACGGTTGGGGGAAGCTCGAGTCCGGCCGCCTTGGCGCCAACTGCATGATCGAATTTCGCGGCGATCTTGATGCCCTTGGCCTCGATCGCCTTGGCCAGTCGGTCGACCGTCTCCTCGAACGCGAACTTGCTGGTTTGCGTCGTTATCGTGTCCTGGGCTTTTGCAGCCGAAGCACCGCTCAGGCACGAGACGGCGAAGGCGAGAGACAAGGCTAGTGACGTTCGCATTTTTTGGCTCCGATCGGTCCACTGAAAGATCGAGCCATCGCTACGCTGTGCTACGCTTCGGCGGAAGCGCTCGACACGGAGAGTTGAAGCCGAGTGATCGTGCCGTCCGCGGTCAGCTCTGACTTTGGCGCAAGGCTACAAGGCAGAGTAACTGGAACAGCATTTGGGCGCCGATCTGTGGTGTAGCTGTCGTCGCATCGTACTGAGGGGCGACCTCGACCACATCGCCGCCGACGATGTCTATGCCCGCGAGGCCGCGCACCAGACTGAGCGCTTCTCGGGGGAGAAGCCCGCCGACCTCGGGTGTGCCAGTGCCCGGGGCAAGGGCAGGATCGATGCTGTCGATGTCGAAGCTGACGTAGGTGGGGCCGTCGCCAACGATGGCGCGCGCCTTGGCGATGACGGCATCCAGTCCGATGCGGTCGATCTCCTCCGCGTGAATGACGGTCATGCCGCTATCAGTGGAGAACTCCCAAAGATACTCGGCGGGTCCACGAATGCCGATCTGGATGGTGCGCTCGGGGTCGAGGACGCCATCAAGGACGGCTAGTCGAAATGGGCCGCCGTGATGGAATTTGGCGCCCTCGTAGGCGCCTGACGTGTCGCAATGGGCATCGATGTGAACGAGGCCGACGGGACGCCTCGCACCGAGTGCGCGCAGAATTGGCAGCGAGATCGAGTGGTCGCCGCCGACCGACAGCGGGACGACGTCTGCGGCCGCCAGGGCTTTATACCAAGTCTCGATGTCGGCGTGGCACTGCTCGAGCGAAAAGCGGCTCTGCATCGGCACATCTCCGACGTCGGCCACACGCAGTTTGCCGGCCGGCGCAACCCGCAGTGCGTGCTCGTAGGGGCCGATGCGCTCGACGGCGCGGACGGCGCGGGGACCGAGGCGGGCGCCGGCGCGGTTGGTGACGCCGAGATCCATTGGAACGCCGACGAGCGCGACGTCCAAGTCGGTGAACGCCTCTTTCGCGGCATCGGGGCGAAAGTTGGCGCCGAGCAGAGTCGCCACACCGGCGAACGGCCATGCGCGGCGGTCGGACGAGGTGAAAACGGAGGCAGCTACGGAGGCAAAGAGCGGGTCATAGATGTCGCCGCCCTTGGCGTCGGCATATTTCGCCCGGAGGGCGTCAAGCTTAGACTGGTCCATGCTGCCGTCTCCCGCTCTCGGCGATCAATCTACCAAGCTAGTGCGGGTTGGTGGCAGAGGAAATCTCGACCTCGAGCCAGCTGTGGGATGCGGGTGGGGCTCCATGACCCTGCGCACGGAGCCCCGAGGATCACGCCGGGGGAGTTTTCATGCAGGGTAGGGAGACCATGGCGCCAAGGCGCTGAACCCTGTCTGAACCTGTTGTTCAGGTGGAATTCATGTCATGGCTGACCGCGTCAGTGGCGCGGCTTTTCTGCTCCCGAGGTTTTGGCTATGCAGCCGACATGAGCAACAGCGAACGATCGATTCTCATCACCGGCTGCTCGACGGGCATTGGTCTCGCCGGGGCGCGTGCACTGAAGGCGCGGGGGTGGCGTGTGCTTGCAACCGCGCGGCGACCGGAAGATCTCGAAAGACTGGAACGGGAGCATGGCCTCGAAGCGCTGTCGCTGGAACTCAAGGACGAAAACTCTATTGCGCGCTGCGCGGAAGAAGCCTTGCGCCGCACCGACGGCGCACTCTACGCCCTCTACAACAATGCGGCCTATGGTGTGATTGGGGCCATGGAGGACGTGCCGGCCAGTGTGCTTCGCGACCAGCTGGAGGTGAACGTGGTGGCGGCCAGCGAGTTGACGCGGCGCGTGGTACCGGCCATGCGGCGCATGGGCCGCGGACGCATTGTGATGTGCTCGTCGGTACTGGGTCTCGTCAGTGGCCCGTATCGGGGGGCTTATTGCGCGTCGAAGTATGCGCTCGAGGCTCTGTCGGATGCGCTGCGGATCGAGCTTCGACCGGCCGGCATTCATGTATCGCTGCTGGAGCCGGGGCCGATCGAATCGCACTTCCTGGCAACGACGCTGTCGACCTTCACGTCACAGATCGAGATGGAGCGGTCGCCGCACCGAGAGTCTTACCAGAGACGAATGGCTGAGATGCAGTCCGGCAAGGCAAAGGGCAGCCTGTTCAAGCTGGGCCCTGAGGCTGTCGTCGCCAAGTTGGTTCATGCGCTGGAGAGCCCCCGACCGCGGGCACGCTATCGAATCGGCATCATGACCAAGGGCGCAAGCATTCTGAAGCGGCTATTGCCGGATGTTCTGCTCGACAAGATCGTTGCGCGCATGTGAGTGCGCTTAAGGTTGGTCGGCAGGTCATCGCTGTCGCTAGGTTGACGTTGCGCAAGATGCGCCGAGGCCGGCTCGCGCATTGCAGTGCGGACGGTGTCTTTCGACGCGAAGGCTCATGCTCAAAGAGCGAGATCGGCTCAAAGAGCGAGATGGGGCCGTCGGATCTCAAACAGCATGAGAGCTGTTGCAACCGCGAGGTTGAGGCTGTCCAGGCGGCCTGCCATGGGAATTCGCACGAGCTTGCCGCAGGCAGCTGCGACCTCCTCGGAAAGCCCCGCACCTTCGTTGCCCATGATCAGGAGCGCGGGTGCGCGATAGCTGGCGCCGCGATAGTCGAGCTTGCCGTCCAGGTGGGTGCCGACGACGTCTCCGGTCCACGCGCGAGCCAATGCGAGGAGGCCGGTGCGATCGGTGCGGGTCAGAGGGACGGCGAAGATCGAGCCCATGCTGGCGCGCACAGCCTCGCGCGAGAACGGATCGCATGTGTTGCCAGCAAGTATGATGCCCGAGGCACCAGCCGCATCCACGGTGCGCAGAATCGTGCCGAGGTTGCCAGGATCGCGGATCTCCTCGAGTACGACCCACAGCGGCGGCAGGGAAGAGCCGGAGTGCGCGATCGTCGTCGGTGGCAGGCTCGTCCAACGCTGCTCGAAAACGCCGAGGACGCTTTGTGGATTGTCCTTGGCTGCGAGCTTCTCCAGGACGGCTGCACTGACGTCGAGACGATCGCAGCCGGCGGCCTCTGCCCATCGCTGCAATGCCTCGCCCACAGACCCTGCATCGGCACCGGGGCCTGCGACAAGCATGCGTGGCGACCAGCCGTTGTCACGCGCGGTCATCAAGACGGAAGCACCTTCGGCGATGAAAAGACCGGTCTCCCTGCGCGTCTTGCGCATCTCCAGCGAGCGGATCAGCTTGACGCTATCGTTCTGAAGACTGGTGATGGCTCGCCGCCCACCTGTCGGGGCGCCCGATCGGGGATCATGCGCCATGGCTGGAGGACCAGCGTGCAAAAAGCGAGGTGGGGACGCGCCGCGTTCCCTCATGTTCGCGGATAGCGAGTTCGCCGACCTCGAAGGAGCCGGCACGTTCGTGCAGGGATTCGGCGAGCAGTTGGCCAAGCGCAAGCGATGACGCCCGGATGGCATAAGAGGTCAGCACAAGGCTGGACCTCGGCGCCAGCAACGCAGCGCAATCCTTGAGCAGCGGCGGCAAATGCTCGAACAGCTCCCACACCTCGCCTGCGGGGCCACGGCCGAACTTCGGTGGATCCACCAGAACCACGTGATACGTGCGGCCGCGGCGGACCTCGCGGGCGACGAACTTGCGGGCATCCTCGACGATCCACCTGACCGGAGCGTCGGACAGGCCGGACGCTGCCTGGCTCTCTCGCGCCCAGGCGACCGATTTCTTCGAGGCGTCGACGTGGACGACCTCGGCGCCGGCCCGCGCAGCAATGAGGGAGGCGGCGCCGGTGTAGGCAAAGAGATTCAAGACGCGCGGGCGCTCTGCGCCGAGATCGTCACGGGCGTTCTCGATTATGCGTTGCATCCACTGCCAATGAGGGACCTGTTCGGGAAACAGGCCGAGGTGCAGGAAACCGCCGAGTCGCGCGACTATTTTCACGCCTTCGACGGCGATCGGCCAGCTTTCGGGGATGGCCTTGTCACGCCGCCACTTGCCGGATTCGTCGTCGTCCTGACCGGTGTAGATGGCGTGGGCATCGGCCCAGCTTCTCGGGTCGCGTTGCGGGCGCCAAAGGGCTTGCGGCTCGGGACGGTCGACGACCACCTGGCCAAAGCGCTCGAGCTTGCGACCATTGCCGCTGTCGAGAAGCCGATAGTCTGCAAAACCATCGGTCTCCAGGACTGCGAGTGACGCCAGCGATGACAGAGCGTTGGTGGTCACGTCCTCACGCTTCGCAGTTCGGAACCGCGGGCACGTGGCCAGCAGCTCGGCCATCAAAAGATGGTGTTGCCCGGGTGTCTCGGAAGGCGGCAGCCGCAAACCTCACTCGCGCGGCGGCTCGTCCGCCGGAGGCAAGGCTGGCGGCGCTTCCGGCGCGAGGTCTTGGTCGGGGTCGCGGCGAGGCCGGCGGACCGGTCGACGCAGAAACTCCGGTTGATCTGCTCCGAGACCAAAGCGCTCGCGTCGGCGGGGCGCTGCCTCGGGGCGTGCCGGGGGCACGACTTCGACGGCGGGAACGGCGGCGGCTTCAATCGGTGGAGCTGGTGGCGCAGGATGCGCAGGAGGTGCCACTACGCGGGCTGGCTCGGGTATCGGCTGCAGTTCGCGCGGCTCGCGGAACTCGCGGTGCTCCTGAGCTTGAGCCCTGGGTTCACGTGGTTCACGCGGCTCCCGGAACTCGCGTTGGTCGCGGGGCTCCCGCGGCATGCGCATGTCGCGGGCTTCGCCGGGCTGATCGGGGTTGCGGAACTGGCGATCGCGATGGCGATCGAAGCCCCGCTCGCCGCCTTGCCTCTCCGGCCGATCGCCGCGCTCGTAGCCGTCTTGGCGATCCTGACGGGGGGGGCGGTCGCGGAAGCGGTGGCTCTGATCCTGCCGAAACTGCTGCTGGGGTCTCGCCTCGTCGAGGGAGGGCTGGAAATCGCGCTCGCCGGAATGCCGGTTGAACGCAGGCTGCTCCGAGCCGGTGCCGTCGTCTCCTTGCCCCATGTCGTCGCCGGTGCCGTCGTCCGAGCCCTGATGGGGACGGCCACCACCGTTAACCGGCTCGCCGGACTGCTGAACTTGTTGCTCGCGGTAAGCGAGGATGATCCGGTTGTAGTGCTCGGCGTGCTGCAAGTAATTCTCAGCAAGAACGTGATCGCCGGTGGACTGTGCATCGCGGGCAAGTTGCATGTATTTCTCGGCGACGTGGGCCGGAGTGCCGCGTACCTTCACATCCGGGCCATTCGACTCGAAGCTGCGCGTGAGAGGGTTCTGTCCCTTGCGATTGCCGGGATGATTATTGTTGTTGTTGCTGTTGCTGTTGTTGTTGGTGTTGACGTTGTTGCGGCCACGGCCACGCCGATGCTGTTGTCCCTGCCTCATGGGCTCCCAATCTCAGAACTTGGCTTTTCTATCGTTCGTGCACGCCCGCCTGCTGCGGGGGCATGCGTAGTGCGCAGTTTCGCTAGTTACCTGCCCGCACTCTCAAGTCAGTAGAGTGCTGATGCTCCGCCTTCGTCTTTATGCCCCACGTTCAGCAGCCATTATCGCGCTGGAAAACACCGTGCGCGCGGCTCACTGAAGCTCGATGCCAGTCTGGCGGGACGGGAGAGTATCCGCTCTGGATTCCGGCCTTTGCGTCAATCGGGAATGAGCTGGGCCAAGCTACCGCGAACGCATGTGCGATTGCCCGCCTAACGCTCTCAGCACTCAGCGTTGCCACGAGATCAGCGACTGCCACCACCTAATATCGCTCGACCTCGGCATCTAGGCTTGGTCGGAACGCTAACGCGAATGCCGCTCTATTCCAAGCGTTTTTTTTCGAATGGTAAACCGTGTCCGGTCGAGCGTGCAGCTTTGCTCAGGGACGTGCCTCGACGGCCACACATCGAGGTATGCCGGCCAGGTCTTTCCACATGTTCACACAGTTGCCGAGCGGTCCGGACGCCGCTTCAGCCAGAATGCGCGCCACCTCACCGGCTTGGCCAGAGCCGACCTCGACAGCAATCCAGCCTCTGGGAGCCAGAACGCGAGGGCACTGCAAAGCGATGGCGCGGTATCCGTCGAGACCATCGGGGCCGCCGTCGAGGGCGGATAGGGGATCATAAGTAACCTCAGGCTCGAGGGCGGCGATGTCGCGGGTCGCGATGTAAGGCGGATTCGAAACGACAATGTCGAACTGTCCCCCGACCTCAGTAAGCCAGAACGAGGACTTGAATCCTGCACGGGCGCCGAGCCCATGCTTCGCGGCATTGCGTGCAGCGATCGCTAGGGCCGGCACGCTGATGTCGATGCCGAGGCCGGTCGCAGCCGGCAAGTGGTGCAGAAGTGCGATCAGGATGGCGCCTGAGCCGGTGCCGATGTCGAGAATGCGGGGTGCGCCGCCCCCAGGGACGCGGCCCTGCCCGACGAGGCTCAAGATGCCGTCGACGAGCGTCTCGGTCTCTGGGCGGGGATCCAGGGTCGAGGGACCGATCTCGAGGTCGAGGCCGTGGAATGCGCGCTCACCGAGTATGCGTGATACGGGCTCTCGGGCCAGGCGTCGGGCGGTAGCCTCTTCGAGCCGTCGATGCTCGTCCGGAGCCACGGGTCGCTCTGGCTCGCGGAACAAGGCAATCGCTGGCAGGTGCAAGCAGCCGAGAACGAGGCGGCGGGCGTCGAGGGATGGGGTCTCGAGGCCGGCCTTGCCGAATGCGGCGGCGAGAACCGCAACGGTCTCAACCAAGGTCGGGAAGGCGTCGAGCCGAAGGGTGGTGACAGGTTCGACCCCGCCCTTGCGTGTCATGTGCGGATCCGATCATCCATGGCCGCCAGCTGGCTGGTCTGGTGGTCCGTAATCAATGCGTCTATCAACTCGTCGAGCGCACTGCCGGCGAGCACTTGGTCGAGCTTGTGTAGCGTGAGGTTGATCCGATGGTCGCTGACGCGTCCCTGCGGGAAATTGTAGGTGCGAATGCGTTGGGAGCGGTCACCGGAGCCAACCTGGTCCTTGCGCGACTGCGCGCGCTCGTCAGCGACCTTCTGGCGCTCCATCTCGTAAAGGCGCGATCGTAGGACCTGCATGGCAAGCCGCAGGTTCTGGTGCTGGGACTTCTCGGCCGAGACAACCATGATGCCGGTCGGCAGATGCGTGATGCGTATGGCCGATTCGGTCTTATTGACGTGCTGGCCGCCAGCGCCGCCGGCCCGCATTCGATCGATGCGGATCTCGTCCTGCTTGATCTCGTAGTCGAGATCCTCTGCTTCGGGCAGGACAGCGACGGTTGCGGCTGAAGTATGGATGCGGCCGCCGGTCTCGGTGACCGGAATACGTTGGACGCGATGGACGCCCGATTCGAACTTCAGCCGAGCGAACACGCCCTTGCCAGCGATCGCGGCGATCACCTCCTTGTAGCCGCCGAGATCGTTCTCGGAGATCGAGATGATGTCGATCTTCCAGCCTTTCAGCTCGGCGTAGCGGCTGTACATCCGGAAAAGGTCGGCAGCGAAGAGCGCTGCCTCGTCGCCACCTGTGCCGGCGCGCACCTCAAGGATGGCGCTACCCTCGTCAGCCGAATCCTTGGGCAAGAGCTGGATCTTGAGACGTTGCTCGAGGTTGTCGATGCGTTGGCGGAGTTCGGTGAGTTCGGTCTTGGCGAGATCGGCCATCTCGCCGGCCGAGGCCGGATCGGAGGCGATCCCCTCCAGCTCGCTCGCCTCGCGACGGGTTTTGCGAAGAGATTGAACGGTGGCAACCAACGGGTCGAGCTCGGAAAACTCGCGCGAGAGGGCCACGAATACCGATTGCGGCGGCCCCCGGGTCAGCTCGGCCTGAACAACGTGCCAGCGCTCGACGAGACGTTCGAGCCTTTCCTCGGGAATGCCTGCCATATCTCTACGTTGTTGCAACGGAAGGGCTGGAGACGCGGTGTGCGCGTCGATCCGATCGAGCGGCGCTTATACGCTCATCCGGAGGCTGCGGGCAATTTGATGGTGCTCGCCGGCGCGTCGAGAGGAAAGTGAGGTGGTGGGGGATCACCGCCTCGGGCGCCGCGAGGTGATTTTGTGCGGTCGGGTGGCAGACTGAACTGCGGCGGCCGGTAGGGCTGCGACCTCGCCCGCGCTCGTCGCCGTCTCGAGCCAGACGAACGGAAGGTCGGGGTAGCGTTCGATCAGCGCAGGCCCGGCCTGGCCGACCTCGATGACAATCTGCCCCGCGGGCGCCAGATGACGGCCGCACTCGTCGAGAATCCTGCGGACGATGTCGAGGCCGTCGGGGCCCGCTCGATGGGCAAGTTCGGGCTCTGCGCGGAACTCGGGTGGAAAAGCGGCGACGGCTGCATCGGTTACATAGGGCGGGTTGGAGATGATCAGGTCGTAGGTTGCGTCGCCGAGAGGCGCAAACAGGTCACCTTCGAGCAGACGGATGCGGTCCTCGAGGCCGTAGGCGGCGACGTTGTCGCGGGCGAGTGCAAGTGCCTCGGCCGACACGTCGACTGCATCAACGCTTGCCTCCGGGAAGGCGAGTGCGGCGAGAACGGCCAGCGAGCCACCGCCCGTGCACATGTCGAGGATGCGCGTGATGGGAGCCTCGGAGAGTGGCGGGGGAAAATGCTCCTGGCCTTCGTCCAGGCGGTCGCACAATAGCTCGGCGATGAACGAGCGGGGCACGATGGCACGCTCGTCGACCCGGAATCGACGGCCTCGAACATAGGCGGCACCGACGAGATAGGGGGCAGGCTTACGTGTGGTCACGCGCGCCTCGACGAGCTGGTCGAGGCGCTTGCGCTCTGGCGTCGTCAAACGGGCGTCGAGCCATGGGTCGAGCTCGGCATTGTCGAGGTCCAGGGCCGTCAGGATGAGGAACGCAGCCTCGTCAAGGGCGCGCTCGGTGCCATGACCGTAGGCGAGCTGGGCGGCATTGAAGCGGCTGACGGCATAGCGCAGCCAGTCGCGGATGGTGATCAGCTCGGCAACTCTGCCGCTGCTTTCGCTCATAGGGGTGTCCCCGACGATGCTTCTATCAATGGCGTTATCAACAGAATTTCCACTGGGAGACCATTTCCCGCTCTCTGCGAATCGGATTCGGGATGGTGTGATCGCGCGCCCCCAGGAGAGCATGGCATGGCCAATTTTCCGACTCATATCGGCATCGGCACGGTGGCCAGCGGCATGCTCGCGACGCTGACGCTCGCGGCAAACGTGGTGGGGCCGGAAAGTCTGGTGGCTGTGACGGCTGCTGGTGTGCTCGGAAGCGTGCTGCCGGATATCGATCTGAAAGACTCGCGGCCTGGCCGGGCACTGTTCTTCGGGCTGGGCGCCTTCTTCTCGTTCGTGACCCTGTTTCTCGGTGCTGGGCACTATTCGATCGTGGAGCTTTGGATTCTCGCCGCCGCGACGTTCCTTTTCGTCAGATACGTGGCGCACGGGATCTTTCACCGCGTCTCCTACCATCGCGGGATCTTTCATTCGATTCTGGCAGCGGTGTTCTTCGCGCTGCTGACGGTGCTTGTGTATCGGCATGTTCTTGGCCGTCATGAAGGCGTCGCGTGGCTTGCGGGCGGATTCATGCTGGCCGGGTATCTGGTGCATCTGCTGCTCGACGAGATCTACAGCGTCGACGTGATGGATACGCGCATCAAAGCCTCATTCGGGACGGCGCTGAAGCTCTGGGATGGCAACCGCCTGGGACATTCGGCGCTCATGGCAGCTGCAACTGTTGCGCTGTTCCTCGTGACTCCCTCGTCGAAAACCTTCGTCGACGGCGTCTCGTCTCCGGCGCTCTGGTCGGGCTTGAAGAAGCAACTGCTCCCCGAGGACAAGTGGTTTGGACTGATCGGAGACATGGCGTGGCTGCGCGCAGGCAAAACGGATGCCCAGACGCCAGTCGCCAACAGCGCGGTGCCAAGCGTTTCCAGCGAAATGACCACGGGCTCTATTCGAGCACCGGCGGCACCTGCGCCGGCAGCTACGACTGGGCCGACGCGGTAGGACCGGGAGCAGCCGGGCCCAGTTCGGTATCTTTCTTCGGTATAAGATCGTAGGGCAGCGCAAAGCCGTGCATGGCCTTGATGCGCTCTGACCAAGCGAAGAGGCTCGGCCATCGGTTTATGTCGAGGCCGCCCTCGGCCATGAAGACCATGCGGCCCCAACAGCCAATGTCGGCGATCGTGCATGCGTTGCCGACGAGCCATTCACGGCCACCCAGGGCGGCATCAACGAACGACAAGGCGGCCTCGGCGGGTGGGCGGAAATGCTCCATTACAGCCGGACCGACCTGCCGAAAGCGTGAAAAATGCCGCACCTTGGCGACATTGGTGATGGCGTCGGATTCCCAGGAGAGCCATTCGCGGGCCGTCCAGCGATCCTGCTCGTTCGCGCCTTCGAAATGACCGGTGGTGCGGGCCAAATAGTCGAGGATGACGTTAGATTGGACAATCGTCAGGCCGCGATGGCGCAGCGCGGGGACTTGCCCGTAGCGATTGACGGCGAGGTAGGCGGCCTCACGCTGGACGCCGTTCTTGAGGTTGACCGTGCGGAATGAGAAGGGCAGGCCCGACAAAGCCAAGTAGAGCATCGGTTTATATGTCGAACTCGATGTGAAGCTACCGTACAGGGTCAGACCATCTGGCATCAGGTGCGCTCCGCGGTGTTGACGCGGCCACGCCGGGCTTGCGCGGGCGGGCCAATGGAAACCGGGAGAGACTACACGAGGTGGACGCCGCCGGCTGCTGGCGCTTATGCCTTCTTGGCGTTGGCAGTGACGCCGGCGAGGTAGTTCTGGATGAGATCGCGCACGAGGAGGCTAGCTGCCTCGTTCGTGACGTTCGAGAGCTTGTTCGCGGTTGCCAGAGATGTGATTCCGTGGACGCCGGCCCAGAGCACGCGTGCGGCCCGGTTCCGCTCCAATTCGGCGCCCGGCGGGAACAGCGGCGCCATCGCGGTCTCGACGCGGCTCATGAGCAACTCGAGCTTCTGTTGATACCAGGCCGGGGCTTGCGAGTCGGCCGGCATGTAATGCTCGAAGAGGAGGTTCCAGAGCTTCGGCCGCTCCTGCGTGAAGCTGAGGTAGGCGTCGGCCAGGCGGGACACTTTTTCCTGGGGGGGGCCATCGGCCAGGGATGCCGTCAATCGCTCGTCGAGTGCGTCGAGAACGCGAGCCTCGATGTGGAGGACCACGTCGTCGAGGTTCTGAAACATGTTGTAGATGGTGCCAGGCGAATAGCTGATGCGCCGGGCGATCTCGCGCGCCGACAATCCTGCGAGCCCGTTCGTCTCGATGATGCTTTGCGCCGCATCCAAAATGAGCTGTCGCAACTGTTCGGGTGTGTGTGTGGACCGACGTCCCATGGCGCGTGCTCGAAGTCGTGAGAAGTTGTTGATCGATGTACAGATTAAATGGATCTTTGACTATTTCGCAATTGCCGATGTCGTGAACGATGACGAAACAGTTTCCTTGTTGGTGCCCTTGAAACGCGAGTTCCCGCCGGAAGTGCCGGCGGGAACGAAAAATACCGAGCACGGATGCTGGATCAGAGGTTTGCGCCAGTCACGCAGTTGATCGGGTGCAGATGCACGCAGCTGGCATTGCGGGGCTTCAGAAAGAAGCGCTCCTCGAGATTGAAGGCGTTCTTGATGAAGTAGTGGAAGATCAACGGAGTATAATTGTAGGTTGCCTCCGAGACGATGACGCTCTCGCCCGCGACGAGGAGGCCGTTGGGGATGCCAGCATAGTTGCCGTTTCGGGGGTAGGGAGTTCCGCCCTGATTGTCGCGCGACCAGTCGACGACGTAGTTGACGGCGCCCGGATTGCCGGGGACTCCGGTTGCCCGAACACTGACGATGCGGACGCTGAGCGCATTGACATCATAGGGTCGGATCAACTGCTCGATGATCCCGAGTTCGTTGTCGACCTGAGCGGCGGTCAGGCCCTGGCTCGGAGCCCGCGCAATCAAGTCGGCGGAGGAACTTGCGGATTGCGTGACGCGCCGATCCACTGTGAGGGCCTGACTGAACTCAATCGCGCCCACAAACAGGAAGAACATGATCGGAACGATCATGGCGAACTCGACCGCCGCGACGCCCCTGACATCGCTGCTCAGATGACGAAGCCGGGCAGACGTGCGCCCTACTGCTCCGGCTACAAGTATTTCGATCATGCGACGCATTACCAACTCCATCATTCGGGCCGGCATGGGCCGGCCATGGTCTCGTGGTCGCGACCTCAGGTCCCGTAGGGCTCGGTGCGAAAGACGGCTGTGGCTTGGATGAGACGCGAGCCGCCGGCCATGTTGCCGAGGTCCAGGAATGGGATCTTGGAGGACAGCTCCCACTCGTAGCAGACCCATACGACGACCACCTCGCTTGCGGCGCCCGGGGCGTACTGTGTGGTCCCGGCGAGGGTATTGTCGTTATTCAGGCAGGTTGGAAGGGAGTCCGGAGCGATGTTGGCCGTGTCGGTGAAGCTGAGAACGTTGACCCGAACCTTGTTCTCGCAATCGACGTGGCCCGGCACGAACCCGCAGACCCTGGCCTTGAATTGGGCTTCTGATAAGCCTGCTTCCTGCGCCTCGCCGGTGCGCAAGACACGAGCCGCCTGCTCGACCGCGTTCTCGAGGGTGAATGTCGTGAAAAAGTAGAGGCCGACACCGATAATGCCGAACAGGAGCATGAGGAACGGCATGGCCACCATGGCAAATTCAATGGCCGTGACACCTTGGGCGTCCTTGCGCCAGCGGGCGAACAGATTGCTGCGCGAAGGGCCGCCGCTGCCCGCAATCCTAGCTTCACTCATGACCAACCGCCTCGCTACGCCGAACATCGCGCTCGAGGTATGATCAAATACTAGAGCCGTGAATAAATAGTTTCTAATAAATTGGTACTTCGAACTTGGTAAGCGTAGCGGAGAAAAGTAAACACTTTCGTCATCATGAAATCAGTTTCGTGGAGCCATCGCGATGGCTCGAAGCATCGGGTCTGCAACCTCAGCGAAGAGGTGGTGCGGGGCGGTAAACGCCCGTTGCCGGGTCCAGCTCGAGGCGGCCGAGATCCTTCTCGGGCTCGATGTGATTGCTGGTCTCGTCGGTCGCCGGTGGCACGCCGCCCGCACTCCCGGCGTTGCGAGACAGCAGATGCCGGACGGCCTTGAAGCCCGCGTATGCGCCTGCGCCCAAGAGGACGGCAACAATCAGCGGCGGCATTGTCCATGCACTCCCATTCTCAAAGGTATCTGGACGGGCTCCTACAGACCGAAGCGTGCCCACAACGCCCTGGCTTCGATAGCGGCGATCAGATCATCGGCCAAGCCATGGTGTAAGCCTGAGCCGTCCCCTGCCGGGCCGAGCATCGGCGAGCGTCGGAGGCGCGCAAGCAACCCGCCGCCGCCGAGCGGTACGACGCGCAACCGGATCTTGTCACCATACAGCGACCGCATCGTGGCCCGCAAATCGCCGATGCCGTCTATCAGGCCGAGTTCCTGCGCGCGAGGACCCGACCAGAATGCGCCGGAGAACAATTCGCTATCGGGGGCACGGAGCTTCTGGCCGCGCCGCTCCTTGACGACACCGATGAAAGCGTCGTGAACCTCGCGCTGGACAGCACGCAAACGCTCGACGTCGGATGGCTGCTCGGGGAGGAAGGGATCGAGAAAGCTTTTCATCTCGCCGGATGTGTAGACGC
>LNFM01005452.1_pt1 | contig 22012 bp, 18 predicted proteins | sample 596031 | NCBI WGS metagenome assembly LNFM01 (sample SAMN04254537, study PRJNA301005) | activated carbon metagenome | isolation source: dual media filters at the Ann Arbor, Michigan drinking water treatment plant | place: USA: Ann Arbor
GACGCGGCCCACGAGGTCCGTCGCCTGCCCAGGCGGCCAAGGCACGATCATGCGTATCGGTCGATTGGGGTAGTTGGTTTGCGCGGCAGCGACGGTGGCGGCGAACAGCGCGCCCAAACATACGAACAATCGAAACATAGCTCCTCCTAATCAGGTATGTACATCGTGTGCCCGCCGCATGGCGGAGGCTGAGAAGAGCATACGTTAGGCCCGCTGCCGAAGTCACGCGGTTCATGTGGACGGGCCAGGGGCGATGACTGCAATCACGTACGGAACGCAAGAGCGACGCCGCTCGTGCGCATCGGCAGGACGTCGTCGGGCACACAACGAAACCGCTCTCGCAGACGCCATGGAACGCAGGGCGTTCCCGCGGTTGGCCGTCAGCGGCAGGCGCGCCGCTTGTGCATGCTCAAGGCCGATCGGCCAGATTCAGCAACGCGGCGGTCAGCACGCGCGCGCCGGCCGCAAGATCCGCGGGCTTCGCGTCCTCCGCTTCGTTGTGGGAGACGCCACCGGCGCAAGGCACGAAGATCATGCCGCCGGGGCACACGCGCGCCATGTAATTGGCATCGTGGCTCGCGCCGGAGGTAATGCGCATGCTGGGGATGCTCAGCGCCTCGGCCGCCTGCTCGACGGCTGCGACTACGTCGCGGTCGAACTGGCACGGATCGTCGTGCAGCGTGGAGATGATGGACATCGTGCATTGCTCGAGAGCCGCCCGTGCCGTCGGCTCCACCAACTTGCCCAGCCGATCGATGACTTCCCGATCCGTGTGCCGGATATCGACCGAGAACAACACGTGGCTCGCCACCGAATTGGGAGAGTTCGGCGTGACGAGCATGCGCCCCACCGTGAAGCGGGTGACATCAGCGGGATCGCGCGTGAGTTCGCGCAGCGCGTTGATGATGTTGATGGCATCGCGCACGGCATCCTTGCGCATCGCAAGCGGGGTGGTGCCCGCATGATCGGTCTTGCCGAAGACTTCGATATTGAACCAACGCAAGCCCTGGATGCCGGTAACCACGCCGATCACCCTGTCGCTGTTCTCGAGCAGCGGCCCTTGCTCGATATGGGCTTCGATATAGGCCGCCGCAGGCGTATTGAAGGGGTGCGCGGCGACATCGGGCGTGGCGGCAAGGGTGGTCGCGAGAGCATCCCCGAGTCGAATGCCCTCGTTGTCGCGCACGTCGAGGAATTCCTCCAACTTGCGAGCCCCGGTGAAGACCGCCGAGCCCATGGTGCAGGGCTGGAAGCGTCCGCCTTCTTCGTTGGTCCAGACCACCAGTTCGATCGGGCGCCGATGCGACAGTTTGGCCTCGTCGATCGCCTCCAGCGCCTCCAGTCCGGCGAGCACGCCGTACATGCCGTCGAAGCGCCCTCCGCGGGGCTGGCTATCCATGTGGCTGCCTGTCATGACGGGCGGTGCCTGCGCATCGGTGCCCTCGCGCCGGATGAAGAGGTTGCCGATGGGGTCCATGGCGATGCCGAAGCCGCGCTCTCGCGCCCAGCCGATAAGCACCTTGCGGGCTTCGATGTCCGCGGCGGAAAGCGCCGGCCGGTCGACACCGTTCCCGGGGATGGCCCCGATGGTGGCCATTTCCACATGCCGCTGCCACAAGCGGGATTCGTCGATCCGGGCCACCGCGTCCAGGTGGGATTCGCGCATGTCGTCTGCTCCGCACGTTGACTTCATCGGCCGCTCGTCGGATGACGAGCGAAGAAGCTTGCGGGGCTATTGTATTTCAGGGGAGCGTCGGCTAGCGAACGGCGATGCCGCCTCATCGGGGACGACGGTTCAAGCACCCGTATCGGCGCGCCGCTGCAAGCCCCAGGTGGTCAGCGTGCGCTTGAGTTCGGAGCGCTGGAACGGCTTGCTCAGGAAATCGTCCATGCCGGCCTGAAGACAGGCTTCTCGATCGCCGACCATGGCATTCGCCGTCAGCGCGATGATCGGGATGCGGCTGCCGCGCGCGGCTTCGTGGGCTCTGACGCGCCGGGTGGCCTCGAAGCCATCCATTTCCGGCATCTGGCAGTCCATCAGCACGAGGTCGAAGTCGTGGGGAGCGGTCAGGATCTCCAGGGCGACTTTGCCGTTGTCGGCGACTGCGCAGACGCAGTCCATCAATTTGAGGAACTCCTGGACGACCAACTGGTTCACGGGATTGTCTTCGACGACGAGCACTTTGAGCGGCTTGTCGGAGCCTTGCGGGCGCAGGACGAACGTTCCTGACGGCTCGCCGGCCGCAGGCATGACGCCCATCGCTTCCGGGCGCCCGAAGGTCAGCGTAAACCAGAAAAGGGAGCCGTGCCCGAACTGGCTGCTCGCACCGCAATCGCCGCCCATCAAGCGGCAGAGCCGGCGCACGATGGCCAAGCCCAGACCGGTGCCGCCGAACCTGCGCGTGGTCGAACTGTCGGCTTGAACGAAGGTTTCGAACAGCTGCGACAGCACGTCCGCTTCGATGCCTATGCCCGTGTCCTCGATCTCGATGCGGACGATGGATGAAGCATCGTCCTGGCTGGACAGCGCAGCGCGCATTCGTACATGGCCCTGCGTCGTGAACTTCAGCGCATTGCCGAGCAGGTTGGTGACGATTTGCGCATAGCGGGTAGGATCGCCCACGACGCGGGTCGGCAGGTCGTCGGGCCACTCCACGTGCAGTGCCAGACCCTTGCGTTCGATTTGCGGCTGGAGCAGCGACAAGACCTTGTCGGTTTCGTGGCGCAGATCGAAGAGGGTCGATTCGGTTTCCAGGCGTCCGGCCTCGATCTTCGAAAAATCGAGGATGTCGTTGAGAATCCGCAGCAAGGAAAGCGCCGAGTTGCGGATCGTTTCGCTCCACTGGCGCTGGCGTGGCGACAGCGTCGTTCCCAGCAGCACGTCGGTCATGCCGATGACGCCGTTCATGGGCGTGCGCAGTTCATGGCTCATTGCGGCGAGGAAGGCCGATTTCGCACGGCTGGCTGCCTCCGCAGCGGCGTTCGATGCCTGCAGCTCGCGATTGGTGCGCTCCAGGGCATGGAGCGCCTGCGTCAAGGCGGCGGTGCGCTCCTTCACTTTGCTTTCGAGCGCGATGGCGGCCTGGAACAGGGTGAACGAATTGCCCTGCATGTCCATGTCGCGCTCGACACGGTTCATCAGCGCCTCGTTGATGCGCACCAGCTGGGCGTTGGTCTCCTCGAGCTCGGCGCAGCGGGCGCGCAGGCGCGCTAGATCGTCCATGGGACAGGCGTTACCGAGAAAGACGTGTCGTCATGTTGCCCGGCATGCTCAGGCGGGCTGACCGATGGCGATGCCTGTGAACGTCTGATTGACGTGCATCGAATTGAACTGCTCGCCATAGGTTGCGAACCCGATCACGTTGTTGTCCGAGAAGATTCGGCCGACCTGTTCCTTCACGCCTTCGCGTTCGCATTCCAGGCGACGCAGGATGCAGTCGCATCCGAGCACCAGCAAAGGGGGGCCGATGGTCGTGCGCACTTTTTCGAAAGCTTCCGTCAGATTCTGCACCAGATCCACGCCCCGAGCGATCTTCAGCACGATGCCTTCGTCGATCGCGCAGAAGAAAGTGAGGCTCTCGTCCTCGTTCACCGTCGCGATCGAGCGCACGAAATACTGTCCTCCGATGCGCACGACGACCGGATGCGTGGCGAAGATCATCGGCGTGAGTTCGGTGATCGGCAGTCCGACCAGGCGCGCGAACTCGCTGGCGGCCGGTTTGCCGTTCACCTCGAACACCACGCGGTTGGCCGGATCGGCGCGGGTGACCACCATCCGCTTGTCCGACTCGACGAAGTGCTGGGTGCGAAACGCGAGAAAGGGCAAGGACGTGCGCACCAGGGAAAGCAGGGCGACGCCTTGGTGGAATTCGCCCCGGTAGTACAAGCGGGTGGCCTTGAAGCGGGTATCGTCGGCGGCCGAGCCACCGATCAGATCGATGCCCTGGAGCTGCTGGTGCACGCAACTCACCGCCATCTCCTCTTGCATGGCGAGGCCGTCGATGAGCAGGAATGCGAAGGTATTCGCGGCGCTGATTGGCTGGTCGCCGCCGGCTGCCAGACCATGCAGCAGCGACTGGACCTCGCCGCTGCAGGTTGTGCTGTCGAAGGGATCGAGCTTGATCAGCTGCGTGGCGGCATCGATGTCCTCGCCGGCCAGACTGAAGCCCGTCACGGCGCCAGCGAGGTAGCCGAGCGGGGTGATTTCACCGGCGGTCGTGCAACCGATCAGATTGACCTCCCCGAAGCGCGCGTGCAGCGCCTGGGCAAGCGCCGGCAGGTCGATGTCGGCAGGGCAGTAGAAGACGGCGAGCTTGATGTCGGGCTGGTCGAGCGCCCGGTGCAGATCCGTCGCTGCCTGCACCGGATCGCGGGATACCGAAGTACCCTTTTTGATGGAAAACGAGGAGGACATGATCTTGATCTTCGCTGTAGGGGTCCATACCGCCGGATCGGCGGAGCGTACGTGGACATCGGCGCAAAGACGGAATTATTGAGGACGATCAGGGATATTGGCCAGTAGGCGGCCGCGCCGTCGCGTCACTTCAGTTTCGCACCGCTCAAGGTCAGCCCGGTGTCGTGCAATACCTTGCGCCACTTGACGAGCTCGGCGTTCAGATGGGCGCTGAACTGCTCCTGCGACGATCCGACCGCGGTCGAGCCGTCGGCGGCGAGCCGCTGAACGACCTCGGGCGACTTGACCGCCTCGACGATCCCGGCGCTCAGCTTGGCAACGATCGCCGGCGGGACTTTCGCGTTGGCGACGATCCCGTACCATTGGTCGATCTCGTAGCTGGGATAGCCGAACTCCGCGACGGTCGGCACGTCGGGAATGGCGGCCTGGCGCTGCTTGGACGTGACCGCCAGCGGACGCGCCCGCCCGGAGGCGAAATGAGGCCGCAGGCTGTGCACCGTGGAGAAGCCCACGTGCATCTCCCCCGAGATCGTCGCCTTGACTGCATTCGAGGCGCCCTTGTAGTGGACATGCTTGAGCTTGATGCCCGACAGCTGCGCGAGCCACTCCCAGCCCAGATGGGAAATGCTGGCGAGGCCGCCGGTGCCGTACATGAGCTTGCCCGGGTGTGCGCGGCCGTATGAGATCAGATCCTTCAGCGTTTTCAAGGGCACCGAGGGATGGTGATAGATGACGTAGAAGAGCGAGGCGACCTGCGAGAGCGGCGCCGCCACCTTGGTGACTTCGTAGGGCCAATCGGGAATCACCAGCGAATTCACGACGTGGGTCGCCGAGACGGTGAGGAGCGTGTGCCCATCCGCAGGCGCCTTGGTGAACTGCTCGTAGGCGAGCGCGCCCGATGCGCCGGCGCGGTTCTCGACGATGACCTGCTGGCCCCAGACCTGGGAGAGTCTGTTGCCGATCGCGCGCGCGGTGGCGTCCAGCGCGCCTCCCGGCGAGGTCGCAACGATGATGCGTATCGATTGCGTGGGAAAGTTGGGCGTGGTCTGTGCTTCCGCCCCGAACGGCGCGGCGCTCAACGCGATCGCCGCCGCGATCCCCGATGAAGTCAGTTGCCTCGGTTGCATAGCCCCCTCCTCGTTCCGATGAGCCCTTGCGCCGGAGCAAAGGCGGTCGCCGCCTGCTGCGCCGAACTACGGGGTTCGGTATCGCGTCGTCGGCGTGCTGCTCAATTGAGCGCCAAACCGATGTCCTTGATGACCTTGCTCCACTTCGCCGTGTCTGCGCGAATCGTGGCGCCGTACTCCTCCGGCGAGGATCCCACGGGGGTCGATCCGTCGGCGATCAGGCGCTGTGCCACGTCGGGCGATTTCACCGCGGCGGCCACACCCGCGCTCAGCTTGTTGATGATCGCCGCCGGCACCTTCGCGGTGGTGACCACGCCATACCACTGATCGAGTTCGTAGCCCGGTACGCCCGACTCGGCGATCGTGGGCAGGTCGGGCATGGCCGCAATGCGCTGGCGCGCCGTGACCGCAAGCGGCCGCAGTCGTCCGGCCGCCAAGTGCGGTCGCAGGCTGATCACGGTGATGAACCCGAACTGCAGTTCGCCTGCGATCGTGGCCTGGATGGCAGGCGCGCCGCCCTTGTAGGGAACGTGGGTGAACTTGGCGCCCGTCGAGTGCATCAGCAGTTCCCAGCCCAGATGCTGGGTGCTGGAAGTGCCCGGCGTGCCGAAGTTCAACTTGCCGGGATGCTTCTGCCCGTACGCGATCAGATCCTTGAGGCTGTGCAAAGGGGTCGAAGGGTGGACGTACACGACGTAGGAGAGGGAAGTGGCTTGGGACACCGGGGCCGCTTCCTTGAGCAGATCGAAAGGCCAGGTCCGTATCGTGAGCTTGTTGATCGGATGGTTGACCGACATCAGCGCCAGGGTGTGCCCGTCCGGCGTCGCTTTGGTGAGAATGTCGAACGTGATCGCGCCCGAAGCGCCAGAGCGGTTGTCCACGATGACTTGCTGGCCCCATGCCTGGGTCATCTTGTGGGCGATGGCCCGCGCCGTGATGTCCGCGCCCGCCCCGGCCACGGACGGCACGAGGAAGCGAATCGGCTTGCTGGGAAAGTCGGCTGCCGCCTGCGCGAAAACCGACCCTGCGGGGGTCGCGAGCAGCACCGCAAAGATGAATGCCCATCGATCGGATCGTGCCGATGCCATTGCGCCTCCTCCAGGCTGACTCGTATTGTGCCCTCAGCTTGACATCGCGGGGGCGTTCGCGCAAGCGTCGTGCCACCACAGGCATCGCGCCGCAGCGCTCGCGGCATGATCCACCGCAAGGTGGGCGCTCGTCATCGGACGGTGTCTGCGGAGAAGCCGGCGCTCGACATCACCTTGCGCCAGCGTTCGGTTTCGCTGCGGATCATCTCTCCCAGGCCCTCGGGCGTGCTGGTGGCCGCCTGGATGCCCTGCGAGAGCATGCGCTGCGCCAGCTCGGGCTGAGAGATCACCTTGTTCAGGTCCGCGTTGATTTTGGCGACGAGCGCCGGCGGCGTGCGAGCCGGCGCCAACAGCGCGTACCAGGTCGTGTTGTTGAAGCCCGGCAGTGTGTCGGCGATCGTGGGCAGGTCGGGGGCGACCGGGGTCCGGGTGCTGTGGCCGACGGCAATGGCGCGCAGGCGGCCAGACTTCACGTGCGGCAGCGCCTGCGGAAATGCGGATAGCATGAACTGCATCCGGCCGCTCAGCAGATCGGTCATCGCCGGTCCGCCGCCCTTGTAGGCCACGTGCACGGTTCGTATGCCCGCGAGCATGTCGAGCAGGGCGCCGCCGAGGTGATTCGGTGTGCCGGCGCCCGACGAAGCATAGTTGAGCTTGCCCGGATGCTTCTTCGCATACTCGATGAACTCCTTGACGCTGGTGGCTGGAATCGTCGGGTGCACGACGAACAGATAAGGCGCGTAGACGGCCAGCCCGATCGGCGCGAAGTCCTTCTGCGGGTCGTACGCCATCTTGGTGCCCAGCGCCGGTGCCACCGACAATCCCGTCGACGTGCCGAGGATGATCGTGTAGCCGTCGGGGTTGGCGGCGGCAGCCAGCGCATGACCGATCAGGCTGCCTGCGCCGCCCCGGTTGTCGATGACCAGCTGCTGGCCCCATAGCTCGGAGAGCCGCTGCCCGATCTCCCGTGCCGTGTAGTCGGTGGAACCGCCGGGCGGATAGGGCACGATGAAGCGGATCGATCGGGCGGGATAGCTCTGATCGGCCGCCAGTGCGGCGGGCGCGCCGATGAGCGCAAGGGCGCTGAGCATGGTGGCGAAAAAGCGATTGGAGCGGCGCATCCGGAATCCTCCTCGTCTGTTTTGGCGGGCATCGCTCTGCGGCGTTGCTCGCGGCCTCGGTCGCACGCAGGCGGCCCACGCGGGGTGGCGTTCCACCGCCGCTACCGGCGATTATGCGCGCTCTGAAGGCGAATGGTTCGCTTGCGCGCGCATGCGGATGAGGGGCATGAGACCGAAAACGCATTGGGCGGCCAGTCCCAGCTGCGAGGCGAGTTCTCGATACGCGTGCAGATGCTGCGCGAGCGTGCGGTCGAAGAAGAGCACCGAAAGCATGAGTTCCGCGCCAAGCAGCAAGCCGAGCGCGCCGCCACCCATGGCGAGGCGGGCGACGGGTCTGGGGGGAACTGCGAAGCGGCGGACCAGATGGCCGCAGACGAGCCACGATGCGATCAGCATGACGGGCAGTTCGAGGAGCACCGCCCCCGTCTGCCCGAGTTGGGGTTTCAGCAGCAGTTCGCGCGGGAACGCCAATGCGAAGCCGAGCGCGAAGACGACGCCGAAGTAGAGCGCCGCCGCGACGATGATGCGCGGCGTCCGGCCCGTTGCTGATGGACTACGCACGGATACCCCGCTCGGGGGCACCCATGCTCATGCCGGCGGCCGTCGCGCAGGCGTGGCGTGCCGTGCCAGCGTGCGGCGCTGCACTGCGCATGCGACCCCGGGACAGCACGTTTACGATTTGCGCTCTTTACGCACGAAGCCGCCGAGCTTCTCCTTCCACTCGTCGGAATGCATGCAGCCGACCCAGGCTTCGACGTCGTAGCGCAGGCCCGCGCTCAGACCGACCTCCATGGCCTGGTTGAGCGCGCGTTTGGCCTGGATGACGCCGACCGAGGGATAGGAGGCGATCTTCTTCGCCATGGCCATCGCTTCTTCCATCACTTTGTCTGCGGGGACCACCTTGTTGACCAGCCCGAGCTCCTTGCCTTCCTGGGCGGTCCAGCGCCGTCCGGTGAAGATCAGTTCCCGGGCTACTTGATAGCCGACCAGCCGTGGCAGGCGCTGGCAGGCGCCCCCGCCGGGGAAGAAGCCGTGGCTCACCTCCGGCAGGGAGAAGATCGAGTTCTCGGCGCAGATTGCGATGTCGCACTGGAGCACCATCTCGAAACCGCCCGCCATGCAGTAGCCCTTGATCGCCGCGATGACCGGTTTGGAAATGCTCGACAGCGCGCCGTTCGATTTGCCGGTGAGATAGTGACGGTCGTAGACCATCTCTTCGGTGGACCGTGCCGAGCGCTCTTTCAGGTCGGCGCCGGTGCAGAACGCCTTGTCGCCCGCGCCGGTGAGGACGATCACCTTCACGTTCTTGTCCATGTCGAGCGCGGGCCACAACTCCAGCAGCTCGAGGCGCATCGCGCGGTTGATCGAGTTGAGCGCCTCGGGGCGGTTGAGCGTGACGAGCGCGACGCCGTCTTCGATGCTGAGCAGATGATTCTTCGCCATGGATGCCGTCCTTGTGATGGGCAATCGCGATTGCCTGGTTGCGTTGTTGGAATGATGTGCGGGTAAGCGTGCCGCCCCGCGAGCGTTGCACGCGCTCGACCGAGGCGCTCAAGCCCGTCGGCTCAGCGCCGAAAAGCGCCACGATGCGCCGGAAGTATCCTGCGCTGGGGTCGGGGCAGTCAATGCGAGCGCCGAGAAAGGCAAGCGCGCGCGAGCGGCCGGCGCGACGGCGCTCTTCGCGTCGAGATGCCGGAATCGGAAGGCCGCGCGCCCCCCTATGGATGCGGGGTTGGTGCAGGCTGCGCGGGGAGGCGAGGGCTATACGGCGCTGGCGATACAGACGCGGTTGCGTCCTTCGCGCTTGGCGCGGTACAAGGCGCAGTCGCCGGCATGCAGCAGCGCTTCGGCATTGACGCCGTGCTCGGGGTAGACCGCGACGCCGAACGATGCGGTCACCGTGCCCAGCGGCTTGTCCTGGTAGCGCAGCGAGAGGCCGTGGATCGCTGCCCGCAGCGCTTCGGCGCGCGCCACGGCCACTTCGAGTCCCGCATCGGGCAGCACGACGACGAGCTCTTCGCCGCCCAGGCGGCATGCCATGTCGCTTTTGCGGATGTGCTCCAGAATGAGTTCGGCGAAGGTGCGCAGCACCAGATCGCCGGCATCGTGACCGAACTCGTCGTTGAAGCGCTTGAAGTGATCGATGTCGATCATGATCGCCGCCAACGGGCGATTCGAGCGTGCCGCCCGGTGCAGTTCCCGTGCGAGCGATTCTTCGAGGTAGCGACGGTTGAACAGTCCCGTCAGGGGATCGCGGATCGAAAGCGTGCGCAGCGTCTCGCGCAGTTTGAGGTTGGCGAGCGCCGGGCCGACGCGGTCGGCCATCGTGCGCAGCCGGCGCAGCGTGATCTCGCCTTGCTTGGGATTGTCCCACTCCTCGTGGTAAGCGGCGATCTGCAGCAGGCCCAGCGTCTGGCCCTGGCCCACGATGGGCACGCAGATGCTGCCCGCGGCCGCGTGATCGATATGCGAGCAGCGCAGGCGACTGCGGTGGGTGACGTGATGGACCTGCCCGCGCCGCAGTGCCCAGCATGCGTCGGGCGCCATCATGGGTTCGCGAGGCGCGTCTTCACCCCAGCATGCGGCATGTTCGAGCGCGTCGCGCGAATCGCGAAAGACGAAGAAGTGGCCGGCGGCATCGGGCAGCAGCTTCTGCCCGTACTCGCTGATCGCCGCGAACGATTCGTCGAAGTTGCGGCACGCCTGCAGGATCTCGGCCATTTCGCTGAAGACGTCGCTTTCGTGGTTGAACCACTTCAGGTCGTTGACCGTTTCCTTGAGCTCGGTGTTGGTCGCGTGCAGCACGCTTTCCATCTCGCGTCGCTCCTGGACTTCGCGCTCCAGGGCGGCGTTGGTCGCTTCGAGCTGCGCAAGCCGCTCGCTGAGGTCGGACTCCGCCGCGGTCAGCGAGCGTTCGATGCGGTCCAGTTCGGTGACATCGCGGGCGATCGTCAGCTCCGCGCACAGCCGGCCTTCGGTGTCGAAGAGCGGTGTGTTGCAGATGTCGACCGTCACGATGTCGCCGTTCTTGCGCCGGCGCTGCGCGCGGCGGCTGCTCGCCGAACCCGATCGCACGCGCTGCACGACCTCCCGCCACTGGTCGTCGGAGAGATCGGAACCGTGCAGTTGCCGGATCGACTTGCCGAGTGCTTCGCCAGCCGAGTAACCGTAGAGCGCTTCGGCTTCGCGATTCCAGCAGGTGACGACTGCATCGAGATTCTTGATCAGAATCGCGGCGCCGGCATGATCCAGCGCCGCGGCGAGCAGATGCGTGTCTGCGTCGACACCGGTCGACCCGCCGACGCGTCGGGCGCTGAGCAGCAGCAGATCGGTTCCGGGTCCGCGAGTGCGCGCGATGCTGATGCAAACGCGTGCCGTGCCCATGCCCGAAATGCAGACTTCGACGGTTTGCACCGGCTGCGTGCCGGGCTCACCCGTGGCTTCGCAACATCGGGTCAGCAAGTCTGTCGGGTCGCCGTCCACCAGGGCCGTCAGCGGCACATCGACGAACGCTTCGCTCGGCTTGCCGAAGACTTCGCACCAAGCTTGATTGACCGCCCGGATCGTGCCATCGACGGCGGCCGCGGCGAGTGGCGCCGGGGCGTCCAGAAGTTGTGCAAGCAGTGTCGGGATCGGCGACGTGTCGTTGGCAGACTTGACGGTGCGCTTGGATGCGTCCGTCTCCGGGGTCTGTGTGATTCTGGTGCTGGTCCTGCGCATCCGTGCTCCCTTGGCCAACGTTCGATGTTGCGCCCTCGGCGCCCCGGTCTGTTGTCGATGGCGACCGTGCGCTCCTCCCCGCAACAGCCTGACGTTCTCGTTCCGGCACTGCGACCTTTCGTTTCGTCGCGGCACGATTCCCGAGATGCGGGATTGGCTACGGCTACCCGCCCGGGTTCTTGAACGCGCCGATGGGTGTTGCGCGCCGGCGCTGCGCGAGAAGTCCGACGGGCACAGCGGCGAAACGAAAATTAGGTAGGCATGCTTCATTTCCGCCTCAAGGGGCTGTCCGGTGAGACGTAACTCCAGTGAGCCCGGCATTGGTGTCGCGCTGCGATGGGCGCAGCCAACGGATCGGTCGGCGTCGAAGCAGAGAAGGATAGGAAACCCGATGGCAAAGTTAGGTATTCGTGGACGCATCTTCCTGATCGCAGGGTCGGGCACGGCAACACTGTTGTTCGTGGCCGTGGCCTCCCTGCTGGGGCTGTGGAGTGCCATCGTGTCCTTCGAGCAGGAAGCGCAGCGCTCGGTGCACGACGAACGCGCCCTGCACCGACTGGAAGTCTCCTTCAAGGAGCAAGTGCAGGCATGGAACAGCGTGCTGTTGCGCGGCCGGGAAGGGCAACCGATGGACCGATACTGGAGCGACTTCGAACAGGCTGAAAGAACGGTGAGGGAACATACGCAGCGTCTGGCCGGGACAGCCTCCAACCCCGAGGCGCGCAAGCTGCTGGCCGAGTTCCTGGTCATGCACGCAGAGGTCGGCCGCACGTATCGTGCGGCCTTCGCCTCGCTCAAGAGCGGCGACACCGAGACCAACGCCGGCGAGCAGCGGGTCGCAGTCGTCGATCGAGCGTCCTTGCAGCTGTTGGTCAAGGCGGCCGACATGCTGTCGGCCGACGCCAACGCAGCGTTCGCGGGGAGCAAGGCAAAAGCCGTGAACACGCTATGGGCCGCCCTGGCGGGTGCGGCCCTCGTCGTCTCGGCCGCTCTGGCGATTCTCTGGTGGCTGGTCGAGAAAACGATCATGCAACCGATCCGGCTCGCGGTGGACAGCGCCGAGGAAATCGCCAAAGGCAATCTTTCCAAGCGCATCGAAGTCGTCGGCGGGGGCGAGTCGCAGCAGCTGCTGGCTGCGTTGGCGAGCATGCAGGCAAGCTTGCGCTCGATGATCTGCGAGGCGAGCCAGATGGCCGCTGCCGTTGCGGAGGCCGCCTCGGGGCTCGCCCGAAGCTCCGAGCAGATCAGTCGCGGTTCGCAAGCGCAAACCGAGGAGTCGAGCGCCGCAGCGGCAGCGGTCGAAGAGATCACCGTCACCATCGGTCAGGTCGCCGACAGTGCCGAGAGCGCCACGCGCCTCGCGCAGTCGGCGTCGGCGGCAGCGCAGGACGGCAAGTCGCGCGTCGAGCGGGTGTCCGAGGATATCAATGCAGCGGCTTCCACCAGCCGCAGTTCGGCGCAGCTCGTCGGACGATTGACCGAGCGGACCGATCAGATCGGCTCGATCGTCAGCGTGATCCGCGATGTCGCCGACCAGACCAACCTGCTCGCACTCAATGCGGCGATCGAAGCGGCCCGGGCGGGCGAACAGGGCCGCGGCTTTGCCGTGGTCGCCGACGAGGTTCGCAAGCTCGCCGAGCGCACCGCCAAGGCGACTGCCGAAATCGTCGACATGATCGAATCGATTCGCGTCGGCACGGGCGACGTCGTCGCCACCATGAGCGACAGCGCGCAGAAGGTCGACGAAAGCGTGCAAAGCGCCGCACAGGCGGCCTGCGTGCTGGAAGACATCGATCGGCAGGCGCGGGCCGCGCGGGATGGGGTCGACTCGATCGCGCACCTGAGCCGCGAGCAGAAGCTGGCCACCGAGCGCATCGCGCAAAACGTCGAGCGCATCGCGCGCATGGTCGAGGCCAACTTCCATGCCTCGGAGGAGGCCAACGCCGCGGCGCATGAACTGTCGCAGCGCGCGAGATCGCTGCAACAGACGGTGAACCACTTCCAGCTATAGCAGCCGGTTGCTCGATCGAGCCCGACGCTGGGCAACCAGCGTCGGACGCCACGACGCGCGGCCCCCCGAGGGCCATCCTCTCGCGGGCCGTCACTCAGGGTTGGAAATGCGGCGCCGCGCTGCTGCGGGCGAACGCGCTGTCCACACGGTCCTCCTTGCGCCGCGTCCTGGAGCTGTCCGCGTTTTCTATGGCACACTCGACCGTGAGGGGGAAACCATGGAGGCGGTCATGAATTCGATGCGTGCACTGGCGCGCGGCGTCGTCGCCGCGATGCTCGCTGGGGTGGCGGTGGGTGCGCTTGCGCAGAATTATCCGAACCGGCCGGTGCGCATGGTGGTGCCGTTTCCGCCCGGCGGCGCGGTCGACACGATCACTCGCGTCGTGGCGCCGGCGCTCTCGGAGCGACTCGGTCAGCCCCTGGTGATCGACAATCGCGGTGGCGCGAATGCCATCATAGGCACCGACATCGTCGCCAAGGCGGCTCCCGACGGCTACACGTTCTTGATGGTGCCTGCCGGGCATGCGATCACACCGACCGTCACGCGCAAGCTGCCTTACGACACGCTGAAGGATCTGGCCGCTGTCGGCCTGGTCGGCAATGGCGCCTACGTTCTGGTCGTCAATCCGGGATTGCCGGTCAAGACCATCGGCGAGTTCATCGCCTACGCCAAAGCGCGGCCGGGCAAGCTCAACTATGCCGCCACGGGCTATGGCAATGCGACGCATCTGGCGGGCGAACTGTTCAAGGTGCTGACCGGGGTCGACATGGTGTACATCCTCTACAAGGGCGGCGGCCCTGCGCTTACCGATGTCATCAGCGGTCAGGTCGCGGCTTTCTTCGCCGGCGTGGCCTCGTCGGCGGGCCACATCAAGTCAGGCAAGGTGCGGGCTCTGGGTGTCACGACGGCACGACGCTCGGGCGCGCTACCCGATGTGCCGACGATCGCAGAGGCGGGCGTCCCGGGTTACGAGGTCGACGGCTGGTACGGTGTGCTGGCGCCGGCCAAGACGCCGGCGGCGATCATCCAGCGCGTGAACGCAGAGCTCAATGCGGTGGTCGCCACCGATGACGCCAAGCAGAGACTGATGATGGTCGGCCTGCAGGCCCGGGGATCGACCCCGGCCGAGTTTCACCAGATGATCGTCAACGACATCGATCGCTGGGTGGGGGTAGTCAAGAAAGCCAAACTCGAGGTGCAGTAGCCTCGAGTTGCCGTCGTTCCGGGCATAGAGCCGCGCCGTGATCCATCGCAGCGCGGGCGGCGGCTCTTCTGCCGCCGGGGCCCTTGTCCCGTGATGAAGTCATGCCATGCCGTCAGGATGCAGTCGGCACCGGTCGACCGCGCCCGTACCGTGCTGGCGCGAAGCTTGCATGAACAGGCCGCTGCAACCGCAATCGGACTGGCACGGCCGCCGCAAACGCTGTAATGTCGTGCCGTCCTCTTTCCTCACGATTCAGGAGCATGTCATGAACAGACTCATCCTCGCAGTGTCCGTGGCGACTACTTTGTTCGCTGGATCTGCCATGGCGCAGGAGCTGACCGGTACCCTGAAAAAAATCAAAGACAGCGGCAAGATCGTCATGGGGGTGCGCGACTCCTCCTCGCCGCTCTCGTATACGCTGGGCGGGGGCAAGTACACCGGCTTTCACGTCGAGGTGTGCGAGAAGGCGATCGAGAACATCAAGAGCCAGCTGAAGCTGCCCAAGCTCGATGTGCAATACATGGCCGTGACGTCGCAGAACCGCATTCCCCTGACCGAGAACGGCACCGTGGATATCGAATGCGGCTCGACCACCAACAACAGCGCCCGACAAAAGCAGGTCGCCTTCGCCTTCACCACCTACATCACCGAGGTGCGTACCGCGGTGAAGGCCAACTCCGGCATCACCTCCATCTCGGAGTTGAAGGGGCGCAGCATCGCGACCACCACGGGCACCACATCGGTGCAGCACCTGCGCAAGCATGAGCGGGCCAAGGGCATCGACTTCAAGGAGATCTACGGCAAGGACCACGCCGATTCCTTTCTGCTGCTGGAGTCGGGGCGTGCCGAAGCCTTCGTCATGGACGACAACATCCTGGCCGGGCTGATCGCGACGGCGAAGACGCCCGCCGACTTCAAGATCGTCGGCGAGGTGCTCTCGATCGAGCCGATCGCGATCATGATGCGCAGGGACGATGCGCCGTTCAAGAAAGCGGTCGACGACACCATCCGTGCCATGGTCAAGAGCGGCGAATTCGAGAAGCTCTACAACAAGTGGTTCATGTCGCCGATCCCGCCGCGCAACACCAGTGTCAATCTGCCGATGGGTGCGACGCTCAAGGCGGCGATCGCCAATCTGAACGACAAGCCGATGGAAGAGTACAACAAGTAAGCAAGCCTCGCGGCGAGCCGGGAAGCGTCATCCGCCTGCAGGAGGTATCTTGAACTACCGCTGGGAGTGGGAGGTCTTTCTCCGCGATACCGGCGGGGGGCAGACCTACCTGGAGTGGATGATGTCGGCCTGGGGCTGGACGCTCTCGGTCGCCGTCTGCGCGTGGGGGGTGGCGCTGCTGGTCGGTGTGGTCGTCGGCACGTTGCGCACGCTGCCCTCGCGCGGCTGGGTCCTGGCCGGCAACGCCTGGGTCGAGCTCTTTCGCAACATTCCTCTGCTGGTCCAGATCTTCCTCTGGTACCACGTCGTGCCCGCGATGGTGCCGGCATTGAAGTCGGCCCCGTCGTTCCTGCTGGTCGTGTTCGCGCTCGGGTTCTTCACCTCGGCGCGCGTCGCCGAGCAGGTGAGGGCGGGTATCCAATCCTTGCCCAGCGGGCAGCGCATGGCGGGCCTCGCGATGGGGCTCACGCTGACGCAGACCTACCGCTACGTCATGCTGCCGATGGCGTTTCGCATCGTGATCCCGCCGCTCACTTCGGAGGCGATGAACGTCATCAAGAACTCCTCCGTGGCCTTCGCCGTGAGCATCTCCGAACTGACGCTCTTCGCGCTGCAGGCGCAGGAAGAAACCTCGCGCGGGATCGAGGTGTATCTCGCGGTCACCACGCTGTACATGGTGTCGGCGTTCGGGGTGAATCGCTTGATGGCCTGGATCGAGCGGCGGGTGCGGGTGCCGGGCTTCGCGGGGGCGGCGCGCTGATGCTCGATCTCGACCTCACCTTCTTCAGCGCGGATCTGTTCGAGAAGTTCATTCTCCAGGGGCTGATCTTCAGCGTGCAGTTGACGCTCGTCGCCATGGTGGGCGGGATCGTGTTCGGCACCGTGCTCGCCATGATGCGCCTCTCCGGCAAGCCCTGGCTCGCGATCCCGGCGACGGCCTACGTGAACGGGATGCGCTCCATCCCGCTGGTGATGGTGATCCTCTGGTTCTTCCTGCTGATCCCCTTCATGATCGGTCGGCCGATCGGGGCGGAGTTGTCGGCCTTCATCACCTTCACCGCGTTCGAGGCCGCTTATTTCTCGGAGATCATGCGGGCGGGCATTCAGTCGGTGTCGCGCGGACAAGTCCACGCCGGACAGGCGATGGGGCTCACGTATGCGCAGAACATGCGCTTCATCATCCTGCCGCAGGCTTTTCGCAACATGCTGCCGGTGCTGCTCACGCAGACGATCATCCTGTTTCAGGATACGTCGCTCGTCTATGCGATCGGCGCCTACGATCTGCTCAAGGGTTTCGAGATCTCGGGCAAGAATTTCAACCGGCCCATCGAGGCCTACCTGCTCGCGGCCGTGTCCTATTTCGTCATCTGCTATTCGCTCTCGTACATGGTGAAACGACTGCAAAGCAGAATCGCCATCATTCGCTGAAAGATCCGTCCATGGCCGCCATGATCGACATTCGCAACATCAGCAAGTGGTACGGCAGCTTCCAGGTGCTGACCGACTGCACCACCTCCATCGCCAAAGGCGAGGTCGTGGTCGTGTGCGGGCCGTCCGGCTCGGGCAAGTCGACGCTCATCAAGTGCGTGAATGCGCTCGAGCCTTTTCAGCAGGGCGAGATCGTGGTCGACGGCATCGCCGTCGGTGCAGTCAGCACCGATCTGCCGAAGCTGCGTTCGCGCGTCGGCATGGTGTTCCAGCACTTCGAGCTTTTTCCGCATCTTTCCGTGACGGAGAACCTCACGCTCGGTCAGGTCAAGGTGCTCGGCCGCACGCCCGACGAGGCGCGCGAACGCGGCATGAGGTATCTCGATCGCGTCGGCCTCATCGCCCACAAGGACAAGTTCCCGGGGCAGTTGTCCGGCGGCCAGCAGCAGCGCGTGGCCATCGCGCGCGCGCTGTCGATGGATCCGATCGCGATGCTCTTCGACGAGCCGACCTCCGCGCTCGATCCCGAGATGGTGGGCGAGGTGCTCGATGTCATGGTCGGGCTCGCCAAGGAGGGCATGACGATGATGGTCGTGACGCACGAGATGGGATTCGCGAAGAGCGTCTCCAATCGCGTCGTCTTCATGGACGAAGGCCGCATCGTGGAAGATTGCGCGACCGGCGAGTTCTTCGGCAACCCCGAGGCCCGCAACGAGCGGGCGCGCTATTTCCTCTCCAAGATCCTGCAGCACTGAGCCCGGGCGCGCAATCTGCCGCCGGGGTTTGCGCGTACAATCGAACGAAACGCGTGTTTCGAGCGTGGCTGGAGGAGGCCGTCGAGGCGCTTTCCATCGCTGCTCGCCCGCCATCGTTTGGCTCAACCCACGGGAGAGATGCAATGCGAATGAATCGAGTGAAGAAGCTTTGGCGCGAAGGCAAGCCGGCGGTCGGCGGGTGGCTCTCCATACCGCATTGCCTGCCCGCCGAGGTGATGGCGCATACCGGGCTCGACTGGCTGTGCATCGACATGCAGCACGGCTGCATCGATTATTCAGATGCCGTGCCCATGCTGACGGCGATCTCCACGACCGACGTCACCCCGCTGGTGCGCGTGCCGTGGAACGAGCCTTCGATGATCATGAAGGTGCTCGATGCCGGGGCCTACGGCGTGATCGTGCCGATGGTCAGCAATCGTGCCGAAGCCGAGCGGGCGGTGGCCGCCTGCCGCTATCCCCCCAAGGGCATGCGCAGCAACGGGCCGAACCGCGTATTGCTTTATGCCGGCGCCGACTACCAGAAGCACGCCAACGACGAGGTCATCTGCGCGGCCATGGTCGAAACCGCCGAAGGCATCGAGAAACTGGAAGAGATCGCGTCCACCCCGGGTCTGGATGCGATCTACATCGGCCCGACGGACCTCGCGCTGGCCCTGGGACTGCCGCCGGTGATGGACAACGACGAGCCCAAGCACATCGCCACCGTGAACAAGATCCTGGAAACGTGTAAACGGCACGGGATCATCGCGGGGATGCACACCGCGAGCGCGAAGTACTCCCAGCGCTACCTCGACCAGGGCTTCCAGATGGTGATGCTGACGACCGATCGCGGCGCGATGGCGAGCCACGTGAAGGCCGATGTGGCCAAGCTCACCGGCTGGACGCCGATGAAGCCTGTGGCGCCCCAGGGCTCCGGCGGGTACTAGCGTCTCAAGCGGTTCGTGCCTGAAAGGGACGGCCTCGTCGGGCTGTCCCGTTTTCTCGCCCGGCCCGTCGTTATTTCGCCTGGCATGCCGTCTTGGGCTTCATTTCGAGCGCCGGCAGCCAGCTTCCATTGCCCGCAGGGCCCGCGTACGCGCCGCAGTATCGGAGGTTCGCGCGGGGGCGTCCGTTGAAGTCGCAGCCCCCGTCCGTGAGATCCTTGAGCAGCGTCTGGTTCACCGGTGCGCAACGCAGCGCATCGCCCCGCGGATGCGGATCGAAGGCCTCCGCGCCTGTTGCCGATACGAGCATCGCAGCGGCATCTTCCAGCGAGTGCTGTGCGTTCCCGACCTGAACCCCGCCTTGAATCGCGTGCGGTGAGAACACCGCGTTGCCGCTCGCGAACTGACGCCCGACGGGCGTGGCCTCGTTGACTCGCACGATGATGGGCGGGCCGCTCGTGATCACGGTGTTGTGCAGTATGCGTATCTCGCGCGGAACGTCGTTATGCGGCTGGATATGGATGCCGGGCCCGTGGCGATTGAGCAAAACGTTGTTGTAGAAGGCGACATTGCCCTCGGCCTGCAGCAAGGCCTCATGAGGGTTCTCGTGCAGGAAGTTGCCGTAGACGTGGTATTCGTCGTTCGAGCCTTCGCCCGAGCGCGGCCAATGACCGAGCAGCAGGTTGGGGCGCGCGCCGGCACCGGCCGAGCCGCCGTGCGCCTTGCTCAGCACGTTGTGTCGCAGGACGGTGATGTGCCGCCCGCGCGGGGCGTTCTCCAGCACCGGGCGCTCGCGCTGATGCTTGATCTGAATCGCATAACCGAGCGGATCGGTGATCAGATTGTGCTCGATCAGCCCGTCGAAGAACTGCGCGGAGCCGTCCGAGTTGCCCAGGTACATCCCCGTGCCGGCGCCGTGGATCCGATTGCCGCGGATGATCCAGCCCCAGGCGGGTGCCTTGGTCGATATGCCGACGATCTGCTGGTTGGCGCCGTGGTTGACGATGGTGAGGTTCTGCAGCGTGATGTGATGCGCCCAGCGGGCGGTGCCCTCCAGCTTGACCGCATCGACGGCGATGCCGCGGCCGTCGACATGCAGGTCGCGAACTTGGATGTGCGCCGCATCCACGATGCTGATCGTATTCGCCCCGGGACGGGCGACCAGCACGGCGGGGTCGCCGGCGGCCGGGCCGCGAATCACGATGGGCGCCTCGCGCGTGCCGGATATCCTGTGCAGGGGCAGCCCCCGACGGTATTCGCCCGCGGTCAGGTGCAGGGTGTCGCCCGGCTTGAGCGCGGCCAGTTGAGCGCGGTAGTTCTCGGGGGTGACCTCGATGAGGCGTGCGAAGGCCTGACCGGTGAGCCCGATGCAGGCGCAGGCGAGCAGGCAGAGTGCGGGCCAGGCCAAGTGTCGTTTGCGTGTGTTCATTGATAGGCTGAGCGATGGTTGCGGCACGGGAAGCCGACGCGGCGTCGATCCGTTGCGCCGGCTCGATGCTAGGACAGCCGCCCGGGGCGGGAGTTTGCCTGCCACGCGTCGGGGAGAAGAGAATACCCCAGGGCGCGCCGAGCTTCAGTACCCCATTTGCGCGGGCTCGGTGACCCGGTAACGGTCCCCTGGGGGAGCGGAGGCGCCGCCCGAACGCTCCGTGATCTGCCGCCTGTCGAGCGGGCTGGTGGCGCCGCGCCCGCCCCGGTTGAGCACATGCGTGTAGATCATCGTCGTGCTCACGTCTTTGTGCCCGAGCAACTCCTGGACGGTGCGGATATCGTAGCCGCCCTCCAGCAGATGGGTGGCGAAGGAGTGGCGCAGGGTGTGCGGGCTGACAGGTTTGTAGATGCCGGCCTCCGAGGCGGCCTGGCGGACCGTACGTTGCACGATCTGCTCGTCGACGTGATGACGGCGATGCGCACCGCTGCGCGGATCGGTCGACAGGCGCGCGGCCGGAAAGACATACTGCCAGCCCCATTCGCGAGGCGCGGACGGATATTTGCGCGCCAAGGCGTAGGGAAGATAGACCTCGCCATGGCCCCGTGCGAGATCCGCCTTGTGCATTGCGCGCACCCAGCCAAGGTGCGCCCGCAGCGGCTCGATCAGCACCTGCGGCAGCATCGTGATCCGGTCTTTCGCGCCCTTGCCCTCGCGCACGAGGATCTCGCGACGCGCGAAATCGACGTCTTTCACGCGCAACCGAACCGACTCCATCAAGCGCATGCCGGTGCCGTAGAGCAGGTGAACGATCAGCCCGGACACGCCGCTCACCTGACGCAGGAGGGCGTCGGTTTCGTCAGGGGTGAGCACGACCGGCAGCCGCTGCGGCTGCTTGGCCCCTTCGACGTCGTCGAGCCACGGCAACTCCAGATCGAGCACCTCGCGGTACAAGAACAGAATGGCGCTCTTGGCCTGATTCTGAGTGGATGCGGCCACCCCGCCCTGAACCGCGAGGTGCGTAAGAAACCTCACCACATCGGCCGGCCCCAGATCGCGCGGATGCCGGCCGTCGCTGAAGTGCACGAACCGCCTTATCCACTGCACATACGCATGCTCGGTGCGTATACTGTAGTGCTTGTAGCGTATGCGGTCTCGCACCTGATCGAGCAGGCGAACACCCCGCGGCGGCGCGGATTCATCGGGCGGAGGCGGTATTGGCATATTCATCGAAAAGACTGTATGTAAACCCAGTCCATCCTGGCATAGAGGGTGATGGGTGTCAACAGTGTGTTTTTATTAGTCCCAAAGATGCATTTTTATGCGTTATTGGGTGGTCGACTTTTGGTTAGGCCGCAGGCAACGTGTCCGCCCGCGTAGTGTTGACTCTCCCTGGTCGGGAGCCGCAGCGCCAGCCTTTTCTCTGTTTTACCTGAGACGCCAGATGAACCGAACTACCGATCGGGACGGACGCACCATAGAGGTGGGCTCTACCATCCGTCTTCTCTCAGTAGAATCTGGTCTACTAGATTCGCTCGCTCCGGGCGAGCGTGATCAAGTGACGTCCATGGTCGGAAATGAGTACGTCGTCCAAGAAGTC
>LNFM01005454.1_pt1 | contig 22008 bp, 15 predicted proteins | sample 596031 | NCBI WGS metagenome assembly LNFM01 (sample SAMN04254537, study PRJNA301005) | activated carbon metagenome | isolation source: dual media filters at the Ann Arbor, Michigan drinking water treatment plant | place: USA: Ann Arbor
CAGCGCGAGGCCCCTGCGGCGCGCGCCGCCCGTGCTGTTGCCATCACGGCCTCGTAGTCCACGGCGCGGAAAGCGCGCTGGCTGCCGGCTGCGGCCATGGTGGTCCCGAGCGTGATGTACACATCATCGATCGGTGGCAAGGCCGGCATGGCCGAAAAGTCCACTGCATGGGCAAACACCCGCGGATGGACGATGGCGGGCGCACGCCGCCCCAGTGCATGGAGCACATGCACTGCAGACGCAGGCTGGATGGCCCACCGGCGGCCGCTCCCGCCGTGCTGCCGGGCAGGGTGCCCGGTGTCGTTCGCGTCAGCGGCCGAAAGAGCCGCGAGAACCGCCTGGCCCACGAGGCCCGTTGCCCCGGCCACCGCCACCACCCGCGCCTGATCCACCACCATAACCACCACCTCCCGAGTTGCGATAACCGCCACCGCCGCCGCGGCGACCGCCGGCACTCATGCTGTCCACGCTGGTGCGCATCGGGTCTGGCTGTCCGCCTGCGCCGCCCGAGTTGCCCGAGCTGCGGTGACCGGGGCCTGCATGGCCCATGTGGGTGCCCAGGTGGGCATTGGCGCGTGGGGGTTGAGAGTCGTCGTAGCGATTGCCGCCACCGCCGCCCTCGTAGCCACCGCCATTTCCGCCGCCAGAGCGGCCGCGTGCCGGGGGCTGGCCACCGGCGCGTGCGCCGCCGCCCTGGCCACCGCCACCTGCACGACCACCGCGCGGGCCATTGCCGCCACCACCAGCAGCAGCTGCACCGCCGCCAGTACGGCCGCCCCGGCCGCCGCCACCTGCCGGGCGGGGAGCGCGTTCACCGCCTCCGCCGCCACCGCCTGCGCCCTGGCCTGCCTTGTTGGTGCGAATACGGTCCATCATTTCGCTGCGGGCGGCCTTGGCGGCAGCCTGCATCACGTCGCGGCTCGGTGGCTTGCCTGCGCCGCCCCAGATGGTCTGGCGGCCCATGGCAATCGGCTCAGCCTTTTCACCAGCATCGGGGCCGAAGCCTTCAATGACCTGTACCGGGATCTGCTGCTTGGTAAAGCGCTCGATGTCCATCATGAAGCCTTCTTCGTCCATGCAGACGAGGCTCACGGCTTCGCCGGTCGCACCTGCACGTCCGGTGCGGCCGATGCGGTGAACGTAGTCTTCCGAGACGTTCGGGATTTCGTAGTTGACGACATGCGGCAGGTCATCAATGTCGATGCCGCGTGCCGCGATGTCGGTGGCCACCAGCGCACGGATGTCGCCGCTCTTGAAGCCGGCCAGCGCCTGCGTGCGTGCGCTCTGGCTCTTGTTGCCGTGCAGGGCCATGGCCTGCACGCCGTTCTTGGTCAGGAATTCAGCCACGTTGTTGGCGCCGAACTTGGTGCGGGTGAACACCAGTACCTGGCTCCAGTTGTGCTGCTGGATGATGTGCAGCAGCACCTGCTTTTTCTTGCCGCGGCCCACCGGGTGGATGACCTGGGTGATGCGCTGCACCGTCGTGTTGCTGGGTGTGACCTGGATGCTGCGGGGATTCTTGAGCAGCGTGGCGGCCAGTTCACGGATTTCGTCGCTGAACGTGGCCGAGAACAGCAGGCTTTGCTTGTCCTTGGGCACCAGGGCTAGCACCTTCTTCACGTCGTGGATGAAGCCCATGTCGAGCATGCGGTCGGCTTCGTCGAGTACCAGCACCTGCACGGTGGACAGGTCCAGGAAGCCCTGCTGCTGCAGGTCCAGCAGGCGGCCGGGGGTGGCCACCAGGATATCGACGCCGCGCTTGACGCGGTCGATCTGCGGGTTCATGCCCACGCCGCCGAAGACGACGGTGGAGTTGATGTCCAGGTACTTGCCGTACTCGCGCACGGATTCCTCGACCTGGGCGGCGAGTTCACGGGTGGGTGTGAGCACCAGGGCGCGGATGCCCTTGCCGCCGAACTTGTTCTTGGGGGCAGCGCTTTGCGAGAGGCGGTGCAGCAGGGGCAGGGTGAACGCGGCAGTCTTGCCGGTGCCGGTCTGCGCGCCGGCCAGAAGGTCGTGACCCTCCAGAACGGCGGGGATGGCTTGCGCCTGAATGGGGGTCGGGGTTTCGTAACCCGTCTCGTGCACAGCCTTCAGGATGGCAGGCGCCAGGTTCAGTTCGTCAAATGTCATGTGGTTGGATGCGTCCGTCCGGGACGCTGGGTATCGGCCTGTCGTGCAACCTGTCGGGTTGTCGAGCCAGTCATCAGGCTGATGAGGTTCAAGGGTGGGAGCCAGGAAGCGGATGCTGCCTTCGTCCCCAGCGGTGTGCTGATGCGACAGGCAACTGGAGCCCGGCGCAGGTGTATTGTCGCATGGCCCGATAATCGCGGTTTGCACGCAGAATTTCTGCTCCCTTTTGCAGGTTAGATACCCATGGCCCAATACGTTTTTTCGATGAATCGCGTCGGCAAGATCGTGCCCCCCAAGCGGCAGATCCTGAAAGACATCTCCCTGAGCTTCTTCCCGGGCGCCAAGATCGGCGTGCTCGGAACCAACGGTTCGGGCAAGTCCACCCTGCTGAAGATCATGGCGGGCCTCGACAAGGAAATCGAAGGCGAAGCCATTCCCATGGCTGGCCTTAACATCGGCTACCTGCCCCAGGAACCGCAGCTTGACCCCACACAAACGGTGCGGGAGAGCGTGGAAGCAGGCATGGGCAAGCTGTTTGCTGCCAAGGCCCGGCTGGAAGAGGTCTACACCGCCTATGGCGCCGAAGACGCTGACTTTGACGCGCTGGCAGCCGAGCAGGCCGAGCTGGAAGCCATCATTGCCACCGCTGGTACCGATTCAGAACACCAGCTTGAAATTGCTGCCGACGCCCTGCGCCTGCCACCGTGGGATGCCAACATCGGCGTGCTCTCGGGTGGTGAAAAGCGCCGCGTGGCGCTGTGCCGCCTGCTGCTCTCCAAGCCCGACATGCTGCTGCTGGACGAGCCGACCAACCACCTGGACGCCGAATCGGTGGACTGGCTCGAGCAGTTTCTGCAGCGCTACTCGGGCACCGTGGTGGCCATCACCCACGATCGCTATTTCCTCGATAACGCTGCCGAGTGGATTCTGGAACTGGACCGTGGCTCCGGCATTCCGTACAAGGGCAATTATTCCGACTGGCTGACGCAAAAGGGCGCCCGTCTGGAAGCCGAGCAAAAGGGCGAAGAGGCCCGCGCCAAGGCCCTGAAGAAGGAACTGGAATGGTCGCGCCAGAACCCCAAGGCCCGCCAGGCCAAGAGCAAGGCCCGTCTGGCCCGCTTTGAGGAACTGAGCGACTACGAATACCAAAAGCGCAACGAAACCAACGAAATCTTCATCCCGGTGGCCGACCGCCTAGGCAGCCAGGTGATCGAGTTCAAGAACGTCACCAAATCGTTTGGCGACCGGGTGCTGATCGACAACCTGAGCTTCAACATTCCTGCGGGCGCCATCGTCGGCATCATCGGCCCGAACGGCGCCGGCAAATCCACGCTGTTCAAGCTGATTGCGGGCAAGGAAAAGCCGGATGCGGGTGAAGTCGTCATCGGGTCCACCGTCAAGATGGCCTTTGTGGACCAGCACCGTGACGACCTCTCCAACGACAAGACGGTGTGGGAAGACGTGTCTGGTGGACTGGACATCCTGAACGTCGGCAAGTTCCAGATGGCCAGCCGTGCCTACTGCGGGCGGTTCAACTTCAATGGCGGTGACCAGCAAAAGAAGGTGGGCATGCTGTCGGGCGGTGAACGCGGTCGTTTGCACCTGGCCAAGACCCTGATCGCCGGTGGCAACGTGCTCATGCTCGATGAGCCGTCGAACGACCTGGACGTCGAAACCTTGCGCGCCCTGGAGGATGCGCTGCTGGAGTTTGCCGGCACCATGTTGGTAATCAGCCACGATCGCTGGTTCCTTGACCGGATTGCCACGCACATCCTGGCGGCAGAAGGTGACAGCCAGTGGACGTTCTTTGACGGCAATTACCAGGAATACGAAGCCGACAAGAAGAAGCGCCTGGGCGAAGAAGGTGCGAAACCCAAGCGGATGCGTTACAAGGCCCTGAAATAAGGCGTCAGGTCAAGTAGCATTGCATTCAGCCACCTGCCTGTCTGACTGAAATCATGCCCCAGCCTGCGCCTTCATCGCGTGCCGTTTTCCGCGCCTGCGTCGTCAACGCAGTGCGTGGTGGTGAGGCATTGATGCAGCAGTTGGTCAAGGTCACGCAGGGCGCGCTGTCGGGCGAAGAGTCGACGGTCCGTGACATCCGGCAGCGCGACCTCGTCAGCGACAGCCTGCGGTCGCTCAACCGGCACGAGGCGGCGCTGGTCAAGGGCTACCCCATGGCGCTGCTGGAAATTTTCGCCGAGGGCCCCGCGACCGCCAAGGGCCGCGCCCCGGCCGACGATACGGGCATGGACTTCGGCGAACTCTCGCTGATGGACGAAAACGAGATGCAGGCGCAGGTCGAGCTTTCCAAGGCACAGCAGTCGGCCCTGCACGCCACGGATGCGGTGCTCGCCGAACTCAACACACTGGTCAGCTCGGCGCAAGGGCTGCGCAGCGTGCAGCCCGAGCGAAATCCGCTGCGCCCCGAAAGCTACATCCGTGCGTTGCAGAAGGTGGTGGGCGACACTGGCGTGTCTGCCGAAATGCGCCAGCTCTGGATGCAGCACATGCGCGACCTGCTGGGCAGGCTGCTGGTCGATGAATACAAGAAGACTGCCGCCAGTCTCCGCGAGCATGGGGTGCAGCCGGTTGGCTACGCAGTGCTGGGCGTGCCGGGAGCAGCGCGAGGCGGCCCTGCGGGTGGTGGCGGTGGTTCCAGCGGATATGGCGGTGGGGCCACGGGTTACGGGCAGGGCTATGGCGGACCCGGTACCGGATATGGTGGCGGCTACTCGGGGTATGGCCATTCGGCCAGTGCGCCGATGGGCGACTACGGCAACACCGGGTATGGCCGTGGAACAGGCTGGGCGGGCGATTCGATGCAGGGCGCCATGGCTCCCGACGCAGAAGAGGCCTTGCTCACTGTCGGCATCTTGCGGCAGATGCTGGCTGGGGGCGATCCTTTCGATCCGCGCTCCTACGGTGCCGGGGCTCCGGTCATGGTCCCGGTGGCGGGATCGGGGCAGGCTGCGCAGGGCCGCGTGTCGCCGGGTGTGCCCTCAGGCGCGGGGCAACCGGGCTGGGTGGGCCAGGGCAGCGGCCAGGCTGCGCTGGCCGGTTTTCACCCTTCTGCGGCTGCAGCGGCGGCCGAAGCCATCGAAGACATGGCACAGCTTGAGCGCCTGGTGGGGCGGCTGGCGGGCGGGGCTGTAGCGGGATCGGTCAGCCAGCCGGGTTCACTGCCCGTGCCCCTGGCAGGCTGGCGCGGCCCGGGTGTGGCTCCCATGGTGTACGCGGCCCTGCCAGTCGATGCTGCCATGCAATCGACCGCCATGGCCGTCGAGGTCGTCAGCCGCATGGTGCAGAACATTGCACAGGACGCACGCCTGTTGCCGCCCGTACAAAATGCTGTGCAGGGTCTGGAGCCTGCGCTCAAGCAACTGGTGCACCACGACGGACGCTTCTTCACCGATGGCTCGCATCCCGCGCGCCGCCTGCTCGATGAAGTGACCCAGCGCAGCCTTGCGTTTGAGACGGAAAAGGCTCCGGGTTTCAGCCGTTTCATGCGCTTGGTGACCGAGGCGGTGGACCACCTGGCGTCCAGCCAGATCACGGACGCTGTCCCGTTCGAGACCGTGTTCAAGGCGCTGCAGTCTGCCTGGGAGAACCAGGAGAAAAAGGCACGGGCCGAGCAGGAAGCGCAGCAAAAGGCGCTGCTCAATGCCGAGCAGCGCGAAATGCTGGCGGAAAAAATGGCTGCCGACATCCGCCGCCTGCCCGACCTGGACAACGTGCCCGCCGACATCCTGGACTTTGCGGCGGGCCCCTGGGCCGATGTGGCCGCCCTGGCCCAGGTGCTCAGGGAACCCGGTGTGCAGGACGATGACCCGGGCGGATACCTCGCTCTGGTGCCTGTACTTCTGTGGAGCTCGCAACCCGAGCTGACCCGGCTGGAGCCCGATCGCCTCAACGAGGCCATTCCCGGCCTGCTTGCCAAGCTGCGCAAGGGCCTCAAGACCATCAACCACCCGGCCACACAGACCAGTGCCTTGCTGCAGCGGCTGGTGGGCCTGCACCAGGCGGCATTTGAAAAGCCGGCGCCACGCGCAGTCGCCGCTACCGACAGTGCCAGGGCGCGGCTGGCCGAGGCTGAGGCCGCAGTCTCGGCCGCAGCCGTCGCAGCTGCTGCAGAGACCGCGGCCGTGGAGGACGGCGCACAGGCGCCGGTGGCCGATGCGACGCCAGATCCGTATGCAGATTTTGTGATCGGCGCCTGGGTCGAGCTGGTGACCAACGGGCGCGTTGTCAAGACCCAGCTCACGTGGGCCAGCCCGCACGGCACGCTGTTTCTGTTCACTGCGGCTGACGCAAGCACGCAGTCGATGACGCGCCGCATGCGCGACAAGCTGGCCTCCGAGGGGATGATCAAGGTGGTACCGGCCCCTGCGCCAGCCGCCAGGGCCGGCGATCGCAAGCGGTCTTCATCCCCCCACAACCCCAACACCACTTCGGGCGGGCTGGCATCGGCGGCCGTTCCATTGGCAGCTGCCTCCGGTTCCGATGCGCGCAAGCCGGGTTCGCCTGATTCGGGCAAGGCCTCGATAGGGCCCAAGGCGCGCTGAAGCGCGCCTTGCGGCGGGTCGGCAGCCTTCCGGTTGCGGGCGCTGTCCGGTGCGTTTTCCTTCCCCGTGTTTCTCCGGTCAATGCACACCTGCCGGACCCGTGCGCCGGGCAGGGACCTGGCCGCAGGTCTGTTTGCGACGGGCTCCTTTGCGCAGGGATCCCGCAGCGCGAAAGCACCGCAAGGCGCAATCCATCCGATGCTGGCGGGCGTCAGGGCTGCTGCTGAACTCCGCCCGGTTCGTCTGCTGCCTGGGCGCGCAGGAGCTTCTTGCGCACCAGGTGGATGTGGTTGCGCAGGGCATACAGTTCGTCGGCGTAAGAAAGCGGTACCGACACCTTTTCCGCCTGCGCCTCCAGTTCGTCCAGTGCCTTGAGCAGCGCTGCGGGCGGCGCGCTGCGGGTGTCCATCTGGTCCTCGACCTCGCGCAGGCGGCCGTACCACCTGAACACCCGCGAGCGCACCCGGAACTGGTACAGCGGCGGAACGATGCGCGACAGCGGCAGCATGATGGCCAGCAGGATGCCGAGCACCAGCCACATGCGCTCGATCAGGTTGGCAATCCAGAACGGCAGATAGCGCTGCAGCAGCGGTACCGATTCAGTGATGGCGCGCTCGGCCTCCTGGGCCATGGGCAGCTCGCTGTGCTGCATGCTGGGGAAGGCGCGCGCGCGGTTGAACCAGCCTGCGCCACCGTGCAGTGTCTGTGCGTTTTGCGCAAACAGCGTGAGCAGTGCAGGGTGGGTGTCCGCGCGGGCCAGCATCGACGTGGTGGAGGCCACCAGGCGCACGTCGCGTGGGGGCAGATCCTGTGCCAGGTCCACCACGCCGCGCGGCAGCGTGACGGGCGAGAGAAACGGCAGGCGCCGCGCATAGGCCTCGTTTTGCGCAAAATCGAGCAATTGCACGCCGGGTGTCTGCAGCAGCATCTGCACCATGGGGGACTCGGATGCCGATACAAACACGAGTGCATCCAGCCTTCCGGCCAGAAACGCCACGGTAGCGGGTGTTTCTTCCAGGTGCGAAAGCCTCACTGCACCGGGCTCCATGCGATTGACCTCGAGCAGACGATCCACCAGGTTTGGCACACCGCTGCCGCTGGTGCCGACATTGACCCGCAGCCCCTTGAGTTGCGCCACGCCACCGAGGCGCCTTGACGGTGCAGGTGTGCCCGTGGGTTGCCCGGTTTCCTGCGTGGCCGGGGTCCGGTAGAACACCCACACCGGCTCTACGAAGAGGCTGCCGAGCGATATCAGTTCGTCGGCGTCGTCCGGCTGGCGTGCCGCGGTACCGCCCTGTACGAAGGCCACGTCGGCCTTGCCGTCGCGCAACAGTTGCAGGTTGGCCGACGAACCTTCGCTGGGCAGCAGCACCACATCGATGCCGTCGGCTGCCAGGGCTTTCTGATAGCGCTTGCCGAACTCTGCGTACGCGCTCTGCGCCGGGCCGGTGGCAACGATCACCGTCTTGGGTGGGTTGGGGTTGAGCCACCAGTAGGCGAGCGCCAGCAACCCCAGGCCCAGGAAGGCGAGCGGTCCGGCGGAAGCGAGCAGGTCGCGCAGTGAAAGCAGTGTGTTGCGAAACGCCTTGGGCATAAAGAACGCGGGTCAGTCCCGTGCGCGGTGGAATGGCGGATTTGCCTGGCCAGCAGGGCCATCCGGGCTGCGGCAGCGGCTGGAGCGGGCAAGGGGCTGCCAGTTTGCCTGATCCGGCGCGGCAAGCTGTACCTGGCGGTGCATGTTGCGCGCAGCTCCTGCCGGCTTGCCTGCCGGGTTTGATAAGGTCAATTTGCTATCATATCAATAGCAATACAGGCAATTGAATCGTGCACCTTAGGCCGATTTGGTCCAAAAACCTGCCGTGGAGATTGCTTTCGGGCCTGCCGAGGGCGCGGGCGAGCATGCGCGCTCAGCGCTGGGTCGTCAGACCTGCCAGGTGTTCGATCCCTGGCAGAAACAGTCCTTGTGCCGTGGTGATGGAGCGCGCGGCCCTCGCCGCGCGGGCGGTGGCGAGGGCGGTGGCCTCGGCTGCCATGGTGGCCAGCAGCATCATGCCTGGCGCCTTGCCGCTGCGGCCTGTGCCCAGGCTGAACAGCGTATCTCCGTCGGACATGGTGTGCACCGGGTTGATGCTGCGGGCCAGGCCATCGTGGGCCGCCACGGCCAGCCGGTGAGCCTGCACCTTGGAGATGACGGCATCGGTGGCCACCACCCCGATGGTGGTGTTCGTTCCGGCCAGCAGCGGCTGGGGCGCATCACCGCGCAGCAGGGCACGCCGGGTGTCGCGCAGCTGCGTGCCGTCATCGGTGCGTGCGCCGGCAATCACCTGTGCGGTGTCGGGGTCGATCACGTCGCCGAGTGCGTTGCAGGCAATGAGCGCGCCCACCGTGACCCCATCGACCGTGACCGAAGCCGTGCCGATGCCGCCTTTCATGGCGCGCTGGATTCCGAAGATCTTGCCCAGCGCAGCGCCGGTGCCCGCGCCCACATTGCCTTCGGCCGGGTCTTGCGTAGATGCTGCCGCGCAGGCGGCGTAGCCTGCTGCGGCGTCGGGGCGGATGCGCATGTCGCCCACCAGCAGGTCAAACAGCACGGCCGCCGGCACGATGGGTAGCCGCCCCACGGCCACGTCAAACCCCACGCCGCGCTCCTCCAGCCAGCGTACGACGCCAGTCGCTGCGTCCAGCCCCCAGGCGCTGCCGCCAGCCAGCATGATGGCGTGCACCTTGTCGACCAGATTGGATGGATCCAGGAGATCGGTCTCGCGCGTTCCGGGCGCTGCGCCCCGCACGTCCACACCGGCCACGGCGCCCTCGCGGGTGAGGATGACGGTGCAGCCCGTGGGGCGCCGTGTTTCGGTGAAGTGGCCAACTTCGATACCAGCCACGCGGGTGATGCTGCCAGCGTCGGCAGCGTTCGTTTGGGCATTCATGGCCGGCAATTATGGTGCCCGTGCCACCCCCGGAGGCTGCGGGCGTGCAGCGCCATGGTCTTGATTGACGCCTGTATCTTTCTGGCTGCTTGGTGTTGGGGGGCGGATATAGAGCTGCCAGGGGACGCATTCGCCAGCTTTTTGTGGCGAGTTGCTAGAAACAAATCGTTAAAAATGAAACAATGGCGGTCTCCTCGTCGTCCTTAACGTCCATCCGGTCCATGACCTCTGCACCCGTCAACGCAAAACCTGCCGATCTCCCCGCGCTGTACCAGCAATGCGTTGAGCAAGCCCAGAAAGACAGCTCGCTACTGGCCGAAAAGTTGTTTGACTACGCGCGTTATCAGCTGCAGCGGCAGGAGTTTGAGATGCGCGACCTGGGCGACCGGCGCACCTTGGCCCAGGCGTTGATGCGGCTTCGCGAGAGCCAGCGCGCCATGATCGACGGGTTTGGCCCTGCGTTGCGCCGGGCCATTGACCATGCCCGCACCGAAGGCGCCCCCGTGAGGCGCCGGGCGCTGACGGAACTGCGCTTCGATGAGCTGGAACTGCTGGACGCGGGCCAGGTGCAGGACCATGTGGAAGTGGCGCGCGCCCAGCAGATGACGCTGGATCAGGTGCAATCGTCCCTGGCCGAGCTCAACCCGCTGATCTGCGCTGTGATGGGCATGCCCGGCGTGCAGGCCGAGCGCAACCCCTTGCACCCGCAGGTGTACCTGCGCGTGCTGCAGGAGGTGATGACGGCCAGCGGCGCTTCACCCGCCATCCGCATGCTGTGGATGATGCAGGTGTGCGAACTGCTCGGGCGCGAGCTGGAGGTGCTGTACCAGCGGCTGTGTGCCTTCCTGCGCGAGCAGGGTGTGCAGCCTGTGGCCTATGGCGGTGCGTCTCGCGCCGTACCCGCGGCGGGGTTCCATGCCAGCAACGATCTCCTGCCGGAGGCCGCCCAGCTTGCCAACCAGCGCGCGACTGAAATGCTGGAACCCGCGGCCCCCGCCGTCTTGACGGCCGCCAGCCTGCACGACCTGCTGGTGCACGACGATAGCGTGCCAGCGGCTGCGTCTGCATCCGCGGCAGAGACTGCCTCTTCCTCCTCCGACCGCATGGCTGCCTTTGCCCAGCGGTTTGCCAAGGAGTTTGAAGTAGACCCCGGCGCACTGGATGAGCCCGACAGCGTGCAGGATGCGCCACCCAGCGATTTCCCGGCCACCCTGCCCGCGGAGCTGGATGCACTGGACCATTCCGACCATGTGGATGAGGTACTGGACCGCCTGGCGCTTCAGGCAGGCCGTGCCCGCGGCGAAGGCCGTGTGGCGCTCAGCGAGCGCATGGGGCAGGACGCCGAAGGCACACGCCAGGCCGTTGCCCGCGAGGTCGTGCTGCTGATGATGGAAAACCTGGGCCGCGACGAGCGCCTGCTGCCGCCCGTGCGCGGTGCCCTGCGCGACCTCGAACCCGTGCTGCTCGGGCTGGTGCGGCACGATGCGCGCTTTTTCAGTGACCGCGAACATGCGGCGCGCCGCTTCATCGACGAAGTGACCAAGCGCAGCCTGGCCTGGACTGACAGCGAGGCGCCAGGTTTTGCCGCTTTCTTTCGCCCGGTACGCAAGGCACTCAAGGGCTTCGCCATGTTGCCCCACGCCAAGGCGGCGCACTTTGATTCGGCGCTCAAGCAGGTCAACCAGATGTGGAACGCCGACCAGGGCCGCCAGTCCGCGCAGCGCGACGCAGCCGTCAAGACCCTGCAGCATGCCGAGCAGCGCAGCCTGACGGCACGCAACCTGCAGGCGGAACTGCAGGCGATGGCGGGCATGCAGGGCGTGGCACCCGATGTGCGCGACTTCATTCTCGGCCCGTGGTCGCATGTGCTGGCTGAAGCCCGCATGTCTGACCGCAGCGGCGAAGCCGACCCGGGTGGCTACCGTGCCGTGGTGGCCAATCTGCTGTGGGCTGCCACGCCGCACGCCACGGCGGCGAACCCGGCACGGCTCACGCGGACCATCCCCGCACTGCTGTCGGACATGCGGCGCGGGCTGCGCACCATCCAGTTTCCGGCCCAGCAGACCAGTGCCTTCATGGAGCGCCTGATGCAGGTGCTGCAGGCCGGCTACCAGCCGGCGGGTGACGCAGCCCAGGCGCAGGCCGATGCACAGGCCGATGCACAGGCGCAGACCCCGGTCCCGGATTCGGGCGGCCTGGGTGACAGCGGCTGGCCGTCGCTGCCGGGCGACGCCTGGCTCGCACCACAGGAGGCCGAGACATCGGGTTTCGTGGAGCTGCCCGACCATGGAGGCGCACCCGACAGCCTCTCGGGTGCAGAAGGCGATGAGGCCGACGCAGCACTGTCTGCGGACTGGACGGTGGGAACTTGGGTCGAAATGGAGACCGAGCAGGGTTATGTGCGTTCGCAGCTGTCTTGGTGCAGCGCGCACGGCACGCTGTTCCTGTTCAAGCAGGGCGACGGCAGCATGTGTTCGATGACGCGCCGCGTACGGGACACGCTGCTGGCCGAAGGCCGGCTGCGGATTGTGGCCAGTGAGCCGTTCGTGACCGGCGCTCTCGACGCCGTGGCGCGCGCCGCCATCCTCAACAGCGTGGACCAAGCCCAGCAGGCCAGCGGCGGCAACTGACGCGGGTCCCATCGGGACCCAACGGTACAGCCGCTGGCGTGCGGCCGCTACCCGTCCAGGCTGGTTCAGGCTCCGCGCACCCCGTCAGGGCAACTTCGGCCCGTCTCCGCTCTGCCCGCGGCGCCGATCAGGGCAGACCGGGCCTCCCGGTCCTTCAGGGCGCGGGTTCCACCCGCGTCAGCACGTACGCGCCTTGCTGCTGTTCGGCCCGAAAGCGCAGTTTGGCACCGGGTGTGATGGCCGCTGCGTGCGTGCTGTCCTTCACCGTGAACACCATGGTCATGGGTGGCATGTCCAGGTTCTTGATGGGGCCGTGGCGCAGCGTGACTTTGCTGGTGCGCGGGTCCCACCGCACCACTTCGCCTTCGCTCAGGTCCGAGGCAGAGGTTGCAGGGTCCGTGGCTGCAGCCGGCGCTGCGGAGGCTGCCGCAGGCGCGGCGGCAGGTGCGGTTTGTGCCAGCGCTGCCACCGGCCCCAGCAGGCCCGCCAGCACCAGTGCTGCGACTGTCATGCGGCCGCTGGCCGGGTAGGGCCCGTGTTGCGCCCGACCCGCCATGCAAGAGGTGAAGTGAGCGTGGTTCATGTCGATGCCTTGCCGTTGTGGCTCTTGAAAACGCGGGTGCTGCCGTCGCGCGCGACCAGCAGCACGTCGTACGGGTCACGGCGGTTGCCGTAGGCCGGGCCGTCCATGCCGGGCGAGCCAATGGGCATGCCCGGCACGGCCAGGCCCAGGGCCTTGGGCTTTTGCTCCAGCAGTGCGCGCACGTCGCTGGCGGGCACATGCCCTTCGATCAGGTAGCCGCCTACCAGCGCGGTGTGGCACGAGCCGAGCTTTTGCGGCAGGCCCAGGCGGGCGCGCACGGCGTTGTTGCCGGTGTCATGCACTTTCACGGTAAAGCCGGCGGCTTCCATGTGCAGCACCCAGTCCTGGCAGCAGCCGCAGTTGGGGTCTTTCCAGACTTCCAGCGGCGTGCCGGTTGCGGCGCGCACCAGGCCGGGCATGGCCAGCGCGAGGCCCGCCAGGGGCAGGGCGGCCAGCAGCGTGCGGCGGCTCGGGCGGTTGGTGGTAGAGAGGGTGGTGTTGGAGGGGGTGGTGTTCAGCATGTGATGTCTTTCGTTCAAGGTAAAGCAAGCCGGGTGCAGATGCACGCTCAGGGCTTGCGCGGCACCACGGTGATGGTGCCGGTCATGCCCGCTTCGAAATGGCCTGGGATCAGGCAGGCAAAGTCGAAGCTGCCTGCCCGGTTGAACTGCCACACCACATCGCCCTGCGCCCCGGCGCGCACATGCGCCATGTAGGGCTCGTCGTGTTCCATGGCGGGGAATTTCTTCATCAACTCCGCGTGCTGGGCCAGTTCGGCCTTGGTCCCGATCACGATCTCGTGCAGCACCTTGCCCTTGTTCTGCGCGCGCAGGCGCACGGTTTCGCCTTCCTGCACCGTGATCGCGCTGGGGGCAAACCGCATGTCGTCGGTCATGCTCACGGTGATGGTGCGGCGTGCGTTTTTCGCATCGCCGGCAATGCCCCAGTCCTTTTGCTCCTTGATCACGGGGCCTTTGGCCGGGTGGTGGTGGGCGTTTTCATGGGCGAAAGTGGCTGTGGTCCAGAAAAACAATGCCCATGCTGCTATTGATTTGATAGTGTTCATGCTTTTCTCCGGTTTCAGTGCTGGTGTCCGCTGGCGGTGGGCTTGCGGACGGTGGCGGCGCCGGGTACGGTGCCGGGGCTCTGGGTGCGCGCGGGGCGCGGCGTTGATGCCGGTGCGCCCTTCCATTCAAAGGCCACGGTGCCGGCGGGTGCTGCGTAGTCGCCGGGGTCGCGGTAGTCGCCCGCCGGCTGGTTGGCGCGCACCTTGAAGCTGGTGAACATCCCACCCATCTCCAGCGGGCCGTAGGGGCCGGTGCCGGTCATCATGGGGAAGGTGTTGTCGGGCAGCGGCATTTCCATGGAGCCCATGTCGGCCATGCCGCGCTCGCCCATCACCATGTAGTCGGGCACGATCTTCTGGATCTTGCCCACCAGGCCGCGGTGGTCCACGCCGATCATGGTGGGCACGCTGTGGCCCATGGCGCCCATGGTGTGGTGGCTCTTGTGGCAGTGAAAGGCCCAGTCGCCGGGCTCGTCGGCAATGAAGTCCATCTGCCGCATCTGCCCCACCGCCACGTCGGTGGTCACCTCGGGCCAGCGGGCGCTTTTGGGCACGGGGCCGCCGTCGGTGCCGGTCACTTCAAACTCGTGCCCGTGGATGTGGATGGGGTGGTTGGTCATGGTGAGGTTGCCCACGCGGATGCGCACGCGATCGCCCTGCCGCGCCACTAGCGGGCTGATGGCGGGGAACACGCGGCTGTTCCAGCACCAGATGTTGTGGTCCAGCATGGTGTTGACCTTGGGGGTCATGCTGCCGGGCTCCACATCGAAGGCGTTGAGCAAGAAGGCGTAGTCGCGCTGCACCTTGGCGATGTGCGGGTGGTTGCCCTTGGGGTGGGTGATCCACAGGCCCATCATGCCCATGGCCATCTGCACCATTTCGTCCGCATGCGGGTGATACATGAAGGTGCCCGGGCGGCGCGCCTCGAACTCGTACACAAAGGTCTTGCCGGAAGGGATGGCCGGCTGGTTCAAGCCGCCCACACCGTCCATGCCGTTGGGCAGGCGCTGGCCGTGCCAGTGGATGGTGGTGTGCTCGGGCAGGCGGTTGGTCACGAAGATGCGCACGCGGTCGCCTTCGACCACCTCGATGGTGGGGCCCGGGCTCTGGCCGTTGTAGCCCCACATGTTGACCATAAAGCCTGGAGCCACCTCGCGCACCACGGGCTCGGCCACCAGGTGGAACTCCTTGACGCCGGCATTCATGCGCCAGGGCGCGGTCCAACCGTTGAGGGTGACCACTGGGTTGTAGGGGCGGCCCGTGGCAGGCTGCAGCGGCGGTGCGGTGTCGGCGCTGGTCTGCGTGACGGGCTCGGGCAGCGCGGCCATGGCCACGCGGCTGACGGAGGCTGCGGCCACGGCTGTGGCGGCGCCGGTGAAAAAGTGGCGTCTTTGCATGTCAGTGGCCTTTGGGAGATGGGGTTGCGGCACCGCCGGATGCGGGGGCGCCCAGAGCGCCTGCTGTGTTGCCGGGCGATGTGCCGGTCAGGGCCAGCTGCAGGTCGGTCTCGGCCAGCCAGAAGTCGCGCTGTGCCTCGATGGCGTTGGCCACGGCCTGGGTGCTGTTGCGGGCCTCGGCCAGCATGTCCCACACGCTGGCCAGCATGCCGTTGTAGCGCAGCGTGGTTTCGTCGCTGATGAACTGGCGCAGGGGCACCACCTCGCTGTGCTGCTGGCGCGCCAGGTCGAGCGCGGTGCGGTAGGTGAGCCAGGCGCTGCGCACCTCGCTGCGGGCGCGCACGGCGGTGTCCTGCAGTTCGGCAGCGGCCTGCTCTACCTCGGCCTGGGCGCGGGTGCGCGCGGCACCGCCCCAGTCCAACAGGGGCAGGGGCAGCTCCAGCTCCCAGCCGCGGGTGATGTCGCGGTGGCTGCCGTCGCGCTCGGTGGCGGTGTTGCGGCTGTAGGCCAGGCCAATGTCGCCAAACACGGCGCCCGCGCGGCTCCAGCCCTGGCGCACGGCCTGCGTGTCGAGCTGGCGGCGGGCGGCCTGCACATCCAGCCGCTCGCGCAGCGCGGTGGCTTCAATGCCATCGGCAGGCAGCGCGGTGGCGGGCAGGGCGGGCAGCTGGGCCGCCAGCTTGTACTGTGCCTGTGCGCCCCACACGCCCATGCGGCGGTTCAGGTCTTCGCGGGCGGTGGCGGCGGCCAGCCGGGCGCGGGCGCGCTGGCCGTGGGCCTCGTGCAGCACGGCCTGCTCGCGGGCCAGTTGCAGGCGGCTCCAGTTTCCCACGCGGGCCATGCGGCGGGCCAGCTCGGTGCCGGCTTCGGCGGCTTCCACCATGCGCTCATGCGTGGCGGCTACCTGTTCTGCCGCCACGGCGCGCAGCCAGGCGCGGCGCGTGTCGGCAGCCAGCGTCACCACGTCCTGTGCAGCCTGCACGGTGGCAATCTGCATGCGCTCGGCCTGGCGCTCGGTGCGCCACGGCAGGGTGATCAGGTCCAGCAGGCTGAAGGCCAGGGTGCGCTCGATCTCGCGTTCGTGGCTGTTGGCAAAGCGCCCCAGGCTCAGGTGCGGGTTGGGCAGCGTGATGGCCTGTACGCGCTCGGCATCGGCCACGCCCAGCGCGGCCAGCCGGGCCTGCAGGCCGGGGTTGTTCAGGAGGGCTATGCGCACGGCGGCGTCATGCGTCAGCGGCTCAGCCAGCCAGCGCTGGATGGATTCCTGCGCCTTGGCGCGCATGGTGGCGTCGGTGGCGGGCAGCGCGGCCTGCACGCCGGCCGTACGCTGGGCCGTGAGCTGGGCCACATCGCCGCGCAGGCCGTCGGGCGACACGCTGGCACAGCCGGCCAGCACGGCGGCCGCTGCCAGCAGCGACAGGCGCATGCTGCGGTGCCGCACCTGCGGCGAGAGGGTGGGGGCGCGGCTCATGGTTTGCTCCCGGAAGGTGGGTGGCCGGTATGGCCGTGGTGGTGCATGGGCATGGCGGGCTTGGTGTCGTGCGCCTTGGGCGCGTGGGTCTGGTGGTGCCCGGAATGGGCCTTTGCGCCCGCGGCATTGGTGCCATGGTTGCCGTGGCCACCACTCGACGCGGCCGGGGCCTGCATCGGTTGCGCCGCTGTTGTGCCCGGCGGGGTCGCATTGCGGGCCTCCCAGGCCACGATGTCGGCATGGCCCCGCGGGAATGCGGCCACCGCTCCGTTCGCGTCGCGCCAGGATGTCGCGGTGGGGGCTGCGTCAGCCAGCGCAGGCTGCGGGGCGATGCCCTGATAGGCCAGCGGCGTGGTGGGTGCGCTGGGCAGGGACGCGTCGGCTGACGCGGGTGGCGGGGCGCCGGTGGCTGGCGGCGGGTTGTTCTGGGCCAACACGGCGGCTGGCGAGGCCAGCAACAGTGCAGCCAGCAGGTTCAGCGGGTGAACCCGGGCGTGGAAACGTGGGGCGCGCATGGCGATCTCCGGACAAGAAACGAGGCATTGCGCTGCCGCTCGGGGCGACCTGTAAGGAAGCTCCAGACAACGGCAGACGCACTTCGGGCGTCAGAGATCAGGCGATGGGTGGCTCGAAGGCCAGCGCGGCAGGCGCGCTGTGGAATTGCGCGCTGGCGTCGAGAAGCAGGGTGCCCGTGCGCGCAGGGGTGCCCGCCTGCACCAGCGGCAGGGCAAGCATGGCCGAGTGGCATATCTCGCAGACTGAACAGGTGCTTTCGCCCGGGTGGTGCGCGCCGGCCATGTGGGCTGCACCGGCGGTGGCGGCACTGGCGTGGTCTGTGCCGTGGCAGGGGACCTTTGCGGCATGGCCGTCTTGCGCGGGTGCTTTCGCAGCGGTGTGCACGCCACTGTCGTGCCGGTGATCCTGTGCATGCCCGTGAACGGCGCCATTGGCTGCGCTATGGTGCGCAGTGTGGGCTGCGTGCCCCGCCGCAACGAAGGCCAGCGGGCTGGCAGGCTGCATGGGCGCCACCACGCCCGCAGCCATGGCGGTGCCGGTGAGGCCGCGCAGGACCAGCACCAGCATCATCAGGATATAAAAGCCGCGCCGCATGGAGCCATCATACGGGGCGTAGGCCGAAGGTTCCATGCCAGCGGGTGCAGCCATGCCGGTCATACGGCCATGTAGCGGCCCGGGCGGTGGTTCATGGCCAGTACCAGGTTGAGCGCGAGGGCGCCCGCGATCGACCACACCACACGCATGGGCTCCACCGTGAACAGCGCCAGCAACACGATGCAGCAGTCCACCGCCATCTGCACCTTGCCGGCGCGCCAGCCATAGCGGTCCTGCAGGTACAGGGCTGCAATGCCCACGCCCCCCAGGCTGCAACGGTGGCGAAAGAGCACCAGAAAGCCGGTGCCTGTGATGAGACCGCCCGCCACCGCGGCGTACAGCGGCTGCAGCTGGGAGAGCTGCAAAAACTGCGACTGCAGTTCCGTCAGGACCGACAGCAGCAGCACGGCGGCAAAGGTCTTGAGGGTGAACGCCCGCCCCATCTTTCGCCAGGCCAGCCAGTAAAACGGCAGGTTCAGCACAAAAAAGATCTTTCCGAACCCGATGCCGGTGGCGTAGTGCAGCAGAAACGCCAGCCCGGCCGTGCCACCGGTCAGCAGCCCGGCGCTGGTGAAAAACACGATGCCCACCGAGATCAGCAATACGCCGGTGAAGATCGCCACTGCGTCTTCCGTGAGTGTGTGGGGCACCCCCGGCGCGGCGGGCTGGGGCGCCACTGCGGCGGGAACGGTGGTGGGGCGGGACATGGCAGGGCGGACAGGTGCTTGGTTTCTGGTGGCTTGGACGGGTTGAGTCCGTGCCTGTCTAGGTATTTCGGGGACGATTGCACCACGCGCCGGGTTCCCGGGCCTTGTCCGGGATCAAGAGCGGCCGCCTGCTGCGCTTGCGCAAGTGCTTTTTTGCCGTTTCCGACGGTGGCTGAGGCCGTTCTGTCCCAGGCACTTGCTCATCCGGTTACAGATGCGCATCGCCGGCTGCGGGAGCCAGTCGGGCTTCCTGCGAAAATAGCGGGCTTTGCCTTTCGGGGACCCGTTCCCTGCAGCCAGCGCGCTCCAGCCAGGAACGCCCGCGCGGGCTGGGCCACTACGGGATGAATCTGCACAGCCACCACCGCCTTCACAGCTCCGCGCTCGTTCGCCTGCTCCAGCAATGGATGCCAGCCGCGCAGGGCCGCGGGCGCCGCGAGGTGGATGTGGGCGAAGAGCTCAGCCAGTGGCTCAGCACCGTGGATGCCGTCACGCTCAGCCGGGCCGTTCGGGCGACGGACGATGTGGTGCCGACAAGCGTCCTCGAAGACGCAGGCACCGCAGCCTTGCGGGAGCTGGCGCAGCTGGTCACCACCGTACGGGCCGAACTGGCAGTGGTGGTTGAGGGGCGTCCGGCCGCTGGCAGGCCGCAGCGCTCGCGTGCCGACAGCACGCCGACGGACCCGCCTGACCCCGCCGCCGAGGCTGAGTTTGCGCCCCATGGCGTCCGCTACCTGGCCGCACAAAAGCAGATCGATGCCCGCACGGCGGTGGTGCGCGCGCAGGTGCGCAACGGCGTTGCAAGTGCTGCGCCCGGTGTCCGCCCGCTGGCCGCGCTGGACGCCGTGATGGAGCAGGTGATGGCACCGCGTGAGCAACGGCTATGGGGCACGCTGGCAGGGCACCTTGAGCGCCGCATGGCCCATCGCCGCCAGCTTCATGAGGACATGCTCGCGGCCAGCGGCGGCGTGGACGACCCTGCGCGCTGGAAGCAGCCCGGTGGCTGGCTGCACGCATTTGAACGCGACCTGCAGGCGCTGCTGCAGGCAGAAATCGACGTACGCCTGCAGCCCGTGATGGGTTTGCTGGAGGCGGCACAGCACAAGAACAAGGAAATGACGGAATGAAAAACAGCTGGATGGCAGGTGTGTTTGCAGTGGGCCTGGCCGTGGTGGGATGGGTGGCCTGGGGGTTTGTGGGCATCAGCCCGCTGGCCCTGGCCATGACGGCGGTGATAGCGGGGGTGTACGTGCTGGGTGCGGTGGAGCTGATGCAGTTTCGCGCGGCGAGCCGGTCACTGGCCGGTGCGTTGTCGGCGCTGCCGGATTCGGCGGCGGGTCTGGAGGCATGGTCGCAAGGCCTGCATGCCAGCGTGCGCAGCCCCGTGCTGCGCCGCATTGACGGCGAGCGCGCTGCTCTTCCGGGCCCGGCGCTCACGCCCTATCTGGTGGGCCTGCTCGTCATGCTGGGCATGCTGGGCACCTTTCTGGGCATGGTGGTCACCTTCAAAGGCGCGGTGGTGGCGCTGGAGGCATCGACCCAGCTCGAATCCATCCGGGCCGCGCTGGCCGCCCCCATCAAGGGGTTGGGCCTGTCGTTCGGCACCTCGGTGGCCGGGGTGGCTGCGTCGGCCATGCTGGGCCTGATGTCGGCACTGGCGCGGCGCGAGCGGCTGGCAGCCGTGCGGCTGCTCGACAGCCATATCGCCAAGGCGCTGCGTCCGTTTTCAGGCGCGCAGCGACGCGATGCCATGCTGGATGCCCTGCAGGCGCAGGCGGGTGCGCTGCCGTTGATCGCCGAACGCCTGGAGGCTCTGGCCAGCGGTATCGAACGCCGGCACGAGCAGCTCGATGCACAGCTGCTGGCCCGCAGCGATGCGTTCCACCGCGACGCGGCCAGCGCCTACACCGCGCTGGCTGCGGCCGTGGGCGCTTCGCTGCAGGACAACCTCAAGGCAGGGGCAGTGGCCGCGGGCGACATCGTGCGGCCCGTGGTCGAACGCGCCATGCTGGCGCTGACCGAGCAGGCCGCGCAGTCGCACGCGCGCCTGGATGCCGCCACCGAAACCCATCTGCGAACCCTGGGCGCGCAATGGGAGGCTGCCACGCGCGAAGTGTCGGCCACCTGGACGGGCGCATTGCGCACGCATGAACAAACCCACGGCGCCATGCTGTCCCAGCTCGACCATGCGCTGCAGACTGTGACGCGATCGTTTATGCAGCGGTCCGATGCGCTGCTGGCGACGGTGCATGAGGTCACCGTGCAGTCGGCCCAGGCACAGGCCGCTGCCGACGAGCAGCGCCTGGCCCGCTGGGGTGAGGCGCTGAACGCAATGACGGGCAGCGTGGCGGTGCAGTGGGAGCATGCAGGTGCGCAGGCCGCACAGCAGCAGCGCGACGTGGCGCAGGCCTTGCAGGCGGCGGCCCGCCAGCTCGATACCGCGCTGCAGACCACCGCACACGGGTTTGACGCACGCACCGCGGCCATGCTGCAGGCCTTGCAGGACAGCACCGAGCACGCTCGCCAGGGGCAGGCCCAGGCCGACCGCGAACGGCTGGAGCAGTGGAATGCATCCATGGCGGGCATGGCCACCACGCTGGCTGAACAATGGCAGCGGGCCACGGTGGAAACCGTGCAGCAGCAGCAGGCCGTGGGCCAGGCCCTGGCTGCCACGGCAGACCGCATCAGCCAGCGCGTGGACCAGCAGCTTGAACACACCCTGGGCGGCGCGGCCCGCCTGCTGGAGCAGTCTGAAGCGCTGGTACAGGCACGCAACGAGGCTGAGGCAAGCTGGCTGCAGGCGCAGGGGCAGCGCATGGATTCGCTCGCTGCCATCTGGCAAGGCGAGCTGACCGCCCTGCGCGACCAGGAAGCCAAGCGGGGCCAGGCGGCGGTGGAGCGGCTCGATGCCCTGCAGGCGGCCGTGGCCGTGCACCTGCAGACTCTGGGTGCCGCCCTGGAGGCCCCACTCACGCGGCTGCTGCAGACTGCGTCCGAGGTGCCCCAGGCGGCGGCGGGCGTGATCACGCAGCTGCGCGAGGAGATGTCGCGGCTGTCGGAGCGCGACACGCAGGCCCTGGCCGAGCGCACTGCGATGACGGGGCAGCTGGGGCAGCTGCTCGAAGCGGTGGGCCAGGCCGCAAACCGGCAGGGCGCAGCGATCGAAACCATGGTTGGCTCGGCCGCGCAGGTACTGGAGCAGGCCACCGCGCAGTTCGCGGCCGTGCTCGAAGCGCAGACCGCCAAGGCCGACGGAGCCGCCGCCCATGTGGCCGCCAGCGCGGTGGAGCTGTCGAGCCTGGGTGAATCGTTTGCCCACGGTGTGGCGCTGTTCACCGAGAGCAACGACCGGCTCATGCAGGGGCTGGGCCGCATCGAATCCGCCCTGGGTCAGTCGATGTCGCGCAGCGACGAGC
>LNFM01005455.1_pt1 | contig 22000 bp, 20 predicted proteins | sample 596031 | NCBI WGS metagenome assembly LNFM01 (sample SAMN04254537, study PRJNA301005) | activated carbon metagenome | isolation source: dual media filters at the Ann Arbor, Michigan drinking water treatment plant | place: USA: Ann Arbor
TTCTGACGCTCAATACCGAAATGCTGGCCCGCGGCGTGAGAGATGCGGCCTATTGGAGCCTTGTCAAAAAGGCCGACATCATCACCGCCGACGGCATGCCGCTGGTGTGGGCTTCGCGGGTCAAGTGCCCAAAGGCCCCGATCGCGGGGCGGACCACAGGCGTCGATCTGGTGGACGGCATCCTTCGCCTGGAGCGGGTGCCCCGGTTTGCTGTCATCGGTGGTGTGAATCCGCGCAAAACCATTGAGCTCTATGGTCCCCGTGCACAAGAGGCGTGCACCTTTGTGTATGACGGACGGGTCGACCTTTCCGAGACTCAGCTGTCCTTTTTCTGCGAGGAGTTGAACCGTCAACAGGCGCGCGTGGTCTTCATTGCTCTCGGAGTTCCCAAGCAGGACCAGTTGGCTGTCCAGCTCCGTGAACGAATGCCTCAACTGGTGTTGATGGGCATCGGAGGTACTTTCGAAATCCTGGGGCCAGATGGCAGTCGTGCACCCCGATGGATGCAGCGCGTCGGCCTGGAGTGGTTGTTCCGTTTCGGGAACGAGCCGGGTCGCCTCTGGCGCCGGTATCTGATCAACTATCCGCGTGGAATCTGGTTCCTGGTCAAGGATTGCCTGGTCAACGCCAAACGACCGGTTTGATGTGGCTGTCGTCGCAAAACCTGGGCTCCGAACGGCAGAACGAGCCGCGGATTGCACTTCCCAAAACGGCCACTGCCGATGAACATGAATACACCGCGAGCGCTTCTGATCGCTGAATCCGCCAATCCTGAATGGTTCAGTGTTCCCTTGGTGGGATGGTCGCTGGCAACGGCCATTGCCAAAGAGATGGATGCTCACATCGTGACCCAGATCCGCAACCGTGACGCATTTGTCAGGGCAGGGCTGCGCGAGGGCGTGGACTTCACCGCCATCAATTCAGAAGCCGTAGTTCGGCCATTCTGGAAACTGGCCAACTGGCTACGTGGTGGAAAAGGCGTTGGCTGGACCACCGAGACGGCTCTAGCAAGCATGGCGTACCCTTATTTTGAGCATCTGGTCTGGAAGCAGTTCGGACCAAGAATCCGAGCCGGAGAGTTTGCCATTGTCCACCGTATCACGCCATTGACTCCTACCGCTCCTAGCTCGTTGGCGAAGCGCTGCACCAAGGTCGGTGTGCCGTTCGTGTTGGGTCCTCTGAATGGTGGAGTGCCTTGGCCTACGGAGTTTGAACGCGAGCGTCGAAGAGAAAAAGAATGGCTCTCCTACGTGAGAGCCGCTTACCGCTTGATGCCAGGCATTCAGCAGACGTACCGATATGCCACCAAGATTCTGGCCGGATCACGCTTCACGCTGGGAGACCTGCCCATGAAGTACCGAGACAAGTACATCTACATGCCAGAAAACGGCATCGATCCAATGCGCTTTTCACGTGTGGTCCCAGAGCGTGATGATGGACCACTGCGCGCCGCCTTTGTAGGGCGCTTGGTACCCTACAAGGGGCCGGATATGCTGCTGGAATCGGCGTCGGAGTTGCTTCGCTCTGGCTCAATGACCATCGACATCATTGGCGATGGGCCAATGATGGATGAATTGCGAACTTTTGTTCAGGACAACGCCTTGGAGTCTTCCGTGACATTCCATGGGTGGGTCCAGAATGATAAGGTGCAGGATATCTTGTCTCAATGTGACATCATGGCTTTTCCAAGCATTCGGGAGTTTGGTGGCGGCGTCGTGTTAGAAGCGATGGCGCTCGGCGTGGTTCCGGTTGTGGTCGATTACGCAGGCCCGGGCGAGTTGGTGACATCCGAGACGGGATTCAAGGTGCCCATTGGTTCTCGAACCCAAATCGTCTCTGGATTTCAAGCAACGCTGGCGCACTTGGTGGTTTCTCGCTCAGAGTTGAAAAAGCGATCGAGTGCCGCACGACTGCACATTGAGCAGCAGTTTACTTGGTCAGCCAAGGCTAAGTATTTAATGAGCGTTTATCAACCACTTATCTCAAGATGAGCTTGGACTGCCTTACCTACATGAGCAACGGAACGTGATCGACCAGCCTCGACACGTTACAAGTTTGGATCCTCCTCCGGTAAAGCTGGAAATGGGTAGAGTTGAGGGCCTTTCGGTCATCATCCCGACCTACAATGGGGCCGAATGGATTGTAGGTGCTCTTCAAAGTGTGTTGTCACAGGAATCGCCCGTACCTCTGGAAGTGGTTGTTGTCGACGACTGCTCAACCGACGATACGATTCGTGTTGTCAAAGGGCTGAGGGATGCCAGAATCTTTTGCTATTCGACTGAGAAAAACTCAGGCGTTGGAGCCGCCAGAAATGCAGGTCTAAGGCATTCGAGATTCAATTGGATCGCCTTTAATGATCAGGACGATGTGTGGTGTCCAGGGCGACTTGTCAAGCAGATTGGGATACTCGAGAGGTATTCGGATATTGTAGGGGTAGCAGGCGGTGCGGCGAGATTGGCGGCTGACGGTCATTCCCAATGGACTGGCCGGTTCTTTGGTTTCCGCTGGACGCCTATGCTGAGATTGAAGCGTGCCAATCCACCATATTACGATCCGATTTCTGACGGTGTTTCGTACCTTCAGACTCTTATTGTCAGAAAGGAGATTGCACTTTTGGCTGATGGATTTCTTGAAAATCTTCCCCTTGCTGATGATGTTGATTTCGCGATGAAGATTGCTCGATTTGGTCGATTCGGATGGTTGGATGAGCCGGTTTTCTTGTATCGACTGGGACAACACAATCAAACTGCTCCATCTGTTGCGAAGGCCAAAACGTTTCTTGCTGCACATGCTTACGTACAAATAGCACATGAGGCAAGAAGCTCAGGGGTCGATATGCCTGAAGTCTCCCGCTTTTTGTCAAGCTATCAGCCCTCTGATTGGCAGATCGTGGAGTTTGAAATGCGGCAGAAGATTCGGCATATAAACACTGTCTGGGTCAATAAGGGCTTTTCTTGCGCTGTTCTTGTCGGTGGCAAGGTTCTTTTTTCGAATCCTCGGCTTTTCCTGCAGAATCTTGGGGATCGCCTTAAGTATTGGTTGAGGTGATTGAACAGCATGTGGGTTCTTTGTATTTTTTCGCCCGGCCTGCGCAATGCAAAAGTTGAGATTTTGCGCGGCACGTTTTTTTGCTAAATTTTGTATTATTGTTGGTGATAGATCTTTCGCCAAAGTTCTCGTCGCGATCAAACGACTTGATCTTAGTGATGAAGTTCTAGCGGTGCAATGACTGTCGATTTCGGTGTTGTTACATGGTTCATTCAGGACTGAGGAGAGCTTTCATACTGAAATCGGATTTTTGTTTGCTCTACGGTATGTTCGTTGAATCATTTTGTAAACGCCTGACGGAGAGGTGATATGGTGAAAAGAATTGGTGTTCTTATTCCCGAATTTCCGGGGCAGACCCACAATTTCTTTTGGCGGGAAATCGAAGCATTGAGGGAGTTTGGTGTCGAGGTGGTTTTGTTCTCTACAAGGCATCCGCCAAAGGGAGTTCAATCGACAGCTTGGGGTCGGTTGGCAATGATGGAAACAACCTATCTTTTTCCTGTGGCTTTCTCGTCTTTGTTTTTCGTTGTTCGCGATCTTTTGGTATCTCCATCGCGTTTCCTGCGGTGTTTTCAATTATTCTTGAGCTCAGCCAAGGCATTGAACGAGGGGGAATCCCGTTTTCGCTTGTTTGTGCTAATGTTAATCGGTGTATTCCTTGGGCGCATGTGCAGGGAGCGCGGTCTACAACACATTCATGTGCATTCATGCGCTGATGCAGCCAATGTAGTGCTCTTTAGCCATGCTGCATTTGGCATGAGTTACAGCCTCACTTTGCACAATCCGTTGACGATATGGGGTGGCAATCAAGATAACAAGTGGTCAAAGGCGAAGTTTGGAATCGTTATCGCTGATTGGATTCTTGCAGATATGCAGCAAAAGTTGGGTTCAGCTTTACCCCCAAAAGTTCTTATCGCACCAATGGGGGTCAATCTGCAGGTGTTCAAGCGTAAGGCAGTGTATGCACCGGCCCAGGATGGTGTTTTGAGAGTGTTCTCATGTGCAAGGCTCAATCCTGCCAAGGGGTTCGAGGTACTGCTTCAGGCCATCGCCCGACTCATCGCTGCTGGTCAGGATGTCACGCTGACCATTGCAGGAGAGGATGATAGGGGTGGGAATGGGTACCGGAAGGATTTGGAAACCATCATTACGAGTCAGGGTCTCGAAAAGGCGGTGTTCCTGTTGGGTGCTGTTTCAGAGGAGCGAGTTCGCGCTGAACTGGAGACCGCGCACCTGTTCGTATTGGCAAGCTTTGAGGAACCTTTGGGCGTCGCCATCATGGAGGCCATGGCCATGGAGGTCCCAGTGATCTCGACCAGTGCGGGTGGGGTGCCTAGCATCATTACTGATGGTCTTGACGGGATACTGGTCCCGCCTGGCGACTCCACGGCCTTGGCGGCGGCCATATCGAGGGTTGCAAGCGATCCTGGTTTGGCGATGGATCTGAGTTCTCGCGGACGACTGCGTATTTCAGATGCATTCCACCATCGGCTCAGTGCCAAAGCCATCAGCGAAAATGTATAGAGTGGCAGTCTTGAACATTTCCATGACGAATGAGGGTCGTTTCATTCATTATGGGGATGTTTTGTTTTGTGCCACTCTTTGTACAGGATTTCCTGTTCTTGTATGTACCAGTCTCGAAGCTCTGACGGTTTCCGGGAAAAGAACAAGTGCATTTTCGAGATAGCATGCGCATATGCGCGAACCGAGGGAAAGGTAAATCTTTTTCTAGCCGGATCGATCAAGATGTAGATTAATAGAAACTGCGAAAAAGATATAAAACAACGAACCATAGATAGCCATTTATTCGTGCTGTATATGGCGTGGAGCGCCAATAGATTGCATGTCCGGATCGAGTGTAATCTGAACATCTTAAGTCTTCGGGGATTCCCATCGGCATGGAAGAATTTCGCACCCGGAATAACGATCAAGCGACCGTATTGAGACATTCGATAAGAGAAGTCGCTGTCCTCGTGCGTCGCGTAGTAACGCAAGAACTCTAACCAGCGACAAACCAATCCAAACTTTCGGCGAAACGTGGTTCGGCCACCGTTAACGAGTCCAGAGGGAAGCACCTTCAGTTGGCGCAGCGATGCAGGAACAGGTGTTTGGTCAACTGCGTCGCCATATGGAACGAAGTGTCGATCCAGTGTCCATTGTGCATCGAGAAAATGCCTGAGACGCGATAAGATGGTCGGTACCTTTGCGCTGAATTCATTGGAATCAGCATCTTGGCCATATGCCCTTGATGCAAAGCAACCTGTGACCATCGAGACCTCGCACCCGATATCTGCCTCGTAAACGCTCATGATGGCATGAGCGGCGTCTGGATAAAGATAAATATCATCGTCTATTGAAAAGACAATGTCTGAAGTCGCAGAGTCTAGAGCTTGGTTACGTTGGGAGGTCAGGGAGCGCACTTTCGCTGACGCGTAAACCAGGGGCAGAGTTGACGGTCAATCGAGTTCGGACAAGATCTGAACGCGATTTTCTTCCCAGTTGTGAGAAGCATCCACAACGATAATTTCGGCCGGCTGACGTGTTTGAATCAATGCGTGTTGTAGCGTCTTCAAAAGAAAGTCGGGACGGTCTAGCGTGCAGATGCAAAGCGACCAAGAAAGCATATCAACTCGTCTGAGCAATTGTATTGATGATGCTCTTATGAGATACGTGGTTCTCTAGAGCGACTTACGTGGGAGTATTGTGTCAGCTGACTTGGTTGTCTGATCTGTTCGCTAGCAAAGTATTTGCGAGCGGCGCGAACAAACAATACCTGATCTCTATTGATTCAGATCAGCACCCGAACTCACCGCCCGCGTGTCCACCCACTGGATGCGGATTTGGACCGCACCGCAACAGAGACAGCGGCATATACAAGGAAACCGAACGGATGAGCCACCGCGAGTTGTAGCAACCTAGCCAAACCAAGCGACTCCTTGCCTTCGTTGGTCAGTAGTTCAGGCCATTTCTGAGCGATCTCTTTAACTCCTTGGTCTTGACGGCGCCTGACTTTCACCAAACGACCAAAGCCCTCGACCATCGGCCATTGGTAAGTGGCGGGAACACCTTTTCGTTCATGGGGCGCAAAAAGTAGGCGCACATAGGTGTCATCGGAAATGATGTCTGGGAAGCTCCCCCATCTGGAACGCCCCGCCGAATTCACAGCAAACAGTCCATAACCGGGAGCTTCACTGCGAGCAAACGGAAGTTCTTGCCAGAATTTCGCGTAAGCACGTGTCACCAATGATCGAGCCGAGGGTATCTGCGGGCTTCCACTCACATATCGAGCTTCATTCGTACCAGAAAGATCTGCGACCACCATTCGAACCAGCTGAGGGCTCACGTGCACATCGGCGTCCAGATACATCCTGAGCTCACCTTTGGCCAGGTTGTCCCCAACGTTCAATGCATTGAGCTTTCCCGGTTGAGCCAGATCGATCACATCCAGTGCCCAACCCATTCTGGCGGCTGCGGATACGAATGTGCGTGCAACCTCAACTGTCCGATCTTTGCAGGCATTGGCAACGACCAGCACCTGAACTTCGCAGTTTGCGGGTTCCGAGGCCATTAACGCATTCAAGCAGTTGGCCAAGTAGGCCTCTTCATTGTTGGCTGGAACAATGATGGTGAGCCCAAGGAGCTTGTCGCTGGGTTGTATAGAAGTGTCCAGACAAATGTCTGCAGCAGAAGTCATCTTGGGCTGAGTCGCGACGGTTAAGGTCATGTGGCTTGAAAACGAACTCGGGTCGATTACTGGAAGGGATGATCCATGGAGGCGGTCATTTTCAAGCTCGTACTCTTGCTCTTCGGCGAGCGCTCCATCCGATCAACACGAGAGAGCCCATTTCGAGCAGCCAATTTAGCTTCATGCCACCAACGTGCCACCCGATCATCTCGTCGACACGATGGAAGGACGCCGCCCTGATGGCGACAAAAACCATCAGACCCGCCACGCCAGCGCAGGCCCACTTGGTGGACGCTGGTGCATGCCAGACGAGCACCGCGATGGCGGCCAGTGACGTCAAGGCCAGGATGGGTATGGCGGCGATAAATGTCTCTTGGTAGAGGCGACGGTTGCCATACCAACCCTGCTTGTGAGCCATGATGCGCCCAAGTTCAGTGAACGCTGATTGAAGGTCCAGCTGCTTGTTGATTCCCAAAGCGATCATGAATACCATCATCAGGCGCCAGACGAGTCCTTCGTTGGCCACCAAGGGCAGTTTTGCCATCCTCTCGCGACGCAATACAGTAAGGCATGCCCATGCAGCGAATGCATAAAGAGCGACCGTCAGCCATCCTGCGACGGTTGGATCACCGATTCCAGGCGACCAGTCACCGATCCATCCTCGATTCATGATCAGCTTCCTCCCGCTCCATTTTATACTACAAATGGTTACATGGAATTGACCTGCCCCCCGCCAGCCCGCGGTCGAGGGCCTTCACTGGTCCAAACGCACGCTTGATCACCCCAAAACTGTTGCTCCACGTTGGCTCGGATGCGAGCGTTGGCATGTTGCAGTTGGTCCATGATCCTGCCCTTGCACGTTTTCTTGTCCAGCACCTTGCGCTCGCACAGGCACATGATCTCGTGACAATCGGCGCAGATGTCTGGAATGTCTTCTAGTTTTGCCACGCCTTGGTAACCCGCATTGCTGAACCGCCCCGGGAACCCGTGGCGGTTCATTACCGACTTAAGCATTCCACACTGCGCTGTGTCGTGCGGTCCACGTGCTCTTGCGCCAAACGCCTATGCGATTCTGCTGTCGTTGTGATCAGTCATCCGCACTTGGTTTCACAGATCGAGGGCGACAACGCGCCGGTATCCCGAGAGCCACATGGTAAGGGGGTACGTCGGCGACCACGACGGCGTTGGCGCCAATGACGGCGTGGTCACCGACAACGATAGGGCCGAGCAACTTGGCTCCTGCACCGATGTCGACATGCCCCCCGATGACAGGTGTCCCGCCAGTTGCCAGCGTTCCAAGCGTGACTTGCTGCAAGATCAAGCAGTTTGGCCCTAGCCGCACTTCGGGATGTATCACAATTCCATTGGGGTGTGGAAGGCGAAGACCTCCAGCTACGCAGCAGCTCAACGGGATCTCCGCGCCAGTCGCGACACTCCAGAAGCGGTGTCTCAGTACTGCCCATGACCTCAATGGAGCGTACCAAGCACCCCTGTCGCGCCATCGCTGATAGTCCCGAATGCTGGACAGCAGTCGTTTTCCCGGGTTCCATTCACCGTAGACCATATGTTCACGCTGCCAGTCGGGTTCGGTCGCGCTTACCTCGATCGACTGTTCTTCAACTTGCTTAAGGGTCGTCACTTGAAAGACCTGCAAAAAAGGAGCGCTGAATGGCGACGGGAACCAGGGTACAAGGCTTGGAAAGGCCTTTTGCGGAAACATACAGATCGAATGTTGATCTGATCACGCGTCTGATGTCTTCCGATGGTTTAACATGCCAGCAAGAAACAAATTGTGACATGAACACCTGCTTCGATCGCTAGTGTCTCGCAAAACGTTGTTCAATCGAGAACATGTAGGTCACAGCGAGGCCCACTCAGTGTCTCAAATCGTTTGGTCCGGCTCACTACCGTGTCAACAGTCTTGTCCACAAAGGGAGTTTTAAGATGAAATCAGCCATGAAGTGCGCTCAGTTTTTGCTACTTCTTATGCTTGGTTCGGTAGTCTGGGCTCAAGCGGGAGCGTCTTATCAGCTCCGACACGGTGATGTTCTGACAGTGTCTGTGTGGCGCGAGGAGGCCCTGCGCATGGAAGTCCGTGTTCTTCCGGACGGCAGCATCACCTTTCCCTTGGCTGGTCGGGTGGAGGTGGCTGGTTTGACCACCCCCCAGGCAGAGGAACGCATTGCCGCGAAGATCAAAAAGTTCATTCCTGAAGCCGCCGTTACAGTTAGTGTCACAGGCATCGAAGGGAGCCGAGTGTATGTGCTGGGCAAGGTGACCCAACCCGGGCCGGTGACACTTATTTCACCTTCGACCACCGTCTTGCAGGTGCTCAGCCAAGCCCGAGGGCTGGACCGCTTTGCGGATGGGAATTCGATCCGGGTGTTGCGCCAGACCAGCACGGGTCCCGCGGTCTTGCCTGTACGTTACGACGACTTGATCCGCGGCACGTCGCTGGAGACCAATGTTGTTCTGCAACCGGGAGACACCATCCTGGTGCCGTGACCATGAAGAGAGTCCATACGCTCCTCAGCGCTGTAATCGTACTGTGCGCCGGTACGAATATCGTGCATGCACAGCACTCGGTGAGTCTTTCCACAGGCATTGAGCGGGTTGAAAATCCGCTGTTGTCCAGCACCAGTCCAGGTGGCGTCACAGTTCTGCGCATTGCCCCCAACTACGTGTACGAGGCGCAAGGTGACCGGACTCGATCCCGATTCTCTGCAGGTGCGGTGCTTGAGCGATCGAGCAACACCGCGCTCGTGGCGCACCGCGATTACCCAAACTTGGGCTACACGTGGGCATACAGTTGGCCCACGGCGAGTGTCGAACTGCGTGCATCTCTTGCTGAATCCGCAACGCGAAACTCGGAATTTCGTGACCTGGGGCGGGTCACGATCGACAGCAGGGAGCGGTCTGTCGTGACCGGTGCGGTGTGGGACCAAGAAATGACGGCGCGCACCCGATGGGCATTGAGCGTCGACAACACCCGGGTCAGCTATGACTCAGCCTTGCTTGAGGATTATCGCGAGCTGGGAGCTTCCAGCCGATTCTCGTGGGACGCAACCGAACGGGACTCGTATTTTTTTGAGCCCTCTTATGCGCGTCTGACGCCTTCCGGTGCAGGCGCTGTTTCCTCACAGACCCGATGGTTGGTTGGAACCACCAGAGGGCTTGCTCCTGATTGGTCGCTCACTGCTCATGCGGGACAGGCACGGACCGGTGGCATTCAGAAATCCACGGGCACTCTGGCCCGTTTGCAGTTGGCGTTCTCTGGCAGTCGCTTGTCGTCTGAGGTCGAGTGGTCAAAGGATGTGGCCGCGAGTGGATTGGCGGCAGCCTACGTGCCGACCAAAGCCCTGGGGCTGCGTCTGGGCTATCAGATCGCGGAGGGGGCTGCGATCATGGCCAGCGCAGCGCGCAGTGAATCGGGCGGTGTTTCCGGTGGACGGGGCAGCACATTTTCCCTCTCTCTGGAAAACGAACTGAGTCCACACTGGACCTCGACACTGGGCCTTGAAGACCGTCAATCGAGAGATGCCTCGGGAACTTCGGGCAAGGGATGGGCAATCAGGGCTGGGGTGGTGTATGCCTTCCCCGGTCGCTGAAGGAGTTGAATATGTTTGGTGACTACCAGCTAGGCTTGCACGACTACCTGTCTATCCTCCGCAGGCGAGCAGTGGCGATGATTCTGGTTTTCGGAGCGGTTCTAACCGCCTTTGTCGTTTTTGCCTTTCTGCAGCCCAAGATCTACGAATCGACGGCGACGATTCTCGTTGAGGGTCCTCAGGTCCAGGTGCAAGTCGCGGGGGGGCAGGGCGCTGCCACGCAACCGAGACCGGAAGATCGTGTCAATCTGATTCAACAACGGCTCATGACACGAGAGAACCTGATACGTGTTGCTGAGGAGCACGAACTTTTTCCCGCTGCTGGAGAATCTGGCCCCTCTGGAACAGACGTCGTCAACGCCATGCGCGGGAGCATTCGGCTCGATTTAATGGGCGGATCGCCAGAGCCTTGGGCTCCCCGGGCAACCTCGATTTCCTTCAATTTATCTTTTCAGCACGAAGATCCTGCCAAAGCGCTGGAAGTCACTCAGGAGCTGGCGGAGTTGTTCCTTGCGAGCAACCGGCGTGATCGGGTAGATCAAGCTTCGAGAACCAGAGAGTTCCTAAGTGGCGAGGCAGATCGGGTTCGCAAGGAACTGGAGGTGCTGGAGTCAAGGATTGCCGCCTTCAAATCGCAACAAACTGGCGCACTACCCGCCGATACTGCGTCTTCGTTGGGCGGTCTGCAGAGTATGGAGGCCGACTTGCGCAACGCCGAGCGAGACCAGCGCCAGGCACTGAGCGAACTGCGGTCTCTGGAGGTGGACTTGGCTGCGGCAAAGAGGGGAGTTATGGCCCCAGGAGCGGTTGAACGGACCGGCCCCACTCAGACCGAACAGGAACTCGAGCGCGCTCGTGCACAGTTGGCTGGTTTGCGCGCGGTCTATTCGGAGAGCCATCCGGACGTGCTTTCACTGGTGCGTAGGATTCAGGGACTGGAGACTGCTGTAGCGAGTGAGTCACGCATTCAGTCGCCATCAAGGACCGCTGCCAGAGATCAAGCTGAATTCGCAGCCTCCAGACTGCAGGCGCAGATCGATGCCGCCCGCTCAAGGGCAGATTTGTTCGGTAGTCAGCAGTCGGCCTTGCGAGCAAGTATTGCCCAGTTGCGCAGCCAGGCCACGCGGGCGCCCCAGCTGGAACGCCAGCTAGCGGGCTTGCAGCGCGACTATGCAGCCGCACAAACCAAATATGAGGATCTGCGGACCCAGTTGCTGTCGGCTCAGGTTGTGGAGAATCTCGAAGGAGGCCAGCAGTCTGAGCGATTCACCCTGCTCGAGCCGCCATTGTTGCCAGAGCATCCCGTCAATGCGAGCCGTAGGAAGACTGTAGCGGTTGGATTTGTCACCGCACTCGGAGCGGCCGTCGGCATTGCATTTTTGCTGGAGTTGCTTTTTGCCCGTGTATGGGGTGCCAACGCCGTGTCAGCGCTGGTCAATCAAAAGCCCTTGGCAGTTATCCAATACATTGCTACCAACGCTGAAGTCGAGGCATCCGAAAGTTTGCGTAAGCGAGCGCTGTGGATGGTTTTTGCAGCAGGACTGCTCGTGCTGTTGTTGGTTCATTTTTGGGTGATGCCGCTCCAAAACGTCCTGAATTCGTTTACATCCCGTCAGGACTGAGAAACCGTTAACCTATGGAACGCATCAAGCAAGCCTTAGAAAAGGCCAAAAGCAACCAAGATCGACGTGTGGTGTCTCTGGACCCTGCTCCCTCGAGCTGGGTAGAGCATGCCTCTCTGGTCAAAGAAGTGTCGCCCGCAAAAGTGGCGAACGAGGAAGTTGAGTACCAACAGACGCCGGTGGTCTTGCTGGATGATACTCACCTTGAAGCTGAGCGAATCGTGGCACACCGCAAAACGCATCCTGCTTCTTGGTCGTTTGACCTTCTTCGAACTCAAGTGCTGCAGAAGATGGACGAGAACGGATGGCGGACGCTCGCGGTAACGTCACCGACGATGGAGTCTGGGAAGACTGTCGTTGCAGTGAACTTGGCAATCAGCATTGCCCAGCAAACCGACAGAACTTCGTTGTTGGTCGACTTTGACTTGCGGAGACCGCGGGTAGCGGCTGCCCTTGGCTTACGGCCTGCAGTCTCATTGAACCAGGTCTTGTCTGGCAGTGCTTCTGTCGGAGAAGCCATGGTGAACCCCGGACTACCCCGGATCGTTGTGCTACCGACCGAACATTCGATTCCCGGCTCTGCAGAACTTCTGGCTTCTAGCAAGGTGGCCAACCTCATGAGCGAACTGCGTGATCGATACTCTGACCGCGTGGTCATCGTAGACCTACCACCCGTACTTGCATCAGACGACGTGTTGGCTATTCTTCCGCGAGTCGACTGTGTGCTCTTGGTGGTAGGCAATGGATTGTCCACGCAGAAAGAAATCGAAGATTCCATGGGTCGCCTTGCGAAATGTCATCTGGTGGGGGTCGTTCTGAACAAGGACGATGCGCCCACCCGCAATCAGTATTACTGAGTAGCCTGTCTTGAAACCATCTGGCGCCGAGCATATCCCGCTTGTCGCAGCGAAATCACATGGCGTCGATGTGATGCACCATCGACTCATCTGAGGCAAGGAACCGGACATCGTGCCAGAACACATACGTGCACTCGTTGTGGTGCTTTTAGCTGGTGGTCTGGTGTGGCTGCTGGTGAGTCCGGCAATGATCCAGGTCATTTCCAAGGAAACCATGATTCGCTGGCGGAGGTTCTGGTTCATTACCACGCTCGCTTGGTTCCTAAGCCCCAGTTTCTGGGTCTACGTTGGGTTCATGGCTCTGATGTTGATCTACATCGGCAAACGGGAAACCCACGTTTTCGGACTCTATCTTTTGCTGTTGACCGCAGCCCCGCCAGTTTCGGCTCTGTTGCCAGGGCTTGGCCCCCTGAGCAGCCTCTTCGTTCTGGATCACTACCGATTGCTTGCATTGGCCCTTTTGCTGCCATGCGCCTGGAGACTTTCTAGGCGCTCGTCAACCACACGCTTCTTTCGATCACCAGTCGATTGGATGGTCTTCATTTATCTGTCTCTCTCTTCGTTGCTGGTCTTTCGTTCTGGAAACATCGCAGACCTCCGGGCAGTCATCATGCTTTGGGTTGACCTCTTCCTCCCCTACTACGTCGCCAGTCGGAGTATTACGAGCAAAGAGGACCTTCGTTACGCGCTTACCGGGCTAACACTCGGTGGTGTTTTGTTGTCCATTTTGGCCGTGGCAGAAATACTCCGAAGCTGGAAACTCTATGCTGGAGCAGGTGTCGCTATGGGGTTGGATCAGTTCGGACAATTTTCCATGAGGGGCGGCATGGTTCGTCCCGCCGTGACCATGATCAATTCAATTGTTCTTGGTTACGCAATCACTGTGGCATTGGGATTCTACCTGTATCTACATAAGTGTATCACGAGTAAGTTGCACCGAAGAATGGGTTGGTTGGCCTTGGCAATAGGCGTTGTCGCCTGTCTTTCTAGGGGACCGTGGGTGGGAGCAGCATTTATGATCATGATGTTCCTTTTGACAAGCCCTAGTCCGATAAAAAGATTGCTGCAGATTTCAACAGCATCGATTCTCATTTTTGTACTGATGTCCTCCTTTCCAAAAGGGCAGAAATTCATCAGCTTACTCCCCTTCGTTGGTCAAGCAGAACAGGGCAACGTCGAATATCGAGAGAATTTGCTGACTCTTTCGTATCCCGTCATTCTTCGAAGCCTCTGGTTTGGTGCTCGAAATAGCAGTCTGGATGCTCCTGAACTCCAGGTGCTGATGCAGGGTGAAGGCATCATCGATATTGTTAATAGCTATGTAGGCGTTGCGCTGTACAGTGGCATTGTGGGATTGGCAGTTTTCATAGGGATGTTTGCATCGTCACTTGTCGCAATAAGAAGAGGCATGTTACTGGCGCATAAATCCAAGGATGTAGAAGGCAGTCTTTTGGGTCGTTCTCTATTTGCCACAATCATGGGAATCATGCTCATCATATTCACTGCAAGTGGCATCTTTGCGATACCAACCATATATTTCTCCGTCTTTGGCATTTGTTGTGCGTTCTTTCTTGTCTACCAACAGCAAGATCGAGTGCATATGGTTAGTGCTGCGTAGTGAGTAAGCCTGTGCCACAAGATCCAAACGTCATATCAGTTGAACAAAACTTCAATGCACGGGCAAAAAGCGGTGCTAAATGGATCATTTTTGCCTTTGGCTTGGGGCAAATCGTACGACTGATAGCAAATATTATCATTGCTGCAATGCTTTCCGAGGATGTGTTTGCCCTTATGGCAATCGTATCTGCGGTCATGTTCGGTCTGGCGATGTTCTCGGATATTGGTCTCAAAGCAAATGTGATACGACATCCACGTGGAGAGGATCCAGATTTCCTCAACACGGCGTGGACGTTGCAGGTCCTGCGCGGAATGTGCCTATTCTTGGGTGCGGTAGTTTTGGCTTGGCCGCTTTCCAGACTCTACGGTGCAAGCGATCCAAAGGCTTATGAGTTGCTTTATCTTATTCCCCTTGTTGCACTGACCTCTCTTATCACGGGATTTGAATCTGTAAAACAGATGACCGCTGCGAGACATTTGAAAATCAAAGAAGTGACCAAAATTGAGTTGATTCTAGGGTTTGTTGGAATATCGACAATGGTCATCCTCGCTTGGTACATGCGTTCGGTATATGCGCTCGCAATCTCGTTAGTCACATCGTCAATCTTGCAGACAATTCTGAGCTACACAATGCTGGAAGGTCCCAGATCCCAATTTCGATGGCATTCAGAGTCAATCAAGGCCATACTCTCCTTTGGTGGATGGATATTCCTGAGCACATTCTTCACCTTCCTTGCGTTGCAGATGGATCGCTTGGCACTGGGTACGATGTTCCCTTTATCACAAGTGGGCGTTTATTCAATTGCCGCCAGTCTTGCCGTTATCATTCCAACGGTTGTGGGGAGGCTTCAATGGACTGTACTTTATCCTTGGTACTCGAGAATGCTGGAGCAAGGTATGCCATTAGCTGTTGCATTTGGACAGACAAGAATGGCAATGATGGTGTTCTCTAGTTTCTTCTGTGCGCTTCTGATTGGTGGAGCTTCAAGCTTCTTCGAGCTCGCCTACGACCAACGATATACAATGGGTGGGGTGCTGCTGCCAATTCTTGCAATAGGCGCTTGGTTCAGTTGCCTAGAACCAATGTATGGCTCCTTGTTCACTTCATCTGGACGCCCCAAATGGACAGCAGTTTCTAATGCCAGCAAGGTCATAACGCTTGCGATACTTTTTGGCCTTGTCTCACTCTTTGAATTCAGTATTATCTATGCAGCCATCGCACTTTCACTCAGTGAAGTGCTTCGTTGGTTGGTTTGTCATTGGCTTGGTCGACGACTTGGGCTTTACAACACCAAGTCGGAATCATTTATGATCATTTTATTTTTGATGGTATCAGGACTTGGATGGTGGCTTCTTGAGCGAACATCAGTGGTCACCGAATTGAACCCGATCTTTCGACTGTCATTGCTCGGACTTTGCGTTTTGTTAATGTTCCTTCCATTGTTTCTCCGATTCGTCTTGCCAATGATAAGATCAAGATAGCAGAAATTGCAGTCCCTCTGCGTTCAGGGATTTGTGCAGTCATTCTATCAATGTGAAAATATGGCACGCCTGTCTTTTTACAAAATCATCCTAATTTGCTTGAACGGTTTGAAACAACTGAATGGCATGTAGGGTTCTGTCTAATTCAATTCAATTCAATTCAGCGAATATGAACCTCGAGTCTTTGTTTGGTAATGTCTTTGATCGAATTTATGTGATTAACCTGCCGGAGCGTAAAGATCGCCGCCGCGAGATCGCAGATCAATTGCTCCAAGTAGGTCTATCGTTGGATTCTCCCATCGTGACTCTTTTCGAAGCAGTACGTCCAGCAGAAAAAGGGGAGTGGGAAACTATCGGTGCTCGCGGTTGTTTTATGAGTCATCTGACGATACTCAGACAGGCACACCAAGACGGAGTTCAATCGCTCTTGATTCTCGAAGATGATGCAAATTGGTCTCGCGCATTCTTGGCAAATCCGAAGCAATTCTTGCAGCTTCTTGCAGATCGAAATTGGAATTTCTTTGATTGCGGAGGTCCCATCTATGATGGTTCTATCAGGCCTCCAACAGTTACGGAGGTGGATTCTGATCAGGGAATTACCACAACTCACTGCATTGGACTGTGCGGCGAAGCCATCGGACTGGCTGCTGCTTATTTGCATCAGATCACCTTGCGCAAATTTGGTGATCAACTTGGTGGACCGATGCACGTCGATGGAGCTTACACTTGGTTCAGGAGAGAGAACCCGAATGTGAAAACCCTTAGTTTTTCTCCAACCATGGCCTACCAAAGAGCTTCTGCTTCAAATATTGGCGAACAGAGGTTATTGGATCGTGTGCCAGCTTTGGCTCTCCCCTTGAGACTGTACAGAAGAATCAAGAACAAAGTTCGAGGTTGAAGATTGTCGTGAAAATTTATCCTTACAGCACTCGAGCGATTGAATACATGTGAATTCTTTCTACTATTGTTATCTGCATGTTTGAATTGTGTCTCGGAGATTGTGTTGTGAGACATTTGAAGAAATAAGCATTTTGGACATATGCTCAGGTAGGTGGGAGCACTTTGGGGCAGTTTCTTTTTGTTTTGAGGGGGGTAGCGCGATTATTATACGAATTCGATCATGGTTCAATGTGCAATACATTGCATCCTAAATCCGTCCAATGTTAGTTGCCTCGAGGTATCGCTTGGTGGGTATGAACATTTGGTAATTTTGGAAGTTTACGCCTTGCCCGTTGATAAATGAAAAGCCTCCTACTGACTACTAACAGAAGTCTCCTTGAATGAATGAGCACTTTCGCGAGTCGACGGTTTAGTCTCACTCATTGCTTGAATTGGTGATGCTATATGGAGCTCTTCAACGCTGAAAGCTCTGTCGTCGGAGGGATAAGGCGTTTTTGCCATTTCCATGTTTCTGGGGAACTGGATATGAGATCATTGCAACTTTCTTCAAGAAAACACAAAGTTGTGTGTGTTTCGATCGGTATGATTTTCGCCCTTGTGTTGTTGGTGTCATTTTTGATTGTTCAGAGGTGGTATGCCAACGAAAAAATGGCGCGTTTTGAGAGATGTGCTGACTTTAGTGCAATGCCTGCTGTCACCGACTCAAAGGACGGGAATAGAATTATCGTAATGATCGGCGACTCTCGTATTGCTGAATGGCCATTCGGTGAACTCCATACGCGCTTTAGGGTACTTAACTGGGGTGTTCCGGGTGCCACGGTTCCCGAGCTGCTGTGCGGGTTGGGTCGATATTCAACATGGCACGGGGCGGATGTCTATATCGTACAGGCGGGCATCAATGATCTCGTGGCAATCAGTGCCGCTCATCGATGGCAATCAGACGGACGCAAGCAGGAAATATCTCGAACCAATCTGGCATACATGGAATTGGTCAGGGTGATTTCAAGTGGAGGTCAGCGCACCATCGTTTTGGAAACCCTGCCGCCGATTGGATTGGATGTATTTAGAAAGCTGATATGGGGTTCTCATGTGTCGGCCTCTGTTGAGGCGTTCGTGAAGATGCAGTCACAATACGGCTATCCCTCCAATGTTAGCCACCTGCCGCTAGTACCTATTTTCTTCAATAATGAAACACGTGAGTGGAGAGGTGAACTTAGTCGTGATGCTTTGCATTGGCGTTCCAGTGCCTATCGGGCCATAGAACGGAATCTTTTTGATATTGAGTAACGCTCATGCTATTCCATACGCCGGTCTTTTTATTATTCTTCGCCGTCTTCTTTTTGATTTATTGGCGACTTCGCAACCATCTGCGCGCCCAGAATACACTGATTGTCATCGGTAGTTTCGTGTTTTATGGGGCTTGGGACTATCGATTCCTTGCTCTTATCATCCTGTCAACAGTTTCGGATCACCTATTTGCCTTGGGTGCTGCGGGAAAGAAGGTCGATAATCGTCAGCTTTTGAACTCCATTGGCTTCCTTTTGTTCAGTAGCATCCTGATTTTCGGGGTTGATATCAATGAAAATTGGCCATATTTGATCAGCATCTGTGCTTACGCATTCTTCTTGTTGATCTTGATCAAGTCGATCAATGGAAGATCATATCCGTTGGGCTTTGTTTGGAGTAGCCTGATCATCAATTTGGGTTTGTTGGGTGTTTTTAAGTATTACAACTTCTTTGCCGAAAGCTTCTCATTATTAATGCAGACTTTTGGGATGCAAGCGGGGTATGTTACGACCCATATTGTGTTGCCGGTTGGCATCTCTTTCTATACGTTTCAAACGATTAGCTACACGATAGATGCGTACAGGAAGTCCATGAAACCTTCTGAGCATCTGCTCGAAACTTGTGCATTTGTGACGTTCTTCCCCCAATTGGTTGCTGGTCCGATCGAACGTGGTGCACATTTGCTTCCACAATTTTACAGGAAGCGAATCATTACCCGAGAAGACGTGACCAGTGGGGCCTATCTCTTTCTTTGGGGACTTTTCAAAAAGGCAGTGATTGCCGACAATCTCTCGGTGATGTCTGATCCCGTTTTCAGCAACCCGGGTAATGCGACTAGCGGAGAACTGTTGGTTGCTTTGTTGGCCTTTACTTTTCAAATTTATTGTGATTTTTCTGGATACTCTGACATGGCTCGTGGACTTGCTAAATCGTTGGGGTTTAGTCTTTTGGTCAACTTCGATGTCCCATACATCAGCAGAACACCTTCTGAGTTTTGGAGCCGCTGGCATATTAGTTTGTCTTCTTGGCTGCGTGACTATCTCTACATCGGTCTTGGCGGGAACCGCAATGGTGTATTAAAGACTTACAGGAATCTTATGTTGACAATGCTCCTTGGTGGTTTGTGGCATGGCGCTGCTTGGACATTCATTGCATGGGGTGCCTTCCACGGTTTTATTCTTGTGATCTATCGTGCACTAAGCGTCGATGCACTTTTAGTACGAATTCAGTCGCGGAACTTTGGGCAAAAGATCGTGATAAATGCTGGGCTTGCATTGCTGATGTTTTTCCTTGTTTGCTTCAGCTGGTTGTTATTCAGGGCTGACTCTTTCTCTTCCGCTTTGGTCTTTCTCAGTGGGATCGTGGCTTTTGATGATCTTTCTGGTTCTTGGCTTAGGTTGGGAATTCTGATTGCACCGCTTTGGATTTACGATATTTTTCACGTCTATTTTCGAAAAGAAATTTTTGTCGTTCAGTTACCATTCTTGTTGAGATTTCATTTCGTTTTGGTCGTGATTTGTGCGGCAGCATTCTTGACACCTGGCGGTGAAACCGCATTCATATATTTCGACTTTTGACCCAACATGAAGTACTTAAAGAATTTACTTTTTGGTATTTTCCTATTGGCGTATTGCTTGGTGTTTGCGGAGTTTTTCCTGAGAATCCTCGCTCCCCAGGTATTGATGCCGAGGTTTGTGACTGGTTCTGATATTGGCATTCGCCAGAATATTCCCAATAGTACCTACCATCACAAGACAGAGGAGGTGCTTGTCGACTTTGCGATCAACAGTCAAGGAATGCGGGACGATAAGGATTACACCGTAGAGAAGCCAAAGGGCTCATGTCGTGTATTGATGTTTGGAGATTCTTTCTTCATGAGTTACGAAGTGTCTCTTCGTGATTCGTATGCAAAACGTTTGGAGTATCATCTGCGATCTTCTGGTTTGAATTGTGAGATTCTCAATTTTGCAGTCAGTGGATTCGGTACTGCAGAATCATTGATACAGTTGCAGAAGCGTGCTGTTCAATACGATCCAGACTATGTGGTGCTTGAATGGCATCAGTCCGATGTGGATGACAACTTTCGTTCAGATTTGTTTTCTTTTCGTCAAGGTTCGTTGCTCCGCACTGGGAAATCTTTTTTACCAGGTATTGCCACCCAGGATTTCTTGATGGACTTCTCTGTCTATCGATGGATGATTCAATACAGTCATTTGTACACAGCCGTGCGAGAAGTCGCAGGCGGAAAGATGAAGAGTCTTTTGGTTCATCTTCGTTCGATTCGTGACTGGTTGGTCTTTGCGTCCGATAGAAAGCCTCCATCTTTGGTTTCGGATACAGGCGCCGGTGTGGTGACTGATTCCGACTTGAACACGGCTCTCGTCAACGAATTCCATCGTGAGTCCCACGCGATTGGCGCCGCGATGCTTCTTGTCCACATTCCTTTTCAAAATGTCTTTGGCGATTTCGAAAGTGCGCTCCCGCTTCTCGGTGGAAAAATCAATGATGAAATCGTTGTTGTGGATCCGACGACTGCGCTGAAGAGGCACGTTGAACTTGGTTCAGCTGTGTTCTATCGAAAAGGGCACTTGCATCTCAATCCTGACGGATATGACATTGTTGCTCGTGAGACAGCCAACTCGATTTTGGCTATGTCAAGAGTGCGTTGAGGCTGTGCTATAGCTGGTAATTTTCGAGATGGATCGCATTGAGAAGTAGGTTCAGCCGTTTTTGGTCAACCGCTGTTTAGAGGTGATGTCACTCAAGGCCATGTCACCGCCTGTGTGGAGAGGGGCACCACGTGCGGCGTCTTCATCTTCATGCGTGACGCCGGTATACCCAGCGTCCGTCGTCGTGGACAAGTTCTTCCCATCTCGCGCCGATCAGCTCGCTGGTTTGGACAAAGGTCATGGCCATAAGCTTGAAGGCCACGCGTGTGACGGTGCTTCCGTTGTAGACCTCTATCTTGCGTAGCAACTCGGGCAGTTCCTTGCTGTCCACCCTGGCGTAGTTTTCCCTTTTTTGTGCGAGGCGAGCACGTCGCTCGGGCGAACCTCCACGGCCGGATTGCGTTTTGCCAGCCCACGGGCGATCGCGTAGCGCAAGATCGGAGAACAGGTCTGCAGTGCGCGTTTGGCTATGTCGAAGGCGCCACGCTTTTCGATCGTTCTCATCATGTCAACCAGTTCTGGTTCCTCGATTTCCGCGAGGCTGGAAAAGCGTCAGCTTCCAGCCGGCGCCACACGTAGAGGTGTTTGGCTGTCGCTGCGTGCCGCCTCCCAGCTTTCCCACCATTTCGTGGCCTCTGCTGCGAACGTGTCTTCGACGGCCACGCGGCGGGCAATCTTGTCGGACTTTCGGGTGGCCATCGAGTCGACACCCGTAGCCAGCAGCTTTCTGGCCAAGTGTGCCTCGTCCCGCGCCTGCGCGAGGAAAACATCAGGGTAGACGCCCAAGGCCATGAGCTTTTGTTTTCCCTCATACCGATAGGTCCAACTCCACAACCTGGAGCCTTGAGGCGTGATTTGCAGCTGAAGGCTACGTCCGTCTAACAGCTTGAAAGCCGACTCCCGTGGCTTGCTGGACTTGATGGCGACGTCGGTCAGGGCCATGTTCACCCACGTCGGTAGCTGAAATACCAACACGGCACCTCCGCGTGCCACCGACAATATCAACAGAAACCCTTGAATGGCAAGAACCGTTACGGGACGTCCGGAAACAAAAAAGCCCCGGAACACTAGGTAAACCGGGGCTTTCAGGGTGTCTTGCAAGACGTCTTGGGACGCTCTGGGACTCATTTTTGGCGGAGAGGGCGGGATTCGAACCCGCGGTGGGGATTAGCCCACACACGCTTTCCAGGCGTGCGACTTAAACCACTCATCCACCTCTCCGCGA
>LNFM01005456.1_pt1 | contig 21999 bp, 20 predicted proteins | sample 596031 | NCBI WGS metagenome assembly LNFM01 (sample SAMN04254537, study PRJNA301005) | activated carbon metagenome | isolation source: dual media filters at the Ann Arbor, Michigan drinking water treatment plant | place: USA: Ann Arbor
AACCGCGTTCTGTACATGGGTTCACAGACTCGCATCGGTCTCCTCCCCCATCGCGGCGAGTCTACCCGGTCGCGCGGATCTGCTCGACCCCCGTCCCTGACCCCGCTGCCGGCCGTTTCCGACGCATCCGCAATCGATCCGCACCCGCGCGCATCGGTCCCTCCATGACCACCATCACCCCGCGTCCCCGCCGCCCGAGGATCCCGTCCGCGCTACTCCACGCCGCCGCGTGTGCCGCCCTCGGGGTCGGTGCGATGGGAGCCGTGTGCAACACCAAGCCGATCGACGATGACGACGACCTCGTCACGACGGCGTCCACCGGTACCGGCAGCACCGGGCCGACCTCTGGCGATCCCGGAACGGTCGACGGCACCACCGATACGCCGCCCGAAACCACGAACACGCCGCCGACGACCACGGTCGACCCCGACACCACCACCGCGGATCCGACCACGGGGGACCCGACTGGCGCCGCGGGTTGCATCGCGCCGGGGATCTACGGCGCCCAGCTGGGGGCGCTCACCGATCCCCACGGCCACTTCCCGTATCTCAAGCTGTTCTACGATCCCGAGGCCCCGGAGCAGACCACCGACGAGCAGCTCGAGGTCACCGTCGCCGCCGACGGCGTGATCACGGTCTCGGTGCTGCCCCGGAGCACGACCGAGTTCGAGGGCCACGACGGGCTCATCGATCTCAGCGGCAGCCTCGCGGGCGGAGGCCAGGGCTGCACCATGGCGATCGCCACCTCGGCCCCGTTCGTCGCCGGCGGCTCGCCCTTCGGCACGGTCGACGTTGCCCTGGGCGGCGACGTGCCGGAACTGACGGTGGGCAGCTCCGCGGTGGTGTCGTTGACCCTCGAGGGCGGCGACATTCCCAACGGGCCGATCGAGTACACGGTCACGCTCGTGCCGCAGTGATGGGAGGGGCGGCGACCGCGACCCGCGGCGGAGGTAGAGGGCATCTCGGGTTAGCCGGCCTCCCACTGCTTCACAACGCGCAGCGGACGGGGCTCGCCACGCCAGAGAATCACACGATACACGTCGTCGCCGTCGAACCCGTCCTCCGAAAGAGAGTCGAGGCCAGTGATTAGAACTCGGACGTCGTACACCCCTGGCTGCACTTCGACGTCGAGGACCGGCCCACCGGTGCACTCGTGCACTTGGAGCTTTCCACTTGGCAGGTCGAGCGCGCACTCGACGATGTGCTGCCAATCGCCCGATTCGACGCCAGGATCGGACTCGTGAATCTCGAGCTGGACCGGTACGGAGCCCTGTCGAACTGGCTGAACAACGACGACGTGTGGGCTCACCTTGACCAATCGGCGCACATCCTCGTCGGTGTACTCCTCCGGCGCCTGCGGCTCGACACCGGCATCCCAGACGTAGAACTGGTGGTAGTCGACGGCAACCTTGACCTCGTGGCGCTTCATGGCTCTTGTCCGTCCAACGAGTAGGCGTTCGGCGGCGGGAGCACCCAGTGTAGCTCGATGCTTCCGTCCGTTGCAAGGCCTTGTTGGGCGGCGTATCAAAGGCCGCCGCGGAGCGTCCTGCACGGGTCAACGCGGTCCTTGTTGATCGATCGTGGGAGTGACTCTCATCGCGTGCGCCCGTAGACCAATCTCAAGCAACCCCTGCAGCTCGTCTATTCTGCAGAAGTGTTTCTGCTGCTTTGCAAACAAGGGATGAGCCGTGTCGAAGGTGCACCGGAGTAGGTACGCGGAGATGTCGGGGCTTTCCTGGGCGGGTCGAAGATCGAACTCGAGGCCTCCGAATGCCTCACCTGAAAGGCCGTCTGCGTCCTCGCGGAACGTAACACCCAGGGTCTCGGACAGAGCCGCCACCAGCGAGTCGCGGTCGGGCACGCCGGATATCAGATAGGCTTGCTCCTCGGTCATGACTCGTCCTTCGAGCGGAGCGGTGCCCGCACAATCTCAGGCGTACGCTAGCCGCCCAACGACAGGGCGTTCAGCTGCTGCCCGCGCGAGTATGGCTCGAGTGAGCCGTCTGCTGCAACGGCATGTTGGACGGGGACCCAAGCTCGCTCCACTGCGCGGTTTCGCCTACCGCTTCACCCACGCTGCGATGCGCTCTCCGGGTTGGAGCTGGTCGCCGCGGTCGTAGTAGTAGACCTTGCCCAGCACCACGGTCACGTCCCGTGCAACAACCTCGAACAGCTCGCCGTCGGATCGAATTTCGTATCGGCGGCCGCCGCGAGAAGGTCCAGCGTCGCGGAAGGTGGGCTCGTCCAGGTAGGTCGCGCACCCGACGTACTCGACTTCCGAGAAGATGATTTCGACATCGTGGTAGTAGCAGAGGTCGAAGCTACCCACGATGGTGAGAACGTCCCTGTCGAACGAACCGAGCCGGAACTGGGTGATGCCTCGGGCGGACAACGCGTTGACTTCGTCGAGCGTCGGCATCGCGTTCTCCTCCGTCCAACGGATTGGCGTTCAGCGGCGAGGCGGCTTTAGCCGCCTCGTCCGTTGCAACGGCTGGTTGGGCGGCGGATCACCTGAGGCTCGCGCGCTCGGCGTGAGGATGATTCGCTTGTCTCCGAACGCGGCGACGAGCTCAAGTTGGCCGCCGAGTGCCTCGATGTAGCGCCGAAGCGTGTCGACCTGGCAGTCGTCGAGCGTGTCGCGAGTCTCGAGGCGGGAGATGTCACCTTGGTTGATCTGCGAGGCATCTCCGACGTCGACCTGAGTCTTTCCTGTTGCCTCTCGCACCGCCCGCAGCGTGAGATGCACACCTCGCCGCGCCCGCAGTCCGCGTCCGAGCACCCGCACGCTCGGCGTTTCCGGTTCAGCCTTTCGCTTCGCTGCCTGTGTCATGGTTCGTCTCCGCTCTCGTACACTTCCCGCTCGCCACTGGTCGCCTGTCGCGCGCTGATGATGCGATCTCGATCGCCTCGCTCGACGTGCACGACGTACAGAACTCGCTCCCGAAGCGATGCGCCGATCACGACCATCCTGCCGATGCCCGAGCCGTCATCGATGTAGACTGCGAGGGGATCGGCGAAGACGGTCGCGGCTTCGTAGAACGAGACGCCGTGCTTCTCGAGGTTGGAGGCCGCCTTGATCGGGTCCCACTCGAAGTCACCCTCGACGACCGTCCGCACTTCGCCAGCAAGTATGGGCTGAGACCCATGGGACGTCAAGCCGGCAGGAGCGGGCCCCGCAGCTGGTCGTTGAGCATCGTTGAGGTAGACTGCTCGGCGTCGGAGCGCGCCTTGCCCAACTCGAGACCCTCACTCTTCGAGACCATCGTGTCGGTTCCGAGCGCGGAGTTCATCGCGTGCCGGGACCACGAGTTCAAGCGAAGCACGCGCGATGCCCTGGAGGACGCGTGGCAACGCTACGGCCACCTCTGCCCAGAGGGGGACGAATTCGTGAAGCATTTCCAACTCGAGTTCCTTGCACGCTCGTGGGAGCTGTGGCTCATCGCCGCTCTCTCCGCGTCCGGTCTGCGCCTCGAGTGTCCGCCTGCCACGGGTCCGGACGTCATGGTCTCGCCGTTGACCGGGCCGAGGATCTGGATAGAGGCCGTCGTGCCGACGCCCGGGAGCGACAATAGTGCGGACCGCGTTCGGCAGCGCCGGCCCCGCGCGGAAGCGGAGTGCGACGACGACGACGACACGTGGGAGCCTGACTTGTCCACGGGCCCACGGTGCGACCAAGTCGCGCTTCGGTACCTATCCGCGCTCCGAGACAAGCTCGAGAAGATCAAAAGGTACCGCGCCACCGGGATCATCAGGGACTGCGAAGCGTGCCTGGTCGCGCTCGGCCAAGGTGGGATCGTCGACGGGGACCTCTGTGACGTCGAGATCCCCCTGCTTGTTCGGGCAGTATTCGGGATCGGATCGCCGGTACTCGTCGTCCCGCTCTTCGGAGAGGGCGAGCCGCATGGCAAGACCCCGTTGATGTCGAGCGTCTCGAAGTCGAACGGGGCGCGGGTGCCCGCCACGCAGTTCCTCGATGGCAGCGCCGCGGCGCTTTCAGGCGTCCTCTTCGCGGCGAACGCGGTTTGGAATCTCGAGTGGGCGGCAAGCCGCTCGCTCCGGATGGTCCACAACCCCTCGGCGATGGTCTCGCTGCCGAGAGGCGCCATCACTACCGCATGCGAGATGTGGGTCGACGACGGGGTCCTACGGCATCGCGGTAGGTGCGCCCGGTTTGGAGCCTACGGTGAAACATCGTAGAGGCCCCGCTTGAGGCTTGAAGCATCTGCGAGGCGCCAGCGAGTCGCAGGTGGCGCGGGGTGCCAAGCAGAGTGCCGGCGTCCACGTGCAAGATGCTGACGGACGCGTCGGGCAGCGAACATCGATCAGTCGATCGTCTGTTCGCAAACGGCGGGATTACTGTTCATCTTGCAGTTGAGGCCGCATTCATAGTCAGCCGTCGGCGGCAAACGTCCGGGAAATATTCGCTCAAGCTCGCCTCGAGCCCACCTTCGACATTGTTCTGCGGACTCGAACGGTCCCCCGCGCCGCCAGTCGTTGGGAGCCGAGGATGCGCCTTCCGGGTAGACCCACCCGTCCCAGCGATCTGGGGCGCTGGTACCCCGATAGAACAAGGTTCCGAGGATCGCGACCGCCACGATGAGCAGGGGCCACCTGTATCGCCCGACGAAACGGCCGAGTCGCTCTGCCGTTGGCTCCGTAGCCTCTACCATCTCAGCCACCGTACCACGACGCGGGCTGTGCGTCACCAGAGGAGGCGTGCCGCTCTCCTTCCGTGTGTTGCGCCTTCGTCTGACTTTCCGTTCCTGCCATGACGGTCCGGCCGCAATTGCCGGACGCACCGCTCCGCTGCCCAACTATAATTCAGCTGCGACGTGTTCGTCCACGCGGGACCGTGGCCAGCGCGGGATAGTCCGGAACGGCCCATCGCCGGCGGCGCATCCCTTCGGAATCCCGTCGGTTCTCTCGACCGCCACATCGGGTCTGTCGCGTTACGCTGCGAGCCTCCAGCGTTCCCTGCAGCGGTCGTCGCTCCCGACTGCCTGCGGCCTCACCGTCCAACCCTCGACCCCTCGACGCCGCGAGCCTCCCCGCCCCTACCGCGTCGCAGCCTCGAGCGCCGCGATCATCTCCCGCTCCCGCGTCCCCCCCGGATGCGCGTCCAGGATCTCACCCGCGACCCCCAACGCCGCCCTCGCCCGATCATTCTCCCCCCGCGCAATCAACACCCGTGCCGTGCCGACCAGCGTCGGCACGAGCTCCGGGTGCATCGCGCCCAAGGTCGCGTCGCGCAGTTCGCCGGCCGCCGCGAACGCCTCGAGCGCGGCGTCCCACCGGCCGAGCGCGCGCTCGAGCTCGCCGAGCTGATCCAGCGTGTAGGCCATCGACGGGTGGCGCGAACCGAAGGCCACCTCGCGCAGGGCCCGGGCGTGCTCGAGCCGGCGCCGTGACTCGTCGTAGCGATGACCCAGTCGCGCTGCCCAGCCGCGATTGGTGGCGATCGTCGCCTGCAACGCAGCGGTCCCCGACGCCTCGGTCACGATCGACTCGGCGCGGGCCAGCAGTGCGTCGGCCCCGTCCGCGTCGCCGTCGTCGAGCCGCACGAGCGCGAGGTTGTTGAGCACCGCCGCCACGTCGGGGTGTCGATCGCCGCGCAGGTCCTCCACCAGCGCGAGCAGCCGGGTCCACGTCGCGGTCGCGGCCTCGGCCTCGCCGCGGGCGCGCTGCGCGTCACCGAGGGCCATCCACGCGGCGCGTCGATCGAGGGCGGGCAACGCATCGAACGCGAGACCCTCGAGCCGCCGCTCGGCCTCGGCCGCATCACCGCGGGCGAGCGCGAGCCGGGCGCGGACGATCTCCGCGCGCTGCTCGATCGCGCCACGGGCATCCGCATCCGTCATGCGATCGACGAACGCCTCGAAGTACCCGAGCAGCAGCTCGGCCTCGCCCGCCCGCGCGTCCTGCAGCGCCGCGTCCGCGTCGTCGAGCAGCATCGACACCACCGCGTCGTCGTGGCCGTCGGCGACGCCGTGGCGCATGGCCTCGCGTCGCAGGCGCTGGGCCGAGGTGCCGTCACCCGCCTCGAGCTCGAGGTCCGCGAGGATCGACAGCGCGCGGGCGTGCACCCCGGGCAGCCCGTGCTCGTCCGCGAGCGCGCGCGCCTGCATCGCGGGCTCGCGCGCGTCGGCGCGGCCGAGCAATCGCCGCGTCAGCGAGCGCTCGAGCAGCCCGACGGCCAGCGTCCATGCCCGATCCTGCGCGGCGCTCTCGCGGCTCGAACGCGCGGCCATGCGATTGGTGAGCCTGGCCAGCGTCTCGACGTCGTCACACGCCGCGAGCTCGGGCAGCCGCGTCGCGATCGAGGCCGCGTCGAGGTCCGCGGTGTCGTCGAGCTCCTCGGTGAGCCCGGCGAAGCGGGCCGCGACGCGATCGAGACAGGCCATGCGCAGGGCCAAGACCGAGTCCGATTGCTCGCCGCGCACGCGCGTCGCCTCGCACGCCTCGCGCCGCTTGTCGCCGAAGTCCGCCGCGTAGCGCTCGAGGCTCTCGATCGTCGCAGCGTCGGCGATGCGCTCGCCCACCGCAGCGCGCGAGGCCGGGCTCCACAGCGCAGCGGCGTCGTCGGCTTGGGCGCAGGGCTCGGGCGTCACGGCGCGCGCGGCCCGGAAGCCGAGGCCGAGGGCGAGCACGCCCGCGGTCGCTGCGACAGCGACGCGCCACCGACGGCGACGGGCGTGCAGCGCCGCGTGCAGCTCGCCGAGCAGCGCGTCGATCGAGCGGTGGCGCCGCTCGGGATCGGGATCGAGTCCGCGGCGCAGTGCGGCGAGCAGGCGCCGGGGCACGCGGCGCGCGTCGGGCACCACGATCTCGCCGGCGTGCACCGCGATCGACAGCACCTCGAACTTGCTGCCCGAGAACGGGCGCGCGCCGAAGAGCCCCTCGAACAGCGCGACGCAGAACCCGAACTGATCGGCCGCGGGGCCGACGTCGAGCCCGTCGAACTGCTCCGGGGCCATGTACGCCGGCGTGCCCGCGACCGAGGGGGTCGCGCACTGCGACGGGCGGTCGCCGTCGCCGGGCAGCGTGCTCGCGGATCCCCGCGGGCTCCGCGAGTACGCCAGGCCGAAGTCGGCGATCCGCGGCCGCACCACGCGATCGGGATCGCCGTCCGCGAGCTCGAGCAGCACGTTGTCGGGCTTGAAGTCGCGGTGCACCAGGCCGACGGCGTGGGCCGCCGCGAGCCCGCGGCCGACCTGCAGGAACATCGCCACGACCTCGGTCCACGGCCGTACGCGCCGCCGCAGCCACGCGCCGAGCGTGCAGCCCGCGACGTACTCCATCGCCAGGAACACGCGGCCGTCGTGCACGCCGACGTCGTAGATCGTCACGATGTTGGGGTGGTTCAGCGTCGCGGCGGCGCGCGCCTCCTGCTCGAGGCGGTGCCGCGCGTCGTCGGGATCGGCGTCGCGCGCGTCGTCGACGAGCTTGATGGCGACCTTGCGATCGAGCTGCGGATCCCAGGCCGCATAGACCACGCCCATGCCGCCGCGCCCGACCTGCTCGACGAGGGCGAACCGTCCCACGCGGGTCGGGCTCGGGGCGCCCGCGCGAGGTAGATCACGGTCGTCGCGCGTGTCGACGAGCCGCGGTGGCGGCACGTCGAGGGTCGTCGGGGTCGCGGACATCGTCGGCTCCCGCGCGGCGGCGTCAGCCCCCGCAGGTGCACGCGATCTCGGAGGAGACCGTCACCTCGACCGACCACGCGATCGCCTTGTCGTCGCAGCGGCCGATCGCCCGCGCCTCGCGGACGCCCGCCCTGGGCTCGAGCACCTGGGCTTCGCCGGTCCACGCGAGCTCGAGCGACGCGCAGCCCTCCTCGCACGTGCGGCCGCCGTCGGCGTCGAGCCAGGCGCCGAGCGCGTTCGCGCCGACGTCCCGGTCCATGCGCTTGCCCACGCTCTCGATCCACTCCTCGGTGGGCCCCGTCTCCGGGCGGTACGGCTCGGGGCCCCACGGCGGCTCGCAGCCCTTCCACTTGAACGACACGTCCTGGTTGGCGGTCTTGAACGTCGCGGTCTGGCCCTCGCGCAGCTCGATGTCGGGCTCGTCGGGCGCCGCGGCGTCGCAACCGAGGCCGGCGAGCATCAGGGCCGCGATCCAGCGGGTTCCAAGCGGACGAATCGAAGGTGTCATGGCGGTCGACCTCGGCAACGGTGGTGGGTTCACGATCGCGCGGCCGAGCAGTGGCCCCCGCGATCGGCCCGAGGGACGCTCGACGCCGCGGGATGTGACGGTCGAATTGCCGACGATCGGGCGCTTCGGGCACGATCGGTCGGGGCGGGTGCGCACGGCTCCCACCGGGGCGCTGCGAGGACTGGCGCGGGCGCGCCCGCCGTGGCACACTCGGGCGGCCTCGGTAGCGAGGATTGGTTGGAATGCGGCGCGGGCGAGGTGCCCCACGCCGAGTTGGTGTTGGACCCCTGGACTGGAGATGACAACGATGCGTCCTGTTTACAGCCTCTCTGCGCTCGCGTTGGCGATGGCCGTCGCCATGGCCCCGCGCGAGGCCGACGCCTGCGGCGGCACGTTCTGCGATGCCGGACCGAACACGATGCCGGTCGATCAGACCGGCGAGAACATCCTGTTCGTGATGGGCGACGGCTTCACCGAAGCCCACATCCAGATCCAGTACGACCCCAACACCGAGGCCGCGAAGTTCGCGTGGCTGGTGCCGATGACGCTCGTCCCCGAGTTCGAGGTCGGGTCGCAGCGGCTGTTCGACAACGTGCTCGCGGGCACCGTGCCCGCGTACGGGTTCAACTACCAGTTCGACAGCTGCGGCGGCGACACTGGCGCTACCGATCCGACCGCGGCAGGGGATGGTGGCGGCGGCGACTCGAGCGGCGGCGGTGAGACCGGCGACACCGGCGGGCCGACCGTCGTGCTGCAGCAGACCGTCGGTGCCTTCGACATCACCGTGCTCGAGGGCGGGACCGCGGCCGAGGTGATGACCTGGCTGGGCGACAACGATTACCAGCAGGACCCGGCGGCCGAGCCGATCCTCGAGGAGTACCTCGCCGAGAACTACGTGTTCGCGGCGTTCAAGCTGACCAACGGCGCGCAGATCGGCGAGATCCACCCGATCGCGCTGCGCTTCGCCACCGAGGAGGCGTGCGTGCCGATCCGGCTGACTCGGATCGCCGCGGTCGACGACATGGAGATCCGCACGTTCTTCCTCGCCGACGCCCGCGTGGTGCCACAGACGTACAAGCACGTGCTGGTGAACCCGCTCAAGCTCGACTGGGTGAACTTCGCGAGCAACTACAAGGAGATCATCACGCTCGCGGTCGACGCGTTCGAGGCCGAGGGGCGGGCGTTCGTCACCGAGTATGCGGGGAGCGTCGACGTGGTGGCGCCGGACGGCATCTCGAGCGATGCCTGGGACGCGTCGGCCTTCGCGAACCTGGCGGCCGTCGACGTCATCGACACGCTCACCAACCAGGGCCTGATGTTCTGCGAGGAGTTCCAAAAGGAGTGCGTCTATCGGCACGCGCTCGTCCCCGGCCTGCTCGCGGCCTACCTCCCGGTGCCCGAGGGCCTCAGCGAGTACGACTTCTACAGCTGCGTGTCCTGCAACGAGGCGATGATCGATCTCGAGGCGTGGGGCGACGGCACCGCCTTCTCGGCCGCGATGCAGCAGCGCATCGTCGATCCCGGCAACCACGCGGCGTCCTTGCTCGCCACGTACCCGACGCTGACGCGCATGTACACGACGATGTCCCCCCACGAGATGACGGCCGATCCGTTCTTCTGGGCCAACCCCGATCTGCCGGAGGTCGATCTCACGCAGTCACTCGCGACGCGTCGGGTCCTGTGCAATGGCGACGCCGTGTGGACGCTGCCCGACGGTCGCGAGGTCTACGTGCCGGATGACGGGGCGTGGCCGATGATCGACGCCGAGATGCCCTACGAGGAGGAGGTCGCGCAGATGACCTCGAGCGGTGCGCCGCAGCTCCTGGTCGACAACAAGGCGACCATCGACACGCAGCTGCGCGAGTACAACTGCGCGCTGGGCTGGCCGGGCAACGAGTGCGGTGCCGCCGACACCGGCGACGATGCGGGCACGGCGGGGACCGCCGGCAGCGCGGGTTCGGCGGCCTCGGACGGCGCGAGCGAGTCGAGCGGCGACGCGCCGGGCCTCGACGACGGCGGCGACGGGTGCGGCTGCAGCAGCAGCGGCGGCGCGCCAGGCCTCGCCCTGGCGCCGTGGCTGTTGGTCCTCGCCGGCCGTCGGCGCGGTGGCCGTCGACCACGGTGACGCGCATCGGGTCGCGGGGGTGCGCTCTGGCACCCACCGCGACCGCGCGGGCTAGCGCGCCCAGAGGATGGCGAGGTCGAGCTCGATCGCGTCGAACGGCACCGCCCGCACCTTCGCGTCGTCGCGCCACGCCCCAGCGAGCGTCCAGCCGTCGGTCTCGCGCAGGAAGACCTCGAGCGTGCGCGCGATCGGATCGACCAACCAGACGTGCGCCACGCGCTCGCGCGCGTAGATCGGCAGCTTCAGCACGCGGTCGGTCGCGACCGAGGATGGCGAGAGCACCTCGCAGACCCAGTCGGGCGAGAGCTCGATCGCCGCGACATCGGGGAGCTCGGGCATGCGTTCGCGTCGCCACCCGGCGAGGTCGGGGACGAGGACATCCTCGCCGAGGTGCAGCTCGGGTTCGTCGAGGAGGATCCAGCCGCCAGGTCCGCCGCGTCCGCGCTTGAACGGTGGGCCGAGCTCCTCGCCGAGGGCGGACGATGCGGCGGCGTGTCGGATCGCGGGGCGCGGCTGCAGGTGGAGTTCGCCACCGAGGATCTCGCCGAGGACGTGCTCGGGGAGCCCGAGGAGATCCTCGTAGCGCGCGCGGCGGGGTGCGGCGGAGCCCATCTCGACCCCACCAACGTAGCACACGTGCGCGTCCCGCCGCCGCTAGCCGGCGCTCACCGCGTCGACCGCCCGCAGCAGGACCTCGAGGTCGATGGGCTTGTAGAAGAAACGGTTGGGGATGCGCGCCAGGAAGCCGGAGAGCTGCTCGTCGACGGTGCCGCCGGTGAGGAAGACGACCTTCGACGCGGCCTCGGGATGGCGCCGCAGCAGCGCGTCGTAGAAGTCCATGCCCGTCATGTTGGGCATCACCAGGTCGCTGAAGATGACGTCGAACCCCGGGCCCTCGGCGATGAGCGCGAGGGCCTCCGTGGCCCGGGTCGTGCACACCACATCGTGGTGGCGGCCGAGCCCGCGGCGCACGGCGCGGAGGATCGGCTCCTCGTCGTCGACGACCAGCACGCGCGCGCGCCGGGTCGGGACGATCGGGATCGAAGGTCGCGTGGCGGAGGGCTTGGGATCCGCGAGCGGGAGCTCGATCCGGAAGCACGTCCCGATCCCGACCTCGCTCTCGACGTCGATCTGACCGCCGACCGCGGTGATGATGCCGTGGCAGACCGAGAGCCCCAGGCCGGTGCCCGACGCCGCGCCGCGGGTGGTGAAGAACGGCTCGAAGATCCTCGGCAGCACCTCGGGCGCGATGCCCGATCCCGTGTCGCGGACCTCGACGATCGCCGTGGTGCCGTCGCGCACGGCACCGCGCACGCGCACGCTGTTCTCCTCGGCGCGGCCCGACGGGATCGCGAGCGCGGCGTTGACCAGGAGGTTGACGAGGACCTGGCCCAGGCGCGCCTCGTCGATGGCGACCGGCGGCATCGGGTCGAGGTCGACGACGGTCTCGGCGCGGTGGCGCAGCTCGTGCGCGGCGACGCGGAGCGCCCACTCGACCGCGCGGCGGAGGTCGGCGCGCAGCTCGACGCGCTCGCGCACCCGCGAGAACACCCCGAGGTCGGCCACGATCCGCGCGATGCGGAGCGCCGCGGAGCGCATCTCGCCCTGGAGCGTCGCGGCCTGGTCGGCGACCGCGAGCAGGCCCGCCGGCGCGCTCGGCTGGCCCGGGGCGCCGGCCTCCTCGATGGCGCGGCGCAGCTCGAGCTCGACGAACTCGGCGTTGGCGGTGACGACGAGCAGCGGGTTGTTGATCTCGTGGGCGACGCCGGCGGCCATCGTGCCCAGCGACATCATGCGATCGGTCAGCTCGACACGGCGCTGCGCGTCGCGCTGCTCGGTGATGTCGCGGAAGACCATCACCGCACCGAGGACGGTCTCGCCGTCGAGCACGGGCGCGGCGGTCTCGCTGATGACGCGCCGCGGCTGACCGAGCGGGAAGAGCACACCCTCGGTCACCGGCACCGGCTCGCGGCGCGCCAGGGCGCGCTCGAGGGACATCGCGCCCTCGGCCGCATCCTGCTCGATGACCTCGCGCAGGGGTTGATCGACGGCCGCGTCGGCGGCCACGCCGAGCAGCGCCTCGGCCACTGGGTTCATGAAGCGCACCTTGCCTACGGCGTCGACCGCGACGACGGCGTCCGCGATCGAGCGCAGGGTGGTCGCGAACCATCGCTCGCGTCCGCGGAGCTCCTCGTTGAGCGTGCGCAGGCGATCGAGTAGCGCCTCGCGCTCGTGCTCGGCCTCGATGCGACGCGTGACATCGACGATCGAGCCGAGCACGAACGTCCCCTGGGCCGTGCGAAGCGGGTTGAGGCCGATCTCGACGCGGACCTCACGACCATCTCGGTGTAGCCCGACGCGCGGCGGGTCGCTGCCCAGGGGCCGTGCGTGGGGCATCTGCGCGAAGCCCTGGCGATGACCGAGGTGGTCGTCCCGCAGCCGCACCGGGATCAACCGCTCGATCGGCGCGCCGACGAGCTCGTCGCTGCGGTAGCCGAACAGCCGCTCGACGTGCGCGTTCACCATCGCGATCCGCCCGGCGTCGTCCACGAGCACCATGCCGTTGGGCGTGGCCTCGAGCACGAGGCGGAGCTGACCGAGGTCGATCGCGCCGGACGATCCGGGCGCGGTGGCGTCGAGGTTCAGGTCTGCCGTCCTAGTCATCGCTGGCCTGACCGAACCAGCTTTGCCGATTCCCGGCGGCCGCGATACCGGTCTCGCGCGAATGGCCGCTCCGGGCGATATCCCGCTCGGATCGCGCCCGGATCATCGAGAAAGATTGCGCCCGCGCGGCGACGCCAAGCCCATCGCCGAGGCGCTTCAGTGGCAGGCGTCGTGCCGCGCGGAGACCTCGAGCGGCGCACCGCCGATCGAGCCGGTCGCGAAGCTGACGTGGACCTCGCCGACGCGGCACTCGATCACATTCGCGCCCTCGTTGATCTGCAGCGCGCCGCAGCCCTCGAGGTCCATCGCGGCGATCTCGTCGAGCGTGGCCGACGACGGGATCGAGCGACCGCCGAACGTGACGGACCCCAGGGCGCGCAGCTCGGCGCGCATGCCGGCGACGAGCAGGCGCGGCTCGTTGCCGAAGCGATAGGTGACCGCGCCGACGGTGCTCGGCGCGGGCGGATCGCTCTCGGTCATCCCGAAGCTCGGATCGCCGAGGCGCTTGCCGGTCTCGAGGATGTTCGTGCACAGCAGCGCGGTGTCGAAGTCGGCGGAGAGCCGCGGGGCGGCGATCGTCGCGGGGACCGCCGTCGCGGGGACCGCGGGGCTCGGGGTCGGGGCGGCGTGATCGGCCCGGGCGGTGCAGCCGGCCAGCAGCGCGGCGAGGAGCAGGGTTCGCATGCGCTCTGCAACGAGCGAGTCGCTGGGGCGAGCTGGACGACGGTGCGTCATGACCGATTGCAGACACTCCGGTTCGCGTAGACTCGCGGTCCGTGGGGCGTCCGCTCGCAGTCGTCGCGCTGGTGTCCGCCGCATCGCTCGCGGTCGGCGTCGCCCTCGGCCGCGCATGGTCCAAGCCCGAGGTGGCGGCGTCGGAGCGGGCCGAGCCCGCGGCCACTGCGTCGCCGAGCGCGGTGCCCAAGGCGGTGCGCTCGCTCGTCTGCGCGCCGGTGCGCCGCGCCGCGGGCGAGGACGCCTCGTGCGACGAGCTCGAGCTGCGCGAGCGCTGGTGCGAGGCCGAGCTCGCCGACTGCAGCAAGCAGCGCGACGCGGTGCGTCACCCGTGGCCCGAGGCCGACGGCGTCGAGTCGCCCGAGCGGTGGTCCGAGATCGTCGACGAAGCCTTCGAGGCCTGTGGCATCGACGCCGAGCTCGAGGTGATCGACTGCGCCGAGTACCCGTGCACCGCCGCGGTGCGCCCGAAGCTGCCGACGCCCGACGCCGCGTCGCACGAGCGCGAGCTCGAGCGGCTGACCCAGGCGGTGCGGGCGTGCCCGCAGCTGCGCGACGCGTTCCACGTCGGCGCCGGCCAGGACGACGCGCTCGACCTGTTCCGCCTGGACGCCCCCTGCGGCGGCACCCACGAGCGCTTCTTCGCGTTGATGGCGATCGACACGCAGGGCGACGCGTTCGCGAAGCAGCAGGTGTCGGACGGCGACATCGTCGAGCGCGACGTCATGCGCTGGATGTACCGCCGCGGCGACGATCTCGTCGGGCTGTGGCCGTGCGCGCAGTGAGCTCGCCGCCCGAAGCGCCGACTTGACAGCGTCGCCGCCGTCGCGTATCCCTTGACATCGTTCGTCGGCGCATTGCGTCCACGAGCGATTCCCTCGTCCCGTCGTCGTCCCCCGAACCGCAGGAAGGAGCCACCCATGTCGTCGACGTATTCCGATTATTCGTGGCTCTGCGGGTCGTGCGGGACCGTGGCGGATTGACCTCCGATCACCGACCGCCACGCGGGCCGCAGAGCGTCTAGACCGCCGTCGGGGCCGTCCTGGGCCGCCGTCGGCGCAATCCCGCGCCCGCGAGAGGTGACTGTCGGGTAGTCACGCCGGTCTGTAAAACCGGTCAGCTCTGCGCTGTCGATGGTTCGACTCCATCCTCGCGGACCGCCTCCATTGCGGAGGCGAACAGGAGCAATGTGTCATGTTCATCAAGGATCACATCAATGTCGGCACCATCGGTCACGTCGACCATGGCAAGACCACGCTGACGGCCGCCCTCACCAAAGTCTGCGCCGCGCGCTTCGGCGGGCGGGCGAAGGCCTTCGGCGAGATCGACAACGGCAAGGAGGAGCGCGAGCGCGGCATCACCATCGTGGCCTCGCACGTCGAGTACGAGACCGCGACGCGTCACTACGCACACATCGACTGCCCCGGCCACGCGGACTACGTCAAGAACATGATCACCGGCGCCGCGCAGATGGACGCCGCGATCCTGCTCGTGGATGGTTCGCAGGGCCCGCAGCCGCAGACGCGCGAGCACGTGCTGCTCGCCCGCCAGGTCGGCGTGACGCAGCTGCTGGTGTTCGTCAACAAGGTCGACGTCGCCGATCCCGAGATGCTCGAGCTCGTCGAGCTCGAGACCCAGGAGCTGCTCGCGGTCCACGGCTTCACCGACGTCCCCTTCGTGCGGGGCTCGGCGCTGCGTGCCCTCGAGGGGACGGACGAGGCGTCGATCGTGGCGCTGCTCGCCGTGCTCGACGCCGTCGTCATCCCGCCGCGGGACGAGGCGGCGCCGTTCCTCATGGTCATCGAGGGCGTGTGCACGATCCCGGGGCGCGGCACGGTGGTGACAGGTCGGGTCGAGCGCGGCACGCTGTCGACGGGCAGCACGATCGAGCTGGTCGGCGGGCCCGAGGACACCGTGCAGACCGCGGTGGTGACGGGCATCCAGATGTTCCACCGCGATCTGCCCGAGGCCAAGGCCGGCCTCAACGTCGGGATGCTGCTGCGGGGGATCGAGCGCGATGGGGTCGCGCGCGGTCAGGTGGCGATCCGTCCGGGCTCGATCCGGGCGCACCGCAGCGGACGCGCCGAGATCTTCACGCTCGGCGCCAAGGAGGGCGGGCGGCACACCGCGTTCGGCAGCGGCTACTCGCCGCAGCTGTTCTTCGGGGCGTGCGACGTCACGGCCCGGCTCGACGTCGGCCAACAGGGCGCGATCACCCCGGGCGATCGCGCGGAGGTCGGCTTCACCCTCGAGCACCCGATCGCGTGCGAGCCCGGCATGCGCTTCGCGATCCGCGAGGGTGGCAAGACCGTCGGCGCGGGCCTCGTGCTCGCCGTCGATGGGTGAACCGAGGCGCCCCGCGAGTCCGCATCGGCCGGGTTCGCGGGGCGTCATTCGCGGGTCCGACCGTTCGTCGGCGGATCGGCACCGTCCGTCGCTGGGCGCTGGCGGCCGCGGCGGGCCGCGGTCACGATGGGCCCCATGCTCGAGGTCTACGAGGTCGTGCGCGTGCTCCACATCGTCGGGGGCGCTTTGGGCCTGGTGTCGATGTTCGTGCCGCTGTTGTCGCGCAAGGGCAGCCCGATCCACCGGCGGGTCGGTCGCGTGTTCGCGTGGTCGATGCTCGTGGCCGGCGCCACGGGAGTGGCGATGGCCGCGGCGTGGCTGCTCGTGCCCAGCGCATTCGCGACCGCCGATCGCCTGGTCGAGCAGCGCATCCGCGGCATGTTCCTCGGCTCGGTCGGCCTGCTGCTGCTGTGCGCGGTCCAGCAGATGCTCCGCTCGCTGACGCGCAAGCGCAGCCCCGCGCCGGCGCCGACGCGCCTCGACCTCGCGCTGCCGGCGATCATGGTCGTCTTCGGGGCCTCGACCGTCGTGGTCGGGGCGATCTACGGCGCGATGCTGCCGGTGATCTTCGGCGTCATCGCCACCAGCACCGGCATCGGCGACCTGCGCTTCGTCACGCGACCGCTGTCGACACCCAAGGCATGGTGGTATCAGCACATGCGCGGGGCGATGGTCGCGATCATCTCGGGGGTCACCGCGTTCGCAGTGCTCGGCGGCAATCGGCTGCTGCGACAGGTGATGCCGGCCGAGCTGGTGTGGGTGCCGTGGATCGCCCCCTCGGTGGTGCTGGTGCCGCTGTTCACGGTGTGGATCGGCCGGTGGAAGCGGCGCTTCGGCGAGGCGTCGGCGGCGGGATGATCCGCCCCGTGGCCGATCGGCCACGCGTGCCGAGGTCCCGATTCCGCGCGGCTCCGTGATCGAATCGCGCGTTCTCCAGTCTACGTCTGCAATGCTGCACGTCGCTCCCTCCGCCCTGCGCCCACGCCTCGTGGTGCTCGCCTCGTCCCTGTTGTTCGTCGCGTGCGTCGACGCCGAGGAGGCCGAGCTCGACACCGATGCCGACGCCGAGTTCGACACCGACACCGACGATGGCGAACACGAGGCCGACGAGGGCGACGACGCCTTTCGCGCCGCGGTGGGCGCCTACGGCACGCACTTCGAGCTGGTGCGCGACGACTCGCAGGCGTCGCGCGCGACGGGATCCGTGGCGGTGCCGCTGCGCGTGAACGGGCAGCTGGACTACGAGGGTGGCTGGATCGTGCGCGGCACCTGCGGCGTCACGTTCATCTCGCCGCACTACGCGGTCACCTCGGCGCACTGCGTCACGGGGGCGAACGTCCCGAACCCGCAGGTCGACAGCGTCGTGGTGAAGACCTACGACACGAGCGATGTCTCGGGTTGGTCGCTGCTCGCCTCGAGCATCGTCGAGGGCACGTTCCCCGAGTACTGGCCGCAGACGCCGGCGTACCAGCTGCCCGGCTACAGCGAGCAGGGGTATGTCTGCACCGTCGTCTCGCGCTGCGGCGAGTTCGGCGACGCCTCGTGCACGGCCGGCGGCAACACGATCACCGGTGACGTCGCGCTCGTCTACTGCGGCGGTCGATCGTCCAGCGCGGCGTGGCTACCGGTCGCGACCAGCGACGATCCCACCGGTCCCGTCGAGATGTACTGGTTCCACGAGCTGCTCTACATGCCGACGACGCTGCCACAGGCGGGGACCTCCGAGCGCGAGCGCTGGGATCACTACACGATCCTCGGCAACGATCGCTCGCAGAACTTCCACTACCTCGAGCACCCGGGGACGGGCCTGCTCCCGCTCAAGTCGAAGTCGTGGGCCGGCGGCGTGCAGCGCCGACGCCTCGGCAGTACGTGGACCGATCTCTATGGGTGTCACGGGACCTCGGGCTCCGGCGTGCTGCAGCGCAATGGCCTGGGCAACCTCGAGCTGCTCGGGCCGGCGAAGAGCGCCTCGGCGCGCTGGAACGGCCGGCTGTGCGACGATCCGGCGACGCTCACCCCTGGCGTCTCGGGCATCAACTACGAGAGCAACACGCACGTGCTCGCGCTGCAGGCGGCCTTCGCTGGCACGCTGTTCTGGGACCGCTTCCCGATCATCTGGTGGAACCCGGGGAACGCGGGCCTCGATCCGGGGTGAGGCGGGCGCCCTCGGCCTGCGCTGGCGCCATCCCTTGCGCGTACAGCTCGGCGATCTCGTCGTCGCCGAGCACGCGGCCGTACAACCGCACCTCGTCGATCGATCCGGTCAGGAAGTTCGTGATGCCGATGATGTCGTGGTCGTCGTCGCAGCCGAGGAACACCGGCTGGTCGTCGACCTCGTAGCTGGTGTTCGGGCTCTGCTGGGCGACGACGCCGTCGATCCACAGCACCATCGTGGCGCCGTCCCAGGTGCCGACCAGGTGGGCCCAGCTCGCCGTCGGGATCGGGCTGGCCAGGGAGACGCCGGTGTCGTCGGCGGTGCCGACGCGGAAGTCGCCCACCGCGATGTCGTCCGCATCGTCGTAGGTCGCCAGTCGCCACGAGTTCCACGGCTCGATGCCGACGGGCTTGCACAGGATGCAGTCATAGCCCGGGGTCGGCTCGCGGAGCAGCCACGCGGTGAGCGTGAGCGCGTCGAGCTGCGCGAGCGCGGGGTCGGCGGGGAAGATCGCGCAATCGTCGACGCCGTCGAACTGCGCGCCCGTCCCGACCACCCCAGCGGTGCTGCTCGGGCACGACAGATCGGTGCAGGCCGCGACGCCGCCGAGCGAGCCGAGGTTCGGGACGCCGCCGACGTTTGCGTCGTCGAACGCGAACCACAGCAGCGGCTCGAGATCGACGGGGTCGCCGGTCGACGTGGTCGCGCTCGCGTCGGTGGTCGCGGTGGCGTCGGACGTGCCGCCGGCCGAGGTCGTCTCGCGCGTCGGCGCGGTGGTGCTCCCGTCCAGCGACGCCAGCGTGTCGTCGGTCGTGCCCACGCCGCCGGACGAGCTGGTGCCGTCCGCGACCGGCACGCACTGCCCGCCCACGGGCCCGCCGTGCTCGCCGTAGCGCTGACCGGACGGGCAATCGTCGTCGGGGAAGCTGCAGAAGCCGTCGGCCTGGCACACGCCGAGGAGCGCATCGATCGCGCACTGCCCGTCCTCGGTGCACGCGTACGCGGACGGACCGCAGGCCGCACACGCAAGCGCGAGAGCTGCGGCGGCCCGCATGACCACGACCGTACCAGGGTTGGGCGCTCGGGTCACCGCGCCGGTCCCCATCACCGCGCTTCTTGCGGGATGATGTGGCCCGTGACCGCACACGCACGCCAGGGCGAGCCGGTGCACTGGGCCCGCCGCGCGGTCGGCAACGCCGTGGCCCTCGTGCTGCTCTCCTGCGTGCTCACGGCGATCCAGGCGAGCATGCTCGGACTGCGCGGGGGCGCGGTGCTGCTGGTCGCCTTCGGCTTCAACCTGTTCGTCAGCGTGATGATCGGCTCGGGCATCGATCTCGGCCATCGCGCGGCGACGGTGGTGTTCGGCCTCGAGCAGCGCAGCACCGCGGTGCGCTTGGTGGCCTACGTCGCCGTCGTGGCGCTGGCGGTGGTGCTCGGGGTCGAGTCGTGCATCGCGCTCATCGGGTCGCTCTCGCCGCGGATCGCCGAGGTGTTCCCGCGCGCCGGCGTGCTGTGGGTCGCGACGCCGGTGACGGTGGTGATGGTCGCGATCGGCCGCGAGCGCGATCGACTGCAGACCCGCACGGCGCTGGCCGAGCGCGACGCCGAGGTCCGTACTCGCCAGGCGCTGCGGGCCGAGCTCGCCGCGCTGCGCAGCCGGACCAACCCGCACTTCCTCTTCAACGCGCTCAACACGATCGCGGCGCTCATCGCCGAGGATCCGCCGGTGGCCGAGCGCGCGGTCGAGCGGCTCGCCGCGCTGCTGCGCTTCGCCCTCGACGCCGGCCGACACGACGCGGTGCCGCTGCACGCCGAGCTCGCGGCGGTCGAGGGTTACCTCGAGCTCGAGCGGCTGCGCTTCGGCGATCGCATGCGCACGCGCATCGACGTCGATCCGGCGCTGCTCGAGGTCCGCGTGCCGCCGATGTCGCTGCAACCGCTGGTCGAGAACGCCGTGCTCCACGCGGTGGCGGCCCGACGCGCGCCCACGGAGCTCGAGCTGTCGGTGCGTCGAGACGGCGCGGCGATCGAGCTCTGCGTGCGCGACGACGGCCCCGGCGGCGACACCCACCACGGCACCGGCACCGCGCAATCCGATCTGCGCGCGCGCCTGCAGCTCCTCCATGGCGCCGACGCGACGCTGGTCGCCGGTCCACGGCCCGGCGGCGGCTACGAGGTCGTGCTGCGCCTGCCCGTGGGGACGCCATGAGGGTGCTCGTCGTCGACGACGAGGCGCCGGCGCGCCGCCGGCTGTGCCGTCTGCTCGCGGAGCTCGGCGATGTCGAGGTGGTCGGCGAGGCGGCCGATGGCGTCGAGGCGCGCGCGCAGATCGACGCGCTGGCGCCCGACGCCGTGCTGCTCGACGTGCAGATGCCCGAGCTGGACGGCCTCGCGCTGGCGCGGGGCGGGGCGATGCCCAAGGTGATCTTCACCACCGCCCACGCCCAGCACGCGATCGAGGCGTTCGAGCTCGCCGCGGTCGACTACCTGCGCAAGCCCATCGAGCGCGATCGTCTGCGCCGCGCGATCGACCGCGTCCGCGAGCACCTCGGGCGCGCGGCTCCACCGGAGGTACCGAGTGTCGACGACGTGCTGCGGGCCGCGAGAGGGCGCTCGGACGCAGCCCAGGCCGCGCCGGCACGGCTCGCCGCGCGCGAGGGCGGGCGCGTCCGGATGTTCGACGTCGGGGAGATCACGCGGTTGTTCGCCCAGGACAAGTACGTCGTGCTGCGGCACGACGGCCGCGAGGTCCTGCTCGACGACAGCCTCGCCGAGCTCGAGGTCCGCCTGGCGCCGCACGGCTTCGTGCGGGTGCATCGCTCGGAGCTGATCAACCTGGCAGCGGTGGTGTCGATCGTGGGGGAGGGCAGCGCCGCGCGGGTCGAGCTGCGCGACGGACAGTGGGCCGCGGTCGCGCGTCGCGAGCTGCCGGCGCTGCGCCGACGGCTCGGCTTCGGGTAGTCTGTCGCGCAGAGCGAGGATCGCCGAGCGGTGAGCACCGAGTCGCAGTGGCCCGAACGGGGCGACCCGAACCCGCGGACGGCCGACGGCGACGGGCTCGACAGCGCGATCCTCCGCGCGACGGTGGGCGCGCGGCTGTTCGACACCGCGCCGTTCCGCATCGGCCGCTTCACGGTGATCGGTCGCCTCGGCGCCGGCGGCATGGGCGTGGTCTACCTCGGCTACGATCCCGAGCTCGCGCGCGAGGTCGCGATCAAGGTGCTGCGCGCCGAGGACAGCACCGATCCGCTGCGGTCCGAGCGCTCGCGGGCGCGCATGCGCAGCGAGGCGCAAGCGATGGCGAAGCTCCGGCACGCGAACGTCGTGACCGTGCACGAGGTCGGCGAGCACGACGGTGGCCTGTTCGTGGCGATGGAGTACGTGCGAGGCACGACGCTGCGCGGATGGGCGACCGCCGAGTCGCGCAGCGTCGCGCAGATCGTGTCGACGTGGGAGGCGGCGGGTCGCGGGCTCGCGGCCGCCCACGACGCGGGGCTCGTGCACCGCGACTTCAAGCCCGACAACGTGCTGGTCGGCGAGGACGGGCGCGTGCTCGTCACCGACTTCGGGCTCGCCACGCAGGTGAGCGAGTCGGTGCCCACCGAGCCCGACGGCGAGACGCTCGGGCCCGAGCGTAGCCGATCGGGGATCGCGGGCACGCCGGCGTACATGGCCCCCGAGTGCCTGCAGGGCGCCTCCGCGACCGCGCAGAGCGATCAGTTCTCGTACTGCGTCGGGCTCTACGAGGCGCTGTGGGGTGGACGTCCGTTCGGTGAGTCGCTCGCGGCGCTGGCCGTGGTGCTGCGCGGCACCGACCCGCCGC
>LNFM01005457.1_pt1 | contig 21995 bp, 28 predicted proteins | sample 596031 | NCBI WGS metagenome assembly LNFM01 (sample SAMN04254537, study PRJNA301005) | activated carbon metagenome | isolation source: dual media filters at the Ann Arbor, Michigan drinking water treatment plant | place: USA: Ann Arbor
GACCCCATGCCCTGGCCATGAGTTCTGGGCCGGCCGGCGAATTACTTTCGGGAGTGGTGCGATGGAGCCGCGCGTTTCCCTGATCACTCTGGGTGTGGCTGATCTCGCCCGCTCGCGAGCGTTCTATGAGGCGCTCGGTTTCAAGGCCTCGTCCATCGGCGGCGGCGAGGTCGTATTCTTTCAGGCGGGGCCGATGGCGCTCTGCCTGTTTCCGCGTGAGAGCCTAGCCTGCGACGCCAAGGTTTCGGCCGAAGGCGGCGGATTTCGCGGCATAGCGATGGCCCACAATGTCCGCACCAAGGACGGGGTGGATGCGGCGATTGCTGAGGCGGAACGGCTGGGCGCGGTTGTCGTGAAGCATGCTGAAGATGCGCCCTGGGGCGGCCGCTCCGGCTATTTCGCTGATCCTGACGGGCATCTCTGGGAGATCGCTTGGAATCCGGACTTTCCGCTGGCTGAAGACGGCGCGCTCTCGCTGCCGCCGTGACGTGGCGGATAGGCGCGATTCGACAATCCCGCCGCTTGGCGTTCAAGCCAGCACTACAATATACCAAGCCGAACATTTGATCTGGCTTGGTTGGTATGAACAGCGTCAACGACATCCGTCGGCAGTTTCTGGAATTTTTCGCGTCCCGCGGTCACGAGCTGCCTGGCTCGTCGTCGCTGGTGCCGCAAGACGATCCGACACTGCTCTTCACCAATGCCGGTATGGTGCAGTTCAAGAACTATTTCACCGGCGCGGCCAAGCCGCCGTACCCGCGTGCGGCTACGAGCCAAAAGTGCGTGCGCGCCGGCGGCAAGCACAATGACCTCGACAATGTCGGCTACACGGCGCGCCACCTGACCTTCTTCGAAATGCTCGGCAACTTCTCGTTCGGCGACTATTTCAAGGAAGGCGCGATCGAGGCGGCCTGGGCTTTGATCACCAAAGACTACGCGCTGCCGAAAGATAAGTTGCTCGTCACCGTCTATCATGACGACGACGAGGCGGCGTCGCTCTGGAAAAAGATCGCCGGGCTTTCCGACGACAAGATTATCCGCATCGCGACGAGCGATAATTTCTGGTCGATGGGCGATACGGGACCATGCGGTCCGTGCTCTGAAATTTTCATCGATCGCGGCGACCACATTTGGGGCGGCCCGCCGGGCTCGCCCGAAGAGAACGGCGATCGCTTCCTCGAATTCTGGAATCTCGTCTTCATGCAGTACGAGCAGTTCGCGGACGGACGCCGCGAGAAGCTGCCGAAGCCATCGATCGACACCGGCATGGGGCTCGAGCGGATTTCGTGCGTGCTGCAGGGCGTCGATTCCGTTTTCGACACCGATCTCTTCCGCACGCTGATTGCGACGGCCGAAGACCTGACCCAATCCAAAGCGCAAGGCGAGCAGGCGCCGAGCTTCAACGTCATCGCCGATCACTTGCGCTCATCGTGCTTCCTGATCGCGGATGGCGTGTCGCCATCGAACGAGGGACGCGGCTATGTGCTGCGCCGGATCATGCGCCGCGCCATGCGTCACGCGCACATTCTCGGCGCCAAAGAGCCGCTCATGCATCGCCTGGCGCCCGCCTTGATCGCCGAGATGGGCGACGCTTATCCCGAACTGAAGCGCGCGCGGCCGGTGATTGAAGCGCAATTGCACGAAGAGGAAGATCGCTTCCGCCGCACGCTCGGCAACGGCTTGCGCCTGCTCGAAGACGAATTGGCGACGCTGCCGAAGGGCGAGAAGCTCGCGGGCGAAACCGCGTTCAAACTCTATGACACGTTCGGCTTCCCGCTCGATCTCACCCAAGACATTCTGCGCGGGCGCGGGCTTGAGGTAGATACGGCGGGCTTCGACGTGGCGATGGAGCGCCAGCGTGAGAAGGGTCGCGAGAGCTGGCAGGGCGCCGAGGGCGGCGACAATGCTGCGATCTGGCTGTCGATCCTTGAGCGCACGACTGGGAACGAATTCCTCGGCTATGGCGCCGAAACCGGTGAAGGCGGGCTCGCGGCGATCGTCGCGGGCGGCGCCGAGCAGCATGAGTTGCGTGAGGGCGTAACCGCGGCGCTCGTGTTCGATCGCACGCCGTTTTACGCCGAGAGCGGCGGCCAAGCCGGCGATCATGGTGTGATCACGTTCGCGAATGGCGCGGTGTTCGAAGTTGAAGACACGCAAAAGCAAGCTGGCGCGCTGCATGCGCATATTGGGCGGCTGACAAAGGGCGCGATCAAAGTTGGCGAGAAGGCCAAGTTTGCGATCGATGGCGCGCGTCGCGCGAAGATCCGCTCCAATCACTCCGCGACGCACCTGCTGCACGCGGCGCTTCGCAACGTGCTTGGTCCGCACGTCACGCAGAAGGGCTCCTTGGTTGAGGCGGATTATTTCCGCTTCGACTACAGCCACGGCGCGCCGATGAGCGCAGATGAGATTGGCCGCGTTGAAGATGAAGTGAACGCGGTCATCCGCCAGAACGCCGAGGGCGTGATCAGGGAAATGGCGCCGGCGCAAGCGATCGAAGAAGGCGCGCTGGCGCTGTTCGGCGAAAAGTACGGCGACCGGGTGCGCGTCTTGCGCTTGGGCGATGCGCTGAGCGGCGACGGCAAAGCTTATTCCGTCGAACTCTGCGGCGGCACGCACGTGAAGCGCACGGGCGATATCGCCGTGTTCTCGATCCTGTCGGAGAGCGGCGTTGCAGCCGGAATCCGCCGCATCGAAGGCGCGACCGGTGCAGCGGCGCTCGCGCATTTGAAAGCGCAAGCAGCGCTGGCGAAAGCGATCGCGTCGAACATCAAAGCGCCGCTCGGCGAAGTCACCGAGCGCGTCTCGCAACTCGCGGATGAACGCCGCAAGCTTGAGCGCGAATTGGCCGACACGAAAAAGAAGCTCGCGCTCGCGGGCGGCGGCGGACAAGCGGCGCCGGCTGGGCCGGAGAGTGTTGCTGGCGTTTCAGTGCTCGCGCGTGTGCTCGACGGCGTGGCCGCGAAGGATCTGCGTGGTCTCGTCGATGAAGGCAAGAAGTCGCTGGGCTCCGGCGTGATCGCTTATATCGGCGTCGAAGATGGCAAGGCGGCGTTGGCTGTTGGCGTCACCGATGATCTCAAGGGCAAGATTAGCGCTGTCGATCTGGTGAAAGCCGGCGTCGCGGCAGTCGGCGGACAAGGCGGCGGCGGGCGGCCCGACATGGCGCAAGGCGGCGGGCCCAACGGCGCCGACGCGGGCAAGGCGCTCGACGCAATCCGCGCCGCGCTCAAAGGCGCTGCGTGAGCGGCTACACCTATCGCGATGCGACAGCGGATGACGCCGAGGCGTTGTCCGCGTTCGCGCGCGACACCTGGGTGGCGACGTTCGGGCATCAGTACCCGCCGCACGATCTGCGTGCTTTTCTCGACGCGAAGTTCAGCGCCGACATTCAGCGGCGCGAAATCGCCGACGCAAACACGCGCTACCGTCTGGCCTTCGACGACCAAGGCCTCGCCGGCTATTGCATGATGGGCGCGCTCGATATGCCGGTGGACGATGCGCGCGGGCTCGAACTGCATCGGCTCTACCTGCATCAGCGCGCCAAGGGCGCGGGCGTCGGCGATGCGTTGTTGCGCGAGACGATCGCGTGGGCGAAGGGCAAAGGCGCCTCGGCGCTCTATCTCAGCGTCTGGGAAAACAACGAACGCGCGCAGCGTTTTTATCGCCGCTACGGCTTCGAAGATCACAGCGAGTGGGACTTCATGGTCGGCAGCGTCGCTGACTGCGACTACATCTGGAAGCTCAAGCTCTAGGACTCGATCCGCCTCGGTAACGTCTCGGAAACCAAATCAACCGTTTTTGGTCGACTCGATTCGGTTGTGGGGACGTCCGGATGACACAGAATGACGCGCTGGCCTCTTTTCTCGGACCAGAGCTTTTTGAGCGACTCGACTGGGGCCGTCTCACGCATGCGCAGCGTGACGCGATTCTCTCCGTGTTCCGAGTCGGATTAGGCGCCGGGGCGCAGTCGGGCGTTGTCTCGACCATCGATTGCGTGCTGGCGGCGGGGCGCGTGGTCATCTGCGAGGACGGTACGCGTTGGGCGGCGTGCGAAAACGACGATGCCGAACTGATCGAGGATTGGGGCGCCGGCGCGATGGTGGCCATCCACCGCCAGCTGATCTACCGGCTCGACCCTTACCAAGCGGCAGAGGTTGAGTTGCTGCGGCTCTGAGCTAGCCTATCCGCTCATTGCGGAGCCGCATCAATGCCGAACTTCGAAACTATCAAACTCGACATCGCCAAGGGCGTCGCCACGCTGACGCTTAATCGTCCTGACCGCATGAACGCGTTCACGCCGCAAATGGCGACCGACATGATCGCGGCGTTCGACGAGACCGACGCCAATGATGATGTCCGTGTTGTGATCGTCACCGGCGAGGGGCGCGCGTTTTGCGCGGGCGCCGATCTGGGCGGCGGCGGCGCAACGTTCGACTACAAGAAACGAAGTGTGGAGCGCGGTGAAGCGGCGTTTGCGGCCGAGCTGCAGCGCGATGGCGGCGGCACGGTTGGCATTCGCATTTATGAAAGCCTGAAGCCGGTGATCGCGGCGATCAACGGGCCCGCGGTTGGCGTCGGCGCGACGATGACGTTGCCGATGGATATTCGGCTCGCCGTTGAAGGCGCGAAGATGGGCTTCGTGTTCGCGCGCCGCGGCATCGTGCCGGAGACGTTGTCGTCTTATTTCTTGCCGCGCTTGGTGGGTGTGCAAACGGCGATGGAGTGGACGCTGACGGGGCGTGTGTTCACGAGCGAAGAAGCGCATGCGCGTGGGTTGGTGCGCTCGCTGCACAAGCCGGAAGATTTGTTGCCGGCGGCGCATGCGCTGGCGCGGGAGATTGCCGACAACACTGCGCCCGTCTCTGTTGCGTTGGCGCGGCGGATGATGCTCGATATGTTGGATGCAGGCCATCCGATGGAAGCGCACCGCTTGGAGAGCCGGCTGATGGTGTCGCGCGGGCGCGCGGGCGATGCGAAAGAGGGTGTGACGTCGTTTCTGGAAAAGCGCGCGCCAGTTTATCCGGATAAGGTCTCAACCGACATGCCGCAACCGTATCCGTGGCGGCCAACGCCGCCGTTCAAGGAATAGCGGAGCGCGGGCCCTCAGGCCCCGCATGCGCGTCTGAAGACGCGCGGTCCATGCGCTAGCGCCGATACTGGATGAAGCCGAGATTGCGCGCGATTTGATCGTAGAGGCTGCGGCCGGCGGTGTTGGTTTCGTGCGTCAGCCAATAGACGCGTGAGCAGTTGAGTTCATCGGCGCGGGCATAGACGGCTTCGATCAGAGCGCGGCCGACGCCGCGTTTGCGCGCCTGTGGGGCGGTGAACAGATCTTCGAGGTAGCAAAAATCTTCGATCGCCCAAGTGCCGCGATGCAGCACGCAATGGACGATGCCAAGCAACAGGCCGTCTTCTTCCGCGACCAGCGCAAACATCGGCTCGCTTGAATCGAGCAAGCGCGCGAAAGTCGCGTCGCTCACTTCTGGCGCGAGTTCGGATTGGTAGAACGCGAGATACCCGCGCCAAAGGCCATCCCATTGCGGGCGGTCTTCGGCGCGGAGATCGCGTATGATCAAGCCTTGCCCATCGCCTTATCGAGATTGTCGGCGACGGCATCGAGGAAGCCTTCGGTGGTGAGCCAGGCTTGTTGATCGCCGACGAGCAGCGCGAGATCCTTGGTCATCTGGCCGGCTTCGACGGTGTCGACGGTGATTTTTTCCAGGAGCAGCGCGTAGTCGATAAGCGCCTGATTGTTGTCGAGCTTGCCGCGATGGGCAAGGCCGCGCGTCCAGGCGAAGATCGAGGCGACGGAGTTGGTGGAGGTCGGCTCGCCTTTTTGGTGTTGGCGATAGTGGCGCGTGACGGTGCCGTGCGCGGCTTCCGCTTCCATCGTCTTGCCGTCCGGCGTGATCAGCACGGAGGTCATGAGGCCGAGCGAGCCGAAGCCTTGCGCGACCGTGTCGGATTGCACGTCGCCGTCATAGTTTTTGCAGGCCCAGATATAGCCGCCGCTCCACTTCAGCGCGGAGGCGACCATGTCGTCGATCAGGCGGTGCTCATAGGTGAGCTTGCGCTTGTCGAACTCAGGCTTGAATTCGGCGTCGAAGATCTCCTGGAAGATATCCTTGAAGCGGCCGTCATAGGCCTTGAGGATCGTGTTCTTGGTCGAGAGATAGACGGGGTAGTTCTTCATCAGGCCGTAATTGAACGACGAGCGCGCGAAGTCCTTGATGCTCTCGTCGAGATTATACATCGCCATGGCGACGCCGGAGCCCGGTGATTTGAACACCTCCTTCTCGATCGTCTGGCCATCTTCGCCGACGAACTTGATGGTGAGCGTGCCCTTGCCGGGGAAGCGGAAATCGGTGGCGCGGTATTGGTCGCCGAAGGCGTGACGGCCGACGACGATAGGCTGCGTCCAACCCGGCACCAGACGCGGCACGTTTTTGCAGATGATCGGTTCGCGGAAGATGACGCCGCCGAGGATGTTGCGGATGGTGCCGTTGGGCGACCTCCACATTTCCTTGAGGCCGAACTCTTTCACGCGCGCTTCGTCGGGCGTGATGGTCGCGCATTTCACAGCGACGCCGTAAAGCTTCGTCGCGTTGGCGGCGTCGATGGTGATCTGGTCGTTGGTGGCGTCGCGGGCTTCGACGCCGAGGTCGTAATATTTGAGATCGATGTCGAGATAGGGGTGGATCAGGCGCTCCTTGATCGCCGCCCAGATGATCCGGGTCATCTCGTCGCCGTCCATGTCGACGACAGGATTATCCACTTTGATCTTGGCCATCGTTGCGCTCGCCTTTCGGGTTCGGGAAGTTGGCGCGCGTGGTAGCAGCAAGAGGGGCGGAGGCAAACCGGCCCGGCTGCCCTATTCGTCGCGGGCCCTAGTCGCGGGCTTGGGAAATGCCGGCGAGTTCGGCAGCGCTCAAGACTTCGAAGTCCTCGCCTGGTCCGCGGGCGTCAGCATCCAGTGGAACGCCGTGGGCGCGTCGGTCAGCGCGCCCTTGCGGCGCCGGTGGGCCAGCAAGCTCGCCGACCGCGACGGGTTCGGGCAGCTCTGGGGTGATTGCAGCCGACGGCAGTTGCGCGTCAGGAAAGCGCGGCGCGACCGGGCGCAGATAGGGTATGACCCAAGTGGCCGCCGCAATCGCCGCGACCGTTAAGGCGAGCGCCAGCAATCTACGCGTGGTCCAAGCCCACGCGCTCCCGCGCTTGCGGCGCGGCTTGTGATGAGAAATGACGTTTTCCGCCATGTGCCAGGATCGCCTCGAGCAATGACACGCGCACGAAACATGCCGCCCCCGATCGAGGAGGAATGGCCCGCCGTGTGTCTGGTGCGCCCCCAGATGGGGGAAAACATCGGCGCGGTGGCGCGCGTTTTGTTGAATTTTGGCCTGATTTCGCTCCGCCTCGTCGCGCCCCGTGATCGCTGGCCCAACCCGAAAGCCGAGGTGGTGGCGGTCGGCGCTGATGAGGTGCTTAAGCGAGCGCGGGTGGAATGGACGCTGGAGGCGGCGCTCGCGGACGCGACTTTGGTGATCGCCGCATCGGCGCGGCCGCGTGGGCTGGAAAAGCCGGTGTGGGGGCCGCGCGAAGCGGCGCTCAAAATTCGGGCGGCTTTGGCGCAAGGGGAACGGCCGGTGGTGATGTTCGGCCCTGAGGCGGCGGGGATGGAGACGGAAGAGATCGCTCGGGCTGACGCGATCCTGACGCTGCCGGTCAATCCGGCCTTTGCCTCGCTCAACCTAGCCAATGCAGTGGCGGTGTTTGCTTTTGCTTACGCCGAAGCGCGCCAGGCGCACGATTTGCCCTCCTGGTTTCGCGATACGGAGAGCGAGCCGGCGACGCAGGAGGAGCTGGAAAAGCTCTTCCTCCATCTCGAACAAGAGCTTGAACATGGTCGTTTTTTCCACCCGATGGACAAAGCCCCGCTGATGAAGCGCAATCTGCGCTCAATCTTCTTGCGGGCGCGGCTCACCCAACAGGAAGCGCAGACCATGCGCGGGGTGATCAAAGCGCTCACCATCGGGCGCGGCGGGCGCAAGAAAGATGACGTCTAGGAAATGACTTTCCCGAGCTAGGGGAAATTGTTTATCCACATGGCGGGCAGGTCGCTGGGAAACATCGAGAGCGTATGCGGAACGCAAAGCGTCGCCTGAAACCAGATTTGGAAGAACCGCCGCGCGCGGCCTCACAAGAACTCGTCCCATGGGGCGGGGAGCACGTCGATGTCGATCGCTTTTGGGCCGAGAGCTGGATCGACCTCCTAAATCGCCAACGTTGGTTGTCGAAGAAGTTGAAGCTCGAGACCGCGCCGTGGCAGGTGGATCAGAACGCCGGCATCATTCAGTTCGAGCGCAAGGATGGCGCACTGGTGACCGCGCCGGTGCAAATCATCGGCGCCTGGAACCCGCGCACGAGCATTTTCCGTTGGGGCTGGGATCACCCGATGGTGGTGCAACGCTTGCGCAACGATGCCGAACGCACCCGCTGGTTCGGCGATAAACACGGCCTCGAAGAGCTGACGCAGAAGTCGTTCAAAACCGACGAGCAAAACGCCTGGCAGATGACGGCGCTGGCGATGAAAGTGAACGGCGCCCACGGCGTCTATCGCGCGCCGACGGATGGCCCGGTGATCTTCATGACGCTCGGCGAGCCGAAGGTGAAAAAGAAGTAGGCGTCTGCCATCGCAGTTTGTTTACGTTTTCGGCAAGACATTTAGTGCGCAACGAATCATCGGGTGCGCATGACAAAAGCTCAGATCATCCGGACTGTCGCTCTCACGACGATCATTCTCGCCGTCGCCTTGGCGGTCGATTATCTCATCAACGTCGTCATCGCACCGGGCGTGACGCCTTATACGCCGTTAGTGACGGCGGCCATCGTGCTCTTAGTGACGCCGGCAGCGATCGCTTATTTGCTAACCCAGAACGAAAAGATGCAGCGCGCGCAAGGCGCTTTGGCCGACGAACGCCTGGCGCGCTTGGCCGCCGATGGCGCCAATGCAGCGAAGACGCAATTCCTGGCGCGCATGAGCCACGAACTGCGTACACCGCTTAACGCCATCATCGGTTATGCGGAGATCATCGAGGAGGACGAAGGCGGGCCGACCTCGGTCGCCGATGCGCGGCGTATTCAGACCTCGGCGCATCATCTGCTCAACATGATCAACGACATCCTCGACCACGTGAAGTTGGAGGCCGGCGAGTTGCGCCTGATGCCGGGCCATACGCCGTTGCGGCCGTTGTTCATGGAAGTGGCGGAAACGATCCGTCCGTTGGCCGTCGAGCATGGCAACAGCATTGAGATTGAGTGCGATGAGACTATCGGATCGGCCTGGATCGATGCGCGTCGGTTGCGGCAGTGCATGCTCAACCTCGTGACCAATGCCGCCAAGTTCACAAAGAATGGCCGCATCGCATTGCGCATGACCGAGGATGTCGATGGCGCCGTCGTGTTTGAGGCAAGCGATACCGGCGTCGGCATCGCGCCATCGGCGCTCACGCATCTCTTCCAGCCCTTCACACAAGCGGATGGATCGATCACGCGCGCGCAGGATGGCGCCGGGCTCGGCCTTGCCGTCACCAAGCAATTGATGGACGCGATGGGTGGGTCCATCAGCGTAGAAAGCGCGGCCGGGCATGGCTCGACGTTCACGCTGACGTTCCCACGTACGGATGCGCGCAGCAATGTTGTGTCGTTCGCCGCTTAAACGGTGGAACAGAGCGCTGCGGCGGATGCTTTAGCTCTCACCATTCCTGTGGGAGTTCCAAGATGAGAGTGATCTTTTGCACCGCGCTCGCGGCTCTCGCTGCCGCCTGTGGCCAGACGACGGAAGTGACGGAGGCGCCGCCGCCAGCCGCGCCGCCAGCGCCGTTCTCGCTTGAAGCTATGGGACAGAACGATATTCAGGGTCAGCTCACGGGTGAATTAGGCTGCTCGTTTACGGTGGCCGACGACGTGCTGGTCGTAGCCATGGGTAATGTCGATCCGAACGCGACCAGCGAGGCGCTCGCCAAGCGCGCGGGCGTGACATCGGAACTGCAAGCGACTGCGACCGGCGGCTATGACGGCATGGTCGAAGGCGCGTCGTTTACCGGTGACGGCCTGACGCTCGCAATCGAAACCGTGCAGCGCTCGGAGACCGGCAACGAGCAGGTCGCCTACAATGCGCGCCTCACCGCAACGCAGAACGATGGCGCGTCGCGGAGCTATGACGGCATGTGGACGTGCGGGCCATAAGCGCGTTCTAGTCGCTCGGCTGCGGATCGGCGCGCGGTCCGGTCAAAACGATTTGCATTTGCTCTGTAGGAAACGGCTTCGCCAACGTGCGCGCCTCCTCTGCTGAGCCATGCATCCACGTTTCGAGATCGTCGCCGGTTAGGATGACGGGGCTCGCCGCAGCGTGGATGGGGCGCGTCAGATCGTTGGCGTCAGTGGTGAGTATGGAGAAGAGCAGATGTTCGCCATCTTCCTTGCCGCGCACGCCGCTCCAGGGTCGCCAGATGCCGGCAAAGCAAAAGAGTGGGCGATCAGCGCCAAGCGCAAACCAATGCGCGATCTTTGGCGTCGTGTCGGTGTATTCGACAAAACTCGTCGCCGGCACGAGGCAGCGGAAATCCGGCTTATCGAGCCAGTTGCGCCAATAGCTCGAAGTGAGATTGCGGACGTTGGTGACGGGGCGCTTGCCGGCAGGCGGCGGCGGAAAGCCCCAACGCATGGTCACCACTTCGCGCACGCCATCTTTCGCCGTGCGGACAATCGGGGCCATCTGATCGGGAAAAATGTCCGGCAGCGGCGGCTGATTGCCGGTGCGGTCGCGCATGGCGCGCGTGTAGGCGACGAGCGCCTCGCGCGATTTGGTCATGGAGTAGAGGTTGCACACAGAAGCAGAAGTAGCGCCTCAATCGGCCGGATTCCACTTTTGCTTCTTGTGCGGCGTTGACGCGTCGTTGCGTTCCGGTTTGCGCTTGGCTTTGTAGGGCGGCTTTGCGCGTGGTGGCGGCGCGCCGCGTTCAGCGCGGTGAGGGCGGTGCTCTTGTCGCGGACCACGTTCGGCGCGGTGAGGGCGCGCTTCTTCTGGCGGGCCGCTGAGGCGGGTGGCGCGGATTTGTTTTTCCAATCGCCCGCCTTCGCCGAGGTGCGCGAAGAAGGAGTCGACGCTGGCGGCGTCGATTTCGACGTGCGTCTCGTGCTGCTGAATGCGGATCGTGCCGATCTGACGCTTGCTGATGCCGCCGGCTTTGCAGAGCATCGGGATGAGCCAGCGCGGCTCGGCTTGTTGGTTGCGGCCGACCGAGAGCGACACCCAAACGCCGCCTTCGAAATTATCCTGCCCGCGCGGCGCGCGCTCGGGACGCTCCTGGCGGTTGGGTGTTTCCGACCATGCCGGCGTCGTCGCCAACTCTTCGGGCGCTGCTTGGCCCTTGCGATAGAGCCGCACGAAGGCGGCGGCGATGCGCGCTGGCTCGTGCTCGGCCATCAGGGCTTTGACGATCGCGTGTTCGGATTCGTTCGGGCCGGCAGTCAGCACGGAATCAGCGAGCAGGCGTTGATCGTCGCGGCGCTTGATATCGTCGACGGAGGGCGGCTCGCCCCATTTGGCGTTGATGTTGGCGTCGCGCAGCAAGCGCTCGGTGCGGCGGCGTGCGGAATACGGCACGATGAGCACGCTTGCGCCTTTACGCCCGGCGCGGCCGGTGCGGCCGCTGCGATGGAGCAGCGCTTCGGTATTCTTGGGCAGATCGGCGTGGATGACGAGTTCGAGATCCGGCAGATCGATGCCGCGCGCGGCGACGTCGGTGGCGACGCACACTTGCGCGCGGTGATCGCGCATCGCTTGCAGTGCGTGCGTGCGCGCCGACTGGGTGAGTTCGCCGGAGAGTGACACGACCGAGAGGCCACGATTCTCGAAGCGGCTGGCCAGGCGCGTGACGGCGGCGCGGGTGCCGCAGAAGACGATGGCGTTGGTGGCGTCGTAATAGCGGAGCACGTTGAAGATGGCGTTCTCGGACTCGTGGCCGGCGGCGACGAGGGCGCGGTATTCGATGTCGGCGTGCTGCTTCTGGCCGGTGACGGTGCTGACGCGTACGGCGTCGCGCTGATAGGTTTTCGCCAGCGTTTCGATGGCGCGCGGCATGGTGGCGGAGAACATGAGCGTGCGCCGCTCGGCGGGCGAGGCTTCGAGAATGAACTCAAGCTCTTCGCGGAAGCCGAGATTGAGCATCTCGTCGGCTTCATCGAGCACAACGGTTTGCAGGCCATCCATCACCAGCGAACCCCGGCGGATGTGATCGACAAGGCGCCCCGGCGTGCCGACGACGATGTGCGCGCCTTGGTTCAGCGCGCGGCGTTCGTCACGTGCATCCATGCCGCCAACGCAGGACGCGATGCGTCCGCCGGCTGGCGCGAACAGCCACTCGAGTTCGCCGCGCACTTGCATGGCGAGTTCGCGCGTCGGGGCGATAATGAGGGCGAGAGGCTTGGCGGCCGGTTCGAGGCGATTGCGTTTGCCGAGCAGGGCAGCACCCAGGGTGAGCCCGAACGCGACGGTCTTCCCGGAGCCGGTTTGCGCTGAGACGACCATGTCGCGCTCTTGGACGTCGGCGGCCAGCACCGCGTCTTGAACGGGGGTTAACGCTTCAAAGCCGCGCTCGGCGAGCGCGCGGGCGAGCGCGGGATGGACATGATCGAAGGCGGACATTGGATACTTTCAGACCGGATGCGCTTTTCCGCGCACCGGCATATTGAGGGGATGTAGGCTAAAGCCGCGCCAAAGACGATGCGCGTTCTTGTTTCAGGTTAATTCTCGACCAGCGCCCCAACGATCTCGTGGCCTTCGCCGCCGAGGATTTCGAGTTGGGTGATGGTTCCTTCGGCGATTTCGTCGTCGCTATCGACGTAGGTGACGCCGTCGATCTCAGGCGCGTCGGCTTTGGTGCGGAAGGCGTAGGCTTCGGCGTCTTCGTCCCAGCCGTCGCAAATCGCATCCACCGTTTTGCCGATCATGGATTGCAGGCGCTGGTGCGCGAGCGTGGTTTGCACTTCCATGAAGCGATCGTAGCGGTCGTTGACGTCGTCCTGATCGACGTGATCGGGGAGATCGCGCGATGGCGCGCCTTCGACGTTTTCGTATTTGAACACGCCGGCGCGATCAATCTCAGCCTCTTCGATGAAATCGAGCAGCGTTTCGAAATCGTCCTCGGTCTCACCCGGGAAACCGACGATGAAGGACGATCGGATGGTGAGGTCCGGGCAGATTTTGCGCCACGTCTTGATGCGATCGAGGACTTTCTCCTGGTTGGCGGGGCGGCGCATGGTTTTCAGCACATTGGGTGAGGCGTGCTGGAACGGGATGTCGAGGTAGGGAAGAATCTTGCCTTCGGCCATAAGTCCCACGACTTCATCGACGTGGGGGTACGGGTAGACGTAGTGGAGCCGCACCCATGCGCCCAGATCGCCGAGTTCTTTGCAGAGATCGTAAAACTTGGCGCGGACCATGCGGTCCTTCCATTTGCTCTCGGCGTATTTGACATCGACGCCGTATGCGCTCGTGTCTTGTGAGATCACCAGCAGTTCTTTGACGCCGGCTTTCACCAGCGACTCTGCTTCTTTCAGCACGGCGTTAGCGGGGCGCGAGACGAGGTCGCCGCGAATGCTTGGGATGATGCAGAAGGTGCAGCGATTGTTGCAGCCTTCGGAAATTTTCAAATACGCGTAGTGGCGCGGCGTGAGGCGGAAGCCGCCCTCGGGCACCAGATCGATTTTCGGATCGTGCACTTGCGGCAGGTGCGTGTGCACGGCGCCGACGACGGCTTCGTACTGATGCGGGCCGGTGATCTCGAGCACTTTCGGGTGCGCTTCGCGGATCAGCGACTCTTCTTTCCCCAAGCAACCGGTGACGATGACCTTGCCGTTCTCGGCGATCGCTTCACCGATCGCGTCGAGGCTTTCGGCTTTGGAGCTATCAAGGAAGCCGCATGTGTTCACGACGACGAGGTCGGCGCCTTCGTACGAGTTGCTCAGCTGATAGCCCTCGGAGCGAAGCCGCGTGATGATGCGCTCGCTATCGACGAGAGCTTTGGGGCAGCCGAGCGAGACGACGCCGATGGTGGGGGCTTTTGCGGACATTGAGGCCGGGCTCATAGCTGAACCCACCATTTATCCCAAGGTCCGGAATGAGACGGCCATGAGCAGAGTGGGGCCGGGCTCCCCAAGCTGCTGCGAATGACTTGCAGGAGCGGTCGCGATCGGCTAGCTTTTCTTTGCGGCTGACTCTCAGTTGCCGGAAATGTCTTTGCTTACAGAGAAGTGCGGGATGTACGTCTGCAATTGTAACGGTGTGACTCGCGCAGAGGTGGACGAAGCCATCGCTGCTGGAGCGCAAGGTCCGGAAGAGGTGCTCGGCCATCATGGCTGCGAGCCTTGTTGCGGGCGCTGCCTCCCGGAGATCGCCGATGGCATTTCTAGCGGCGGTATGGCCTGCGCCAAGCGGAGCCTCGTCGCATCGGAGTAAGCGCGATGAAGGGCGATGCGGACGTCATCAAGAAGCTCAATGTCATTCTCACGAATGAGCTGACGTCGATAAACCAGTATTTCCTGCACGCGCGGATGTATCAGTCCGACGGCTACGGCAAGCTGGGCAAAAAGACGTACGAAGAATCCATCGAAGAGATGAAGCACGCAGACCGGATCATAAACCGGATCCTACTGCTCGAAGGTCTGCCGAACCTCCAGAACCTGAACAAACTCCAGATCGGCGAGAGCGTGCCTGAGCGCCTCGCTGCGGACTTGAACGCCGAGAAAACTGGGCATCAGGGCATCAAGGAAGGCATCGAACTCGCCGAGACGAAGAAAGATTACGTCACGCGTGATCTACTCATCGAATTGCTCGACGATACCGAAGAGCACATCGACTTCCTGGAAACGCAGATCGCCAATCTCGATCAGATGGGGCTGCAGAATTACCTGCAGAGCCAATACGAATTGGAAAGCAATCCCGAGTGATTAGCGGGCGCGCGTAGCGCCAGCGTCGAAGCGCGCGACTTCGGTGAAGTCTCTCCCGGCTTTCAGCGTGGCTGCGCCTTCGTGGCTGAGAAGCAGCCATTCGCTTGCGGCTTCGAACGTGTCGAACTGGCGGACATCCGCCCACGGGCTTTTGTCGGCGTTGCGCTTGGCCATCCAGTGGCTGAGAAATTGCTGGCCGATTGGGCTCATGCACACCCAGCCGGAGCGGCGCATGAACAGAAGCCCCAACGGCTGGAAGAGCTGGCGGTGGGCCGTGAAAACGGAATCCAGATCGGCCTTGCTCATCGTCGTTGGATCGGCGTCATCGTGAATGACGCTGATGCAGTCGAAGCCCAGCCAAATCGGATTGGCGGCATTGTAGGCGGCGTGATCGTGCAAATCCTGCACGCGGATCTTGCCGAAATACTCGACGCGGCTCAGTTCAAGATCGGCGTTGTGGCGCAAGACGATCGGCATCGGCGCGACCTCTAGCGGCTGGGCGCCGTCGCGGGCGCCGTCGCGGGCGCTTCGCTGCGGAAAATTTCGGTGAAGCCTTCGCCGGACTCGACGTTCGGAATTTCCGCTGGTCGCAGCAGCAGCCATTCGGCCGCTTCGGCATAGCTGGAGAAAAGCCGTACATCGCTCGACATTGAAACGCGCCGGTCTGCTGGGTCGCGTGTCCAGTGGCGGACGTGCGGCAAGGCGGCGTCGCTGAGGCAAAGCCAGGCGGCGCGGCGCAGGATCAGGAAATTGAGTGGTTGGTAGATCGCGCGATACTCGGCGAGGAGCGCGTCCAACTCACGGAAGTTCACGCTTAGGAAGTCCGCGCCGGGGGCTACAACACTCAGGCAGTCGTAGGTCACCCAGGTCGGGTTGGCGGCATTGAACTTCGCGAATTCGGCGAGCTCAACCATGCTCACCGCGCCGATGTAGTCGACACGGTTCAGTTCCAAAGCCTCGTTGTGGCGCACCACGAGCGTCACAGTGATTACCTCCTACGAGGTAATTCCTTGGCGCCACCGCGCTTTAGGAAGCGTTAAGGCTCCTACATGTCGCGGGCGCGTCCCGGGCCGCTGATTGACTTTATCCCGCCCTTCGCCCAAAAGCCCGCCTTTCCCGCGCCCCGGTTCATTCCGGAGCCGGTTAATACTGGGCGACGGGCTAACCGCCAGGGCAGTCGCGGCTTCATTCTGAGGCCGCCGGTCCCCGTCACGGAAGAAGGCGCGATCAGCGCATGACGAAGCGTATTCAAGCTAAATACAAATCAGATCGTCGCTTTGGACAGAACCTCTGGGGTCGTCCGAAGTCGCCGGTGAACAAGCGCCAGTACGGCCCGGGCCAGCACGGCCAGCGCCGCAAGGGCAAGACCTCTGACTTCGGCCTCCAGTTGGTCGCCAAGCAGAAGCTGCGCCTCTATTACGGCAACATCACCGAAAAGCAGTTCCGTAAGACCTACGAGGAAGCCGCGCGCCGCAAGGGCAACACGGCTGAAAACCTCATCGGTCTGCTCGAGAGCCGTCTCGACGCGGTGGTCTATCGTTCGAAGTTCGTGCCGACGGTGTTTGCGGCGCGCCAGTTCGTGAACCACGGCCACGTGAAGGTGAACGGCCGTCGCGTGACGATCCCGTCTTACCTGGTGAAGGTCGGCGACGTTCTGGAAATCCGCGACAAAGCGAAGTCGATGCCGCTCGTGCTCGAAGCGCTGGCCAGCGGCGAACGCGACACGCCGGATTACATCGAAGTCGACGCCAAGGGCATGACGGCGCGCTACGGGCGCATCCCGACGCTCTCGGACGTGCCGTATCCCGTGCAAATGGAACCGAACCTCGTCGTCGAATACTACGCCTCGTAATAGAAGCGTCCGGCGCGAAAGATCGAAGGCCCTCCCTCGCCGGGAGGGCCTTTTTCTTTGTATGCTGCGCGGATGAGTGATTTCAAAACAATCGATGCCGCTATTCTCGTGAAGCCCGGCGAGAAGTCCGGCCTCGCCAACCGCGATACCGTCCGCGCCGACTTGTTCGCCAGCAAGGAAGAAGCGGAGGAGGCGACTAAGGCCTGTTCTAAAGCCATCGATGCTTTGCAGGATCGGCTCTACGGCGAGGGCAGGCGCTCGCTTCTTGTGGTGCTGCAGGGCATCGACACGTCGGGCAAGGACGGCACGGTGCGTGGCGTGTTCGATAAATGCGGACCGCTTGGCGTGCGTGTGACACCGTTCGGCAAGCCGACGGATATTGAACTCGCGCACGATTATTTGTGGCGCATCCACGCTGCCGTGCCGCGGCATGGACATATCGGCGTGTTCAACCGTTCACATTATGAGGACGTCCTGATCGGGCGCGTGCGCAACCTGGCCCCGCCGGAAGCGATCGAGCAGCGCTACGAACAGATCAATGCGTTTGAAAAACATCTGACCGAGAACGGCGCGACCATTCTGAAATTCATGCTGCACATCTCAAAGGATGAGCAGCGCCAGCGGCTACAGGCGCGGCTCGACGACCCGGCGAAGCACTGGAAGTTCAATCCCGGCGATCTCGAAGACCGCAAGCTGTGGGATGACTACCAGCGTGCCTATGAAATCGTGCTCGATCGTTGCTCGACTGCGTATGCGCCGTGGCGCGTCGTGCCGGCGGATAAGAAATGGCGGCGCAATGCGATCATCGCGCGTGTTGTGCACGAGACGCTTGAGCGGATGAACCCGCAATACCCGGCGGTCGACTTTGATCCAACGGCGATCAAGGTCGAGTAGTGCTCACTTGCCGGTGGTGCTGGGCTCCTGCTTGATGATCCCCAGCGAAATGACGCGCTTCAGCGCTTCATCCGGCGGGATCGCGAGCGGCCTCAGCGTGGCGCGCGGCAGGTACAGCAGAAATCCCGAAGTCGGGATCGGCGCCTGCGGGACATAAACCGCGACAAGGTCGGCGCCGATGTCTGCCGCGACTTCGCTTGTGTCTTCGTTGGTTATGAAGCCGATGGCGTACGAACCGGGCTGCGGGAATTCAACAAGCACGGCCTGCTTGAACGATGTGCGCTCGGGCGCTGCGACTTGCTTGAACACTTGCTTGGCGCCGCCATAGATGGTGCGCACGAGCGGCAGGTTTGCGATCCCCGCGTCGGCGGTGGCGACGATCCATCGGCCAACCAAATTACCCGCGAGCGCGCCGATCAGCGTCAGCGCAGCGATTGCCAGCAACAACCCGCCGCCTGGGAAGCGTGTCAGGATGGCGAGTTCCGGCGGCACCAGCGGCTCAACGCGCGTGTCGATCAGCGTAACCACCAGCCAGATCAGCCAAGCGGTCACCACAAAAGGCAGCACGAGTGCTACGCCGGTGAGGAAGGAATTGCGCAGCCACGTGAAGAAGTTGGCGGCGCGCTTGGGCTCGGGGGGAGTCATGCGCCGGATGTAGGGCATGCAGCGGGAGCGCGGAAGCGGGGCTAGCGCTCTTCCACAGCGGTTCCTAAGTTTGACGCCATGTTCGGTCGCAAGAGTTCACTCGTCTCGGCGCCGCGCCGGCGCGGGCCCCGGGACGGTTTTTCAGAAACAGTCATCAAGGTGGTCGAGGATATCGGCCCCGCCGTGATCGGCGTCAGACGCACGGCGCGCGGGCGCGATCTTTATGATGGCGCGGGCTCCGGCGTGATCATTTCGCCGGATGGCTATGCGCTGACGAACAATCACGTCGTGCGCGGCGCAGGCCGCATTGAGGCTGTGCTGCATGATGGCAGCGTCGCGGACGCGCAGGTCGTCGGAACTGATCCGGATACGGATTTGGCCTTGTTGCGCTTGGCCGGGCGCAATCATGCGGCGGCGGAGCTTGGCGATTCCGACGAACTGAAGGTTGGTGAGCTATCGATCGCCATTGGCAATCCGCTGGGGCTGCAAGCGACAGTCACTGTTGGTGTGATCTCGGCCTTACGACGCACGCTGCGCAGCGAAAGCGGGCGCGTGATCGAGGATGTCATTCAGACTGACGCGGCGCTCAATCCCGGCAATTCTGGTGGCGCGCTCGTCGATGCGCATGGCGCGGTGGTCGGCATCAACACGGCGATTATCGGCGGGGCGCAGGGGCTGTGTTTTGCGGTGCCGAGCAATACGGCGCGGCTGATCGTGCCGGATCTGATGCGCGAAGGCCGCGTGGCGCGCGGTTGGTTTGGGATTGCAGGGCAAACCCAGGAGCTTTCGCGGGCGCTGGCGCGGCGGCTCAACCTCGATGCGGGCAGCGGCGTGCTTGTGGTCGCGGTTTCGCGCGGCGCGCCGGCGGAGGCGGCGGATCTGCGTCCTGGTGATGTAGTGCTGAAGCTCGACGGCCAGGCGACGCCGTCTGTCGATGCCATTCATAAGCTGCTGACGCGTGAGCGCATCGGCAAACGCGTAGAGTTGCAGGTGCTGCGCGACGGTTCGCTGGTGAAGCTGACGCTGCTCGTGACGGAACGGCCCGACGAGCAGCGGATCGCTTAAGCCGAAACCGCTACGCCCTTGTCCGCGAACAGCGCTTTCAACTCGCCGGTCTGAAACATCTCGCGGACGATGTCGCAGCCGCCGACAAACTCGCCCTTCACGTAAAGCTGCGGGATCGTGGGCCAGCTGGTGAACTCTTTCACGCCTTGGCGAATGTCGTCGTCGGCGAGGACGTTCACATCGACGTACTCCACGCCGACATGATCGAGAATGCGCACAACCTGGTTGGAGAAGCCGCACTGGGGCAGGTCTGCGGTGCCCTTCATGAACAGCACGACGTCGTTTTCGGCGACGGTGCGGCGGATGGTTTCGATCGCGTCGGACATAATTGCTCCTAGAGCGCGCACTTAAGAGCGCGCGCTGCGCCTATCAAGCTGTCTTTGGGCCGGTTTCCAGCGCCAAGGCGTGGAGTTCGCCCCCCATGCGGCCCTTTAGGGCCGCATACACCATCTGGTGCTGTGCAACGCGGGTTTTGCCTTGGAAGGCGTCTGACCGAACAACAGCGCGATAGTGATCGCCGTCACCGGCAAGGTCATCGATGCGCAAATCGGCGTCCGGAAACGCCTCGCGCAGCAAATTCTCCAATTCCTGAACGGACATAGCCATGAATGCGCAGTCTCTCTTGCCGCTGGGGACACCAAAACTGTCGCCTTTCTAAGGCCATCGGGAACACATGACGATCACGAAAGTTTTGGTTGCGCGTGAGCGCGTCTTCGGGCCAAAGCGCACGTTAGGGGGAAGAGGCGACCCGAGAGGATCGCCCACTGCGTGGGAGACGTTGACAAGGGCACCATTTCCTAAAATTTAGGCGCAGGCATGCAGATGCCGTCTGGGACAAAAAGACCGTGCGGGTAACGGCAGGCCCAGGATGAATCTTGGCGGGAGGCGGCATTCGAAACCCTTGGGCGGGTCAAGAATGCCCCAAGAGCCACTCCCGCGTCAGACGAATAAGGCGGCGTAACCACGTCAGTGCTGTAAGCGCTCTCGGGTTCGCTAAGAGAATATTTGTTCAAGGCAGAGGCAAAAGGGCAGACAAATGAGCTTGATTTCTTCGCTGCTGCTGGTCGCGCAGCAAGGTGCGGCGCCAGCGGCTCAACCGGGCGCAGCTCCCGCGGGCGCTACGCCCCCGCCGGCAGCGGCGGCTCCTTCAGCAGCAGAATTGGCGACGGCCAAAGAGCGGGGCGCTGAAGCCGCCGCCGACGCTGCGGGCCACTCCAATGTGAGCTTGATAGAGCTCGTGCAGCACCTGAACGCCGTCGAAATGGGCGTTATGATCATCCTCGGGCTCTGCGCGATCTACGCTGTCGCGCTGCTGTTCGAGAAGATTTACGTGATGCGTAAGGCCTCAAGCCAAACCAAGGATTTCCTCGCCGCGTTCCGTAAGGCGAACTCGGTCGAAGAAGCCGAAGCGATCGTCCGCAAGTTGCCGAACTCCGGCATCAAGTCGATGTTCGACGCCGGCATGGGCGAGGTCCGCCGCACGCAGGATCTCGGTCTCTACACGATGCGCGACGCGCGCGATCATACGATGCAGCGCGTTCAATCGGCGATGCAAACCCGCCAGAACGAACACCTCGAAGACCTCGGTTCGTCGATGACGTTCTTGGCGTCGATCGGCGCGAACGCACCGTTTATCGGTCTGTTCGGCACGGTCTGGGGCATCATGGTTGCGTTCGTCGGTATCGCTAAGACGCAAACCACGTCGCTCGCGGTCGTCGCGCCCGGCATCGCCGGCGCTCTGCTCGCTACGGCTGCCGGTCTCGCCGCCGCTATCCCGGCGGTGCTCATCTACAACTTCGCCGCCAAGCAAATCTCCAAGCAAGGCCAGAAGTTGGATGACTTCGCTGCTGAATTCATTGCGCTCGTCTCGCGTGACATGGACCGTCGCGCCGGCTGATCCAACGAATTCAACGGAGGATCCGCAATGGCGGGCAAATTATCGACTGGAGGCGGCAAAGGCCGCCTCGAGGTGACGGCCGATCCGAACGTTATTCCGTTCATCGACGTCATGCTCGTGCTGCTGATCATCTTCATGATCGCCGCTCCGATCTCGAGCGTGGATATCGAAGTCGATATGCCGGGCTCGCGGATCGATCCGTCCAAACGTCCGCCGCGTCCCACTTGGGTGTCGGTGACGGAGGGCGCTGGAGGTCTGCAACTCTACGTCATGAACGACCCTGTGTCGTTGGAGACGATCGGTGAAGAGACCTACCAGGCTGTGCGTGAAAACTCGCCGCAGATCGCGGACGACGATTTCGAGGTCAAGGATCAGCGCATCTACATCCGCGCTGACGGCGAACTCGAATATAGCAACGTCGTTCGCGTCATGAACCGTCTGCAAGACCGTGGCTTCACCAAAATCGGCCTCGTTGCCGAAGACCGGAGGTAAGCCATGGGAGCTAAAGTCTCTTCCGGCGGCAAAGGTGGCCCGATGACGGATCCGAACGTGATCCCGTTCATCGACATCCTGCTTGTGCTGCTCATCATCTTCATGGTCACGGCTCCTATGCCGACCGTGGACATTCGC
>LNFM01007482.1_pt1 | contig 21994 bp, 20 predicted proteins | sample 596031 | NCBI WGS metagenome assembly LNFM01 (sample SAMN04254537, study PRJNA301005) | activated carbon metagenome | isolation source: dual media filters at the Ann Arbor, Michigan drinking water treatment plant | place: USA: Ann Arbor
ACGTCGGGACCTGAACGTAGCAGGCAGGTAGAGGGCTGCCGGTAACGGCAGCCACTTACAGCCCAACGGGGCGGCACGACCAACGTGCCGCCCCCATTTCAACGGGCCGGTCAGCGCGAGACCGTGTGCTTCCACCAGTTCGGCGTGGACACGAGCAGCTCGCCGGTCTCGAAGAGGGCGTTGGCGGTGGTCAACGAGGCCTGGCCGGCCGGTGTGGCCAGCAGGAACCAGTTGCCATCCATGGCCAGCTTGCGCTCGACGGTCAGGCCACGAGCGGCGACGAAGGCGTCGATCTGCGCGCGCGACCAGTCGGGCTTGAACTTGACCATGACGCCGCCGGGCAGGGCCATCAAGCGCCCGGCCGGTGAGTTGCCCTCACGGTAGACCGGCGAGCCTGCGGCAGGTGCCGCCGCCGCGCTGGCGCGCTCGGCGGTGGCAGGCAGGCGATAGATGCGCACCAGAGCGTCACCGACTCCGCTCAGCGGCACCGCGCCAGTGGCGGCCAGAGCTTGCCGCGCGCGCGGGTTGTCGCCCCGCGTGAACTCGGCGCGCAGGTCGGGTTGCAGCGACACGGTGCGGGCCTGGCCGCCGTCGTAGTAGTGGGTTTGCGCAGTGGCCGAGCCCATGCAGGCAGCCAGTGCGCAGGCGGCCAGTGTACGCAACAGCGTGGGGTTGAAACGGGTGTTCATGGTCGTGTCCTCGGAGTTCGGGTGTGGGTTCATGGTCGCGCCCTCGCTCGTCAGTGACCGTAGGCCTTGATGGACCAGTTCACCAGAGAACCGGTGTTGCCGGCGGTGGCGTCGCGCACCGAGAGTCGCCAGGTGCCGTTGGCCACTTCGTCCATCAGTCGCACGATGCCGAAGCGGAAGCCGCCTTTCAGGGCCGATCCGCAGGTGACGACCTTGCCGTCGGCGTCCTTGCACTCGCGCGGCACGCTCACCGTGCTGGGCGTGCCCGAAGGGCTGGTCAGGATAATCTCGAGATCGCCGATCTCGGGATGGTCGATGTCGACGAACAGATCGACGAACTCAAGCTTGGCAATGCCCGTGCCGGACAGCGTCAAGGTCCGGGTCAGCGCGGCGGCATTGTCGGCAATGACCCCGCCCGTGCCTTGCGTCGAACTGGCCGTCTTCTGGGCCGGCAGATTTTGCCAGGTGCGCGCCGCAGCCACGGCAGCCGTGGCGTCTACGGCGCCGTATCCATAGTTGTGGTTGACACTCAACCCGGCGGCGTTGTTGATCCAGTCGTCGTTGCCAGGATCGTTCTTGCGCGCTGTCTTGGCCAGGATCGCACGCACGTCGCGCCAACCCAGGTTGGGGTTGGTCTCCAGCATGAGGGCTGCCACCCCCGCCACCTGGGGCGTGGCCGCAGACGTGCCGTTCATGCAGCGCGTGTAGTTGGGATTTCCGGCGTAGTCGTCAGGCGACGAAGTCCCGTTGTTGTAGCCGTCGGCGCCCGACACGTCGAGGGTGGTCGTGGTGTGCTGGGCGCAGAACTCGCCACCGAACGCCATCACCAGCAGGTTGGCGCCCGGCTCCGAGTACGAAGAGCGCTCGCCCTGGGTGTTGAGAGCACCGATCGCCAAAACCCCCTGGTAGTTGGCCTGTCCGTCGTAGTCCGTTCTGTCTTCGGGCGCGCCATTGCCGGCGGCCCAGGTGTAGACGGCTCCCTTTCCACCCCGTCCATTGCGGGTGCCGGTGTCGATGGCGTCGCGCCAGGCCTCGTCGCTCGGGGCCATCTGACCATTGCTGTCGGCCGACCCGTAGCTGTTGGTGTAGATGTGGTTGTCGGCCAAGTCCTTGATCACGGCGTCGGCCCCGAAGTCGCCCGTGGTCGCCGACAGCAGGTTGTAGCCGACCACCTGCGAGCGAAAAGCCACACCGGTGACTCCGATGCCGTTGTGTCCCTTGGCTGCTGCCAGGCCGGCGCAGGAGGTGCCGTGCGGCGACTTGCTGGAAGACGGGTCGCCGTAGGCATTGACGCGGTAGTCCCAGCTCTTGCCAGGCACGATGTTCAGGTCCTCGTGGCCGATGTCGACGCCGTCGTCGACCACGGCAATACGCACACCGGTGCCGGTGGCATAGTTCCAGGCCATGCTGACGTTGAGGTCTTCGCCGGACTTGCCCGCAACGCCGCCAGGGCCGACCTGTCCGGTATTGCGCAGGTGCCACTGGTCGACGAACAACGGGTCGTTGGGGGTGAAGTCGGTGACCGGGCCCGCGCTGCCGACGCTGATGACGCTGCCGATGGCGACCACAACGTCTGTGTAGGTGGTGCCACCGACGTTGACCGAGGCCACTGTCAGGCGGCCGGTGGCCCCGTCGTAACTGTCGTAGCTGCGGGTCGCGACGCCGTTGCCGATGCTGACCAAGCCGGTGAAGCTGGCGACGACGTCGTTGTAGCGCGTGTCGCCGACGATGATGGTGCCCACGGTGACACGGTCGGGCTGTGCCGGATCGTAGGTCGTGGGGGAAAACTCTGTGGGCGTGGCCGCCGTTTCCGCTGTGGCCAGAGCACGCATCGTTGGCCGCTGACTCGCGGCCTGGGACCTTGTCTCCGTGCCTTGGCTCAGCTCAATCGCACCATCGCCCCCACCACACGCCGCCAACACGGCCAGCGACATCGCTCCAAGCAGATGACGCTGTGTCTTCACTGCACGCATATTCACCTCAATCTAGGAATGACGCCGCAGAAGTGGCGAGCGCCTACGACGAAGTTTCAACGCGATTCGGACGTCCTGCAACACTTTGTACGTGAACGGCGAGCGTGAATAAGACCAAACCGGCAGGGGCAGCCCATGCGGGTGAGGTTGCGCTGCTGCCCTTCTTCAAGAAAGTCGGCCCGCCGCGACCGCGGGATCGCCGACCCAGGCTGGATCGTCTTGTTCCACCGCGTATTCCACTCCGGCAGCAGTTGGTTCAAGGTCTCCCAGCGCTGCGTCGTCACGGTCTTCAAGTCCGGGTCCCCACTCTCGGCGCTTAGGGTTTTCGACCCATTGCGCGCCGCGACGATTGGCTACGATTGATCAAACATCAATTGCCAGCATCGCGCCCCTCGCGCCCGCTGCACCGCCATGAGCAAGGTCATCATCACCTGCGCCGTCACCGGTGCCATCCACACGCCCTCCATGTCGCCGCACCTGCCGGTGACGCCCGAGGAGATCGTCGAAGCCGCCGTCGGTGCCGCCGAGGCCGGTGCCGCCATCGTGCACCTGCATGCGCGCGACCCGGTCACCGGCAAGCCCGACCAGAGCCCGCAGGCCTTCGCCAGGTTCCTGCCGCAGATCAAGGCGCGCACCAACGCGGTGGTCAACCTGACCAGCGGCGGCTCGCCCTTCATGACCATCGAAGAGCGCATCCAGCCCTCGATGCAGTTCGCGCCCGAGGTGGCGTCGCTGAACGTCGGCTCGTTCAACTTCGCGCTGTTCCCGATGCTCGAGCGCTTCACCGAGTTCAAGCACGAGTGGGAGCGCCAGCACCTCGAGAACAGCCGCGACCTCATCTTCCGCAACACCTTCAAGGACATCGAGTACGCGCTGGCCAAGTGCGCCGAGAACCAGACGCGCTTCGAGCTCGAGTGCTACGACATCGGCCACCTCTACAACCTGGCGCACTTCGCCGACCGCGGCCTCATCAAGCCGCCGTTCTTCGTGCAGTCGGTGTTCGGCATCCTGGGCGGCATCGGCACGCATGCCGAAGACGTCGCGCACATGCGGCGCACGGCCGACCGCCTGTTCGGCCAGGACTACCAGTGGTCGGTGCTGGGCGCCGGGCGCCACCAGATGCGCATCGCGGCCATCGGCGCGGGCATGGGCGGCAACGTGCGCGTGGGCCTGGAAGACAGCCTGTGGCTGGGCAAGGGCCGGCTGGCCGAGAGCAACGCGGCGCAGGTGCGCAACGTGCGCCAGATCCTGGAGGGCCTGGGCCTGGAGGTGGCTTCGCCCGACGAAGCGCGTTCGATCCTGCAGCTCAAGGGGGCGGACAAGGTCCGCTTCTAGGACGCCGCGCGGTGCCCCGTCCGGTGCTCCATTCAGTGCCAGGCCTGGGCAACGTCCAGCGCCGACCGGATGGACTGCGCCGCGCCGTTGATGTCGGCCTGGATGGCGTCGCGCAGCATCTTGCCGTCCTTGGTCTGCAGGCCGCGGATGACACGCGCATGCAGCCGGGTCGACTGGCCGAAGCCCGAGGCGTCCAGGCTGAAGCGGATCAAGGGGCCCACGCGGACCCAGAGCTTCTCGATGATGGACAGCGAAAACTTGCTGGTGCCGAGCTGATAGATCTGGAAATGGAACTCGAAATTCTTGCTGAGGTAGGTGTCCACGTCGGCGGCCGGCACGGCAGCATGCATGGCGTCGTCCAGGGCCTGCAGCCGGGCCAGATCGTCGCGCGTGACACGCTGCACGGCGTTCGCGGCGGCCTGCGCCTCGATGTGGCAGCGCAGCTCGGTGAGCTCGTCGAATTCCTGGCGCGTGAGGTCGGGCACGATCACCGTGCGGTTGGGGCGAAGCTCCAGCGCGCCCTCGGCGATGAGCCGGTTCATGGCTTCGCGCGCCGGCATCACGCTGGCCCCGACCATGGTGGAGATCGACTTCACCGTGACCGATTGCCCGGGTCGCAGATGCCCGTGCATCAACGCCGTGCGCACCGCCTGCGTGACCTGCTCGCGCAGCGTGATGTTCTCCACCGGCTTGAGCAGCGGCAGGGCCGCAGCGACAGGCTGCGTGGGCGTCGGCTTGTTCATGAGGGGCCGCAAGATAGCACGACTGTCGCGGCCTGCCTGCTGGTGCAAGCCAGCGCGTGCCGCGGCACGAACCCGAGGAGAAGGCAATGACGGTGCAGGTCGAAGGCGCCCCCGTGGCGGTGGTCACCGGCGGCAGCCGCGGCATCGGTGCAGCCGTCGTGCTGGCCCTGGCGCGTCAGGGCTGGGACCTGTGCTTCAGCTACGTGAGCAACGTTGCCGCGGCCGAGAGCACGGCGGCCCAGGTGCGCGACCTGGGGCGACGCGCGGTGACGGTGCAGGCCGACGTGGCCGACCGCGCCGCACTGGCGCGGCTGTTCGCCGCAGCCGACCAGGCCTACGGGCGGCTGGATGCCCTGGTGAACAACGCCGGCATCGTGGGCGGCGTGCACTCCATCCTCGACGCCGACGACGCGCACCTGACCTCGCTGTTCCGCACCAACGTGCTGAGCCAGTTCTTCTGCGTGCAGGAAGCGGCGCGCCGCATGTCCACGCAGCGCGGCGGCCGCGGCGGCAGCATCGTCAACCTGTCGTCGGCCGCGGCACGCCATGGCGGCATGCCCAACGAGGCGCACTACGCGGCGTCCAAGGGCGCCATCGACAGCTTCACGGTGGCCCTGGCCAAGGAACTGGCGCCGCACGGCCTGCGCGTCAATGCCGTGCGGCCGGGCCTCATCCGCACCGACATCCACGACGCCCACGGCGGGCAGGAACTGGTCGACCGCATCGGGCCCACGGTGCCCATCGGCCGCGCCGGCACCGCCGAGGAAGTGGCCGAGGTGGTCGCCTTCCTCGCCGGCCCCTTGTCCGGCTACATGCACGGCGCGGTGGTCGACGTGTCCGGCGGCCGTTGACGCATCCACACACCGGAAGCTCCACCATGCTGGTCGAACACCGCGCCTACACGATCAAGCCGCTGCGCACGGCCGACTTCGTCTCGCTCTACGAAACCATGGCGCTGCCGCTGCAGAAGAAGTACCTGGGGCGGCTGATCGGCTTCTACACCACCGAGGTCGGCACCATCAACCAGGTGGTGCACCTGTGGGGCTTCGAAAGCATGGCCGACCGAGAAAGCCGGCGCGCCGCCATGCTGGCCGACCCCGCCTGGCCCGCCTACGTGAACGCCCTGCGCGAGCTGGACCTGATCGTCCACCAGGAAACCCGGTTCCTGCGTTCCGTTTCCTTTTCGCCGCCGATGTCGCCGCCGATTTCGTCCCAGTAGAAAAAGGCCCCCAGGGCCACCACACCCCGCGAGCGCTTCGACCGACGCCTCGCATTCGTCAATACCCAGGAGACAGACATGAAGAAGCCCATCCTCAACCTGCTGGCAGCAGCCCTGCTCGGCCTGGCCGCAGCCGGCCCCGCGCTGGCCGCCGACTTCCGCCTGACCATCGGCTCGGGCCACCCGGCCGACGCCGCGGTCTGGATCACCGCGATCCGCGACTACTTCGCCCCCGAGGTGGCCAAGCGTGCCGCCGCCAAGGGCCACAAGATCGAGTGGGTCAATGCCTACGGCGGCAGCGTCTGCAAGCTCGGTGAATGCCTGGAGGCGGTGGAAACCGGCCTGCTGGACATCGCCGACCTTCACGTGGCCTTCGAGCCGGCCAAGCTGATGGGCCACAACTTCGCCTTCTTCGTGCCCTTCGGCAGCGGCGACCCGGCCGTGGTGGCACGGGCATCGCGCCTGGTCTACGACCGCGTGCCCGAGCTCAAGCAGATCCTGGAGACCAAGTACAACCAGGTCTTCCTGGGCGTGGGCAGCGTGGGCAACTACGGCCTGGTGACCACCTTCGCGTGGGACAAGGTCGAGCAGCTCAAGGGAAAGAAGATCGCCGCCGCCGGCCCCAACATCCCCTGGGTGCGCGCCGTGGGCGCGGTGCCCGTGCAGTCCAACCTGAACGAGGCCTACACCTCGTTCCAGACCGGCGTGTACGAAGGCTGGGTGATGTTCCCCGACGCCACCGTGGGCTTCAAGCTGCACGAGGTGGCCAAGAACTACACGGTCACCGACTTCGGCGCCGTGTCCACCGTGGTGCTGGCCATCAACCGGGACACCTTCCGCAAGCTGCCCAAGGACCTGCAGGACATCCTGCTCGACGTCGGCAAGGAGTTCACCACCGTGCAGCCGCGCATGAGCAACGAGCGCGCCGCGGCCAGCATGGCCACCATGCGGGCCTCGGGCGCGAACGTGCGATCGCTGAGCGACGAGGAAAAGGTGAAGTGGGCCAACTCGCTGCCCGACATCCCGAACGAGCGCACCGCCGAGATCAACAAGGCCGGCCAGCCCGGCAAGGCCGTGGCCGAGTACATCAAGGCCCTGAAGGAAGCCGGCGTGAAGCTGCCGCGCGACTGGCAGATCAAGTAAGTCCCCGCCCTGCCCCCGGCCCGGCCCGCGCTGCGGGCCGGGTTCCTTTCACCTGCACGGTCCGCCATGCCCACCGCCCTTCGCCTGTTCCACCGCCTGCTGTCCGTGCTCAACATGCTGGGCGCCGTGTGGGTGGTCGCGCTGATGCTCCTGATCGTGGCCGACGTGGTCGGCCGCGCCTTCGGCAAGCCGCTGTTCGGCGTGCCCGAGATCGTCAAGATCTCGGTCGTCGGGCTGGTGTGGTGCATGATGCCCCACACCCTGAAGATCGGCGCCCACCTGCGCTCGACCATCCTGATGGACCGCATGCCGCCGGGCGGCAGGCGCGCGGTCGAGGTGCTGAGCTGCCTGCTGGGCATCGCCATGTTCGCGCTGATCGTCTACTCCGGCTGGGACAAGATGATCGAAGCCTGGCAGATCGGTGAGTTCGAGGGCGAGGAGCCGATGCGCGTGCCCACCGCACCGATCCGCACCATGGTGTTCGTCGGCGCCGCACTGACCTCGCTGCAGTTCGCGGTGCTGCTGCTCGAGCACCTGCGCGGCCGGCCCTTCGCCGCCGACGCGAGGGGCACCTGATGGACCCGATCAGCATCGCGCTGCTCACCATCGCCGGGGTCTTCGTCCTGGTGCTGCTGGGCGTGCACATCGGCGTGGCCCTGGCCCTGCTGAGCGTGCTGGGCATCTGGGCCATCACCGGCAAGGGCGCGGTGGCCATCAGCCTGCTCAACACCACGGCCTACTCGTCGGTGATGGACTACGTGTACGCGGTGATCCCGCTGTTCGTGCTGATGGGCATCCTGGCCAACCTGTCGGGGGCCACGCGCGACCTTTTCAGCTCGGCCCAGGTGGTGTTCGGCCGCGTGCGCGGCGGCCTGGGCGTGTCCACCGTGTTCGCCAACGCGGTGTTCGCGGCCATCACCGGCGTCTCGGTGGCCTCGGCGGCGGTGTTCTCCAAGCTGGCCGTGCCCGAGATGCTGCGCCTGGGCTACGACCGCAAGTTCGCGCTGGGCATCGTGGCCGGCAGCGCCATCCTGGGCATGCTGATCCCGCCTTCGATCCTGATGATCGTCTACGGCGTGCTCACCGAGCAGTCCATCGGCAAGCTCTTCGTGGCCGGCATCGGGCCGGGCCTGCTGGTGGTGGTGGTGCTGTCGCTGGGCATCTGGGGCCGCGCGACGCTGAAGCCGCAGCTGTCGGGCCAGCTGGCCCTGGCGGCGGCACCGACGGCGCACGAACTGCTGCGTGCTGCACTCAAGCCCTGGGGCGTGCTGCTGCTCGTCGCGCTGGTGCTGGGCGGCCTGTACGGCGGCCTCTTCACGCCCACCGAAGCTGGCGCCGTGGGCGCCTTCGGCGCGCTGCTGCTGGCTTTCCTGGCACGCCAGGTGAACCTGAAGTCGGCCACCGGCGCGCTGGCCGAGATCGGCCGCTCGACGGCCAGCATCTTCCTGCTGCTCATCGCGGCCCAGATGTACAGCCGCATGCTCACGCTGTCGGGCCTGTCTTCGCAGCTGACCGACTGGGCGGCCGCGCTGCCGGTGGCGCCCATCGTCATCGTGCTGGCCTTCGTGCTGGTGTTCCTGGTGCTGGGCATGATCATCGACTCGGTGTCGATCCTGCTGCTCACCATCCCCATCATGTACCCGGTGATCGTCAAGCTCGGCTTCGATCCCCTGTGGTTCGGCATGGTGGCCATCCTCGCCATCGAGATCGGCCTGCTCACACCGCCTTTCGGCATGATCGTGTTCGCCATGAAGTCCTCGCTGCAGGAAGCCGCCACGGTGGAAGAGATCTTCGCCGGCGCGCTGCCCTTCATGCTCAAGCTGCTGGTGGCGCTGGCCATCGTGATCGCCGTGCCGGCCATCAGCACCTGGCTGCCTTCGCTGTTGTAGGAGACACGATGCCCGTCGATCCGCGCCCTTCCGTCGGCCTGCTGGGCCTGGGCATCATGGGCAGCGCGATGACGCCCAACCTGCTGGCGGCGGGCTTTGATGTGGTCGGCTTCGACATCGATGCCGCGCGCATGCAGGCTTTCGTGCAGGCCGGCGGCACGGCGGCGGCGTCGCCGCGCGCGGTAGCCCAGGCGGCCGACATCGTGATCAGCGTGCTGCCCAGCGTGCAGGCACTCGAAGCCGTGGTGCTGGGCACCGACGGGCTGCTGTCGGCCGGCCGCAGCGGGCTCGTGCTGGTGGAAGCCAGCACCTTCGCGCTGGAAGACAAGCAGCGCGTGCACGACGCCGCGCTGCCCCGCCTCACCGTGCTGGACTGCCCCCTCAGCGGCACCGGCGCGCAGGCCGTCACGCGCGACCTGCTGGTCTACGCCAGCGGCGACGCCGCGGCCATCGCGCGCTGCGCGCCGGTCTTCGCCGGCTTCGCCCGCGCGCACCACGACCTCGGCGCCTTCGGCAACGGCAGCAAGATGAAGTTCGTGGCCAACCTGCTGGTGTCCATCCACAACGTGGCCGCGGCCGAGGCCATGGTGCTGGGCATGAAGGCCGGGCTCGATGCGCAGGACATCCTGCGCGTGGTGGGCGACGGCGCCGGCGGCTCGCGCATGTTCAGCGTGCGCGGCCCGCAGATGGTGGCCGACCGCTACGAGCCGCCCACCATGAAGCTGAGCATCTGGCAGAAGGACATGCACATCATCGGCGAGTTCGCCGGGTCGCTGGGCTGCCCCACGCCCCTGCTCGACGCCTGCGCCCCGATCTACGATGCCGCCGTGGCGCAGGGCCGCGGCGGTCAGGACACGGCTGCCGTGTGCGCCGTGCTGGCCGGCATGGCGCAGCTCGACCGATCCGCCCCGAACCCGGACAAGGACCCCGCATGAACATCACACTGGCACAGAGCGAAGCCATCGCCGACGCGGCGCTGAAGAAGGGCCGCGAGCTGGGCCTGGCCCCGCTGACCGTGGCCATCCTGGACAGCGGCGGGCACCTCACGCTGCTCAAGCGCGAAGACCATTCCAGCCTGCTGCGCCCCGACATCGCCACCGGCAAGGCCTGGGGTGCGCTGGGCATGGGCTTCGGCGGACGCGAGCTGGCGCGCCGCGCCGAGAAGGCCCCGGCCTTCTTCACGGCGCTCAATGCCATGTCGGGCGGGCGCATGGTGCCGGTGGCCGGCGGCGCGCTGATCCGTGATGCCTCGGGGCAGATCCTGGGCGCCATCGGCATCAGCGGCGACACCTCGGACAAGGACGAACTGGCCCTGGTGGCCGGCGTTCGGTCGCAGGGCCTGGTGGCCGACACCGGCGATCCCCTGCCCCCGTGAACACGCGCCAGCTGCAATGCTTCCTGCAGGTTGCAGAGTTCCGCAGCTTCACGCGCGCCGCTGCCGTGCTGCACGTGGCGCAGCCGGCGCTGTCGCGCAGCGTGCGCGCGCTGGAGGACGACCTGGGCGTGGCGCTGTTCCACCGCAGCGAGCGCGGCGTGACGCTCACCGAGCAGGGCGAGCTGCTGCGCACGCGCGCGGCCGACCTGCTGGCCGAGATGGCGCGCGTGCGCGACGAGGTCGGCGACCCGTCGCGTGAACTGCGCGGCGAGCTCAGCCTGGGCATGCCGCCGTCGATGCAGCAGATGGTGACGGTGCCGCTGATCGAGGCCTTTCGCGCCGAGCACCCGGCCGTGGTGCTGCGCTTCACCGAAGGCATCAGCGCCATGCTCAGCGAAGCGCTGCTGCTGGGCAAGATCGACCTGGCCGTGGTGTCGGCCAACGAACCCATCGCCTCGCTGGCCAGCCGGCCGCTGCTGTCGGAAGACATGGTGTTGGTGGGGCCGCGCAAGGCGCGGCTGCGGCTGGAGCGGCCGGTGTCCATCGACAAGGTGGCCACGCTGCCGCTGATCGTCACGCCGCGACCGAACTCGGTGCGCACCTTGATCGAGACGGCGCTGGCTGCCCGGGGCCGCGCGCTGCGGCCGGTGCTGGAGTCCAACGCCACCTCGGTGATGCTTCAGCTGGTGGCGGCTGGGCAGGGCTGGACCGTGCTGCCCTACAGCGCCGTGCACGCGGCGCTGACGTCGGCCGCAGTGTGTGCCGCGCCGGTGCAGGGGCTACGCATCGGCTGGACCCTGGCGCACTCGCGCGAACGCACGCTGTCGCGCGCCGGCGGCGAGCTGTCGCGCCTGCTGCGCGTGCAGGCGCAGCGTGCCATGCAGCGCGGTCAATGGCCCAGCGCACGCATGGAAAGAGAAGCGCTGCCCGACCCGGCCTTGCCCCGCGCCTGAGGGTTCCCCCGGGGCATGCCCGTTCGGCATGGCCGCCACAGCCAGATGGTATTGGCGCGCCGCAGGACGGCCTTCCAGAATCGCCGGCAGCCTGCAGGGGCAGGCGCGAGGGGAGAGCGCGTGGGACCATATCTCGTGGGCGTCGACATCGGCGGCACCTTCACCGACTGCGTCGTGCTGGACAAGGACGGCCACATCACGGCCACCAAGTCGCCGTCGACACCGGGCAACTTCGCCGAAGGCATGCTGGGCGCGATGGCCGTGGCCGCCGAGCGGCTGGACCTGCCCTTCCAGACCTTCTGCGAACAGATCAAGGTGCTGACGCACGGCACCACCGTGGGCACCAACGCGCTGATCCAGCGCAAGGGCGCCAAGGTGGGCCTGATCACCACGCGCGGGCACGAAGACGCGATCCACATCATGCGCGGCTCGCGCGGCGTGAACTCGCGCGACATCGCCAAGGTCGTGCACTTCCCGGAAAGCCAGAAGCCCGACCCCATCGTGCCCAAGCGCTACGTGAAGGGCATCTCGGAGCGCGTGGACTGCTTCGGCGACGTCATCGTGCCGCTGAACGAGGCCGAGGCCGAAACCGCCGTGAAGGAGCTGCTGGCCGACGGCTGCACCGCCATCGCCATCTGCTTCCTGTGGAGCTTCCGCCATGCCGCGCACGAGCGGCGGGTGCGCGAGATCGTGCGCCGCCTGGCGCCCGAGGTCTTCATCTCGTGCAGCGTCGACATCGCGCCCAAGTGGGGCGAGTACGAACGCACCACGGCCACCGTGCTGAACGCCTACATCGGCCCGGTGATGTCGCGCTACCTGTCCAACCTCGACCGCGAGCTCAAGCGCAACCACTACACGCAGCCGCTGCAGATCGCCCAGTGCGGCGGCGGCTCGGTGTCGGTGGAACGCGCGATGGAGTCGCCGCTGCTCACGCTCGACTCGGGCCCGGTGGCCGGCGTGACGGGCTCGGTGTTCTTCGGCAAGCTCATCGGCACGCCCAACATCATCACCACCGACATGGGCGGCACCTCGTTCGACGTGGGCATCATCGCCGACGGCGCGCCGGAGTATTCGTTCATCTCCAACGTCATCCAGTACGAATACTTCCTGCCCAAGATCGACATCGAGGCCATCGGTGCCGGCGGCGGCAGCCTGGCCGTGGTGGACCCGTTCTCGAAGAGCCTGCGCGTGGGCCCGCAGAGCGCCGGTGCCGATCCCGGCCCGGCCTGCTACGGGCGTGGCAACACGGTGCCCACGGTGACCGATGCCGACGTCGTGCTGGGCTACATCGACCCCGACAACTTCCTGGGCGGCCGCATGAAGCTGGACCGCGCCAAGTCGGTGGCCGCCGTGCAGGCGGTGGCCGACCAGCTGGGCCTCACGCTGATGCAGGCGGCCGCCGGCATCGCCAAGATCGCCGAGTTCAAGATGGCCGACATCATCCGCAAGATGACGGTGGAGAAGGGCTACGACCCGCGCGACTTCGCGCTCTTCGCCTTCGGCGGCGCCGGGCCGGTGCACGCGGGCGTGTTCGGCTCGGAACTGGGCGTGCAGAAGGTCATCGTCCCGCTGCGCGAGATCGCGTCGACCTGGTGCGCCTTCGGCGCGGCGTCGGCCGACATCCTGCACGTCTACGAGCAGGTCGACATCCAGGGCTCGCCCTTCGATGCCGCGCGCGTCAACCGGGTGCTCGACGAGCTGCAGGCGCGCGCCGAGGCGCAGATGGACAAGGACGGCATCGCCAAGTCGCGCCGGCGCTTCAGCTTCTCGCTGGACATGCGCCACCGCGGCCAGATCAACGAGGTGGAGTGCGTGCTGGCGCTGCCGCGCCTGAAGGCCACGAAGCTTCAAGCCCTGCACGAACAGTTCTACGCGCGCTACGAACAGCTCTACGGCGCCAACGCCGCCTACAAGGACGCGCGGCTGGAGATCGTCACGCTGCGCGTGCGCGCGAGTGCCGCCACGCCGCGGCCGGCGCTGCAGAAGGCCGCGCGCCTGAGCAGCACGGTGCCCAAGGCGGCCCTCACCGGCTCGCGCAGCGTGTACTGGGACGACCTGAAGAAGAGCGTGAAGACGCCCATCTTCGACGGCGCCGCGCTGAAGGCCGGCAACCGCGTGGCCGGCCCCTGCGTGGTGGAGACCGCGCAGACCAACGTGGTGGTGCACCCCGGCCGCACGCTGCGGGTGGACGCCTACGGCAATTTCGAGATCACCTTCGACAAGTCTTCTGCAAAGGCCCCGCGATGAACGCACCCGACCGCCAACTGACCGCGCCGGCGATGCGCAAGGTCAGCGAGATGAAGGACACGAAGTTCGACGGCAAGGTCTACGGCTACGTGCCGCCGAAGAAGCTGGCCATCTCGCCCAAGCTGAAACTGCACACGCGGCAGGACACCGACCTCGACCCCATCACCTACGAGGTGATCCGCCATTCGCTGTGGCAGGTCAACGAGGAGCACGGCGCCACCATCCAGCGCATCTCGGGCTCGCCGGTGGCCATGTACGCGCTGGACCTCAACCCGTCCATCCTGACCGAGGACGCCGAGTTCGTGTATTTCGGCCCCTACATGCAGTACATGTCGGGCGTGACCGACACGCAGGTGAAGTGGATCCTGGAGTACCGCAGCGACAACCCCGGCATCCAGGACGGCGACATGTTCATCGCCAACGACCCCTGGGTGGGCGCCGCGCACCAGCAGGACGTGATGCTGATCTGCCCGGTGTTCTGGGAAGGCGAGCTCTTCTGCTGGGTCACCAACTGCCTGCACCAGTACGACATCGGCGGCATCACGCCCTCGTCGTTCTGCGGCTCGGCCGAGAGCGCCTACGAAGAAGGCATCTGCATGCCGCCGGTGAAGATCGTCGAAGGCCTGCAGATCCGCCGCGACATCGAGGAGCTGTACCTGCGTGCCTCGCGCAAGCCCGACGCCGTGGCGCTGGACTTCCGCGCGCAGTTCGCCGGCAACATCACGGCGCGCAAGCGCGTGCTGGAGCTCATCGAGCGCTACGGTGCTGGCGTGGTCAAGGGTGTGATGAAGCGCATCCTGGACACCGGCGAGCGCGCCTTCCTCGACAAGCTCAAGCGCCTGCCCGACGGCATCTACCGCGACCGCAGCTACGTGGAGAGCTGCCGCCCCGGCGACCGCCGCGCGCACCCGGTGATGCTGACGCTGCGCAAGAAGGGCAACACCCTGACCTTCGAGAACGAGGGCACGGCGCCGCAGGACGGCGCCATGAACTCGACCTACTCGGGCTGGCGCGGTGCGCTGATGGTGGCGCTGAACCAGCTGCTGTGCTGGGACCAGAACTTCGCCATCGGCGGCGCGCTGCGGCACGTCGAGTTCGACCCCACGCTGGGCACCTTCAACTGCGCCACCTTCCCGGCCTCGGTGTCGACCGCGCCGGTGCAGGCGATGGAGATCTCGCTCTACCCGGCCTACAACGTGCTGTCCAAGCTGATCTTCAGCGACAAGGGCATGCGCGAGGACATCATGTGCATCGGCGGCACCAGCCAGTGGCCGGCCACCATCTTCCGCGGCATCGACCAGTGGGGCGAGCGCTACGGCTACCTGCTGGTCGACCCCATCGGCGGCGCCATCGGGGCGTTCTCCACGGGCGATGGCATCAGCAACGGCGGGCAGTCGCGCACGCCCATCTGCCGGCTGCCCAACGTGGAGCACAACGAGCAGTCGTTCCCGGTGCTGATCCTGTTCCGCAAGGAAGTCATCGACTCCGGCGGCGCCGGCCGCTGGCGCGGCGGGCTGTCGGCCGAGACCTGCTTCATCCCGCACCGCACGCCGGTGATCACGCACGACACGCTGTCGTCGGGCAACGCCATCCCCACGTCGACCGGCATGATGGGCGGCTACCCGGCCACGGTGAACGTCTACAAGTTCAAGCGCGGCACCGACATCCGCCAGCGCCTGAACGATGCCGACCTGATCGGCGACATGGACGAGGTCAACGGCACGGTGGAAGAACTTCAGCTGCGCCAGCAGGACTTCCTGCAGCATCCCGACGACGTGTACTCGGTGATCTGGACGGCGGCCGGCGGCTTCGGCGACCCCACCGAACGCGACCCCGAGCGCGTGGCCAAGGACGTGGTGGAGAACCGCGCGGTGTCGGTGGCGGCAGCGCGCGACATCTACGGCGTGGTGATGGACGCCAACGAGCAGCTGGACCTGGCCGCCACGAAGAAGCTGCGCGCCGAACGGCGCAGCGCCCGCAAGAAGAAGGGCGGCCGCGTGAAGATCCTGCAGGGCAAGGTGGCGCGGCAGTTGACCGACAACCTCGACCTGCGCCGCGAGGCCGACGGCCTGCACACCTGCTGCAGCAAGTGTGCCGCCGACCTGGGCCCCATCCGCGACAACTACAAGGACCACGCGGTGCGGCAGGACAACGACATCCGCAGCGCCAACCCCAACGTGGGCGACTACCAGCGCTACCTGGACGTGCGGCCGGTCTTCCGCCAGTTCTTCTGCCCGGGCTGCGGGGCCCTGCTGGAGAACGAGATCGCCTGCGAGGGTGACGCGCTGCTGCGCGACATCGAGCTGACGATCCGGTAGCACCGGCGCACAAGGGGGTCCGGCGGCGGCGCACGTCCGGGCCTCTTCATGGCCCCACTTGCGAATACGAATGATTCCTAATAGCATGGACGCACCCCATGAGGTCGCCCATGCCGTCGCCAGACCCTTGCCCCGAAGTCTCCCCCGAGCCCCAGGCGACGACGCCGGCCCGGCGCCGTCGCCTCTGGGAGCTGCCTCCCGAAGCGCATGAGCTGTTGCTGGGCCTGTGCTTCGAGGCCGAGGACCTGCGGCGCGAGGCCGCCCGGGTGCTGGGACGGCTGCACCACGCCCACTGCGTGCTGCAGGGCAGCGCCAGCGACGTGCTCTACAGCGTGGCGCACGACCTGACCCGCCGCAACGCCTTGAGCGACAGGCTGCAGGCACTGCTGCAGCTGCGCCACGCCGCCGCCGAAAAGGCCGTGCGCGCCCTGCGCGACGAAGCCGCGCTGCGTGCCGTCTGGCAGGAGCGGCTGCAGGACGGGGACGGCGAACGCATCGTCGCGGCCTTCTGGGCGCTCCTGACGCACCCCCTGGGCCCGGCAGTGCAGAAGCGATTGCTGTTCGACCTGAAGGCGCGCTGCTGGCAGCACAGCCGCGCCGTCGACGCGCAGCAAGAGCGACGGCGCGCGCTGGAAGCCCGGGTCACCGCGCTCTCGGCCGAACAACACAAGCTGCAGGCGCGCTTGAACGAGGCGCTTTGCGGGCATCAGTCGGAGCGGCAGGCCTGGGCGCTGCGGCAGGCGCAATGGAACGGCGAGCGAGCACGCTTGCTGGCCGAGAAGGGGGCTTTCGCATCTGCCGCGGCGGCGACGCCCGGCGCGCCGAGCAGCCGGCCCCCGGTCATCACGGACCACCCGCCACCGACTGCGCGCAAGGAACGCTGGCGCCACCCGGCCACGCCGCACGGCGCAGCGGCGCAGGCCCCCACGCGCGGCGACGTCGGCACGGCCATGCCGACCGATGCCGCGGCCACGCTGGACGGCGCGCCGGCTGCGACCGAGCGGCCGATGCCTCGCCCGCTGCGCCACGTGCTGTGCGTGGGCGGTGTGCAGCATGCCGTGCCGCACTACCGCGAGCACGTGGAACGTCTGGGTGCGCGCTTCGAGCACCACGACGGCGGGCTGGAGGACTCGCTGCCGCGGCTGGAAGGCCACCTGAGCCGCGCCGACCTGGTGGTGTGCCAGGCCGGCTGCATCAACCACGAGGCCTACCACCGCATCACCGGCACGCCCTGCGTGTACCTCGAACGGCCCAGCCTGTCGCGTTTCGAGGCGGCCATCGGCGTGCACCTGTCGGAACGCGGCGCAGCGGCGCCGCGTTCCCTGCCCGACCGGAGCGCCGCCCATGGATGAACGCCTGAGCCGACCCTGCCCGCAGATGCTGGTGGCCACCACCATGGCGCTGATGACGGCCTTCGCCAACCCGAACCCCGCGGCCAGCGTCCCGGCGGCCACGCAGCGGCTGCTGATGGCACGCAAGATCGTCTCGAACCTCTTCTTCCTGAAGGAGCACCCGGGCCTGGGCGCCCCGCTGCGCGAGGTGTTCGCGTCGGCCCATGCGCTGTGGGTGGCGCTGGCGGGACAGCTGCAGGAGGGCGAGCCCGGCTCGGTACGGCCGGTGCTGAAGGTGGGGGCGCGCCGGCTGCACTGAGCATCGCGCCGCCAGGCTGAGAGCCCGCAAGCCAGGGTGGCCGCCGAGGCGGCCCCAACCAGCACCTAGTCGCCGCGCGTGCCGTTCACGTGCGCCCAGAAGCTGGCCTTGCGCGCGTGCTGTCGCCGGATCCCGGCGATGTAGCCGTCGTGGGGCGGCAGCCCGCCGAGGTCGGCGTCGCGCTCTGCCAGGGCCTGCAGCCGCTGCCAGTAGCGAGCGGCATGCGTATAGGCGGGTGCGTAGGCGCGTGCCAGGATGGCATCCAGCAGCGCGCGATACACAGCGGTGGCCCCAGCCCAGCAGCCTTGCTCTTCCAGCGCCTGGGCCAGCGGCAGGAGCGCGCCGTAATCCTGCCCGTTGATCTTGTCGAACGACTGCACCAGCACGGCCGCAGCGCGCACGTGGTCGACGATCTGCACCAGCACCTGTGCGGCCGCGACCGGATCACCGTGCTGCAGGGCCCGTTCGCGCGCGATGGAAGCGGCCTGCGGCTGTTCGGCCGGCGACAGCGAGTCCATCCAGCGTGTCAGGTCGTGGACCAGCAGCGTCTTCTCGAACAAGGCTTGCAGCAGCGCGGCGCTCTCGGTTCGGCGACCCAGCAGGGACAGAGTTTCCGCCCGCAAGCGCTGGCGCGAGTCGCGCAGGTGCCCCCACTCCTGATCCAGCCAGGGCAGTGCATCGGCCGGCCGCCCGCAGTCCAGGTATTCGCGGACGAAGCCTTCCATCTGGTTCGCATTCGGCTGCGGGCTGTAGGCCAGCACGGCTTGCACATGCACGTCGGGATCGCGCAGCGCCTGCGCCAGCAGGGACAAGGTGGCCGACAGCCGGAAGACGTTCACCGGCAGCCGCTCCGCATCGCCCACTGTGGCCAGCGCGGCCGTCAACGCCGCCTGGCGCTGCCGGACCAGCTGCCGCAGCGCCGCTTCGGGCAGCAGATCGGCAGCGTACCGGTACAGGGTTTCCCGCGAGCCATAGGCGTCAGCTGAAGCCAGCCCGTCCAACCGGTCCGGCCAGGCCTCGGCCGGCGCTTCGCAGCAGGCGGCCGCCTTCAGCCACAGCCGGCAGCCGGCTCGCACGGCGTCGCCGATGACGCCGTCGGAGTCGTCGGCCCGGCTGAAGAAGCTCTCGTCGGACTGGATGAAGGACTCGACCAGGTCCAGCGCGGCGGCGGGGTCGCGTGGCAGCAGTTCGCTGTCGAGCTGCTCGAGCCAGGCCTCCATCTCCCGGCCGAACTCGCGCGCGTCGCGGTAGGCCAGGAACTTCCGGCCGCGGCGCCACGCCGTCAAGGACTTGCGGAAGTGCGCGGCCAGGCGCTTGGGGCTGTCGGCCAGCATCAGGCGAAGCAGGCGCTCCTTGACGGCGTCCTGTTCGGCGCTGAGCTCGATCAAGAGCTCGGCGCTCTGCGCCGCCGGCAGGCGGCGGACGAAGGCCTCGAACTCGGTGGTGGGAGTGGCTCTGGGCATGGATGGAGATTGTCGGTGCGGCGACCTGAGGCTGTCCCAGCTGCGATGCAGAGGGTGAGCCGGGCCGATCACCCCGGTCGGCGGCACGAAGCCCTGGGCACCAGCATCGGCGTTTCGCACAGCCAGGCCAGGGGGCGCCACCGCGGCGTGCAGGTGTTCGGCCGCAACGGGCTGGCCTGCAGGCGAAGACGGCGATGAGGGTCGTGGCCCGGGCAGCGAAGCAGACGCGCCTGCGCCGGTTTCACACCGCGTTGAGGTGCATCCCGAAGTCCAGCTCCACGAGCGCGCCGGTCATCATCGAGGCCCCCGTCGCCAGCCAGTGGATCGCCTCGGCCACCTCGTCGGGGTGCCCCAGGCGCTGCAGCGGCGACACCGTCTTCTGGTGCGCGCTGCGGTCGGCGAAGGACTCGGGCGCCAGCCGCTCCACGAAGCCCTGTTCCACCAGCGACGGGCACACCGCGTTCACCCGCACCTGCGGCGCGAGTGATCGTGCGGTCGACATCGTCAGCGCGTTCAGCGCCGCCTTGCTGCAGGCATAGGGCAGCGACGAGCCGCTGCCCATCAGCGCCGCGCGCGAAGAGATGTTGACGATGGCCGAACGCACGGCGTCGGTCGACGCGGCCTTCAGCGCGTCGGCGGCGGCACGGGTCATCTGGAACGGGCCGATGGTGTTGACGGCGTAGATGCGCTGGAAGTCCTCGGCCGAGACCTCGTGCATTCGCGAATGCGCGACCATCTTGCTGATGCCGGCTGCGTTCACCAGCACGTGCAGCGCGCCGAAGGCTTCGGTGGCGGCGCGCACCGCACGCACGCAGTCTTCGTCGCGCGTCACGTCGCTGACCACGCACACGGCGCGCCCGGCTTCGGGTGCTGTGTCGGCGACCGCCCGTGCCTCGGCCTGCTGGCCTTCGAGGTGGCCGATCACCACGTTCCAGCCTTCCTTCAGAAACCGGCGGGCCGTGGCGGCACCGATGCCGCTGGCGCCGCCGGTGATCAGTGCGGTTCGACGGGGCGTGAGCGTGGTCATGGCTGCGAGGTCCGGGCGTGGAGGTGTTGGGCGAACGGGCTGCAGGCCGGCAGCGCGTGGCGCCACCGGAGCGATGCCAGTCTAGTGTCGAACGGCCCGACGCTGAAGCCGCGCTGCCGCCGCTTCAGGCCCGCGACTTTCGCCAGGAGTCCTTCACGCGGATCTTGTCGCCATGGAAGGTGAAGAGGTCGCAGCCGTCGACCTCGACCCGCGCACCATCGCTGGCACGCGTGCCGACGAAGGTCCACTCCGACAGGCCGCGCGCACCGCTGACGGTGTGCCGCGCACGTGTCCACTGCGCGTCGGGGAAGTCGGTCCAGGCCTTCTGGTAGGCCGCGCGCACCGCTTCACGGCCGACGTGGCGCGTGCCGCTGGCGTCGGGGCCGGCAGCGGTGTGGAACACGCATTCCGGCGCCATGAAGGACATCAGGGCCTCGATGTCGTGGCGGTTCCAGGCCTGGGCGAAGGCGTCCAGGTCGGCCACCGTCACCGCGGGCGGCAGCAGCACGTCGTCCAGGAAACGCTGCATCGCGGCCTCGACCGTGGCACAGTGTTCGCCACCCTTCAGCGTGGCGTTCTTCAGCACCACCGCCGACTCGCGGTCGTAGAAGTGCGGCTTGCCCGGCACCAGGTACTGGCGCATGCCCAGCCCGGTGCGTGCAGCGGCAGACGTCATCGCGTCCACGCGCGGCGGGATCGAGGGCAGGTCGTGCTCGCCGGCAAACAGCAGCACCGGCGGCAGCCCACGGGCAGCGTGCAGGTAGTACTCGGCATCGACCGCATCCATGGCCGCCGACAGGCAGATCACCGCGGCCGCGCCCTGTCCCATTGCATAAGTTGCATAGGCCGAAGCAAAGCCGCCGGCAGAAAAGCCGCCGATGGCCATGCGGTCGGAGGCGATGCCCCAACGCGCGGCATTCGCCTGCACGAAGGCGAACGCGTTGGCGACATCGGTGAACGCCCCTTCGGCGCCGTGCAGCAGCTCGGCGTGCGTGGCCGGGGGCAGGCCCAGCAGACCCCGCACGTAGTCGATGCGGTCGCGCTCGATCTCCTTCTGGTTGCGCTTGATGGGCAAGCCGACAGGCGCAGGGTGTTCCTGAACCAGCCGGTAGCCGACGGAGAAGCAGGCATAACCCCGCGCTGCGAAGCGCTCGCAGTACTCGTGCACCGGCGTGTTGTGCGAGCCCTCCTGCTCGAATTCATCCCGGTCCTTGGCCCCGCGGTGAAAGGCGCCACCGTGCGACAGCACCAGCGCCGGCCGCCCCGCGGCAGGCGCATCGTCCGCCGGCAGGTACACGTCCATCAGCAGGGGGCGCGTGCCGGGCTGGGGGGTGCCGAAGCCGGTCGAGCCACGTCGCGTTCGATGCGGATCGCGGCGTTTGCCGTAGGGGTGCTGCCGTTCATGGTGTTCCTTCTTGCGGGTCAGGGTGGCGGGCGGTGCGACGTTCAGTTGGGCGTGATGCCCGCACTGCGCACCAGTTCGCCCCAGGCCTGCACGTCGCTGCGGAACATCGCACCCCATTGTTCGGGGGTGGTCGGCTGCTGCAGCGGGAACATCGCCATCTCGAACAGCCGCGCCTTGACGTCGGGCTGCGCGATGATCTGGTTGACCATGCGGTTCAACCGCTCGACGATCTCGCGCGGCGTGCCTGCCGGCGCGAACATGGCGTGCCAGCCGACCAGATCGAAGGGGATGCCGCTTTCCGTCAGCGTCGGCACGTCGGGCAGCGCCGGCAGGCGCTGGTTGCCGTTCAGCGCCAGCGCGCGCATCTTGCCGGCCTTCACCTGGGGCGTCTGCGACAGCGCATCGAGTATGGCCACCGTGACCTGGCCGCCGAGCAGGTCGGTGGTCGCATTGCCGCCCGAGTAAGGCACGTGGGCCATCGTGATGCCGGCCTGCCGGTTGATGCTCTCGCCGATCATGTGCGAGGGCGAGCCGATGCCGAAGGACGCGTAGCTCACCGCCTTCG
>LNFM01005458.1_pt1 | contig 21988 bp, 24 predicted proteins | sample 596031 | NCBI WGS metagenome assembly LNFM01 (sample SAMN04254537, study PRJNA301005) | activated carbon metagenome | isolation source: dual media filters at the Ann Arbor, Michigan drinking water treatment plant | place: USA: Ann Arbor
CCAACATCCACAGCACCGTGGTGGACCCGAAGAACTTCGACGAGAACAGCTTCGTCGACATCAACAAGGACGTCTGCGTCATCCCGCCCAACAGTTTTGCCCTGGCGCGCACGCTCGAGTACTTCCGCATCCCGCGCAACGTTCTCACCATCTGCCTGGGCAAGAGCACCTACGCGCGCTGCGGCATCATCGTCAACGTCACACCTTTCGAGCCCGAATGGGAAGGCTTCGTGACGCTGGAGTTCAGCAACACCACGCCGCTGCCGGCCAAGATCTACGCGGGCGAAGGCTGCGCCCAGGTGCTGTTCTTCGAAAGCGACGAGGTCTGCGAGGTCAGCTACAAGGACCGCGGCGGCAAGTACCAGGGGCAGCGCGGCGTGACCCTGCCCAAGACCTGAGCCGGGGGCGCACATGAAGTGGGAAGGTCAGGAGCGCAGCGACAACGTCGAGGACCGCCGGGGCAGCGGCGGTGGGGGCGGCGGCCGGCCGCGCATCGGTGGCCGCGGCATCGGCCTGGGCAGCGTGGTCATCGCGTTGGTGGCGGGCTGGATCTTCGGCATCAATCCGCTCACGGTGCTGGGCCTGCTCAGCGGAGACGGCGGCGCGCCGCAGGTACAGACGCAGCCCGGCCCGGCCCGGCCGCCGCCGGTCGAAGACAAGGCCGCGGCCTTCGTCTCGGTGGTGCTGCGCGACACCGAGCAGGTGTGGGGACGCCTGTTCCAGGCCGCCGGCGGGAAATACGTCGAGCCGCGGCTGGTGCTGTTCCGCGGCGTCACGCCCACGGCCTGCGGCAAGGGCGAGAGCGCGATGGGCCCTTTCTACTGCCCCGGCGACAGCCAAGTCTACATCGACCTCGACTTCTTCGACACGCTGAGCAGCCGCTTGGGCGCGCCGGGCGACTTTGCCCAGGCCTACGTCATCGCGCACGAGGTCGGCCACCATGTGCAGCACCTGATGGGTGTCACCGACAAGGTCGACGCAGCGCGTTCGCGCATGACGGCGGTGCAGGGCAACGCAGCCTCGGTGCGCGTGGAACTGCAGGCCGATTGCCTGGCCGGCGTGTGGGCGCACCATTCGCAGCAGGGCAAGGGCTGGCTGGAGCGCGGCGACATCGAAGAGGCGATGAACGCCGCCGCGCGCATCGGCGACGACACACTGCAGCGCCAGAGCCAGGGCCGCGTCGTGCCCGAGAGCTTCACCCACGGCAGCAGCGAGCAGCGCATGGCCTGGTTCAAGCGCGGCCTGGACGGCGGCACCGTGGCGCAGTGCAACACCTTCGAGACTAAGCGCTAGCCAGATCCCCGGGCCAGGCGCGCGCGGCGCGGGCGCCGCGCGCGGTCCGCCCGTTCGATCAGAAGAACAGGATGCCGCCCAGCGCGACGCCGTTCATGCGCGCCTGCGCACCGGCGGCGCTGGTCGAGGTGGTGCGGCTCAGTTCGGCCACCAACGTGACGCTCTTGGTCAGGCTGTAGTAGGCGCCCAGGGTGGTGTTGACGTTGTCGCGCAGGTTGCTGCCGACGCCGTCCTTTACCTCGGTGCTGCCATGGCTCAGCCCCGCCTTGAGCTTGGGCAGCAGCTGGTAGGTGCCTTGCAGCAGGTAGGCGGTCTGCTTGCGGTCGCCGGTGTCCCCGTCTGCCAGCACGCCCAGGCCGGTGCCGCTCTGGAAGTTGGCCAGCAGGCTGAAGCCGGCCACGCTGAACGAGCCGCCGACCTCGACGCCCTGCATCGTGAAGTCGGCGGCCGGCGCCGTGCCCTTGAAAGGCTGGTGCTTCACCGCTGCCCAGGCCTTGCCGCCGGCGAAGCCGAGCGTGCCTTTCAGCTGGATCTGTGGTTGCCGGCCGGCGCTGTAGGCGGCGTTGGCGAAGGCATTGACCGGGCTCATCACCGCGGCCGTGAACTCGAAAGCGCCCATGGCTGGCGCGGTGTAGGCGAGCTGCCCGTAGGTGCCCAGGTAGCTGTAGCCGGCGCCGATGTGGCCCAGCGTCACGCGGTTCTGCTGGGTGCCGTTGACCGGCGCGCCGGCGCCCAGCAGCGTCATGTCCGACAGGATGGCGCTGGCGCCGAACAGGCCGTAGTCGCGCCCAATCTTCACGGTGCCGGCGGCCGGCGTGCCGACGGTGAAAAAGCCCTGGCGCACGTCGACGTTGTTGTTGTTGCTGATGGCGTCCGACGAGGACACCGCGGCGCCGATCATCAGTGTGGCGCCGATGTCCACGCCATCCTGCTGACCCTTGACGCTGGTGATCAGCGCATTCGGCAGCAGGCCGTTGCCGATGACAGTGCGACCGTCGGCACCGCCGCAGCCCAGCGCCTTGCTGGCCAGCGCCAGCCCGGTGACGGCCTGGTCGCCGGTGCACGAGGTCGCGGTGTAGTAGGCGTTGACGATGCCGCCGACGGACAGGGTCCAGTCACCGGCCTTGAAGTCGGCAGCGGTGGCGTGGCCGCAGGCCAGCGCGGCGGCGCAGGTCAAGGGGGCGAGCAGGGCGCGGGAAGAGGTCATGGGTGTCTCCTGTTGTGAGCTTGTGAGGGGCTGATTGGCTGGCGCGCACACGGCGCCACCGGCAGGCCTCATCGCAACCGGCATGCCACGCCGGGCCCTGGGTCTGGCCGGCGTGCGAAGGCGGGACGCTTTGCGCTGGAGCGACGCAAATGGCGCAGCCGCCGGCCCGCGGAGCAGTAGCGGCAGGCGGGATTACGCGCGGTGCCGCCGGCCGCCGCTTGCGTCGCGCCCGCGGCGGCGCTGTGCCGTGCCGCAGCGGCGCCGGCACGCGGTGGCGCAGCGCGGGCAGGGCGTGTGCGGGCGCGCCCCTAGGTCGGTGGCGGCGGTGGGCCGTGCCCGGGCAGGGTTCCCCGCGGGCGGCCGGTTGTGGCCTAGGCGTCGATCAGCGCCGCCTCCCAGGCGTGCACGGTCTGCAGCTGTTCGCCCAGCTTGTCGATGCCCAGGCGCATGCGATCACCCGGCTTCAGGAACACCGGCGTGGGCTTGACGCCCATGCCCACGCCGGGCGGTGTGCCGGTGGTGATCAGGTCACCGGGCTCCAGCGTCATGAAGCGGCTCAGGTAGCTCACGATCTGGGCCACGCCAAAGATCATGGTGCGGGTGTTGCCGCTCTGGTAGCGGCGGCCGTTCAGGTCCAGCCACAGCGCCAGGTTCTGCGGGTCGTCCACTTCGTCGGCCGTCACCAGCCAGGGGCCCACCGGGCCGAAGGTGTCGCAGCCCTTGCCCTTGTCCCACTGGCCGCCGCGCTCGAGCTGGTATTCGCGCTCGGACAAGTCGTTGACCACGCAGTAGCCGGCCACGTGCGCCAGCGCGTCGGCCTCGGCCACGTAGCGCGCGCGGCTGCCGATGACCACGCCCAGCTCCACTTCCCAGTCGGACTTGCGCGATCCCTGCGGCAGCACCACCGCATGGTTGCAGCCCACCGCGCAGCCCGGCGACTTCATGAAGACGATGGGCTCTTTCGGGATGGGCATGCCGGCTTCGGCCGCATGGTCGGCGTAGTTCAGGCCGATGGCGATGAACTTGGACATGCCGCTCCAGGGCAGCTGCAATTCGCCCTGGGGCAGCAGCGGCAGGGCCACTGGATCGAGTGCGCGCAGCGCCGCCAGCCCGGCCGGCGACAGCGTGGCCGGCGTGATGTCGGGCAGCAGCGTTGACAGGTCGCGCACGCCGCCATCGGCGTCGAGCAAGGCGGGCCGGGCCTGGCCGCGCGGGCCGTGGCGCAGGAGCTTCATGAGGGCTTCTCCAGGGTCGCGGCCGGCTTCAGCCGCGGCCGACGTAAGGCATCTTGGTGGCCATCACGGTCATGAACAGCACGTTGGCCGTGAGCGGCAGATGGGCCATGGCCATGAAGGTGTCGACCACCGCCTGCATCTCCATGCGCGCCTCGGCGCGGATGCTGCCATCGGCCTGCGGCACGCCCTTGGCCATCTTCTCGGTCATGTCGCTGGCCACGTTGCCGATGTCGATCTGGCCCACGGCGATGTCGAAGGCGCGCCCGTCCAGCGCCGCGGCGCGCGTCAGGCCGGTGATGGCGTGCTTGGTGGCGGTGTAGGCCATCGAGCCCGGCCGCGGCGCGTGCGCCGAGATCGAGCCGTTGTTGATGATGCGTCCGCCCGGCGGCTGCTGGCTGCGCATCAGGCGGAAAGCGCCGGCCAGGCAGAAAAAGGCGCCGTTGAGGTTGATGTCCACCGCCTGGCGCCAGGATGCGGCGCTGTACTCGTCGGGCAGGGTGGTGGGCAGCATGACGCCGGCGTTGTTGAACAGCAGGTCCAGGCGGCCGCAACGCTCGCGCACGGTGTCGAAGAGCGCGGCCACGGCGTATTCGTCAGACACATCGCAGGGCAGGGCGATGCCGCGCGCGCCGCCGTCGGCCGCGGCGATGGCCTGCTGCAGCGCCTGTGCGCGGCGGCCCACGAACACCACCTGCCAGCCGTCGCGCAGCAGCGCCGTGGCGCAGGCGCGGCCGATGCCGCTGCCGGCTCCGGTGACGAGTGCAGTTTTCATTCCATCAAGATCCTTGAATGCGGGGCCAGGATTTCCCGGAGGTACCGCGAAGCGGCCGCCGCATAGTATGAGTCGCCGTCAGCCCCGGCAGTCGTACAAGCCCTAGGACATCCAAGAAGGGCACGGGTCTGGAGCCAACGAGGGGAATCCAATGGACATGAGCATCCGCATGCGGCCGTCGCCGCCGCCGCCGCGCATTCTGGTCAGCGGCGTCAGCGGCAGTGGCAAGAGCACCATAGGCCGGCTGTTGGCCATCCGCCTGGGCCTGCGTTTCGTCGAGGGCAGCGAGCTGCGGTCCGAGGCGGGCTGCGACTTCGAGGCCGTGACCGCGGTCATGGCCGCTGCCGCAAACGACGGCGTGGTGCTGGCTTGTGCGGTGCTCAAGCGGCGCGAGCGCGACCGCCTGCGGGCCGCCGCGCCGGGCCTGCGCCTGGTACACCTGCACGGCGACGGCGCCTGCCTGGCCGAACGCCTGCGCCGGCGCGACGCCACGGGCCCGGCAGTGGCGCAGCTGCCGAGCCAGCTCGAGGCGCTGGAGCTGCCGCTGGTCGACGAACATGCGCTGGTGGTCGAGGTCGCGCGCGCGCCCGAACACGTCGTCGGCGAGTTGCTGCGCCGGCTGCAAGTCTTCGCCACGTGAGCCTGTTCACCAAGCTCGTGCTGGAAACCGGTGCCGATGGCCGCGCGCATTTCCGCGAAGAGCCCGTGGCGCTGACCGAGGGCAAGCCGCAGGCGATGCTGTCACCGCTGGCGCCCAGCGCCGGCTACCAGCTGCGCCTGAGCCCGCCGGGCTTTCGCAGTGATTTCCACTGCACCGAGCACCCGCAGTGGGTGTTCATCCTGGGCGGACAGATGGAGATCGGCCTGCAGGGCGGTGTGTCGCGCGTGTTCGGCCCGGGCCAGCATTTCTACTCGGCCGACCTGCTGCCGGCCGGTGCCCGCTTCGACCCCGCCGTGCACGGCCACTGGAGCCGGCAGCTGGGGCCGGACCCGCTGGTCACGCTGTTCGTGCGCGGCTGAGGCGCACTCAAGAGCGGCCTCAGGGCGCGTCAGGGCGCGCCGCGCCGCAGGCCCTTGGCCCAGGCTTCGAACACCGCGGCGCTGGGGGCGCCCGTCACCACCAGCGGCGGCGCGCCCTGGGGTGAGAGGAACACCACGTAGGGCGTGACGCCGCGCCAGCCGGGGTCCACGCCGTGGCGCAAGGCCGGGGCCTGGCCATCGAAGGCGAACAGCCGGTCGACCTGGCGGTAGTGGCTGTCGCGCAGCAGCGCAGCGTCCTGTTCGCCCGGTGCGACGTCGGTGACCACGGCCATCAGCTGTGCCTTGACGCCGCGCTGGCGCAGGTCGCGCGCCAACTGGTCGATCACGGCCGGGCAGGTGGGGCACCAGGTGGCCGAGAACACCACCACCGCGGCCTCGCCCTTGGCGCCGCGCAGTGCGCGCCAGGTGTCGGCGTCGAAGCCTTCCACCGCGCGCGGGGCGGCCGTAGCCGATGCAGCAAGGGCCAGGGCGGCCAGCAGCAGCGCGGCCCGCCGGCTAGGGCACAAGACGTTCAACGCGGACTCCCTGCGTGGTGCGCCACAGCGCGAAGATCTGCTGGTCACGAGGCACCAGCAAGGGGTGGTCATTGTCCTCGGCGGCGCGGCCCAGTTCGCGCAGCGTGAAGCTGGCACCGTCGTCGGCCGAGACCCAGGCGCGCCAGCGCGTGGCCTGGCCGTCGAAGCTGCGCCAGGCGATGGCCACGCGCGAGCCAGCGCTCAGCACGGCGGCGTGCTCGGCGGCCTCATCGGGCAGCGGGCGCACGGTGCCCTGCGGCTTGCCGTCGGACGCCAGGCGGCCGTAGCGCACCTGCGCCAGGCCGTCGCGGATGCCGAACCACACGGCGTGGTAGCCGCCCGCCGCCGCCGGTGTGAGGCCGGGGCCGTGGTGCGGGCAGGCGTCGATGGCCCAGCGATCCAGCGTGGCGCGCTGGGGTTCGGCCTGCGGCGGCGCGTTCAGCAGTGCGAAGCCGTGGTCGCGCTCGTTGGGCGCGTACACGTGGCGCCAGAGCGCGGCCAGTGAACCGTCGGGCGTAGGCGCCAGGGCGATGCGGCAGCACTCGCAGCTGTGGTCGGCCAGCTTCAGGTCGGGGCCGAACGTGCGCCCGCCGTCGCGCGATTCATTGCGGTAGATGGCCGCGCCCCGGTAATCGGGCTTGCCCTGGCCCGCAGCCGGGCGCGCCGCTTCCAGGTCGCGCTTGTCCACCCACAGCGTGTGCAGCGTGCCCTGGGCGTCGAAGGCCACAGCCTCGAAGCGGTGGGTGATGATCTGCTGGTCGCGGTGCACGGTGAAGGGCGCCGAGAAGCTGCGCCCGCCGTCGTCGGAACGCAGCATGCGGATGCGGCCGGTGTAGGGCTTGTCCAGCGGTTCGGTGTAGGCAATGACCACCTGGCCGCGCGGGCCGAACACCAGCTTGGGCCGGTTCTCGCCGTCGGCCGCGATCTTGTCACTGCCGATGTCCAGCAGGCGCGGGGCCGACCAGCTGCGGCCCTCGTCGCCGCTGGTCTGCAGGAACAGACGCTTGTGTTCGTCCAGCGCGGTGACCCACAGCTCACCGCCCGGCGCAAAGGCGGCACCCATGGCCAGCGGCGGCGGCCGGCGCTTGGCGCCGCCGTGTTGGGCGTGCTGCTGCGCCAGCGCGGCGCCCAGCCCCAGGGTCAGCGCCAGCGCCAGCAGCAGTCGCCGCAGGGCGCCGGATCTCGAGAGCTTCATGGCCGTGCTTTCATCAAAGGTCGTACTTGAGCCCGGCGAACCAGGTGCGCTGCGCGTACGGGTTGGGGTTGACGTAGTACTTGTAGTTGCCCAGGTTGTTGATGCCCAGCGACGCGCTCCACTGGCGGTTGATGCGGTACAGCAGCTTGGTGTCGAACACGCTGTAGCTGCTGACGGCGCCATAGACATCGGGGTTGACGTCGTTGTACCGGCCCGTGCCGGTGTTGAGCAACTGGTTGTGCTGGCGCCCGCTGAAGCGCCAGCTCAGGCTCAGCGACAGCGCGTCGCTGGCGTGCCAGGTGCCCACCAGCGTGGCGCGCCAGTCGGGGATGCGCGGCTGCACGCTGCCTTCAAGCAGCGGATTGCGGCTGTTGCGTTCGATGGTCGACTTGGCGTAGGTCACGCTGCCGTTGAGGTCGATGCCACGCTGGCCCAGGTCGGCCAGCTGCCAGGCCAGCTCCACCCCCTGGGTCTTGACCTGGTCGACGTTCTGGATGCTGCTGATGTTGGGCGTGACCGTGATGTCGGTCTGCGAGATGAGCGCGTCGCGCTTGTCCTCGAAGAAGACCGAGGCGCGCCAGTTGCCGTTGTCCAGCGTCTGCTGCAGCACCCATTCCGACGAGACCATGCTCTCGGGCTTGAGGTTGGGGTCGTTGGTGCGGATGCCGCCGGGCCCGTTGAAAGTCTGGAACATCTCGGCCACCGTCGGGTAACGCACACCCTTGCCGAGGGAGGCGCGGGCCGACCAGTCCGGCGCCAGCTGCCAGGCCACATGCAGCTTGGGCGAGAAGTCGGATTGCTCGCGGTCGGCGTAAACCAGGTTGCGCGGGTTGGGTGCGGCATTGGCGGCATTGAAGTTGCTGCCGCCGTAGGCTTTCCAGCTTTCATAGCGGCCGCCGGCCACCAGCAGCCAGTCCGCGTTGATGCGCCAGCTGTCCTGCAGGTACAGCGCCTGCGTGCGCGTCTGGCCGTAGGAGTCGGTGTTGAGCGTGCCGGTTTCACTGGTCAGCCAGTCGGTGATGGGTGCGGCGTTGGTGCCGTAGGTCACCGAGGCCAGCTCGTAGTGGTCGTGGTGCAGGCCGAAGCTCAGCGTGTGCGCGCTGCTGGCCAGGCTGTCGCCGCTGCGCCATTGGCCGCGCAGATCGAGGTTGGTCCAGCCGGTGCCGGCGGCGTCGGTGAGCTGGCCGCCGGGGCGCGTGCCGCCCAGGCCGTCGTCGTAGGCGTCCCTGGGCGTGGCGGTGCGCGACAGGTCCTTCTTCTGGTCGTAGAGGCTGGCCACCAGTTCGCCGTCCCAGCGTCCGGCCGCGAGCTTGAGCGACAGGCCGTGCATCCAGTGCTCGCTCTCGCTGCGGCTGGGAGCGGCCGGCGAGACGGTGAAGTTGGCGCCGTCTATGCGCACGACACCGTTGTAGACCGTGCGCCCGGCGGCGTCGCGCAGGTAGCTGTCGACGCGGCCATCGGACTCGTTGCGCCACAGGCCCAGCGTGTAGCTGGCGTTCAGGCCCGCGGCCGGGCGCCAGGCCAGCTTGAACTTGGCCATGTCCTGCACCGTGTGGTCGATGCCGGTGGAGCTGACGATGATCCGGGGCCGGCCAGAGGTGTCCAGGTCCCGGATCACCGGCGAGCCGGTGACGTCGATGGAGGTCGCCGAGCCGGACGGCGTGGTGTTGCCGAAGGTCTGCGGATGACCTTCGTTGTCCAGCCGGTCCAGCGACACCCAGAAGGCGAAGTCGCCCAGCGCGTTGCCCACCGAGGCGCTGGCGTGGTGGCCGTTGAAGTCGGCATCGGTGCCGTAGAGCCGGAAGCCCTGGCCGAAGGCGTCGACGCGCGCATGGGCCTCCAGCCGCGTGGGCATGCGCGTGCTCATGCGCACCACGCCGCCGGCCGAATTGCCGGGGTACAGCGCCGAGAACGGGCCGTAGATCGTGTCGATGCGGTCGATCTCCTCGGGCGACACCATGCCCCAGCGCGGCGCCGTGCTGAAGCTGTTGTTGAGGAAGTTCGACAGCAGCAGGCCGTCGGCATACACGGTGGTCTGCGCGCTGGCGATGGAGCTGTTGACGCGCATCACCAGGATGCCGTTGCGGTCGCCGATGTAACGCTCGCGCACGTGCGTGCTGGGCAGGTACTGCAGCGCACCGGCGGTGGTGACGGTGTTGATGCTTTCCTCGATCTGCAGGGCGCTGACCGACTCCACCGTGGCCGGTAGCGGCGCCAGCGCGGCGGCGGTGCGGCCTTCCTTCTGGCCGGTGATGACGACCACGCTGCCGGCGGAACTGGCAGCTTCGACGGCCAGGGCGTAGGAGGGAATGCCTGCGCAAACGCAGGCGGCGGCCACGGCGATGCGCCGGGCCAGGAGCTTCTGGGGCATGGGGAACACCTCTTCGACGCCACGCGCTCGGCGCGCGGGGCCGCCTGGTGGGCAGCAGTCGGCATTCGCAAATGCGAGGCGCTGCGCTGCCAGGCGGCAAACCTGATCAGGGCCGACGGCAGCGGGCCATCGGCGGCGGCTGGATCAGGCCAATGCCGGCGGGCCGCGCGGTTGCGCGTGGCGCCAGGCCGCGGCGAGGGGCGGCGCGGGGAAGGCGGTGACCGGGGCCTCGTGGCGCAGGCCGCGGGCATCGGGCAGGGCAAGGGGCGGGGGCGGCGGGGCGGGGGTGTCGCCGCGCAGCTGGCAGAACGGGCAATGGTCGAGCAGGCCGCCACCGGACTGACCGCGCTCTTGCGTGCCGTCGGCCGCAGGTGCCGCGGCCATCAGGCAGTGCGCGCCTGCGGCGACGATGTCGCCACGTGCAAAGGCCAGCGAACGCGAGATCCCCGGCGCCAGCGCCGCCAGCACCAGGATGACGAGCGTCAGCCAGGTGGCGTGGTGGCGGCGGCGGCGAAGCCCGGCAAGCATGGCGCGGATTCTAGGCAGGGGCCGGGGCCCCAGCACCCTCCATGCGCGGGGCGCGTCGAAATGCCGCAGTCGCTACGTGCTCACAAGGTGTGAAGGACCCGTCGCGCGGCAGGTTCACTCACGCCTTGTCAGCCGATGCGCCCCAGCAGCAGGTACTCCATCAGCGCCTTCTGCACGTGCATGCGGTTCTCGGCCTCGTCCCAGACCACCGACTGCGGGCCGTCGATGACCTCGGCCGTGACCTCTTCGCCGCGGTGCGCCGGCAGGCAGTGCATGAACAGCGCGTCGGGCTGGGCCAGGGCCATCATCTCGTCGTCGACGCACCAGTCGACGAAGGCCTTGCGCCGCTCTTCGTTCTCGGCCTCGTAGCCCATGCTGGTCCAGACGTCGGTGGTCACCAGGTGGGCGCCGGCGCAGGCTTCGAGCGGGTGGTTGAAGACCTGGTAGCAGCTGGTGTCGCTCACGCCGGCCGCGGCCGGGTCGACCTCGTAGCCGCTGGGCGTGCTGACGTGCACCTTGAAGCCCAGGATCTCGGCCGCCTGCAGCCAGGTGTTGGCCATGTTGTTGCCGTCGCCCACCCAGGCCACCACCTTGCCCTGCAGGCACTGCAGCGGGTCGGTGGCGCCGCGCGGGCCGCGGTGCTCGATGTAGGTGAACAGGTCGGCCAGGATCTGGCAGGGGTGGTACTCGTTGGTCAGGCCGTTGATCACCGGCACGCGCGAATGCGCCGCGAAGGCTTCGATCTTGGTCTGCTCATAAGTGCGGATCATCACGATGTCGACCATGCGGCTGACCACGCGCGCCGTGTCTTCGGCCGGCTCGGCGCGGCCGAGCTGGCTGTCGCCGGAGGTGAGGTTCACCACCGAGCCGCCCATCTGGTACATGCCGGCCTCGAAGCTGACGCGCGTGCGGGTGCTGGCCTTCTCGAAGATCATGGCCAGCGTGCGGTCCACCAGCGGCTGGTAGCGCTCGTAGTTCTTGAAGCGCTGCTTGATGATGCGCGCGCGCTCGAAGAGGTAGGCGTACTCCTCGGCGCGCAAGTCCTTGAACTGCAGGAAGTGCTTCATCAGGCGGTGACCGGGTTTCATGCGGGCTCTAACAGGAAGGCCTTGATCAGCGGGCACAGGATGGCGACGATCTGCGCCGCCTCGTCGGCCGACAGGATGAGCGGCGGCACCAGGCGGATCACGCTGTCGGCGGTCACGCTGATCATCAGCCCGGCCGTGGCTGCGCGGCCCAGCAGCACGCCGCAAGGGCGCTCGAGCTCGATGCCCAGCATCAGGCCGGCGCCGCGGATCTCGGTGACGCCGGGCACGCCAGCCAGTTCGCGCTCGAGCCCGGCGCGCAGCGCGGCGCCCACGGTGGCGGCGTTGGCCAGCAGGCCGTCTTCTTGCATGATGCGCAGCGTCTCGACGCCGGCGCGCATGGCCAGCGGGTTGCCGCCGAAGGTGCTGCCGTGGTTGCCCGGGCCCAGCACGTCGACGGCGCGCGGGCCGACCACGATGGCGCCGATGGGCACGCCCGAGCCCAGGCCCTTGGCCAGCGGCATCACGTCGGGCACGATGCCGGCCCATTGGTGCGCAAACCACTTGCCGGTGCGACCGATGCCGCACTGCACCTCGTCCAGCATCAGCAGCCAGCCGCGCTCGTCGCACAGGCGGCGCAGGCCCTGCAAGTAGTCCCAGCGCGCGGGCTGGATGCCGCCTTCGCCCTGGATGGTTTCCAGGAAGACGGCCACCACGTCGGGGTTGGCGCGCGCGGCTGCCTCGATCGCGGCAAGGTCGTTGAGCGGCACGCGCACGAAGCCCTCGACCAGGGGCTCGAAGCCCTTCTGCACCTTGGGGTTGCCGGTGGCCGACAGCGTGGCGATGGAGCGGCCGTGGAAGGCCTTTTCGTAGACGATGACCTGCGGCCGCGCGATGCCCTTGTCGTGGCCGAACTTGCGCGCGATCTTGAGCGCCGCTTCGTTGGCTTCGAGGCCCGAGTTGCAGAAGAAGGCCGCCGTCAGGCCCGACAGCCGGCACAGCTCGGCCGCCAGTTGCTCCTGCAGCGGCACCTCGTAGTAGTTGGAAGTGTGGATCAGGCGCGCCACCTGGTCCTGCAGCGCCGGCACCAGCCGCGGGTGGGCATGGCCCAGGGTGTTGACGGCGATGCCGCCCAGGCCGTCGAGGTACTTGCGGCCCTGCGTGTCCCAGACCCAGCAGCCCTGGCCGTGCGACAGCGCGATGGGCAGGCGCCCATAGGTGTTCATCACGTGCGGCATGGGCCGCGTGGCGGGCGGTGTGAGGGCGGTTTCGGGTGCGTTCATCGGCTGTCGTCCTGGAGATCCGGGTCCGATAGACAAGAATGCCGGTCGGCAAGCCCTGGGGGAGTGGGATTCTAAAGGGCCGCCGTTCATGCTCGGCTGACGCCGGCCCTACGTGCCGCCGGCACACCACATGCATGCTGCGTCGCAGCACAAGCAAGGCACAATGCAGCCCGTGCGCCGCGTGCAGCGGCCAGCGTCAACACCTTCGGCCGGCCCCGCGCCGGGCCGTCTTCGATGAGCAACTTCAAGCCGCGCCAGTACTACATCAAGGGTGTCACCCGGGAGGGCCGGACATTCAGGCCCAGCGACTGGGCCGAGCGGCTGGCCGGTGCGATGTCCAGCTTTCGCCCGGGCGGCAGCACGGGCGGCATCGGTGCCCACATCGGCTACTCGCCGTATTGCATCCCGCAGGTGGTGGACGGCGTGCGCTGCGTGCTGGTGAGCGAGGCGCTCAAGGGCATCGAGCCCATGGCCTGGGACTTCGTCATGAACTTCGCGCGCGACAACAACCTGACCGTGGCCGAGGTGCTTGCGACGCCGGCCATGCCGGCCGCCGGATCAGCGGCCTAGCCTGCGCACGGAGCAGCAAAAAGGCCCGCAGAGCGGGCCTTTTTGTTGGAGTCGCGACACTCAGGCGGCAAGCGCCAGGGCCTTGACCTTGGCCGACAGGCGGCTCTTCAGGCGCGCGGCCTTGTTCTTGTGGAAGATGCCCTTGTCGGCCACCGAGTCGATCACGCTCTGCGCGGTCTTGAAGACGTCGGCCGCCTTGGCCTTGTCGCCACCGGTCACGGCCTTCTGGACGTTCTTGACGACCGTGCGGAAGCGCGAGCGCAACGAGGTGTTGGCGGCGTTCAGCACCACGTCCTGGCGCGCGCGCTTGCGGCCGGAGGCGAGGCGAACGGTCTTCTTCTTGGCTTTGGACGAAGTGGCCATGCTGCTTGTTCTGCTCGAAATGAAGATGCAAAGAGCGTCGAGTATAGCAGTGCGCTGGGGCTGGGGCCAAGAGCCCCAGGGGCGTTGCCTATAATCGTCGGCACGCGGCATCGCGCCGGGCACGGCCCGGCCAGCACCCCTCCAGTGAATCTACTCAAGGCCGCTTCCACCGTTTCCCTGCTCACGCTGGCCTCTCGCATCACCGGCCTGGTGCGCGAGCAGATCATCGCGGCCGCTTTCGGCGCCAGCGCTGCCACCGACGCCTTCAACGTCGCCTTCCGCATCCCCAACCTGTTTCGCCGGCTGTTTGCCGAAGGCGCGTTCTCGCAGGCCTTCGTGCCGCTGCTGGCGGCCACCCGGGCGCGCGAGGGCGACGCCGTCACGCGCGATCTCATCGACGCCGTGGCCACGGTGCTGGCTTGGGCGCTGCTGCTGACCTGTGTCGTGGGCGTGGCGGCCGCGCCGGTGCTGGTGTGGATGATGGGCTCGGGGCTGGCGCAGTTCGACACCGCCGTGGTGCTGACGCGGCTCATGTTTCCCTACATCGGCTTCATGTCGCTGGTGGCGCTTGCCGCTGGCATCCTGAACACCTGGAAGCGCTTCGCCGTGCCGGCGCTGACGCCGGTGCTGCTCAACCTGAGCGTCATCGCCGCCGCCTGGTGGGGTGCACCGCGCCTGGAGGCGGCGGGCATCGCGCCCATCCATGCGCTGGCCATCGGCGTCATGCTGGGTGGGCTGTTGCAGCTGGGGGTGCAGTTGCCGGCGCTGGCGCGCCTGGGCCTGCTGCCGCGCATCGGCCTGGCGCCCGGGGCGATCGTGCGCGCCTGGCGGCACCCGGGCGTCAAGCGCGTGCTGCAGCAGATGGCGCCGGCGCTGCTGGGCGTGTCGGTGGCGCAGATCTCCCTGGTCATCAACACGCAGATCGCCTCACACGTGGCCGTGGGTGCGGTGTCGTGGCTGACCTATGCCGATCGGCTGATGGAGTTTCCCACGGCGCTGCTGGGTGTGGCGCTGGGCGTGGTGCTGCTGCCGCAGTTGTCGGCGGCGCAAGCGCGCCAGGACGACGCCGCCTACTCGGGCATGCTCGACTGGGGCCTGCGCCTGGTGCTGTTGCTGGCGCTGCCCTGCGCGCTGGCACTGCTGCTGTTTCCGCAGGGCCTGGTGGCGGTGCTGTTCCACCGCGGCGCCTTCGGCGCGCAGGACGTGGCCATGACGGTGCTGGCCCTGCGCGGCTACGGCGTGGGCCTGCTCGGCCTGGTGGCCATCAAGGTGCTGGCGCCGGCGTTCTTTGCGCGCCAGGACGTCCGAACGCCGGTGAAGATCGCCGTGGGTGTGCTCATCGCCACCCAGCTCATGAACCTGGCCCTGGTGCCATGGCTGGGCCACGCCGGACTGGCGCTGTCCATCGGCCTGGCCGCGCTGGTGAATGCCGGGCTGCTGCTGGCCGGGCTGCTGCGCCGCGGGGTGTTCCGGCCGCTGCCGGGCTGGGGCGGCTTTCTGCTGCGCGTGTTGCTGGCCAATCTGGCGCTGGGCGCGGCGCTGTGGTTCGCGGCCGACATCGACTGGATTGCCCTGCGCGCGCACGAGGGCCAGCGCGCCGCGGGCGTGGCCGCGGTGCTGGTCGGCGTGGCCTTGCTCTACTTCGTGGTGCTGGCGCTGGCCGGGATGCGCCTGCGCGATCTGGTGCGTCGTGCCTGACCTACACTGATGCGGATGGCCGGACTACTTCCCTTCGTTGCGCCGACCGCACTCGACTATTTCGCATCGCTGGTGGCCGACGACAGCAGCCTGCCGCTGCTCGAGGCGGCCATCGCGCTGGCGCTGGACGAGGACCCCGGGCTCGACGTTCAGGGCGAACTGGCGCGCATCGACACCTTGGCCGAGCGCCTGCGTGGCCGCATCCCGGCCGACACCTCGCCGCTGACGCGGCTGCGCCTGCTCAACCGCTATTTCTTCGAGGAGTTGGGCTTCGCCGGCAACGTCAACCACTACTACGACCCGGCCAACAGCCTGCTGCCCGTGGTGCTGGAAACGCGCCGCGGCATCCCCATCTCGCTGGCCGTGCTGTACATCGAGTTCGCCGCCCAGGTGGGGTTGCAGGCGCAGGGCGTGTCGTTTCCCGGGCACTTCCTGGTGAAGATCCACCTGCCGCGCGGTGAGGTGGTGATAGACCCCTTCAACGGCCAGTCGCTGTCGCGCGAGCAACTCGACGAACGCCTGGCGCCCTACCTGCGCCAGGAGGGTCTGGTGGGCGACAACGAGGTGCCGCTGGGCTTGTTCTTGCAGCCCGCACCGGCGCGCGACGTGCTGGCGCGCATGCTGCGCAACCTCAAAGAGATCCACCAGCAGGCGGGCGACGCGCGCCGTCTGGTGGGCGTGCTCGAGCGCCTGGTGGTGCTGCTGCCGCAGGACTGGGCCGAACGCCGCGATCTGGCGCTGGCGCTGGCCGAGATCGGCCGCCATGCCAGCGCCGCCAGCGAGCTGTCGACCTACCTGCTCAAGTGCCCTGACGCCAGCGACGCCACGGCCTTGCGCCGACGCCTGCAGTCCTGGCGCCGGCTGATGTGATGAAGCAGATTCCCCTGGCCATCGCCCCCGAACCCGAGGCGAGCTTCGACAGCTTCGTGCCCGGCACCAACGCCGCTGCGCTGGCCCACCTGCGCGGGCTGGCGCCGCCGGCCGCGCCGCTGTACCTGTGGGGCGGCCCGGGCACGGGCAAGTCGCACCTGCTGCGCGCCCTGGCCGGCAAGCTGCAGCAGCAGGGCCAGCGCGTGGGCTGGTTCGACGCCGCCGACCACCAACCCTGGGAACTGGCGCCGGAGTGGTCGCTGGTGGTGGTCGACCGCTGCGAACTGCTCGACCCCACGGCCCAGCACGCGGCCTTCACGCTGTTCGTCGACGCGGCCACTTTGGGCGTGCAGTTCGCCGCCGCCGGGCGCCTGCCGCCGGTGGACCTGCCGCTGCGCGACGACCTGCGCACGCGCCTGGCCTGGGGCCATGTGTTCGCGCTGCAGTCCCTGGCCGAAGACCAGACCCGCGCCGCGCTGCGCCGCGACGCCGACCGCCGCGGCTTCCTGCTGGCCGACGAGGTGATGGACTTCCTGCTCACACGCTTTCCGCGCGACCTGTCGCACCAGCTGGGCCTGCTGCGCCGGCTGGACGGCTACGGCCTGGCGCAGGGGCGGCGCATCACCGTGCCTTTGCTGCGCCAGATGCTTGCCGAAGAGGGCATGGCGCCGGCGCCCACGGTCGAGGCCGGGCGATGAACCTGACGCTGTTCGACCTGGACGGCACCCTGCTGCCCGGCGATTCCGACCATGCCTTCGGCGAGCTGATGCTGTCGCTGGGCTGGGCCGAAGAGGCCGACTTCCGCCGCCGCAACGACGCCTTCTTTGCCGACTATCAGGCGGGCCGTCTGGACATCCATGCCTACGTCGAATTCGCCACGGCACCTTGGCGCGACCGCGGCGACGAAGCCCTGGCGCGCGCCTGCCGCCGCTTCGTCGACCAGTGGGTGACGCCCATGCTGCGGCCCCAGGCGCTGGCCCTGGTGCAGCGTCATCGCGAGCAGGGCGACCTGCTGGCCATCGTCACCGCCACCAATGACTTCGTCACCCGGCCCATCGCCACGCAGTTCGGCATCGACACCCTCATCGCCACCGAGTTGGCGCGCGACGCCGCCGGCCGCGCCACCGGTGCCATTGCTGGCGTGCCCAGCTTCGGCGCCGGCAAGATCGAGCGCGTGGCGCAATGGCTGGCCGGGCGCGGCCAGAACTGGGCCAGCTTCGAACGCATCTGCTTCTACAGCGATTCCACCAACGACCTGCCCCTGCTCGAGCGCGTCAGCCATCCTGTGGCCACCAACCCCGGTCCGGCGCTGGAGCGCATCGCGCAGCAGCGCGGCTGGCCTGTCCTGAGACTCTTCGAATGATCAAGAAATTCATCAACCGCCTGCTCGGCAAGAGCGCGCCCGTCGAGGCGCCCCCGGCCGTGCCGGTGATTCCGCTGGGCGCTCGTGTCGAGGTGGCGGCAGCGCAGCACGGCATTGATCCCACGCTGCTGGACGCCAACGCGGTGCGCGTGGTCAAGACGCTCAAGGACGCCGGCTATCAGGCCTACGTGGTGGGCGGCGCGGTGCGCGACCTGCTGGTGGGGCTGCGGCCCAAGGACTTCGACGTGGCCACCGACGCCACGCCCGAGCAGGTGAAGGCGCTGTTCCGCCGCGCCTTCATCATCGGTCGGCGCTTCCGCCTGGTGCACGTGGTCTTCGGCCGCGGGCGCGAGCACGAGACGATCGAGGTCAGCACCTTCCGCGCCTACCTGGACACCGCAGCAGCCGACCAGGTGCCGGGCGACGAGAAGACCAGCCAGCGCGACATGGCCGACAAGAAGCACGTGGTCGACGCCGCCGGGCGCGTGCTGCGCGACAACGTCTGGGGTCCGCAGATCGAGGACGCGGCGCGGCGCGACTTCACCATCAACGCCATGTACTACGACCCGGTGACGCAGATCGTGGTCGACTACCACGGCGGCCTGGCCGACGTGCGCGCGCGCCTGCTGCGCATGATCGGCGACCCCGGCACGCGCTACCGCGAGGACCCGGTGCGCATCATCCGCGTGGTGCGCTTCGCGGCCAAGCTCGGCTTCGCGCTGGAGCCGGCCACCGAACGCCCGCTGCGCGCGATGAGCGCGCTGCTGCCCAACGTGCCGCCGTCGCGCACCTTCGACGAGATGGTCAAGCTGCTGCAGACAGGCCACGCCATCGCCAGCGTCGAGCAGCTGCGCCGCTACGCGCTCATCGGCCCGGCGGGCGGGGTGTTCCCGGTGCTCGACGCTGCCTTGTCCTCGGCCCAGGCCAACCCGGTGCGCGAGAAGTTCGTGCGCCTGGCGCTGGAAGACACTGACCGCCGCGTCGCCGAAGGCCGCCCGGTGGCGCCCAGCTTCATGCTGGCCTGCCTGCTGTGGCACGACGTGCAGGAACGCTGGACCACGCTGCGCGCCGGCGGCGAGCCGCCGTTCCCGGCGCTGCAGCAGGCGGTGGACGCGGTATTCGATGCGCGCATCGGCGACATCTCGGGCCGCGGCAAGCTGGGCGCCGACATGCGCGAGATCTGGCTGATGCAGCCGCGCTTCGACCGCCGCACCACGGCCTCGGCGCAGTCACTGATCAACCAGGTGCGCTTCCGCGCCGGCTACGACTTCCTGCGCCTGCGCGCCGACGTGGGCGAGGTCAACGCCGAGCTGGCCGAGTGGTGGGAAGACTTCCACCTGGGCAGCGACGAAGAGCGCGAAGCCATGCTGGAAGACCTGCGCGCCAGCGCCCCGGCACGCCCGCGCCGCGCCGCGCCGGCCCCGACCGAGGCGGCGCTGCCCAGCGACGCCGGCCCCGAACCCGAAGCCGCGCCAGAGGCCGGCGGTGCGCCGCGCAAGCGCCGCCGCCGCCGCCGTCGCCCGGCGGGTGCGGGCGGTGGCGAGGGCGCGCCGCCACCGGCCGCCTGATCGCGCCCAGCGCACGAGCGCAAGGCCGCCATGAGCGCACTGCTGAACCCGTCGCAGTGGCCGCTGCCGATGCAGACTTTCGGTCTGCTGGCGCTGTCCAACGTCTTCATGACCTTCGCCTGGTACGGCCACCTGCGCCACCAGGCCAGCCAGCCCTGGCTGGTGGCGGCGCTGGTGAGCTGGGGCATCGCCCTGTTCGAGTACCTGCTGCAGGTGCCGGCCAACCGCATCGGCTTCGCTGGCGGTTACTCGCTGGCGCAGCTGAAGATCGCCCAGGAGGTGATCACGCTGAGCGTGTTCGTGCCCTTCGCGGTGTTCTACATGGGCCAGCCGCTGAAGTGGGACTACCTCTGGGCCGGCCTGTGCCTGCTGGGCGCGGTGTACTTCATCTTCCGCAGCTGACGCCGGCCTGCTGCGGTCCAGGCCTTGTGACCCCCGCCAGCCAGGCCACCGTGTGCCACACGGCGAGTGCGCTCATCGCCTGGCGCCGCTCACAGCGGCGCCGCGGCGCCCAACTGCCACTCGAAGAACATCTGCACGCTGAAGGCGATGGTGCCGATGAGCACCCCGCCGCCGATCAGCAGCCCGGCGATGGCCGCCAGCACCGCGCCCCAGGCCGTTGGCACCACGGCGTGACCGGGGTTGTGGCGCGCGTCCCAGCGCTCGTCGGGGGTGAGGGCGTAGACGATGGCGGTCAGCATGCCTGCCGACAGCATCAGCCCCAGCAAGGGGGTCAGCAGCCAGGCCAGGCGGTCATCCTGCCCCAGGGTACGCATGCGCCACACGCCCAGCAGCCCCAGCGCGGTGGGCAGCGGGTGCAGCCAGGCCAGGCGATCGCGCAGGCCGTGCAGGTACAAGCGGTGCAGCCCCAGGCTGCCCAGTGCCAGTGCCAGCCAGGCGGCCAGGGTCTTGGAACGGTAAGCGCTGGAGGGCATGCGGTCGGGTGACGATCAAGGCGGCGGGAAGGCAGTTTATAATGCGCGGTTTTCGGCGCCGGTCGGAGCATCACCTTTGGTGGCGTTCCGGCGTATCTACGGTGCCGGCAGCGGTCGGCGGGCCTGCCTGAAGCAGGGCGTGCAAGCCGATCACCACGATGGCCTGGCCCGGTGTGTCTCCCGCGGCGCGGTTGTCGGCCCTGATTTGAACCCTAGGAATCCTCACCATGGTCGTGATCCGCCTGGCCCGTGGCGGCGCCAAGAAGCGCCCCTTCTACAACATCGTCGTTGCCGACTCGCGCGAGCGCCGTGACGGCCGCTTCATCGAGCGCGTGGGCTTCTACAACCCCGTGGCCGCCGGTGCCGAGCAGCCGTTGCGCGTGGCGCTTGACCGCGTCACCCACTGGGCTGGCGTCGGCGCACAGCTGTCGCCCACCGTGGCGCGCCTGGTCGACCAGGCCCGCAAGGCGGTCTGAACACCGGCACGGTGAACGCAACCCCGGCGCTGCAGCCGGCCGGCGACGATGCGCCGGCGCTGCCGCCCGACGCCGTGGAAGTTGCGCGCGTGCTGGGGGCCTGGGGCGTGAAGGGGGCGATCCGGCTCAAGCCCTTCGCCGCAGACCCGCAGGCCCTGTTCTCCACCAAGCGCTGGTACCTGCAGCCGCCCGAGCTGCCGACACCGCGCCCGCCCGGCGCCCGGCCGCAGACACCCTGGCCCCACCTGCTGCGCGTGGTGCAGGCCAAGGAGCACGGCGACGGCGTCGTGGCCACCGTGCAAGACCTGGCCGACCGCGACGCGGCCGAGGCGCTCAGGGGCGCCCGCGTCTTTGTTTCGCGCGCCAGCTTTCCCACGCCCGACGAGGGCGAGTTCTACTGGATCGACCTGATCGGCCTGGCCGTGTTCAACCGCGCGGCGCAGGCCCTGGGCACGGTGGTCGGCCTGCTCGAGACCGGGCCGCACTGCGTGCTGCGCGTGCAGGGCACGGCCGATGCCGACGAGATCCTGATCCCCTTCGTCAACGCCTACGTCGACGGCGTGGACTTGGCCGCGCGTCGCATCAGTGTCGACTGGGAAGCCGACTACTGACGTCGCCGCCGCCCATGCGCTTCGACGTCCTCACGCTGTTTCCCGAACTGTTCGAGCCGCACCTGCGGCAGGGCATCACACGCCGCGCCTTCCAGGCCGAGCCGGGCGCCACGGCGGCGGTGGACGTGCGCCTGTGGCAGCTGCGCGACTTTGCCGACGACGCCTACCGCCGCGTCGATGACCGGCCCTACGGCGGTGGCCCCGGCATGGTAATGATGGCCGAGCCGCTGTTGCGCGCACTGGCGCAGATCACGGCCGATCGCGGCGCCAGGCCGGCGCTGGTGCATTTCACGCCCACCGGCCAGCGCCTGGACCAGGCCCTGGTGCAGCAGTTCGCCGCCGGCCCCGGCGCAGTGCTGCTGTGTGGGCGCTACGAAGGCGTGGACCAGCGCTTCATCGACACCCATGTCACGCTGGAGCTGAGCCTGGGCGATTTCGTGCTCTCGGGCGGCGAGTTGCCGGCCCTGGCCCTGCTGGACGGCGTGGCGCGGCTGCAGCAGGGCGTGCTGCACGCGCCATCGCACCAGCAGGACAGTTTTTCCGACGGGCTGCTGGAAGGGCCGCAGTACAGCCGCCCCGAGCGGTTGCACGTGGGCGATGTCGAAATGCCCGTGCCGCCGGTGCTGCTGTCGGGCCACCACGGCGACATCGCCCGCTGGCGGCGCGAGCGTTCGCTGGAACTGACGGCGCGGCGCCGCCCGGACCTGTTGGCCGCCGCGCGCGCCGCCGGGCGCCTGAGCGCGGCCGACGAGAAGTTCCTGTCGCGCGTCGACATATAATCAAAGGCTTTGCGATCCTCTGCCGGGAATCAAGAGCCGCGCTTCATTCTGAACAGCGGCTTCTCAAACACCAACCCCGCGTCACGACCGCCCTGGAGAACCCCTTGAACCTGATTGCCACCCTCGAGCAGGAAGAGATCACCCGTCTCAACCGCAGCCATCCGTCCTTCGCCCCGGGCGACACGGTCATCGTCAGCGTCAACGTGGTCGAAGGCACGCGCAAGCGCGTGCAGGCCTACGAAGGCGTGGTCATCGCCAAGCGCAACCGCGGCCTGAACAGCAGCTTCATC
>LNFM01005459.1_pt1 | contig 21987 bp, 20 predicted proteins | sample 596031 | NCBI WGS metagenome assembly LNFM01 (sample SAMN04254537, study PRJNA301005) | activated carbon metagenome | isolation source: dual media filters at the Ann Arbor, Michigan drinking water treatment plant | place: USA: Ann Arbor
CTGTTCACGCAGTACGAAGACGCGGTGGTCGCTGCCCTCGAAGGCCAGACGGTCGGGGCCTGACGCGATGGCCGCCGCCTCCACCCCCACCCCCCGGTTCGGGTCCTTCCGCCAACGTTGCAGTGCGGGTAATTCGAACCGCCCTGTCGGACTGTTTCGCGGTGCTGCTAAGGGGGTTAACTGAATATGCAGTATGGGTTTATTGCTACTGTAGTGATAGCAAAAGGGGGTGCCGCGTGAAGGTGTTGCCCGTGCTGGACCAAGTGATTTCGCAGGCTGAGTTCGCGCAGATCATCGGCGTGAGCGAGGCGCGCGTGTCGCAGATGGTGAGCGAGGGCGTGATTGCGAAGGGCGACACCGCCGCCAACTGGCTGACCGCCTACTGCGAGCGCCTGCGCGACCAGGCTGCTGGCCGGCTGGGTGAGACCTACGGCCTCGACCTGGTGCAAGAGCGCGCCGCCCTGGCTCGCGAGCAGCGCGAGGGGCAGGCCATCAAGAATGCCGTGGCCCGCCGTGAGTTCGCCCCCGTGGGCCTGCTGGCCGATGTGCTGGGCCAGGCGGCCAGCGCGGTGGTCGGGAGGATCGACCAGCTGGAGGGCACGCTGCGCAAAGCCTGCCCGGATCTACCTGATGAAGCCAAAACGGCGGTGATGCAGGTGATCGCATCCGCGCGCAACGAGTGGATCCGCTCAACGGCAAAGCTGGTGTCGGACAGTGTGGATGCCATGTTGGCCGACGAAGCGCTCGATGATGAGCCCTACAGCGAGGGCGTGTCCCTGTGACCACCATGCTCACGCTGCACCCCGAGACGGCCGCCGCCATCAAGGCTGCAATCCGTATCGGGCTGGAGAGTTTGCGGGCTGAGCCGCCGCAGCGCATGGGCGACTGGGCGCCGGACAACTTCATCCTTGCAGGGGAGAGTAGTCACCAAAAGGGCGCATGGGTTGCCTGGTGCTTTCAAGTCGGCATTCTCGACTTCATGAGCGATGACCGCATCGAAGAATTGGACATGATGAAGGCCAAGCGGGTGGGCTACACCAAGATGATCACCTGCAAGATCACCTACAACATTGCCCACCGCCGCCGCAAAACCGCTCTGTACCAGCCCACGGACGATGACCGCGACAGCTACGTCAAAAGTGAAATCGACCCGCTGCTCGACCCAGTAAACGGAGTGCAGGCCATCAACAAGGCTCGCAAGCTCGGCAAGGGCCACGAAGAAACCATCAAGTACAAGGCCTTCCGGGATAGCGCTCTGCATTTGCTGGGCGGCAAGGCATCGCGTGCCTACCGCCGCATTACGGTGGACGAAGTCATCCTGGATGAGATAAGCAAGTTCGACCGCTCCATTGAGAAGTCCGGCCCTCCTCGTGGTCTGGCCCGTGGGCGCTTGGAGGGTGCGCCATACCCGAAGCTGATCTGCGGATCCACGCCGCTACTCAAAGGGCTGTGTCACATCGAGGACGCTGTCAACGAGGCAGAGGGCCTGGTGCGATTCCATATCGACTGCATCCACTGCGGCGTTGAGCACCCCTTGATTTGGGGCGCGATGAAGGTCGCCCACGGTTTCCATTGGACGCGCAGCCAGCCCGGTACCGTACATCACGTCTGCCCCCACTGCCGAAAGTCCATTTCCCAGGCTGACTACATGCCCGGCGGCGTGCCAGTGGGTGGGGCCTGGGTGTGTGAGCGCACCGGGAAGCGCTATGGCCGCGACCGGGTCTGGCGCGATAGCGCTGGCATGCCCTGCAACCCACCGCGCACGCTGGGCGTGCATGTGTGGACGGCCTACAGCCCGCAGCGCGCATGGTCCGACATAGTCGATGAATTCGAAAAAGCATCGAATGCACTGGAGGCGGGCGACACCGGCCCCATGCAGCTGTTCGTGAACGAAACCCTGGGCGAGACCTGGGAGCTGGCAGGCGAGCGCACCGACGAACACGCCCTGCAGGCCCGGGCCGAGCCGTACAAGCTGTGCACCGTGCCGCGCGGCGCGCTCATTCTTACGGCAGGGGTCGACGTGCAGCGCAACCGCTGGGAAATCACCGTCTATGGATGGGGCCGCGGCCTGGAGAGCTGGGTGGTGGATGTCGCTGTGCTTGAGGGTAATCCGGCGGTCGATGATGAATGGGGTGCCGTGCTGGACTACCTGCAGCGACGCTATCCGCAAGAGGCGGGGGGGCTGACCATGGGAATCAGCGCCACTAGCATCGACAGCTCTGACCAGACACAGGCCGTGTACAGCTGGGTGAGCAAAGCCCAACACATGCTCAAGAACCTCCGCGCCATCAAGGGTGACGGCGGCGAAGGGCCCATCCTTGGCGCCAGCAGCCTGCAAGAAATCAACTGGCGTGGGCGCAAGGTGGCGCGCGGCATCAAGCTGTGGCGCGTCGGTGTGGATTCGGCAAAAGACTTGTTGTTAGGCCAGCTTGCCATCGTGAAGCCCGGCCCTGGCTACGTGCACTTTTCCGACGAACTGCAGCGCGAGTTTTACGAACAGCTCACGGCCGAGCAGCGCGTGCTGGCCCGCGTCAACGGACGGGAGGCATACCGCTGGATCAAACGCCGCCCGCGCAATGAGCAGCTGGACAACCGCAACTACGCCATGCACGCCGCAATGGGGTTAGGGCTGCACAAGTACACCGATGCGCAGTGGGAGCGGTTGGAAGCAATGGTGCAGCCGCCAGCCGACCTTTTCAGCCTGCCGCAACACAAGCAAATAGAAGTCAAAACCGATGCTGTCGCCCGTGCAGCTGAGGCAACTAGCTATGCAGACGATAGCGCTTCAAACCTCAAGACAAACACCTTCAAAGGAAAGATCGCGCATGCAGCCACAGATGGATGGTCTTTTGACCGCAGAGACTGAGCGAATTGCCTCGCTGCCGCTCGACGACGAAGCCGCAACCTTGCGCGCAGACGTGCATTGCATCCTGCTCGAATGCCACCGTGACCGGCACTTCCTGGCGCTGCGCGACCAGGTGGCGCCCGAAGCGTTGGAGGTGCTGGCAGGCGCGCTGGCCACGCGGCTGGCCCCGCGTATCGGTGGGCGGTACGTGCCAAAGGGGCAGTACCGCGAGGGCTGGCAGATCCGCGAGCAGCGAGATGCAGCTGTGTGGCAGGCGTTCAATGGACGCAACCACCGGGAGGTGATGGGCCAGTTTGGTATCTCGCGCCGCCTGCTTTACTCCATCCTGTCCCGTCGTCGCAGGGTGGTGCAGGAATAGTGCAGCGTTTTTTAAGACGTTGCACAGCCATGCGGGCATCGTCGCCCCCATGGCATTCACATCTCAAGACCTCGCGGCGATCAACGCCGCCATCGCCAGTGGCGAGCTGACCATTCGTGCGGCAGACGGCAAGACCGTCACCCTGCGCACCATGGACGAACTGCTCAAGGCGCGTGACGTCATCCTGGCCGACATGCCCGCTGCAAGCTCTGCTGCGCGGCGGCCGTACCCGCGGCACCAGCTGGCCGACTTCTCAGACTGAGGGCGTCGCCATGGCAGCAAAGCACCCACAAAAGAACCTGGCCGACCGCGTGGTGGCGTGGCTTGCGCCTGGCGCAGCCGTGCGGCGCGCCCAGGCCCGCGCCATCCTTTCGTACTTCGAGGCCGCCCGCCCAGACCGCCAGCGCAAAGGCCGCCGCGCCACCGGCAGCGTCAATGACGACGTGCTGCGCGCCGGCAGCACCCTGCGCGAGGTTGCTCGCCACCTTGAGCAGAACTACGACCTGGCGCTGGGTGTGCTCAACACCCTGGTGGCCAACATCGTGGGCCCCAACGGCATCGGTATCGAGCCGCAGCCACGCAACGCAGACGGGAGCATCAACGACGATCTGGCGCGACAGATTCTGGACCTGTACAAGGACTGGCAGATCTGCCCAGAGGTCACTCGCCAGCACGACTGGCCCAGCGCCCAGCGCCTGCTGGCCCGCAGCTGGATGCGCGATGGCGAAGTGTTCTCGCAGATGCTGGCCGGCAACATGACCACGCTGAACCACGGGACCAAAGTGCCGTTCAGCCTGGAACTGCTTGAGGCCGACTACGTGCCGTTTCAGCTGCAGTCCAGCGCCCCGGCCACCATCTCGCAAGGCATTGAGACCAACGCGTGGGGTGCCCCCGTCGGCTATCACGTTCTGCTCGACGACCCTGCGGGCGGCAACAGTCTCTCGGGCCGCACCAAGCGCATCCCGGCCGACCGCATGCTGCACATCAAGAACGTGCACCGCATTCGCCAGCTGCGCGGCGTGTCGGTCTTCGCGTCGGTTCTCAACCGATTTGACGACCTCAAGGACTACGAAGAAAGCGAACGCATCGCCGCAAAGATCGCCGCCAGCATGGCCGCCTACATCAAGAAGGGCGCGCCCGATCTCTACAACCCGGACGGCACCGAAGACGACGCGCCACGCAGCATGAAGTTCCGGCCCGGCATGGTGTTTGATGACCTCAAGCCCGGTGAAGACATCGGGATGATCGACACCAACCGGCCCAACCCGAACCTTGAAACCTACCGAAGCGGCCAGATGAAGGCCATCGCGGCAGGCACCGGCCCCACGTTCAGCTCCATCGCGCGCACCTACGACGGCACCTACAGCGCGCAGCGGCAAGAGTTGGTCGAGGGCTACGCAGCCTATGCCACGCTCTCCAGTGAGTTCATCGGCCGCATCGTGCGCCCGGTGTATGAGCGGTTCATTGCCACCGCGGTGGCCAGCGGCGTGCTGCGTGTGCCTGCTGGTGTGGTGCTCGACACCGTGGATGACGCGGCCTACATGCCGCCCGCCATGCCGTGGATCGATCCCCGCAAAGAAGCCGAAGCCTGGGCACTGCTGGAAGACCGCGCCTACGCCAGCGGCCCCGAGATTGTGCGCAAGCGCGGCGGCAATCCCATTGAAACGCTGGAGCAGCAGGCCCGCTGGCGGCGCGAGAAAGAAAAGCACGGCATTCCACACAACGCCGCGCAGATCTTGCCCGCGGCGCCCGCCGTCAACACCGACGATGAAGAGACCCGGGCGGGCGCGCGTGCTGCAGCGATGGTGGCGGCGCAGCTGGGCGCCCCGCTCGCGGCTGTAGCGGCAGGCATGCAGGCTGCAGCCGCCAAAGAGCAGCCCGCCCCTGTGGTGAACATGGCCGCGCCTGTGGTCAACGTAGCGGGCACCCAGGTGCACAACCATCTTCCAGAGCAGCAGGCCCATGCCGCGCCCGTCATCAACATGGCCGCCCCGGTGGTCAATGTCGAGGCCGCCCAGGTGCACAACCACCTGCCCGAACAGCTGGCGCCGGTGGTCCATGTGCACAACGAATTGCAGGCCGCGCCCGCTGTGCAAAAGGTCGAAATCACGTCCATGCCCACGCGCGAGACCACCACCACGGTCACCCGCGACAGCAACGACAACATCCTCAAAACCACCCAGACAGAGCAAGACGCCTGATCCATAGGAGCACCCGACCATGTCCATGTCCAACGCCAGCGAAACCAAGCTGCTGTCCCTGCTGTTCAACAACACCGACTGGGCCAACCTGGGCGACGCGGCGGGCCTGCAAGGCAGCGCGGCCGCAGGGTCGTTTTACGTAGCGCTGCACACGGCAGACCCCGGCGACGCTGGCAACCAGGCCACCAGCGAGGCGGCCTACACCGGCTATGCGCGCGTTGCGGTGGCTCGCACCGCCGGTGGCTGGGCGGTGTCTGGCCCGCAGGTCTCCAACGCTGCCACAGTGCAGTTTGGCGAATGCACCGCTGGCAGTGCCTCTGCCACCCACTTCTCGGTGGGCCTGCTGGCGTCGGGCGCCGGCGAAATCTTGTACAGCGGTGCGCTGGGTGCCACGCGCGCCATCAGTGCGGGCATCACGCCGCTGTTCAACCCTGGCGCCTTGGTGGGCACGGTTGACTGACGCGGTGTCATTGATCGATGCCGATTCAGACACTTGGTGACCTGGCCGAAGCGTTCGAGGCCGGGCGCTGGCACATGCAGCGCTTTCAGAAAAACGCTGGCACCGCACACGCGCTGCAGTGGGCCGACCCGACCTTCGCCAGCGGGCAGCCAGCGTATGACGCGCACGTCGGTACCGCCATGGCATTCGCGCCCTGTGTGGCCCAAAAGAATGACGCCATCTATATGCCCGGCGTGGCTTCGGGCCAGCACCGCCACCTGACCAGCGCAACGTTCTGGAGCAACCAGGGCACCTTCAACGGCCCGGGCTCCATCGTCATATTTGACCTGCTGGGCTACTACCCGCTGATCGATGGCGACAGCACCGACCTGCAGGCAGCCGACAACACGATCACCTTGCCCCGGTACGAAACCGGCGAAGGCGTGGGGCTGGTCATGGTCAACCACGTAGCGCCCGCCATTGCAGGCGGTGTGGCCGTCATCAACTACACCGACAGCCAGGGTGCAGAGCAGACCGCAACGGTGGGTGTGCCCAACAGCGGGCAGAACCTGGTGTGCAGCGGTGCGCGCAGCACTGTGGATGCCGATGTAGGTCCCGTCACCCTGCCGCTTGCAAGCGGTACCACCGGCGTGCGCCGTGTCAACTCCATCCAGTACACCGCGCCACCTGGCGGGCTGCACTGCCTTTACCTCATCAAGCCGCTTGCCACCTGCCTCACCGGCGACAGCCTGGTTGCCGTAGAGAAAGAGTTTTTCAGCAAGAACGGCTGCCACTGCCCGCGCATCCATGACGGCGCCTGGCTGGGCTGGTTTGACCGCATCGGTGCGGGTACCGCCCGCAGTGTCTCGTGGTTCGGCAACTTCACTTTCGCTTGGGGATAACCACATGATTCAATCCATCGACCAACTCGTTGCGGCCATCAGCGCTGGGCAGACTACCCGTTACGACTGGAACAAGATCACCGGCGGCGCCGCCTACACGGCCGGCCGGTGGTACGACACATCCATGCTGGGCGCGCTGCCCGTAGCCAACGCGTGGGCCGGTACCGCGCTGAACTGGCGCAGTTGCAATGAAGCCGCGGGCAACGGCACGCAGATCTTCGGTATCCCGCATGGCGGCGATGTGTCGCCCAACAAAAAACATCTGCTCAACATGAATGCATGGAGCACGGCCGCCACCGGCGTGCCCGGCACGCTGATGCTGGTGGACTTGCAGGGCTACTGGCCTGGCATCAGCAACAACACCACCGCCGCCCAGGCCCTGCTGGGCACGCCCAGCTTGCGCTATGCCGGTGGTGCAGGGTGTCGCCTTTACTGGGTGCAGACCACGGGCGCAGGCGCTACTGCCCAAAACATGGCCATCAGCTACACCGACCAGGGCGGTGCCGCGGGCGCCGCTCTGCCGGTCGCCGTGTCCATGACGGCATCGGCCATTGCGGGGCACATCAGCCACGCGGGCGTCGCAGCCAACAACTACGGTCCATTTTTGCCGCTTGCCAACGGCGACACGGGCGTGCAGAACGTAGCCAGCGTCACGTTCAGCGCGGCCAACACGGGCGTGGGTGCGCTGTGCCTTGCCCGCCCCTTGGCGCAAATCACGTTGTCGGTGTCTGGCCTCATGACCGAAAAGGATCTGCTCAACCAGATACCCAGCCTGCCAGAAGTGAAGGATGGCGCTTGCCTGGTGTGGCTGTGGGGCGCGGGTGCGGCCACTGCCGCCGGCAGCACATTCGCCGGTGGCGTTGAGTTCGTTTACGGGTAACTGGCCGTGGCGCTCTATCCCAACGGCCGTTACCTGACCCGCTCGCCGGGGCGTCACTTTGGGTCCAGCGTGGGCTTGGAGGTGTATGCCCGGGCGCGCGGCGACCGCATCAACCGCCTGCTGGGCGAAAGCCATGCCAAGACTGCCAGCACACCCGACGGCTATGGCATGCAGGCCATGTGCCCACCGCTCACGGCGGGCAGCATGACTGCACTGCGGCCGGTGGTGCAGACGGCAGGCGCGGGCGACCTATTGAGCGGTGGGCCCATGGAGGGTGCTGCGCAGCTGGCCACGCTGCAGGGCGAGGGCGGTTTGTCGCTGGTAGTGGGCCTTTCGGCTACGGCATTGGTGTTGGGCATCAACGGCAACGGCGCCACCCTGTCGCTCACGATCGGGCTCGATGGCGTGGCCAGCGTCACCGTCAACGGCGTAGCAGCGTTGTCGATGACCGTGCCGGTGGACGGCTCTGCATCGCTGTGCAGCCTTGCGGCTGGGGCCGACCTGCGGGGCATATTGCGCATGGCTGGCGAGTGGACTCCCTACACCGACCTTTCCCCCCAGAGCATGGCGCAGGCCGTGCTGGCGGCGTTGCTTGCCGGGCCTGCCACGCCTGCCAACGTGCAGCAGATCAACAGCGCCCCGGTGGTCGGCACAGGCCAAAGCGGCGATATGTGGCGCGGGGCGTAGGCCATGGCTGGCGGCGCGTTCAACCCGCAGGCGTTTGATGCCGCGGCTTTCAGCGCCCAGGCATTCAGCACCCAAGAGCAAGCGCCCGGTGCGCTAGCTGGCACGTTCTACAGCAGCTTCTCTGGTACGGCAGACCTGGTGCTACTGGCGCGGCCCGTGATTGTGCCCCCAGCTGCGCAAGACGGCGGTGGCCGGGTGCGCGAAGACGCCCGGCGGCGTCACTTTCCGGCGCACCAGCCCGCCAAAGAGGCAGCCCGCAAACGCGCACGGCGCCAGGCCGACGAAGAGCTGCTGCTGGCTTTTTAGCCCGGGGCAAAAGTTGTGCAGCGTTTTTTAAGACTTTGCACACCCACCCCGGCAAATTCACCCCATCAACCAACAGGCACACCCATGGCAAAGTGGTACGAAATCAAAGCCCTCGCGCCCCAGGCCGCAGGCACTGACGAAGAAAAGACCGCCGAGGTCTACATCTACGGCAACATCGGCGACCGCTGGAACGAAGATGGCGTCGTCGCCAGTGAGCTGGTGCGCGACATTGCTGCGCTGGACGTGGGCACCATCCACCTGCGCATCAACAGCTATGGCGGCAGCGTGCCCGATGGCCTGGCCATCTACAACGCCCTGCGCCGCCACCGCGCCGCGGTCAACGTATACATCGACGGCGTGGCCATCAGCTGCGCCAGCTACATCGCCATGGCCGGCGACACCATCACCATGGCCAAAAACAGCCAGATGATGATCCACGCCCCCTGGTCGTACGCAGGCGGCAATGCGGTGGAGCTGCGCGAGCAGGCCGACATTCTCGACCGCTACGCCAAGGCCATGGCCAGCGCCTATGCCGACAAGAGCGGCAAAACCTACGAAGACGCCCTGGCCATCCTCACCGACGGCAAAGACCACTGGTTCCTGGCCGACGAAGCCCTGACCGAAGGCTTTGCCGACGCAGTGGGCGAAGAGATCTCTGTGGCCGCCTCGCTGGCAGGCAGCTTCGATCTTTCCCGATTCAACAAGCCAGGCGCGGCCCCCGCAGCCAGCCTGCGCGCACCTGTCTCGCAACCGGCTGCACCAGCAGTCACAACCATGGAGGCATCAATGCCCAATCCCGCCCCCGCAGCTGGTCAACCCGCTGCAACCCCCTTCGCTCGCACCAAGGAAGACAACGCCCAGGTGCTGGCCATGTTCAAACCCTTTGCCGCGCGCACCGAAATCTCTGCATTGCAGACCGAAGTGCTGGCAGACCCATCCCTGACCATCGAGCAAATCCAGGCGCGCCTGCTGACCGAGATGGGCAAGGGCGTCGAGCCTGCCAACCCCCAAGGCGCTTTTCCCAAGGTCGAAACGACTGAAGACGAAGCCGACAAGCGCATTGCTGCCGCGTCTGACGCACTGCTGGTGCGTTCCGGCGTGGCGGTCGATGCCAAGGTGCGCGCGTCCATGGCAGGCAACCCCTTCCGCGGCGCCAAGCTGCTGGACCTGGCTCGCGCGTCGCTGGATCGCCTGGGCGTCAAGACGCAGGGCATGAGCCAGCTCGAAGTCGTGGCCGCAGCCTTCACGCAGGGCACCAGCGACTTCCCCGTGCTGCTCGAAAACACCATGCACAAGTCGCTGCAGGCCAGCTACGCCCTGGCTGCATTGACGTGGAACCGCTTCTGCGCCACGGGCAGCGTGAGCGACTTCCGCGCGCACAACCGCTACCGCCTGGGCAGCTTCGGCAGCCTGGATGCCGTCAATGAACTGGGCGAGTTCATCAACAAGTCCATTCCCGACGGTGAAAAGGGCACCATCACGGCCGGCACCAAGGGCAACATCATCAACCTGAGCCGCACGGCCATCATCAACGATGACCTCAGCGCGTTCGTGGGCCTGGCCGGCATGCTGGGCCGCGCAGCTGCCCGCACGGTCGAGGTTGATGTGTATGCCCTGCTCGCGCTCAACAGCGGCGCAGGCCCCACCATGGGTGACGGCAAAGCCCTGTTCCACACGGACCACGGCAACATCACCACCGGCGCCGCCATCAGCATGGCCGCCCTGGACCTGGACCGCGTGGCCATGGCTTCGCAAAAGGACGTGTCGGGCAACGACTTCCTGGACCTGCGCCCAGACGTGCTTCTGGTGCCTATCGGCCTTGGCGGCACCGCACGCAGCATCAATGATGCGCAGTACGACCCCGACACCGCCAACAAGCTGCAAAAGCCCAACATCGTCAACGGCCTGTTCCGCGACATCGTGGACACGCCTCGCCTGTCCGGTACCCGCCGCTACCTGTTTGCAGACCCTGCCCAGGCGCCGGTGATCGAAGTTGCGTTCCTCGATGGCGTGCAAGAGCCCTACATCGAACTGCAGAACGGCTTCGACGTGGACGGCGCTCGCTACAAGGTCCGCCTGGACTACGGCGTGGGCGCTGTTGACTACCGCGGCGCAGTGACCAACGCAGGCGCCTGATAGGCATCTGAGAGGCGCACGCTGGCCGCCGTACGTGCGGCCAGCTCCCTGCAAACCCCACACCCCGAGGAATCATCATGGCAAAGAACTTCAAGCAGGATGGCGGCACGCTCATCCTTTCCCCCGCGGCTGCTGTCGCGTCCGGCACCGGCTACCTGTTCGGCACGGCCCTGTTCGGCATTGCGCTGACCGACGTAGCCAGCGGTACGCCTGGCCCGTTCGCTACCGAAGGCGTCTACGAGCTGCCCAAGACCAGCGCCCTCGCTATTGCAGTGGGCGACCGTGTGTACTGGGACCCGGCCGGCAAGGTGGTCAACAAGACCACGGCCAGCCAGGAGTGCATCGGCGTTGCCGTCGCCGCCGCAGCAAACCCCAGCCCCACAGTGCTGGTCAAGCTGGGCGTCTCGGTCATCGAAGGCGCCTGACCCTGATCCGGCTGCACTGCGATGAGCATCACCCCCTTCGCCGCCCTTGAAGCCCGCCTCAACCAGGCGGTGCAAACCCGCCTGGCCAACGTCAGCGTGGTGTACCAGAGCGGCGCCGCGTTTGGTGCCTTGCTCAGCCGGTCCCAGGCCGAACCCTTTGGCGGCGCCGTGGATGTGGCGGGCCTGTCCGTCGCCTACTGCGTGGTCAACACGCCAGGCATTGCAGAAGGCTCCGAGCTGATTCTCGATGGCATCCCGCACGTCGTTACCGGCCCGGTGCAGCCCGATGCGGGCGGGTGGGTCGAGCTCTCCGTGTACCCCAAGGCTTGACCCATGCTCGCCCTCAACACCCCCCTCAAGCTGCGCCTGTCCGCGCTGCCCCAGCTCACCGGCTGGGCTGTTCGCACGGGTGCCGAGGCCGTCAGCCGCGTCGAGGTGCCTGCGGTGGACGTGCGCTGCGGCAACGCAGCCATCAGCGACAGCAAGGCCGGCGCCGCCATGGTGCAGCCCGAATGGGCGGTCACGTTGATCGTGCGCCGCAGTGCTGAGGCTGCCGACCAGATCGATGCAGCTTTTGCCGCGGTGGTCGAGTGCCTGCACAACTGGGCGCCCGGCGAACACGGCGAACGTCGCTGGGAGCCGCTGCGCCTGGTGCGCGTGACCGAGCCGCAGTTTGCCGACGAGGGCCTGGTCGGCTGCGAGCTGTCTTTTGCCACTGGCGCCAAGTACGACGGCCAGGACTGAACCCACACCCCCCCCCATTTCATAGGAAAAAGCCATGCCATTGACCTACGCAAAAAACGAATACGCCATTCCCCGTGGCCGCGTGTTCTTCGACCCCTTTGATGCCAACGGCGCAAAGACCGGCGAGATCTCCATGGGCAACTGCCCCGGTGTGAACTTCTCGGTGGAAACCACGAAGGCCGAACACTTCAGCTCTGAAAAGGGCCTGCGCGAAAAAGACGCCGCTCTGGTGGTGGAAGTGAACCGCACCGGTCAGATTACCTGCGATAACTTCAGCCTGGACAACTTTGCGTTGTTCGTGTCGGGCACGAAGGAAACCCAGACCCAGACCAGCGGCGCAGTCACCGGCGAGACCTACAAGGTTTCGATTGGCCGCTACTACCAGCTGGGCGTGTCTGCCGGCGCCCCACAAGGCGTGCGCAACGTCACCGGCATCGTGGTCAAGAACGACGCAGGCACCACCACCTACGTGGCCGGCACCGACTACAACCTCGACGCCGACCTGGCCCGCATCCAGATCCTGGCGGGCGGCGCAATTGTGGAAGGCCAGAACGTCAAGGTGGACTACACCAAAACCGCCAAAACGTGGGACCGCGTCAAGTCCGGTTCCGTGTCTGAGCTTTCGGGCGCCCTGCGCATCGTGGCCGACAACGCCAGCGGCACCAACCGCGACTGGTACATGCCCAGCGTCACCCTCACGCCATCGGGCGAGCTGCCCATCGTGGCCGAAGGCACCGACTTCGTGCAGATGCAGTTCGACCTCGAAGTGCTGAAGTCGTCCAACGCCGAAGCCCTGTACGTGGACGGCCGCCCAGTCGCCTAACCCACCCGCCCACGGCGCCCAGCGCGCCGTGCGGCTCCGCGTGCCGCCTGTGATTTGGCGGCAGTCGAAGCCGCTGCATTGCCTGCAACCCCACCCGAGTACCGCCCGTGGCCATCAAACCCATTGAGATCCTGATTAACGCCAAAGACAACGCGTCTGCGGTGTTCAGTGGCCTGCAGGGCAAGGTGGCGGCGGTCGGTGCGGCCATCGCCACGTACTTCGGTGTCAACGCCTTTGCGGGCATGGTTCAGGGCGCTGCCGACTTCGAGCAGGGCATGAGCCGTGTGCAGGCCGCCACCGGCGCCAGCGCGGGCGAAATGGAAAAGCTGCGCAAGGCAGCTGAAGACGCGGGCGCAAACACCAAATTCACCAGCACCGAAGCCGCTGGCGCGCTGGAGAACCTGGCCAAGGCGGGCCTGAACGCCAACGAAGCCATTGCAGCGTTGCCTGCCGTGCTGCAGCTCGCCCAAGCGGGTGACATCGAACTGGCTCAAGCCAGCGAGTTTCTGACCAAAGCCGTGACCGGCATGGGGCTGGCCTTTGAGGATGCCGGCCGCGTGGCCGATGTACTGGCAAAAGGGGCCAATGCCACCAACACCAGCGTCACCGGCCTTGCCCAGGCGCTGAGCTTTGCCGCCCCTGTGGCCAACAGCCTGGGCCTGTCGCTTGAATCCACCGTGGCCATCATCGGCAAGTTTGCAGATGCGGGCATCGATGCCAGCCGGGCCGGTACCGCGCTGAACAGCATCCTGAGCCAGTTTGCAGATCCGGCCAGCAAGTTCCGCAACGAGCTGGCGGCGGCCGGGATCATCACGGGCGATTTTGAGCAGGCCCTGAAGCAGTTGGCCGCCGCTGGCCCTGGTGGCTCGCAGGCCATCAACTCGGTGGGAACTGAGGCCGGCCCAGCCCTGCGTGCGCTGCTCAACCAAGGCATCGGGTCGCTGACCGAGCTGACTGCCAAGCTGCGTGACGCCGAAGGCAGCGCCGCTGCTACCGCCAAGGTCATGCAGGACAACCTGAACGGTTCGTTCAATGGCCTGGCCAGTGCGTGGGACACCGTCAAGAACACCCTGGCCACGCCGGTGCTGCCGGTGCTCAAGGATGGTGTGGACCAACTGGCCGCCGCGTTCAAAAGCGCCGTGGCAGATGGCAGTGTGGGGCGGTTTGGCGAGGCCATTGCCACCGCCTTCAAGACCGGCATTCAGTTCGTCCGTGACTTCATCAGCACGGTCGATTTCACGGCCACCCTGCAGCGCCTGCAGGAATTTGCAGACGGCGCCAACCAGACGCTCACCAAGGTGGGCGAGTACGCCACCAACGCGGGCAACACCGTCAAGCTGGCCTATGGGGTCATGGCCGCCGGGGTCAATGGGGTGCTCACCGCCATCTATGGCATCGGATCTGTCTTTGCCGAGGTGGCCAGCAGCATCATGGAGGGCGTTGCCAAGCTGCGTGATGGTCTTGCATCGGTCACCTTCGGTGGGCTGTCGGAGTCGTTCAAGCTGGCGGCAGAGGACGCGCGCAACGCTGCGCAGGGCTTTGGTGATGCCGCGCAGGCCATGCGCGACAAGGCCACCGAGGCGCTGCAGGACACTGCCAACGCCGCCCAGCTTGCTCGCGACGGCTTCACCCGCCTGGCTGGCGCAACCAGCTCCAGCGAGTCGGCCACGGCCAGCTGGGCCAAGACGGTGGCGGCTGCCAACGCAGAGCTGGCGAAAACCGCCTCCAGCGCGGAATCAGCGGCAAAGGCCAGCGAGCGCAAGGCGCAAGCCGACCAATCGGCCAAGCAAGCTGCGGAGGCGCACCGGGCCGCCATTGCCGAGATGCGGGCAGAGTACGACAAGCTGATGGCCAGCCGAAACCTGCAGGCGGCAGCCGAAAAGCTCAATGAGATTGAAAAAGCGCTGAAGGGCGTAGGTTCTGCGGCGGGAAGCTCGGGGAAAGAGGCAGAGCGAGCCGCAGAGCAGATCAAGGCCGCGTTCGCACGCATGGGGATTGAAAGCAGCGCAAAGCTCAAAGAGACGGCGGACACTTTCAAGCGCGACTACGAGATCATCAAAAACGCCGGCACCAGTACCGCGCAAGACATCGGCGCCGCCTTCCAGGCCGCTGCAGAAAAAGCCATTGCTGCCAACAACGGCATCGCCCCTGCCTGGGTAGAAGCCGAGGCAGGCGTGCGCGGCTATGAGATCCAGGTCGATGCCGCTGGCAAAGCCACCCTCAAGCTGCGTGACAACCTTGACGCCGTGGGTGGCGCCAGCGGCCGCGTGGCGCAGGGCATGCAGCGCGAGTGGAGCGGTGTGGCCGGGGCCATCAACAATGCATCCCAGGCTGTGCAGGACTACCAGCGCCGTGTGCAGCAAAAGTATGGCCGCCCGGGCGAGGGTGACCCGAACGTCAACGAACGCGGCCGCCTCAGCAGCAACGGGCAAGAGCTGGCCCCGGGTGTGCAAGAGGTGGGCACGGGCGGCAGCCAGTTCCGCAACCGCGACGGCATGACCAGCGACGCCCAGGGCCGCACCCAGACCATGGGTGTGTGGACGCGCACCGCCATCATCGACTACCTCACGTCTTCCGGCCTTGATGAGCAGGTGGCACAAGCCCTGTCCAAGCAGTTCCTGGACTCCAGCGGCAACGTGCCCTACGCCGCCAGCGACGTGCAAAAGCGGTGGGCGGGCCGCTACGGCTCCCTGTCGGATGCGCTGGCCAAGATGGCCGAGTATTACCAGTTTGACGACCGCGGCCAGATGGAGGCCGCCCAGCTGGCCGAGTTCGAGCGCACGCGCCGCAACACCCCGCAGGCCGCGCAGCGCAACGCCCAGCAGCCGGGCGCCACCAGCGCGCCCGCAGCCCGCAGCAGCGGCGGCGGTACCACCGTCAACATCAACCTGAACGGCAGCACCAAGACCATCAACACCGATGCCGATGGCGCCCGCACGCTTGAGGAGCTGCTGCGCCAGCTTGCGGCGGGCAAGGCTGTTTCCTGACCACTATGCCCACTCCATACCACCTGCTCGACACGGTACAGCTGCCCCGGGGCCTCGTCTGGGTGGATGAATTCGCCTGGCGCCCGGTCGAATCGTCTACGGAATACACCCTGTCGGGCGCGCTGGTGATCGACAGCGCCACCCGCCTGGCGGGCCGCCCCATCACCCTGCAGGGCAGTGAAGACGCCGGCTGGCGGGGCATGACCCGCGCCGTGGTGCTGGCCGTGCAGGCGCTGGCCTCTGCCCCCGGTGCCACCTACGTGCTCACCCTGGCTGATGGTCGTAGTTTTGACGTGGCCTTCGCCCCAGAAAACCCCTTTGAGGCCCGGCCCCTGGCCCGCCCCGAGCTGCCTGATGCAGATCACCCCTACGTGGCCACGCTGCGCCTGATCGAAGTCTGACCCCACCGCACACCATGACCATCCTCTCCAGCAACATCCGCCTGCTCGAATCCGAGCGCATGACAGACACCAGCGACGGCGGCGGGCGGCGCACCAACCGCGTCATCCCCGATGGCGTGGCGGGCAACGTGTTCCCCAAGGTCTCGCGCGTTGATTCGGTGTATGGCCGCGTCAACCTGCGCAAGATCTACCCGCACATCAACACGGCTACGCTGGACGTGTACGCCGGGGCGCACTTCATCATCACCGACGCACCCGACAACGACCGCATCAGCGTGCTGGCGTTTTCGACGGACAGCGACTTCGACCTGCGGGCTGGTGCGCGCGACCGCATCGAGAGCTATGTGATTGCAGGGCCTGAAAGCCGGTCCACGCTGTACGGCCGCCAGCTCCAGGGCTCGCAGGCCATCCTGGTGTACCAGCGGCCCGAGGAGCCCTTGCCCGAAGTGGGCGACGTGTACGCCATCAGCAACGAGGTGGGCAGTGTGACCAGTGCCCAGCAATTCGTGCGCGTGCAAGACGTGGTGCACGAGGTGCGCACCTTTACCGACGAAGGCGGGGAGTTTCAGCGCCGCGTCATCACGCTCAAGATCGGCGCCCGGCTGCGGTACGAATTCACCGGCGTGACCAGCCCGAGCCGCTATTCATCGGCTGCGGCCGGCGCTCCGGGGCGCCTGCGCACCACCACGGTGGCTGATGCCGCGCGCTACCACGGCATCCAGCCCGTGCTGGGCGCTGTGGATGCAGGCTCGCTGGACCTGTCCTTGCTGTCGGTGTTCGGCGCCATCGTGCCCACCACGCTGCGCGAATCTGCCGTCAGCCTGGCCAGCGCTGCGGGTGCTTCGGCCTTGATCCCCAGCAGCAATGTGATGTTCCCTGCGGGTGGGCTTCGGTACCCGGTGGGCTACAACGTCACGGAAACCATCATTCGACTGCCCACGGCCGTCGCGCCCGGGCAGATCAGTTTCGCCGTTGAAGCTACGGGTGGAACCCTTGGGCCTGTTACGGCAGACCTCGAAGGCAATTTTCCTGATCTCAATGACCCATCGCTGGGCCCTTTCAATGCCACGGTGGACTACGAAACCGGTATCGTGCGCGTCACGCACTGGGCGCAGCTTTTTGTGGTCTTCCCGCAGCTGGTGCTGGCCTACAAGCCCGCCGCCCGCGTCAGCCAGGCAGCGCACACCAAAGACATCCCCGTCACGCTGGCCACGCGCGGCACCGTGTATTCGGTACCGCTGTTGCCCATTCCTGCACCAGGCACGCTGATCGTCGAGTACCGGGCGCAGGGCAAGTGGTACCGCCTGCGCGATGCCGGTATTGGCGAGCTGGCGGGGGATGATCCCGCCTACGGCACCGGCAATGTGGACTACGTGGGCGGCGGCGCCACGGTCACGCTGGGCGCGCTGCCCGATGTGGGCAGCAGCGTGCTGTTCTCATGGGGCAGCCCGACACATTTTCAGGTGCTGGCGGCCCAGCCAGACACCGGCTTTGAGATCGTCCTGGCGCCCGCTCCGGTCAAGCCTTCCACCGTCGAAATCACCTGGCTGGAAGGTGTGGTGCCCAAGACGGCCACCGACAACGGCAGCGGGCTGATCACCGGCGACGCCACGGGCACCATCGTGTACCAGACCGGCGCGCTTAAGCTGGTGCTGCCAAAGCCCATCGCGGGCACGGTCACCATTGACTACGACCGCGACACGCTGCCCACCAGCCAGCCGGGCTTCAACTTCGGCGGTGCAGTGGCGCCCCACACCGTGCGAGTGACGGGCGTGGGGGTCACGCTGCCAGATGGCTTGCCGTTCAACGGTGTGACGCTGGTGGACAACGGCGCGGGCGTGCTACAGCTGGCTGCTGGCGCTGCAGTGTCGGGCTACGTCGGCATGGCTGACTACTGGGTGCCGTCCGCACAATCGTTCGGCACGGTCAACTACGCCACGGGCGTTGTCACGGTGGCATCCACGGTGCCCGTGTCCAAGCTGCGCGCCTGGAACCCCGCAACGGCCAGCTGGGATGTGGCTGCCTCGGGCACTGCTGCGCTCAGCACGGCGGCGGCCACCTTCACGGCCACGCCCACGGCCACCACGCCCAGCGTGGTCGCCCAGACCAACACCGCCACCATCGGCAGCACCGGCACGGGCCTGTCGCTCAAGCTGGCCCCGCTCACGCCCATGGAGCTGGTGCCCGGCTCGCTCATGTTCGCCGCCTTCGGCAAAACGTACATCGACCGCAACGGCCTGCTGTACACAGATGTGTCCTACGCCACCGGCAGCGGCATGGTGGTGGGCTCGGTGGACTACACCACGGGCGAGATCACCCTGACCGACTACCCCAGTGCCACCACGGCGAATTTCGTAGTGATCGCGGCCCTGGGGCGCAAGGGCGAATTCACCTCAGACCAGGTGTTTTTCCGCACAGCGGGCAGTCCGCTGCGGCCTGCCAGCCTGTACGTGCAGTGCACGGCGGCAGACGGTGAGCTGCTCGCGGGCACGTCTGACCAGTCCGGCAACATCACGGGCGGCATGCTCGGCACGGTCGAGCAGACGATGGGCGTGGTGCGGGTCAACTTTGCCAAGCAGGTGCTGCCCGGCACATTGCGGTACAGCACGGTGGTGCTGAGCAATCTGCCGCTGGATGCCGACCAGCTGGGCCTGGACCCTGTCCGCCTGCCGTCTGATGGCCGCGTGCCCATCTTCCGCCCGGCCGACGTGGTGGTGTTGCACCACACTGCCGCGTACAACGCTGGCACGCCTGCAGCTGGCGCGGTCATCAACGTGGGGCGCACCAACCTGTCGGCCCTGTGGCTGGAAGATGCCAACCGCAAAAAGCTGGCCGACAGCATGTACGCCCCGGATCTTGCCGCGGGCACCGTCACCATGGCGGCCGACCTGAGCCTGACCGGATACGTGCCACCACTGTCGGCGCGGCACCGCATCGAGGAAATGGGCCTGCTCAGCGATGTGCAGATCAACGGGCAGGTCAGCCTGTCGGCCCAGCTGCTGCGCGCCTTCCCCTCGGGCAGCTACCTCAGCAGCGCGTTGCTCTACGGCGACCTGCAGGCCCGCGCCACCAACCTGTTCGACCAGCAGACCTGGAGCGGCGTGTGGCAGTCCACCGTCATCGGCAACGGTGCCACGGCCCAGTTCAACGACATCGACTACCCGGTGGAAGTGCTCAACAACGGGGCGGTCACTGAGCGCTGGCGCCTGAGCTTCACCACGCCGACCAGCTTCCAGATCATTGGCGAAAACCTGGGCGTCATCGCCACAGGCACCACTGGGGCAGACCTGCAGCCCGTCAACCCGCTCACCGGGCTGCCGTACTTCACCTTGCGCGCGGCCGGGTTCGGTGCTGGCTGGGCGGCTGGCAACCAGCTGCGCTTCGACACGATTTCTGCAGCGCCCCCCACCTGGCTGGCTCGCACGGTGCTGCCAGGCGCAGCGCTCACTGGCGACAGCTTCGACGCGCAGCTGCGCGGCGATGTGGACTGATTCAAACCCCATCAAGGCACACCACCATGCAACTCCGACTCATCCCCGCGCTGCGTAGCGCCATCGCCAACCTGTGGATCTCGTACTTTGACGCGGGCACGGGCCCGGCCATCATCGAGTTCTACACCGGCACCATCCCCACGGCGCTGGGCGACACGCTGACCACCCAGGTCAAGCTGGGCACGCTCACCTGCAGTGACCCTGCCGCCACACAGTCAGTGGGCGTCATCACCTTCGGCACCATCACGCAAGACAGCGGGGCAGATGCCAGCGGCACGGCCGCCTGGGCGTACATCAAGGACAGCACGGGTGCCATCGTCCAGGCGGTGGATGTGTCCAACGCCGCGGGCGACGGGCTCATCAAGGTCAACACCACCACCATCGTGGCGGGCGGGCCGATTCAGCTGACGTCGCTCACGATCACGGTGGGTGGGGCCTGAAGCCATGCCAGTTGTGCGTGACTTTGTGTTTGATGACGCGGGAAACCCTGCCGTCAGAAAGATCTACCTGCACAGGCGCGACACGGGCGAGCTCGTGGGCTCGGCGCAATCGAGCGATGGCTCTGCGTTCCCCATCCTGCACGGCGCTGCGCCCACGCTGCCTGACAACAACGCCACATTCAACGACGAAGGAACAGCGACCACGGGCTGGACGGCCTCCAATGCCACGCTGTCCGTGGCTTCGTCGTGGCTCAGGCAGACGAAATCCGCCGGCGGCTCCTCCAGCTCGATGAGCAAGACCATCGGAACCTTCACACCTTCCGGCCGTGACTGGATTCTGTATGGACGGTGCCGCGCCAGCACTGACGGCGTGGGCGTGGTGTGGATGCTCAACGGCTCGCAGGAAGTGTCGATCTGGTTCGGATCGTCCAACGCAGACACGGCGCTGACGCCCGGGGCGGTCTCGATCTGCGGCACCACATCATCGGGCGGTGTGCGCAACACCGCATCCTGCGGCAGCGGGTTCGCTTACAACACCGACCCAATTGACTTCGCCCTGCAGTACGACAGCAAGTTCGGGCAGTTGGCGTGCTGGTTCCGTGAGGCTGATGGGCGGTGGAAAATGCGGGCCCGCGTGCCGTGCGACTGGTTCAGCTCGACCAGTGTGCAGGTGCTCAATGCCACCGCTGCGCCCGCTGGCGCGTGGGTGGAGTTCGACCACCTGTCCCTTTGCAGGCCCAACATCGTGGCCATCGGTGACTCCATCTGCGAGGGCAAGACGCTTTTTGCTCCCAATCGCACCCTGGGCTTGACCAACGACGAAAGCAGCTGGCAGCGCCATGCCGTGCTGTTCCCTGCGGTCCGCAACAACCTGGTGGTCAACAAGGGGGTGGGCAGCCAGACCAGCGCGCAGATCCTGTCGCGCATTGCCGATGCCACTGGCGAAGCGCCGCGCATCGTGGTCTTGCACGCATCCAGCAACGACGAAGCCGCCGCCATCAGCCAGGCCACGCGCACGTCCAACATTCAGAGCACCCTGAACGCGATCACGGCCGCGGGGCAAAAGCCCATCCTGCTGAACGCCATGTACGGGTCGGCCACGGGTGGGGACAACACCCCGACGCCGGATCTGCGGGACTACATGACCACCTGGTGGTCCGTCAATGCGGATGCCCTGTCTGGCGATTACATGGCCATCGACATCATGGCGGCCATCATCGACGGCAGCGGCTTTATGCAAAGTGGCCTCACCCAGTCGGACGGCATCCACCCCACTGCGGCCGGCTACGCGGCCATTGGCGACCGCATCGAGCAAAGCCACGCGCCGCTGGAGGCGGGCGAATACGCCATTGCCACCAGTTACAGCGGGGCCTGCTACGCGGTGGCGTTGGACGATGATGCTGGCACGCAGTACAACGACCTGATCCTGGGCAGGGTGACGCCCGTATGAGCTACACACCGCCCGCCGGGGATGCGGCCCAGTTCTCGTGGGTGGGTGCAGTTGCCTACACGCCACCTGCGGCGGGCAGCGCGCCCTTTACTTGGGAGCCAGCGGGGGCCACTGGCACCGGTGCCGGTGTGTTGGCCTTCACGGGCGCCGGTGTCGCGCGGCATGGTATTGCAGGTGTTGGCGCGGGTGTGCTGGGCTTTACCGGCGCGGGCGTGGCAGAGCATGGCACCGTGGCGGTGGTGGGCGCTGGATCTGGCGAGCTTGGCTTTGCTGGGGCCGGTGATGCCCGCCACGGTGTGGCTGGCGCCGGTGCTGGCGTGCTGGGCTTTGCAGGTGCTGGCGCTGGTGCGCACGGCGTGGCCGGTACCGGATTGGGCGCCCTGGGCTTTGCAGGTGCTGGCGCTGGTGCGCACGGCGTGGCCGGTACCGGATTGGGCGCCCTGGGCTTTGC
>LNFM01005461.1_pt1 | contig 21981 bp, 26 predicted proteins | sample 596031 | NCBI WGS metagenome assembly LNFM01 (sample SAMN04254537, study PRJNA301005) | activated carbon metagenome | isolation source: dual media filters at the Ann Arbor, Michigan drinking water treatment plant | place: USA: Ann Arbor
ATACTGCAAGGCTTGATGCGGCTGTAGCTCAGCTGGATAGAGTACTTGGCTACGAACCAAGGGGTCGTGGGTTCGATTCCTGCCAGCCGCACCAAATTTCTACAGTACTGACAACGGCTTAGGTGTTACAGCACCTAGGCCGTTTTCTTTTGCTGGGGGCCGTTTGGGGGAGTGGATTCTCCCCGCCGTGCCTCTTGCTCTTGCCGTAGCGTGGCCAGGCTCTTATTCCAGCGGCCGCTGTCGTCGCGGATCTTCTCCAGCGCGCCGTGCAGCTCCACGAGCTGGGCCATGCTGTAGTGCTGGGTCATCGTGGCCGTCTTGTGCCACAGCAGGTCGGCCACCGTGCTCTCCGGCACGCCCACCTCACGCAGGCGCATGCCCACGGTGTGGCGCAAGTCGTGCACGTGCAGATCTCCGAGGCCTGCTTTGCGTCGACCGTTCTGCCAGGCGGTGTTGTTCATCATCTGCACCGGCCGATACTTCATCGCCGGCGCCTCGTCGATGTTCTTCACCCGCTCGCGCCGCCAGACGAACACGAACTCGTTATGCTGCCCGCGCACTGACTCGATGACGCTCTGCGCCACGCTGTTGCACACCAGCACGCGGCTCACCTGCCGGCCCTTCACGTGCCGCCGCGGCACGTCGAAGACAGACACCCCGAGCTCGGGGACCTGAACCTCCCACTCCCACCGCAGGCTGCACACCACGTCGTCGCGTGCGCCTGTGTTGAGGGTGAAGAGCGCCATGCGCGCCAGGTGCGCTGGCAGGAGCGGCAGCAATACCCGCTGCTGTGGCCAGCTGATCGGCCTGGGCTCTCGCTGGTGGCCAGCGAGGGGCAGCATGGTGATGGCAGGTGCCTGCTGCAGCCAGGTGTGCCCTGACTCGTGCCGCCAGCTGGCGGCCGCCAGGTTGAGGATGCGCCGCACCACCCCCAGCGCCAGGTTGATCGTCTTGTGCGCCCTTCCAGCGGCCAGCCTGGCCGCCACAAATGGCGCCAGGCTCTCATCGTGGATCTGTGGCAGCAGAAGCTGGCCAACGTAGGGCATAACGCCTTTCAGCAGAATGGTCTCGGTGGCCAGGCTGGCCTTGTCCGGGTGCTTGAGCAGGTAGTGCGCGGCCGCCTCATCAAACGTTCTGTCTGGCCGTTCGCCGTGCAATGCCACGGCGCGCAGTTCATCCAGGCGCTTGATCAGCCACCCTTCGGCCTCTTCAAAACTGAGGAAGCCACGCTGGCGAAGTCGAGTCTTGCGCCACCACTTGTCGACTTGCCAGGCGCCGTCTTTGTCGGGGTAGATGCCCCGTGTTGAATGGCCCATCGTTGATCTCCTTTCGTTGGGATGGGCCGTGCGTTCCGGCGCGCATTCTGCGCCCCGGCCGCTTCGTCACCGTCATTGGCTGCAGCGTCGTCGAGGCCGGCGGCCTCGCGCTTGAACTTGTCGAACAGGGCATCAAGGTCCTGCCGGTCGAACACCAGGCACGTGCCCTGCGGGATGGCCACCAGGTGCGGCCGCCACTTCTCGTCGAAGGTGCGGCGCTTCACGCCGACGTAGGCCAGCGCCTCGTGATACGGCAGGCCTCGGTTCATAGGTAACCCGTCTGGCAGGTAGGCCCGATGCGCAGCTTCACGCGGCGGCCCTTTCGCGGTGGACCGCGGCGAGTTGGTTGGTGCGGGCCTCGGCCCACTCAGCGGCCGCGATGGCCGTGGCGCGGTCGACACGCGCGGCCAGTGCGTCCATCACGTCGACGCCTTCCACGGCCAGCGCGTATTCCTGGCCAGTGAAGACCACCTGCCCCGTGCTGGCCCAGCGCGCCACCAGGCGCGTGGCCAGGTCGTGCTGGGCCTGCATCTGCTCGACGAGCAGCTGCAGGCGGTCGGCCACCCGCTGCCAGGTCAGCACACCACCGACCGTGTGCCACAGGATTTCTGCGGTGCCGTCACCGCGGGCGATGGCGTCCAGGTTCACCAGGTGGGCCAGCGCCAGGTCCTTCAGCTGCTGGGGCACCAGCAGCGGCCGCATGCCACGTGGCGGCAGGGCGGTGAGCGGCACACGCTTGCAGCGCTTGCGGCCCATCAGTGGCCACCCTGCGGCGGAGGGGGCTCGTAGTCGCGCGTGGCCTTGGTGAAGAGCTCCATCATCTCCACCGCCTGCTCTTTGCCGATGGTGAAGTGGGCGATGCCCAGCAGGCCGGCGAACAGCCCCGCCACGAGCGGCACCTGGCCAGGCACCGGCACCTCGGCCATCAACTGCAGAACCGCCGGCCGCAGCAGCCGGGCGACCATTTCCGCGCCCACTTCCGTCATGTCGCCATGGATGGCGAACGGCTGGGCGTCGATCTCGAGTCGCACCAGGTTCATGCCGGCGCCCCCGTAGCCTCGAACAGGTCGGCTGTCTTCGCATCGGCCTCGCCGGCAACGCCGGCGCCGTCCTTCACTTTTGCACCGGCCTTGGCCGGGGCTGTCTTCGGGGCCTTGGCCTTCGCGGCCTTGTTCTTCGCCTGCGCAGCCGTCGGTGGGGTATCCGTGCCATCCGCAGGGGCCGCAGCGGGCTCGCCGGCGGCGCCGGCGTCGTCCTTCACGTCAAAGTCGGCCAGCTTGTGTCCACTGGCCAGCGCAGCGGCAAGCCACTTCGGCTTGAGCCCGCGGCCCGACCACGTGTCGCCGGTGATCGGATTGCGGTACTTGACCGCGCCGGCCTTGCCTTTCGCCTGCGCAGCTTTTCGTGGGGTAGGGGCGCCGGCAGCAGGTGCAGGGGCCGATGCCGCCGCGGCGGGTGAAGTCGCAGGCGTCTGGGACATCACCGCTTTGGCATCCATGCCGTACTGCTGGGCCAGGGCCAGCAGCGGGCCCGGCTTGGTGTGCAGCTCGTTACGCGAGCAGTTATCGACGATGAGGCAATCGACGATCAACGCGCGCAGATCCTCGGGGTTCATCGTGTCGATCCGGCCCCGCAGCTGGCCGATGCTCTTCACGTCGTGCAGCTTCTCCAGCACGTGCTGGTCCCAGTAGGAAACGCCGCTCAGCAGCGCAGCGGCCGTCATGCGGGCTTCGAACTGCCCCAGCTCGCGTGTGGCCGCGGTGGCACGCACGGCCAGCAGCAGACGCAGGCGGCGCGCGGCCTCTTCGTCGCGGCGCGCCTCTTCCTTCGCGTGGTCGGCCTCGCGCTTCTGGCGCTCTGCCTCGGCGCGCTGCGCAGCGTTGCCTGTGGCCGCGCTCACCTTGACGCCGGCGGCCTTCAGGTCTTCCACGCGATAGGCCTGCACCGTCTTGCCGCCGCGCGGGTCTTGGATGGTCACGGGCTTGACGTTGGTCTTCTCGGCCGTGGCCTTGAGCTCGGCCTTCACTTCGGCGGCCGAGATGTACGCACCCTTCACCTTGCCGTCGGCACCGATGGCCTGGCGCGCGCGCGCACCTTCCACGACGGTTTTGCCCGCAGCTTGCAGCTTGCTCGCCTCGCGCCGCAGGTGCGCCTTCTTCTTCTCGTCGAAACAGTCGGGGTCGGTGCAGACGCGCGGGCCGTAGTTCTGGCTGCTGTAGTGGTGGGCCTTCGTGCCTTCCAGCACGTCGTCGAATTCCGGCGCATTGGCACTCAGCTTCGGGCAGCGCAAGCAGTGGCCCGCGTCGGGCAGCAGGGTCTCGTCTTCAGGGTCGAAGATGGCTTCACTGAGCTGTAGGGTGAAGCGCTCATTGAGCAAGTCCTTCACGCGCCGATAGCTCATCTGGCCGCCGTCGGTGAGGTCGAGTGCCTTGCCCTTGATGTAGCCCAAGGCCTTGCGCTGCATGCGCTCATCGCCTGTGCGGGCCACCAGCAGGGCAACTTCGGCCTGCACCTCACCGGCCTGCAAGGCCTTCATCACCTCGGGGCACAGCGTCAGCAGGCGCAGCCGGGCCGTCACGTGGCTCACGCTCTTGCCGATGTCGTTGGCCACCTGCTCACGCGTCAGGCCGTCTTGGTCGATCTGCGCGCGGTAGCCGCGTGCCTCTTCCAACGCGCGCATGTTGTCGCGGCTGACGTTTTCTGCCATCTGCGCCGCGCGCACCTCGGCATCTGTCATGGCAACGATGAGCACCGGCACCGCGGCCATGCCCAAGGCTTGTGCAGCGCGCTTGCGGCGATGGCCGAACACGAGCTCGAGCTCGTGGACATCTGCGCTGCCGTCCACCGGCCGCAATCGGGCCACCAGCGGCTGCAGGATGCGCCCACAGGCCAGGATGGTGGCCTGCAGGGCGGGCAGGTCTGCGTACTCTTGGCGGGGCTGAAACGGACTGTCGATCAAGTCCGCGGGTGCGCGGTACACCAGCTGTTCGGTTTCCGAGGCAAGTGCTGCCAGGGCGCTGTCGGGGGCCTGAATCTCCATGGGGGTTCCTTAGTGAGGCGGGTGATGAGCCGGCGCGCGCCGGCGACGGGTGGTGAGGCAGGGCGCCTCAGGCTTCGGGGTCGATCTCGATGTGCACCAGGTGCTGGTGCACGGGGTGGCGCACGCAGATGCCGATGGCCAGGGCGTAGTCGAGGGCCTGGCGGTTCATGTCCGAGATCTCCGGGCAGGTCTCGTGTTCGCTCACCATGGGCAGCACGTTCCACCACACAGAGCCGTCGGGCAGGAGGTGTTTCACGGCGTTGGTTTCGATGTCAGTCACGACATAGCGGGCCGCGAGGCGGCGCTGCAGGAACTCGAGGGCGCCGCCGGTGAGCGCGAGCGTGTCCGCGTGAATCGGCATGTCAGTCGTCCTTGTCGTTTGCAGCCTTGCGGCGCGGGTCGTGATGAAGGCGGGGCAGCGGCGCGTGGAACGCCGGTGGCGTGTGGCGTGGGCGGGGCGCTGGCGATGCGGCCACGGGTGCCGGGCGGGGCTTGGGCAGCAGCAAGGCGGGCAGCGGCCGCGCCTCTTCGCTGCGGGCCAGCGAACAGGCCAGCATGCGAACCAGCTTGCTGCGCAGGCCATCTGCCAGCGCTTCTTCCAGGGTGGCTGGCCAGGTGGTGCGGCGGAGGCGCTGGAAAGCGGCCTGCAGGTGCTCGGCGCTGGGCTCCACGACTGGCGGCCGGGTGCTCACGCGGCCACCTGTGAGGGCAACACGCCACCACCAGGTGGCGCGCCGATGGCCTGCACGCCGATGGCCGGCCAGTTCAGGCGCAGCGCTTCCCAGCCGCAGCCACCCAAGCGGCTGCGTGCCACGTCGCAGGGCACGGCCGTGTGCGGGCCGCAGACCACCGGGTCAACGCATTGCGACACGCCGCCGATGTGGCAGTGGCTGGTGCAGCGCTCGCACGCGCTGAAGCCGTCCACCGCTACCAAGGCAGCCACCTTTGGCCGGGCGTGCTGATGAACAGCCAGGCGGCCAGCGCGCAGGCCAGCGAGGCCCAGCACACGCCGGCCACCAGGCCCCAGCGCGCGCCGTGCACATAGCCCGCGCTGTAGCCCTTCCAGTACAGCGAGCCCCGAAGCGGGCCGCCAGACCCGTTCGCAGGCGTCTGCGATGGCCGCGGCGGGCAAGCGTTGCCCGTGCTCATCGCTCTGCCAGCGCCGCGTTGCGGCAGTGGGTGTACCAAGTCTCGAGCTCGGTGATGCGGCGGGCCTGGGCCTCTTCGTCGGTGCGCTTGGGCTGCGTGAGCGGTGGGCAACTGGCCCACACGGCGGCCGAGGGGCCGCGCGGATGGCTGGCACAGCCTGCTGTGAGCACGGCCAGCACCACCAGCGCAGCCAGCCCCACAGGCAGCAGCACGGCGCGTGGGATGGCTGGCGCCTCGCGCCGCACCGTGCTGGGCGGCGGCTCGGGCAGCGGCCGCACGCGCACCACACTGCCCAGGCCCGCTTCCTCCTGTGCATGCTGCACGTGTTCCCAGCTGGTGCCGCCGCGGCAGATGTACTGCCGCTGCCGGCCGTCTGCATCCTGCACCATGACCTGGAACTGGCGCGGTGGCGGGCTGGGCAGGGTGTCGCCGAAGCTGCGGCCTTGCCGGTTGGGCAGCCAGCTGTCAGGCCACAGCACAGCCACTATGGCCGCGATGGCCAGCAGCGCGCCGAGGGCACCATCGTTGACACCGGCCCGCCTGGCACGCGCAGCGATGGCTGGGATTCGGCCGATGCGGTGGAAGAGGGCTGGACGGTTGAACAGCTGTGGGCCTTCATCCGCAACGTGCACCAGGCGCCTGCCGCCGAAGAGGCATCGCCACCGCCCACCGCCAAGGTGCTGCAGCTCGTGCCGCCGGCCCCGCCCCCGGCGCGACCTTCAGCTGCGCAGGCAGACGAGGGAGACCCGCGATGGCGTGCCGACTACATAACCCAGCGCGGGGCCATACGCGAGTGCGTGCCCAACGTGATGCGCGTGCTGCACAACCACCCGATGTGGCGCGCCGTGCTGGGCTTCGATGAGTTTTCGCAGCGGGTGGTGAAGCGACGGCCGGCACCCTATGAGGCCGATGACTCCACCAACACGGAGTGGAGCGACGTTGACGACACACGCACCGCGGCGTGGATCGCCAGCCGCGAAGGCTTCGTGCCCAGCAGCAGCATGGTGGCCGAGGCCGCGAACGAAGCGGCCCATGCGAACAGCTTCCACCCGGTGCTGAGCTGGCTGCGGACCCTGAAGCACGACGGCACGCCGCGCATCGATTTCTGGCTGGTGGACCACCTCGGGTGGAAGGACACCGATTACACGCGCCTGGTGGGCAAGTATTTCCTCATCGGCATGTGCAAGCGGGTGCTGGAACCCGGCGTGAAGTTCGATTACTGCCTGGTGCTGGAAGGTGCACAGGGCAAGCGCAAGAGTTCGGCCCTGCGCGCGTTGGGTGGCGAGTGGTTCAGCGACATCGAGCTCGACCTCTCGAACAAAGACGCCATGAGCAACATTCGCGGCAAGTGGCTGCACGAGTTCGGAGAGATGGGCTCGCTGGCACGGTCTGAATCGAACCGGCAGAAGAGCTTTCTGTCCCGCCAGGTCGACGAGTTCCGGCCCACGTATGGCCGCCGCGAAATTCGCTGCCCTCGGCAGACGGCCTTCGCCGGCACCACCAACGAATGGGCCTGGAACAAAGACCCGACGGGTGGGCGCCGGTTCTGGCCTGGTGAGGTGGGCCTCGAGGAGATCGACGTGGCGCGCCTGGCCGAGGCGCGCGACCAGCTGTTTGCGGAGGCCTTCGCCGCCGCGCAGGCGGGCGAACGGTACTGGCCCGACGCCACAGAGCAGCGCGAGCTCTTCGACCCCGAGCAGCTGGACCGCGAGGCGCCAGACGCCTTCGTCAGCCTGCTGGGCGCCTGGCTGTCGTCGCCCGCCGGCCTGCTGCACGACACGTTCACGCTGGCCGACGCCTGCATGTCGGGTCTGAAGCTGGATGCCAAGAGCCTGACCAAGGATGTGCAGACGCGGGTGGGCATCGCGTTGAAGAAGCTGGGGTGCGAGAAGGTGGAACACCGCTCGGCCGCAGATCGGTTTGTGTACAAGCGGCCGCCAAGAAACGCCGCGTCGTCGCAAACCACTGTAGCCAGCGCAGCAGGTGAAGTGGAGGTGCCGTTCTGAGCCCGGCCATACGGTCGCGCCTTCCACACCTTCCACACCTTCCACACCTCTTCTCACCCGTGCACAAGCGGGTGCGCGAGCGCGTGCACACACACGCGCGCACACAGGACAAACAACGTCTGGAAGGTATGGAAGGTATGGAAGAGAAAGAAGCGGCGGCGGCTTTGAACAAGCTGATTCGTGCAGCCATGCCCAAGGTCGTGGGCTTGGTGGCGGACAAGCGCAAGGTGTGGGGCGACGCCCACGTGAACGAATGCCAGCGGCGCGGCATGCGAGGCGAAGCGGGCTGGTTCTTCGCACGTGAGGGGCCGGTGTCCATCGGCGTACCCATCAATGGATGGTCCGATGTGATGGCCTGGCAGCTCACGCCCGGCCAGGCGATGCTGTTCATGCGCGAGCCCACCCAGCAGGTGCACGATGGCCAGGCTTGAGTGGGTGGAAGAGCGGCTGCTCAACTGGGCGCGGTGGAAGCTCTCGCCTGGTGGCGGTGACTTGGGCTATGCCGGTGTGGAGCTGGCCAGCAGCAACGCCGGCCGGGCGGGCTACTGCGCGCAGACGGTGATTCCCACCAGCGCGGTGGACGCCTCAGAGACTGAAGACGCCCTGGCTAAGCTGCCCGACGACATGCAGCGCGCGGTGCATGCGTGGTATCTGCGCACCGGCGGGAAAGCGCAGGCGTCTGCGGTGGCCCGCATGGCGCCCTCGACGATGTTTGCCAAGATCGAGGCGGCACACCATCGGCTGTCTGAGATCTTCGGTGAGCGGAACCGCGAGCGGCAGGCAGAGCGGGGAAGGGTGGAGCAACTGCAGAATGCAGCGCGCACGTCGATCTTGAAGGAGAAGGGCAATGGCTGAGCACATCGATCCTGCAGAGCATCCGGCCGAGGTGCTGGCCCAGTGCCTGCGAGCGTGTGGCGAGGTTGTGTCCGATGAGCAGGTCAGCGCCTGGAAGGCTGCCTGTGATGAGCCGGCGGATGACGCGAGGATTGAGCGCTGGTTGCGGGCGGACATGATCGAGTCCTTCCGCGAAGGCATCGAGCGAGACCCGCGACTGATCCGCGGCACGGGGAGTTCTACTCCATAGACCAAACCGGTACATTTCAGGCACGCTGGGCAAAGTCATCACCTAGCGCAACACGTTGAAGCCGGCCACGCGCCGGCTTCGGCGTTTCAGGGGGTTGCCATGCTTGCCTTCAGCGTCAAGGGCGACATCGGCAAGGCGCTGCGGTTCAATGATCGCTTGAGCACCCAGTACGAATTCGCGGTGGCCAAGGCGTTGACCGACACCGCGCGTGAGGTGCGTGACGCCATGCCGGCCGAGGCGGCCAAGGCACTGGATGAACCCACGTCGTTCACGCGCAGCGGCTTCTACTTCAAGCCCGCACGCAAGACGCAGCTCACCGCGGTGGTGGGTGTGAAGGACATCCAGGCGCGGTACCTCATCTATGCCGTGCAGGGCGGCAGGCGGGCACCCAAGCGCAAGGCCCTGCGCCTGCCGGCCGATGTGCAGCTGGACACGCACGGCAACATGCCACGCGGCCTGGTGCGCCAGCTGGTGGCGCGGGCGAAGGCGAACAAGCGGGCCACTAAGACCCAGGCCGCGCGCTTCGGCGTGAGCCAAGAGCTGGACCTGTTCTATGGTGAGCCGGGCGATGGTCGCCCGGCCGGTGTGTACAAGCGCATCGTGCAAGGGGACAAGCACACGCTGCTGCCCATGGTGGTGTTCCCCAAGCAGGAAGCGAACTACGAAAAGCGCTTCGACTTCTACGGCATCGCCGATGCGGTGGTGCGTCGGCGGTTCGTGCCGAACCTGCGTCGCGCCATGGCCCAGGCCAAGGCGTCGGCCCGGTAGCCAGGCGGCGGGTCCTCCCTGGGCTTTGGGCCCACGCGGGCCATTCGAGAGCGCGTGTTCTGTGCGCTGACCGAGTTTTAGACGGGGTAGTCACCCGGTAGTCAGCGCAGGTAGTCAGCGGGAGTAGTCAATGGCCTTGATGGGGTTCCGTGAGTATTCGCGGCACCGCAAGGTCGCCCTGCGTTCGGTGCAGAAGGCCATCGAGGCCGGGCGCATCAAGGTTCAGGGTGAGGGCCGCGAGCGGAAGATCGACTCTGACCAGGCCGACCGCGATTGGCTGGCCAACACCGACCCGGCTGCGCGGTCGCTGCTGTACAGCGATGGTCCGAATGCATCAGGGGGCGCCGAAGCCGGCACGGCAGCCGGGGCGGGCGGGGCGATGGTCCCGCCCGCCATTGACGATGAGGAAGACGAACCGCCTGCAGCTGCTGTCAGCCCGGAATACCGCGCGGCGCGGGCCAGGCGCGAGCAGATCAGGGTCGCGAAGGAAGAGATCGAGCTCGAGCAACTGCGGGGCACCATCGTCAGCCTGGCCGAAGCCGAGCTGCTGATCTTCACGGCGTTCCGGAGCGTGCGCGATGCCGCCCTGCAGGTGGCTCCGCGCGTGAAGGACCGCTGCGCTGCGTCGAGCGACCCGCTGGAGATCGAGCACATCGTCGAGGCCGAGCTCTCGGCCGCGTTCGAGCGTTTCAACCCGGCGGCGATGCTGAAGCCAGGCAGCGACGACGAAGAGGAGGAAGAAGGTGGAGCCGGCTGACGGCTGGCAGGTCGGGGCACTCCGGCGCATGGCGGTGTCCATCGCCAAGGCCGTGCGCCCTGACCGCAAGGTGCTGGCTGACGAGTGGGCCGAGAAGAACCGCGTGCTGCCGGAGGACACGCCTTATCCAGGCCCGTTCAGAAACGAGCCCACGCCATACCTGATCGACATCCAGCGCACGATGTCGCCGGGCTCTCCGTGGCGCGAAGGCTGGTGGATGAAGCCGCTGCAGGTGGGCGGCTCGGTGTGCGGTGAAAACCTCATCGGCACGTGGATCTGTGAGGCGGCCGGCTCGATGGCCGTGGTGTTCCCCACGCTGGACGATGCGCGGATTTGGGAGCTCTCGCGGTTCGAACCCATGCGCTCGAACACGCGGCCGCTGCGCAAGCTCATTCGGCCTGCAGACGAGAAGGGCAGCGACAACACCAAGCTGCGCAAGCGCTACAAGGGCGGCGTGATGCGGCTGCTCGGTGCGAACCGGCCCATCAAGTCTTCGACGTTGCGTTACCTGAAGTTCGAGGAGCCCGACGAATACCCGCTGCTGATCGCGGCCTGCCTGTGGCCCGATGACAGCACCGTGCGCAAGATGGCCGGTTTCGAGATCGAGTGCGCGCGCGCCGCGGCCGACAAGCGCGAGAACGTGCGCGCCGAACGTAGCGGCGCTTTCACCATCCCGGTGGACGTGCTCACCTCGGCGCTGGACGTGCGCAGCGCTGACGCCGAGACCGCGGCCAAGCTGTACATCCAGCGCGTCATGGCCGGTGCGCGCCTGGGCCAGCGCGACCTGACGGTGGGCACGGGCAAAGGGTCGTTCAGTTCGCTGTTCGACACCTTCAAGGCCGACCTGCTGCGAGAGCTCATCGAAGACCCAGTGCGCAACTCCATGCGCAACGTGGTGGACATCATCGGCAAAGAGCTGGGCAAGCTGGGCACTGAAAACAGCCCACTCACAAAGCTGGGCGATTACCTGTCCGGCCTTTTCAGCGGTACGGGTGGCAGCGGTGGCGGCACCGACTGGCTCGGTGCCATCGGTGGCTTCTTCGGCTTCACTGGCCGCGCCAACGGTGGCGGTGTGCGCGCTGGCCAGCTCGTGAGCTGGCAGGAGGGGGGGCGCGAGTGGTTCGTGCCTGGTGACGACGGCCAGGTGGTGACCGAACGGCAGATGGGTAGTGGTGGCCAGGCTGTCAGCCAGAACAACACGTACAACATCAACGGCGGTACCGAAAACTGGCGCCGCCAGGTCGCGGCCATGCTCGATGAGCGTGACGCGCGCCTGGTGCGCAGCCTTCGATACGGCAGGCTGCGGAGCGTGTAGGCATGGCGACGATTGATTGGCCCACGCTGCGCTGCTTCGTGCCCCGCAATGTGGTGGTGGGTGTGCGTGCGCCCAAGGCTGCCTGGGCCGCCTTCTTCACTGGCGACATGCAGACCCAAAGCCACCTGGCGGACCGCCTGGTGCTCACGCTGGAACTGCCGGCCTGTGATCCTGACAACGGTGCCCTGCGTGAAGCCTGGGTGAACGAACTGGTGAGCACCGGCGACTGGGTGCGCCTTGGCCACCTGGTGCGCCCTATGCCGCGGGGCACGCTGCGCGGCGCGCCCACCGTGGCAGTCAGCGCACTGGCCGGCGCGCGCACCCTGCAGCTGCAGGGTGTGGTGGGCGACACGCTGCTGGGCGGGGATGTGCTGGGCAGCGGCGCGCAGCTGCTGCCGGTGGCCTACGCGGGCGCCACGGCCAACGGCGCGGGCGTACTCAGTGTTCGCATGCAGGTGCCCTTGCGGCGGCCGCTGGTGGCCGGTGCCGCCGTGGCGTGGCAGGCGCCTTTCGGTACCTTCCAACTGCTGGCCAGTGAGCTCGATGTCGGCTATGGCAAGGGCTGCTGGCAGCAAGCCATCACGTTGCCCTTCCGCGAGGTGTTCGCAATATGAGGACTGTGAACGCCGAGGGGCAGGCCCTGCTGGACCGCATGAAAGCGGGGGAGCAGATCCCCATCGTGCAGCTGGTCGAGCTGCACTTCGATGTGGTGCAGCGCATCAGTCCCGCCGGCGTGCCGCTTCTATGGGGCGGGCCCACTTGGCAGCCGGTGGGCTGTCGGGTGTCGACCTTGGAGGCTGACGTTGACGAGCTGGCGGACCTGTCGCTGGGGCTGCCTGCCGTCACCGAGGCGCAACTGGCCGTGGCCTTGGTGGAAGACGACGAAGGCAAGACGGTGCGCGTCTTCGATGCGCTGGTGAACCCCGACACCGGCGTGGTTGCGGACGCCGTGCCGGCGTGGGCTGGCGCACTGAACTCGCCCCAGGTTAGCGACGGGGCGGAAGCCACGCTCACGGTCACAGCCGAACACCGGGGCAAGGTAGCGCGGCGCCCCAAAGTAAGCCGCTACACCAACGACGAACAGCAGCGCATTGCACCCGGCGACACGATGCTGGATGTCGACCCCGCCACTGACGCCGCTGCCGTGGTGTGGCCTGCCGCGAGCTTCTACCAGCAATGAGCGCCGATCTGGCCTTGTTCCGGCTGGTGGGCCGGCGCGGAAGCGTGCCCTTCTCGTGGGGCAGCAGCGACTGCGCGCAGTGGTCCTTCGACGCCGCCGAAGCGGTGACTGGCCGCGACCCGGCGCCTGATTTGCGCGGCCGTTACAGCACCGCCGAAGAGGCCCTGCAGCTGCTGCGCGAACTCGGCGGCCTGCGCGGCCTGGCCGATGCGCGCTTTGGGCCGTCGGTGCCGGTGGCCGACGCGCGCGATGGCGACATCTTGCTGCTGCCGCGACACCTGTGTGTGGGCCACACGGCGGCCCACGGGGCGCTCGGTGTGGCCTGGCGCACTGTGTGCGTGGTGCAGGGCGACCACGGGCTGGTCTACGTGCGCAGCAGCCTGGCTGTGCGGGCCTGGAGGCCGGCGCCATGAGCCGCGTGATCCAGGTTGCAGCCGCGGCGGTGTACGGCGCATACAGCGGGGATTGGACTTACTTTGTCGCGTCGCTTGCTGGTGCGGAGCAGGACCGCAAGCAGCGCAGCCAGCGGCGCCAGGCCATCAAGGATGCCAACGCGCGAGCGCGGGACAGACTGGAGATGGCCGACCTGCAGCCCCGCCAGCCGCGCACGCTGGCCATGGGTACCGTGCGTGCCGTGGAAGGTATACGGCGCCGCTGGTCGAGTGGTGAGCACGACTCGCAGCTGACCATGATCGTGTCGCTGTGTGGGCACCGCATCTCGGCCATTCACCAGCTCTACTTCGATGACGTGGCCATTGCAGTGGACGGGGCCGGGTGGGTGCAGACCGAGCCGTACCTCAAGGGGCGGCGTGAATCGGGCGTGGAGTCGTTCTTTGTGGTTGGGGGTGGCGCCGGTTCGGGGACGCTGCCGCACACGCCCATCACCGGCACTGTGCAGGCGGTGTATCGCGTCACGGGGACGGGCGGGGCCAGCGGTGGCCAACAGCCGGTGCCTGTGTTCAGTGCCACCGGCGCGAACTACACATACAGCGGGCTGCCCGCCGACTCCTTGGTGTGGATCACCTACGAATACACGGTGGGCACCAGCCATGCCCGCGTGCGCACCTTCATGGGTGGGCCTACGCAGAACATCGCCGCGGCGGTGATGGCCGAATACCCGGGCAAGCTGCAGGCCAGCGACCGCGGCGCGTTCTTCGCTGCGATGCTGCTTGACCTGAAGTTCGACCCCGATGTGTTCCCCCAGGGCAGGCCCACGGCCACCGCGGTGTTCGACGGCGCCTTTCTGTATGACCCGCGCAAAGACAGCACCGTGCCGGGCGGCAGTGGCGCGCACCGATGGGCCGACGAAAGCACCTGGCAGTTCAGCCGGAACCCTGCGCTGCAGGCACTGCGGTACCAGACCTGGCCACAGGGCGGAAACATTCCCATCGAAGAGATCCGGCTCGATGACGTGATGCGCGCCGCAGACGTCTGCGACGTGCCCACCGAGTTCACGCTGCGCAAGCCCGATGGCAGCACCGAGACCGTGACGCTGCCGCGGTACCGCTGCGGCATCGTCTGCACCGGCGAAGACCCGGATGCCGAGCTGGCCGCCATCATGGAAACCATGGCCGGCCGCGAGGGCTGGGATGGCGGCGTGTGGCGCATGCGCGCAGGTGTGTGCTCCGCGCCAGTGGCCACCCTCACGCCCGACTGGATTGCGGTGCCGCTGGACGACAGCGGCCAGCCCGCCAGCGAAGCGGCTGTGCAGATCACCAAGGGGACGCCCGGCGACATGCGTGTGAACCGCGTGAGCGGCAGCTGCATAGACCCGGCGCAGCGCTGGCAAATGCTGCCGTACCCGGCAGTGGAGGACCCGGTGCTCATCGCCGCCAAGGGCGAGGCGGAAACGGAACGCGACTACGAAGGCGTGGACCATCCTGCCCACGCGCAGCACCTGGGCACGGTGGCCATCCGCCAGGCGCAGGCCTCCTTGCGCATGCAGGTGTCTTGCAACATCAATGCCTGGCGGCTGGAACTCTTCGACGTGGTCGAGCTGCGCTTGCCTCGTTACGGCATGACGGCTGAGCTGGCCAAGCTGGCCGAGGTGACAAGCCGACGTGTCAGCCCTACCGAGGGCGTGGTCCTTGGCCTGGCCGAGATCTCGCAGGACATCTTCGACCCGGTGGCCGAGCTGCGCGGCCGCGACCCTGCGCCGGACAGCGCTTTGCGCCGGCCCTGGGAGATTCAGGCGCTGACGGGCCTGGCGGTGTTCAGTGGCACGCTGCCTACCCAGGACGGCAGCGTGATCACCCGCACCGTGGTGGAGTGGGACCCGGCCACGCAACCCAGCATCCGCCAGGGTGGCGCAGTCGAGGTGCAGTACATCGAGGTGGGCGCCGACATCGAGGACGGCGCCGACTGGCCCAGCTGGACAGAGCAGGGCACCAGCTCGCGCACTCCGCCCATCCCGGGCTGGCTGGCCGGCCGCTTCTACCGCGTGCGTGCGCGCTTCGTGCAGCTGCAGCCGCTGGTGAAGGGCGACTGGTGCGCTGTGGAGCAGCACCAGGTGGCGCAGGCGCCGGAAGCGGGCGCGTATGTGCTCAGCACGGGCCTGGCTGCAGTGCTGCTGCCGGCAAACTCCGCCGGCGTGGTGAGCAGCTACGCCGGTGCCACCTTCACGCCGCGCGTGCAGTGGGCGGGCCTGGACGACACGGCCGCCTGGACGATCACCCGCACCAATGGCCCTGGCTTGACCACCACGCTGGTGGCCGGCGTGATTACCGTCACTGCGCTGGTGGACGGCACCGATGCCACGTATGTGGACGTGAGCGCCACGCGCACCGGCTTTGCGCCCTTGGTGGCCCGTGTGCCGGTGGCCAAGACGCGCGCGGGTGCGGCGGGCAGTGCAGGCACGTCGGGGCTCAATTCGCTGCGGGTGCAGATCTTCCGCCGCAACGCGTTGCCCACACCCTCGCCGCCCACCGACCCGGTGACGGTGACTTTCGCCACCGGTGGCGTGGCCGGCCTGCCTGGTGTGTGGTCAACAGTGCCGCAGCCTTCGGATGGCACGGCGTTGTGGACATCGTTCGCCTCGGCCGTGGGCAGTGGGCCCACGGACGTGATAGCGCCTGGTGATTGGACGACGCCCGTGGTCTTGGTGCGTGACGGTGCCAACGGCGACCCCGGGGAAGATGGTGACGACGGGGCCCCGGCCATCAACAACGCCACCGTCCTGCTGTTCCAGCGCACGGCCACGCTCACCCCGCCGCCGGTGCCCAGTGCCACCGTCATCTACAACTTCGTCACGCTGACCGCGTCGTTCCTGTCTGAAGGCTGGGCGCAGTCTTTGCCGCCGGCGGGCGGTGACTACGTGTGGATGACAAGCGCCACCGCGGCAAGTCTGGACTTGTCCGACGACATTCCTCCTTCAGGTTGGGCAGAACCCAGCCTATGGGGGCAAGGCGGCGCGTCGGGCTTCAGTGTCTACACCGGGACCGTGTACCGGCAGCAGCCCACCGCGCCAGCTGCACCCACCGGCGGCAGCTTCAACTTCAGCACGGCCGAGCTCCTGGCGCCGGTGGGTTGGCTCATTGCCCAGCCCACCACCACCAGCGTGCCCACCTGGGTGGCCGAGTTCACGTTCAAGACTGACGCGCCAGATTCCACCGTGGCCGGCGGCACTTGGAGTGCACCGGTGGTGGATGCCGTGGCCGGGGCCGACGGCTACTCGCGCATCACGATGGAGATCTACCTGCAGAGCGGCAGCGCGCCTGCAGCGCCTACTGGTGGCAGCTACACCTTCAGCACGGATACGCTGACACCGCCAGTCGGCTGGACGCGGGCCATGCCCCCTAGCACCACGACGCCCACCTACAGGTCGGTTTTCAACTTCAGCACCCTGACGCCTACCGTGCCCGTCGCGGGTGGCGCCTGGGGCTCCCCCACGGTGGTGGCCAGGAACGGCGACAACGGGGCCGCCGGCGTGAGCAATGCGCTGGTGAAGATCTTCCAGCGCGCTGCCAGCCCGCCAGCGCTGCCCAGCGCAACCGTGACCTACACCTTCGCCAGTGCGGGCATCTCCGGCCTGAACAACGGCTGGCAGGCCACGCCGCCGGCGGGCTCGAACCCGCTGTATGTGGCGGTGGCCACGGCCAGCAGCTCGGGCCCCAGCGACACCATCGCATCGGGCGAGTGGGCCGGCCCGGTGATCGACTCGCAGAACGGCTTGAACAATGCCCCGCTGCTGCTGTTCCAGCGCACGGCTACCAACGTGGCGCCCAGCCTGCCCAGCGTGAACGTGACCTACACCTTCAGCAACGGTGTGGCCACGGGCGTGAACAACGGCTGGTCCCGCACCCTGCCGGCCACAGGCGGCCCGTTCCGCTGGTTCACAAGCGTCACCGCGCTGAGCGTGAGCGACACCGACACCATCACACCTGGTGAGTGGGCGGAAGCCAGCAAGCTGGCCGAAGACGGCGCGCAGGGGCCGGTGGGTAACAAGGTGGTGCGCGTGTACCGCCGCAGCCTCAACGCGCCTTCCACGCCCACCGGCAACGGTGTGCCCACCGGGTGGTTCGTGGCACCGCCGGCGGCCGACGGCAACCGCCTGTGGATGAGCGAGGCTGAACAGACCTCGGCCGGCTTGCTGGTGGGTGTATGGAGCGCGCCGGTGGCGAGCGATGCAACGCCAGGCCCGGCGCCAGTGACCTTCGGCGTGAGCGTGGAGTCTCTGGAGGTGAACACAGGCGTTAACTCGAACGCCTACGTGCGCTTCAACGCTGACGGCACTATCGACACGCGAAGCGGCAACGGTGGGGCGTGGATACCCGCCGGCAGCTGGTACGCGCCCACCACGGCTGGCATCGGCGCGAGCTTCCAGATGCGCACGGTGCTGGCCGTGGGCGACCTGCTGGCCTTCGGCGCGGTGGACACCTGGCAGCCGCTCACCAGTGGGCTCATCTTCCGGCTTGAACAAGAGGTGTTCACGAGCTTCTACGTGCAGAAGCTGACGAACCTGCAGCACTACGTGGCGGCCGCCGGGTCGACCAACGTGCTGGGGCAGGGCGTCAGCTTCATGACCGCCATCTATGACCCTGCGCTATGAGCACGCAACCGACCCTCGCACAGCTGCAGGCCTGGGCCTGCCGAGACATTGACCGCAAGGCGGGCGAGATCCGCCGGCTCTGGCTGAGTGACCCTTTCGACCAGCGGCGCGTGTATGACCGCAAGCATGCCCAGGCGGTGGCCTACCTGGCAGCGCTTGAGCTCGACCCCGGCGCCACGCCAGGCCGCTACATCGGCGCCGAGGCGGCCAGGTGCGGCATGTCGGCAGCCGTGGTGGCGGCGCGTGTGATTGACGCTGCAGCCCGTGAGGACCAGATCGGCCCTGATGTCGAAGCCGAACGCACGGGCGGCAAGAAAGACGTTCGCGCGGCCGCAGACCCTGCTGCGGTGGCCAGCGCACTGGCGGCCAGTCTTGCCGCGCTGCAGGCCATTGCGCAGGCCCTGGATGCCCAGGGCCTGTGGCGCAGCAGCTCGGCGCGGAAGTGAACGCGCCGCGTACCTGATCTCTTCACCGTCACGGCCCGCCTCTGCGGGCCGCTCTACTTTTTGGAGGAAAGAACATGCTTCGTGTCGCTGATCGAATTCGAGAAACCACAACCAGCATCGGCACGGGGGCGATGGTCCTGGCCGGGGCGGTGGCAGGCTTTGCGCCCTTTTCGTCGTGCGCTGCCGACGGCGACTCGGTGCCCTACTGCATCGCCCTCGGCCCGGCCTGGGAGGTAGGCGTGGGCACCTTCTCCGGCGGGTCGGTCGCACGCACCACCGTGCTGGCCTCGAGCAACGCCGGCGCCCTGGTGGACTTCGGCGACGGTGTGAAGGAAATCTTCCTCACCCTGCCCGCCGTGGCCGCTGCAGGTGCGCTGCTGCCGGTGCCCTTTGCAACCAGCGTGGGTTTGCAGGCCAGCGCGCAGATGCCGCAGCAGACGGTGACCGGGGTGCTGGCCTTCACGCCCAACGCCACCGGGCCGCGCGACGACGTGAGCGTGCAGGTCGACCTGATTGCCAACGGTGTGCACGTGCCCACCTTCGCAGGCTTCAGGGAGTGGGACGGCTCGAGCGGCTACGTGAACAGCCCTGGCGTGCGCAACTGCATCACCTTCTTCATGCGGGCCGGCGTGGCGTACTACTGCATCAACCAGCGGCTGGGTGCCGCGCCCGAGCCTGGCTCTGACCTTCCGTTGCGCATCGGCACGCGCACCAGCTTGACGGAGACCGGCGACGCGGCTGGCTGGCTGTATGAAGCCACGGCAGGCGGCTGGGCAGCTTCGGGCACCGCCACCGTGGTGTTTGCAGCCGGCGTCGACGGCCTGGTGACGGTGCCGGTCAACTTCGCCGGCACCGGTGTGGTGGTGATGGGCGTCGCGGCCACGGCCGCCGGCACGCGCAGCTATGCCACGATTCAGAAGGGCATGTGGCTCTCTCCCAGTGGCTGCAACCTGGCCGAGTCGGGCACGTTCACCTTCAATGCGTTCGTGGCGGCTTCGGGCGACTCCTACACCTTCCAGCGCACCGGCTCGAACCTGGTGGTGGGTGTGTGGCGCGGTGGCGTGTGGTCGGCCATTCACACCTTCACGGCTGTGTCGACGGGGCTGCTGTACTTCGGCATGAACCTGGCCGATGACAACATCCAGGTGCTCAACCCGCGCCACGTGGGGCTGCAGTGATGAACCTGCTGACCGCTGCGCGCATCAAGTGGCACGTGCCCGGCACCGTGAAGCTGGTGGTTGATGGCAACAGCATCGTGGCAGGCGGCCACGATGGTGCCGACAGCGTGGGTGGGTTCATGGGCTACCTCGGGCGCTCGCGCGCGCCCTTCTCCTGGCAGACCATTGCCAATGTGGCCATCGGGGGGCAGACCACCCAAGACATGATCAACAACCGGGCCGATGTCAACGCCGCGTTCGATCCGGCCCGGGTCAACATCTTGTTCGCCCAAGAGGGCACCAACCAGGCGAACCTGGCGGCCAGCCCGCCGGCGAACTGCGACAAGTTTCTGGAATACCTGGACCTGATGCGCGCAGAGCGTGGATGGTCCTGCATCGTGGTGGCCACGGCGCCCATGTACTACGCGGGGGACCACCTTTCGCAGGCGGTGACCACCGCGGCCAACAACCACCTCGATGAATACAACATCGAGCTGCGCAGGCGCTGGCCAGGCCATGCCGACGCGCTGATCGAAACCCGCTGGCCTGGTGGTCCTTATGACCAGGCGCGCTACCCCGACTACACCCGGGCCCGGTTCTTCGACACCGAAGTGGTCAACGGGGCCAGCAACAACGCCTGCTGGATTGATGAGCCCGAGGGCGGCGCCGTGCCTCATCAGCGCATCCACCCCACGGCCCTGGCCACGCGCCTGCATTCGGTCTACGTCGCAGACCAGCTGCTGCGCCTTCGCTTGCACAGGGGGTTCGCATGATCGGCGCGGCAGCACTCTCGGAAGGGCCGCTGGCCAGCGCGCCCAACTTCACGGCGCCGCTGCCCCAGGGCCGGCGAATTCTCAGAACGGTTTTGGCAGCACCTAGGAGGGCTAGCAGCGTGGGAACAGCAAAGGTGATGGAGGTGATGGACGTTTTGGAGTCCGACGTTTTGGAGTTCGATTTCAGCGCCGAACTCACGCCGAAGGGCGCCACGATCCCGAGCCTGAGTGCCCTGACCTGGGAGGTGGAGAGCGACGGCCGCGACCCGCGGCCGCTGCTCTCGCTGGTGGGGCCGGCAGAGCTTGCGTCGAGCTACCTGGTCAAGCGGAAGATGGAGTGCAGGGGCTACCCGGGCCGGTACTCCATCCGCGTGGTGGCGGTGGCCAGCGATGGCATCAAGCACGTAGCGGCCATGGTGGTGCCGGTGAAGCGCCTGGGCGTGCCGGTGCAGCCCTGAATCAAACGCGGAGGACGAACGTGAGTGAACCGACAACCAGCGGCGCAGCGGGCTTTGCGGCCTTCAAGAGCATAGGAGGCCTGGCAGGCGTGGTGGCCATAGGCGCCGGGCTGGCCACCGTGGTGGTGATGATCATTCAGCGGCCGCGGACCGCTGGCGAATGGGCTGTGGGCCTCATCTGCACGGTGCTCAGCAGCGTGTGCGGCGGGGCCATGGTGATCGAGTGGTTCAACCTGCAGGAGCGGATGTACACCCTGACTGGACTGGTCTCAGTGCTGGGCTTGGTGTTCGCTTGCGGCCTGCCTGGCTGGACTGCCGTGCGGTGGTTCTTCACCTGGATGGAACGCCGGCGTGATCACGACATGGCGCAGGTCTACCGCGAGCTGCGCGGGCACGCGACGCAGGCGCCTGCGAGCCCGGCGCCGCCGGCGCCCTTGCCGCCGGCCTAAGCCGGCAAGGTCGGCCTCACGCTGCCGGCCACAAGCAGTCGTATCCAATGCAGGCAGATAGCAGTCGCTCGGAACACACGAGCCAATCGGCCACCCGCGAAAGAAAGGTTCGGTTCGGCTAATACAAGCAGCCGTAGCGGGTCCGGTGGTTCAGCGAGGGGGTAGGCGTCACCTGGGTGAGGGGTATTTTGTATCGCCCACGACGTCGTCGAGCTGAACGCTACCCCATGAGAAGTTGGGCACGTCTCGTGTCTTTCGGCCAAGAAACTCGCTATGGCAGTACAGCCCTGGCACACGGCGAAACCTGAGGTACTCGTCGGCGAGGTGCGAGAAACGCCCGACTATTGGATTTGACATTCCAGCCTCAATGCACTCTATTCCCGCTGCAGGAGGGAACAGTACGCGAAGAGCCATGTCGCTGTACTGGAAAAAGTGCCAGGGTCGTTCGTGAGACGAGAAGGAAAAATGTGTCTCGACAAACAATAGGCCACCCGTCTTCAACAGCTTTGGAATTTCCGCTGCAACAATCCACGGCATCGCAAAGTGCTCGAAACACGCGCTTGTGTAGATAAGATCAAAGGTCTGCCCCTCGAAGTAGGAGGACAGCTTGTGTGCGTCGCCGACGACGTCCACATTTGGACCGGGATAGAAGTCGAAACCAACGTACTCGGCCAATGAGAAGCGCTGACGCGCTTCGGATTTACCAGTTACTTCTCGGCTGCCGATCTCTAGGATGCGGAACCCTGGTTTGTTCGCTTCGCGTTCCAAATAGTCCATGTGGTTCGCATGACTCCCTATGACGGAGAGCGGCACGGCGGGATCGAGCTGCTTGTTATCAGGGCGTAGCTTCGCCGCAAGCATGCGTAGTGCGTACTTCAGGCTAGGTTTTCGGGTTTTCCGGGGGGGGGTAGAAGTCATAGGAAGTGATTATGGCGCCTGTGACGCCTAACGTTCGAGCTAACCGGACCGCTACGGCGGGATGGCTTGGCCCGGGCTGCGAAAATGTACCGCGTACCGCAGGCCGGGCCAAGACGGC
>LNFM01011910.1_pt1 | contig 21979 bp, 23 predicted proteins | sample 596031 | NCBI WGS metagenome assembly LNFM01 (sample SAMN04254537, study PRJNA301005) | activated carbon metagenome | isolation source: dual media filters at the Ann Arbor, Michigan drinking water treatment plant | place: USA: Ann Arbor
ATAGTCATCAGGCAAGAACACTTCGGCCTTCATCGAAACTCTCTCCATGTCGTCGGATCGCTCCGACAGGTGGGCTTCTGTCATGATGCGCTCCTGTTGGCGGGCATTTAGCGTAAGGCGCAAGCAATGTCACTAGCGGTTGCGAGAATTTGTCAGCACCGCTAGGCTTGCCCCGCCTGCAACAACCAGAGCGTTGATCCCACGATGAATTTTGTCTCTACCGCGAGCTATGTCGCCACCGAGGACCTGCGCGTCGCGGTGAATGCCGCTGTAACCTTGCAGAAGCCCTTATTGGTCAAGGGTGAACCCGGCACCGGCAAGACCGAACTGGCGCGGCAGGTGTCAGCCGCGCTCGGGATGCCATTGGTCGAATGGCATGTGAAATCCACCACCAAGGCGCAGCAGGGCCTTTACGAATACGACGCCGTAAGCCGGCTGCGTGACAGCCAGCTTGGCCCGGGCCTTGGCGGCGAACGGGTCAGCGACGTGCGCAACTACATCCGCAAGGGCAAGCTCTGGCAAGCCTTCGAGGCCGACACCCGCGTCGTCCTGCTGATCGACGAGGTCGACAAGGCCGACATCGAGTTTCCAAACGATCTGCTGCAGGAACTCGACCGGATGGAATTCCATGTCTACGAGACCGGCGAGACCATCCGCGCGCAGCATCGCCCGGTGGTGATCATCACCTCGAACAATGAAAAGGAACTTCCCGACGCCTTCCTGCGGCGCTGTTTCTTCCACTACATCCGCTTTCCCGATCTGGACACGCTGCGCGCAATCGTCGCGGTGCACTTTCCGGGTATCAAGGACGCCTTGCTGACGGTGGCGCTGACCCAATTCTTCGAAGTGCGCGACACGCCGGGCCTCAAGAAAAAACCCTCCACCAGCGAAGTGCTGGATTGGCTTCGGCTTTTGCTGGCCGAGGATCTTGCTCCCGAAGACCTGCGCCGCGACGGCAAGACCAGCCTGCCGAAGCTTTACGGGGCGCTGTTGAAGAACGAGCAGGATGTCCAACTGTTTGAAAAACTGGCCTTCCTTGCCCGCAGCGGACGGCAAGCCTGACGACCCGAATCAGATCGTGCAGCGCCGGTTTCTGTGGCCCAACGCCGACCCATCCGGTTGAGCCGCCCAACCGTAGACATCAGATCTGTAACAATGCGTGAGCCGCAATCGAACATCTGGGCATCCCGTAAACATTAACCGCCACTGATAGTGCCGCGAAAATACAGCGAAAATTTGGAATTGACTCACCTCCGGTCTGATCCGGACACTTACGGCTGCGTCCTGTCTGCCACGGGCGCGCTGCCTGATCTGCGAGTGCTGCCGCATGCGCTGTCTTCATGTTCCGGTCGTTCTGGCCGCGCTGGCCTTGTCGGCCTGTGCCCCTTCGGCGCAGGTGTCGAAGGCGCGCCCGACGGTCGCAACCGAGGTCAGCTTTGCAACCATGCAGGCCTTTGCGCCGCAAGATACCAGCCGCAGCAACGCCGAAATTGCGCGCGATTTTCTCGATCTGACCTTTGCGCTGGAAAACGGGCGGACCCTGCCGATCCTGACCCGCTTCGAAGGCCCGATCAGCATCGGGCTTGCAGGCGATATACCACCCACCGCCCCACGGGATCTGTCCGCACTGATCGCCAGGCTGCAGGTCGAGGCCGGCCTGCCGGTGACGGCGTCACGGGCGGGGCAAGCCACGGTTACCGTCGAATTCGTGCCACGCGCCGCCCTGCGCCGGATGGCACCGCAGGCTGCCTGCTTCGTCGTCCCGAACGTCTCGTCCCTGGCTGAGTATCGCACGCGCCGTGGCACCAGGACAGTGGACTGGGGTGCCGTGACCTCCCGCACCCGCGCCGCGATCTTCGTGCCCGACGACACCAGCCCGCAAGAGATTCGCGACTGTCTGCACGAGGAAATCGCTCAGGCCATCGGCCCGCTGAACGATCTTTACCGGTTGCCAGATTCGGTGTTCAACGACGACAACTTCAACACCGTGCTGACCGCCTTCGACATGCTGATCCTGCGCCTTTACTATGCGCCGGAACTGCAAACCGGCATGACGCGCGACAGGGTTGCGGCGATCGTGCCGGGGCTCGTCGCCCGGCTGAACCCGGGTGGTGCTGGCACAGCGGCCGACACCGCCGGGCCCACCCCCCGCGACTGGACCGCCGCCGTAGAAGCCGCCCTTGGCCGCCAAGGCAGCATCGCCGCGCGCCTCAGGTCAGCCGAGCGTTCGCTTGCCATCGCCACTACGCAGGGCTGGACCGACAATCGCCTTGCCTTCAGCCATTTCGCTGTCGGCCGGTTAAGCGCAGGTGCCGACAAGTCGCAGGCCCTGACCGCCTTCTCGGCTGCGGCGGCAATCTACGCGCGCCAACCCGGCGGCGAAGTGCACGTTGCCCATATCGAGATGCAGCTGGCAGCGATGGCGCTTGCCAACGGCCGCCTGACCGAGGCGATCCGCCTTGCTGATCACGCCATACCGATCGCCCAACGCAATGAAAACGCAGCGCTTATGGCGACACTGATGCTGGTGAAAGCCGAAGCGATGGACCGGCTGGGAGATGCACAGGGTGCCGCGGCGCTACGGCTCGACACTCAGCCGTGGGCGCGCTATGGCTTTGGTTCCGAGGCCGTGGTGACGGCCCGGATGCGCGACATCGCGGCCGTGGCTGCGGGCGGGCGAAAGGACTGATTGTGGGGCGCTGGCCCCGTAAAGGGGGCGGCGTGATCGTCATCGGCGGGTTTATCTTCGGGGCTTTGCTTGGCGCGTTCACGGCGCGGCGGCGCGGCGGCAAGCCGGTCGACATGGCCCAGTATGCCGCAGGGTTCGGCATTGCCTTCTGCCTGCTCGGTCTCTTTCTCACCATCTTCCTCGAACGGATGCTGCTGAGGTAAGCGATGTTCCTGCCCTTCTTCCAGACCCTCAGGAACGAAGGCGTGCCGGTCAGCATGCGCGAGTTCCTCGGGTTTCTGGAAGGCATGGCCGCAGGGCTTGTGACCTATGATGCCGAGGGCTTCTACTACCTCGCCCGCACCGCGATGGTGAAGGACGAACGCCACCTCGACCGCTTCGACCGCGCCTTCGCCAAGGCATTCCAAGGGCTTGATGCGATCACCCTCGACGACATCCTTGAGGCCATCGACCTGCCGCGTGAGTGGCTGGAAAAGCTGGCTGAAAAACACCTCTCCCCCGAGGAACGCGCCGAGATCACGGCGCTTGGCGGGTTCGACAAACTGATGGAAACCCTGCGCCAGCGACTGGCCGAGCAAAAGGGCCGCCATCAGGGTGGCTCGAAATGGGTGGGCACCGCCGGCACATCCCCCTTCGGTGCCTATGGTTACAACCCCGAAGGCGTCCGCATCGGGCAGGACCAAAGCCGTCACCAGCGCGCCGTCAAGGTCTGGGACCGCCGCGAATTCCGCAATCTGGCCGACGACGTGGAACTTGGCACCCGCAACATCAAGGTGGCGCTGCGCCGCTTGCGCAAATGGGCGCGCGACGGCGCGGCGGACGAACTTGACCTCGACGCCACGATCCGCGCCACCGCGCATCAGGGCTGGCTTGACGTGCAGACCCGGCCCGAGCGGCGCAATGCGGTCAAGGTGCTGCTGATGCTCGATGTCGGCGGGTCAATGGACCCGTATGTCAAAGTCATGGAAGAGCTTTTTTCGGCGGCCCGCGCCGAGTTCAAGCACCTCGTCACCTTCTACTTCCACAACTGTATCTACGAAGGCGTCTGGCGCGACAACCGTCGCCGCTGGGACGCGCAGACCCCGACTTGGGACGTGCTGCGGACCTACGGCGCGGACTACAAGTGCATCATCGTCGGGGACGCCGCGATGAGTCCTTACGAAATCCTCCACCCCGGCGGCGCCAACGAACACTGGAACGCCGAGGCAGGCCAGGTCTGGCTGCGCCGCATCCGCGAACAGTGGCCACACCACCTTTGGATCAACCCCGTGCCGGAACGCGCTTGGGGCCACAGCCACTCCACCCGGCTGGTCCGCGAAATCTTCGACGGAAAGATGGTGCCAATGACGTTGGAAGGGCTGGGCCTCGGAATAAGGAACCTCGGATGATCCGGCTCTGGCGCACGCGACCCTGGCTGACAACGGCCTTTCTTCTGGCCTGTGCGGTCACCTTGTTATTCGCACTGCGCCTTGTCGTGCAGACAGTCTATTGGCAGACCCACCAGGAGGTTCCGGTCGAACCCTGGATGACCGTCGGCTATGTCGCCCGGTCATGGGGATTGGACCCCCGCGAACTTGATGCCGCCGCCGGCCTGCCGTTGCCCGAACAGAAAGGCCATCCGCAACCTTTGCTGGAGATCGCGAAGGACCGCGGCGTGCCGGTCGCAGAAGTGATCGCCGATGTCGAACGTGCCGTGGCGGCCCTTCGGGCGGAGGCGGGTCAGTGACCGACTGGCTTCTGGCGCTGGTGCCGCAATACGGCCTTTGGCTTCTGGCCGCGACGACGTTCCTGTCCTGCCTCGCACTGCCCTTCCCCGCGTCGATCCTGATGCTGACGGCAGGCGGTTTCGTCGCGGCGGGCGACCTTGCCCTGCTGCCGACCTTCGCGGCTGCAGGGGGTGGCGCCATCGCCGGAGACCAGCTTGGCTACTGGGCCGGGCGCGGTTTTGGCACACGGCTGTTGACCCATCTCAGGCGCGATCCGGGACGGGATCGCCTCCTGGCCAAGGCGTTGGCGATCATGGACCGGCGTGGCACCGGCGCGGTGTTCCTGACCCGCTGGCTGTTCAGTCCGCTTGGACCGTGGGTCAACCTGACGGCCGGCAGCACTGGCTATGCTTGGCCGCGCTTCACCACCGCAGGGGTCGCGGGCGAAGCCGTCTGGGCCGGGCTTTACGTCGGTGCCGGCTACGCCTTTGCCGGCAACGTCGAGGCTGCCAGCCAGATGCTCGGTTCGGTGCTTGGCATGGTGGCCGGGGCATCGGCAGCCCTGATCCTCGGCTACTGGCTTTATTCGTCGCAGCGCCATGGGCTTTAAACCGATGCGCGCCACCCCATATCCGCCAGGATGATAAAGTTTCTCCCCCTTCTGCTGGCGGTCGCCTACGCGGTCTTGATGATGCGCTTTTCGGTCTGGCGCACGAAAAAGATGCTCGACCAGCAGTCGAAGCCCCTGACCGACCCTGCCATTACCCGGCTGGCAGAACGTATGGCAGAGGCACTGGAGGTGCCGCAGATCAAGGTCAACGTGTTCGAGGTCGAACCGGTCAACGGCCTTGCCGCACCGGACGGGCGGATCTTCCTCACGCGCGGCTTTCTCAATCGCAAGATGAGGGGCGAGGTGACCGCCGAGGAGCTTGCCTCCGTGATCGCGCACGAGATGGGGCACGTGGCGCTTGGCCACATGCGGCGTCGGATGATCGACTTCACCGGGCAGAACGCGGTCTTCGTGATGCTGTCGGCGCTGTTGAACCGGTTCCTGCCGTTCATCGGCATCTGGATCGCGAATATCATTTCCAGTGCCCTGATGGCCCGCATGAGCCGCCGCGACGAATTCGAGGCTGATGCCTACGCCAGTGCGCTGTTGATCAAGGCCGGCATTGGCACCGGTCCGCAGAAGAGCCTGTTCCGCAAGCTTGACGCGCTGACGGCAAACCACGCCGAAGGCGTCCCCGCCTGGCTTCTCAGCCACCCGAAGGTTGACGAACGCATCGCAGCGATCGAGGCGAACGAGGCGCGCTGGCTGGGCCGAAACTGGATTACCTGAGAAGGAAATCTGCTAGTCGTTGGTCAGGAAACTCGCTTATCAAGCCCCCAGCGCCTTGCTCAACCGGTAAAGCCGCGCGCGTTTCAGCAGCGACTTCAGCGCAACCGACTGACCCGAGATCGCCTCGGCCTTTGCCCGAACATCCTCGACGATCCGCGCCATCGCGTCAGGATGGCGGGACAACAGCTCCCAAAGGAACCCGTCCGGATCGCGACGGCTGATCCCCTCAGCGGCCAGCACATGGCCGGGAAAGTCCTGCGCGTTGAAGGTGATGATCACATCGGCATGGCCCGCAATGGCCACCGCAAGCACATGCACGTCATTGGGGTCAGGCAGCAGCAGCCGCGCCTCGATACCGGGCTGTTCGCGCAGGATCGCCTTCGGGAACCCCGCGCGGACCATGGCCGCCTCGCCTTCGGCAATCGCCTGCGCGACCGGCCCAAGCTTGGCCGTTGCGCGCGTCCACTCCCGCAGGATGCGGTCCGAGATCAGCGGTTCATAAAGCCCTGCCGCCGCAGCGCCCAGAAGGATTTCGCGCAAGACCGTGGGGTAAAGGACACAAGCGTCCAGAACCGCCTTCATCCGTCAAGCCGGAACACCAGCGCCTTGAGATAGGCGCTTTCCGCCAGTTGCGGCAGCATCGGATGGTCCGGCCCGGCAAACCCGGTGTGGATCAGTTGCGCCCGCCGCCCGCCCCGCCCTATGCCCCGGGCCGACGCGTTGCGGAACGCCTGCAGGTCGGCAGCATGGCTGCACGAACACAAGACCAGATATCCCCCCGGCGCCACCACATGCGTCGCCAACCGCGCCAAACGCTCGTAGGCGCGCAAGCCGGCCTCCAGCGCCGGCTTCGCGGGCGCAAAGGCCGGCGGGTCGCAGATCACCAGATCATAGCTCTCCCCGTCCTGGGCCAGCGCCTCAAGCACCTCGAAGGCATCGCCCTGCCGCGTGACGAAGCGGTCCGCCAAGCCGGAAGCCTCGGCCCCCTGCCCCGCCAAGGCCAGCGCCGCCGCCGACGCATCGACCGCAAGCGCGCTTTCCGCCCCGTGCGCCAGCGCGGCCAGGGCAAAGCCACCGACATGGGTGAACACATCAAGCACCCGCGACCCCTTTGCCAGCCGCGCCGCAAAGGCATGGTTCGGCCGCTGGTCGAAGAAAAGGCCGGTCTTCTGCCCGCCCATCACGTCGGCCATATAGGTGGCCCCGTTCATCGGCACCGGCAGCGGCCCATCGACCACACCTGCCAGAACCACCATCTCTTCGCCCAACCCCTCCAACCCTCGTGACCGCCCGGTGCCGTTCTTGACGACCGCCGTCACGCCCGTGACCGCAATCAGCGCAGCGGTCAGCGGCGCCAGATGCGCCTCGGCCCAGGCGGCGTTCGGCTGGATCACGGCGACATCGCCGAACCGGTCGATGATCAGGCCGGGCAAACCATCAGCCTCGGCATGGGCAAGCCGGTAATAGGGCTGGTCGTAAAGCCGCGCACGCAAGGCCAATGCCCGCACCAGCCGCGCCTCGAACCAGGCCTGATCGATCACCGCATCTTCGTCGCGGTCCAGCATCCGGGCGATGATCTTCGATTTCACATTGACCGTGACCAGACCCAAGGGCCGCCGTTCGCCGTCCTCCAGCACCGCCAGCGTGCCAGGCGTCAGCGACGATGTGCGCCTGTCGGTTACCAGCTCATCGGCATATATCCACGGGAAACCGTGGCGGATCGCCCGCGCCTCGGCTTTCGGCTTCAGGCGGACAGTGGGCAGCAGGCGGGAAGTGGGGGTATCTTGTTCCATGCCAGCCCCATAACCGTTTCGGCCCGTGCCGGGAAGACCCCCCGCCCTTTTCACCCTTGCCGCACCCTCCGCCTCCCGCCAAACTCCCAGGGAACGCCGGATGCGTCTTGTTAGCGCTAACAGCATCTGTTAAACCGTCCCCGTTCCTGCAATCGGAGGCCACTCATGTCGCTCAACCCGACCATCGCCCGTGTTACCGACCGCATCCGCGCCAGGTCCGAAGCCAGCCGGGGCCTGTACCTCGACCGGATGGCGATGGCTGTGGCAAGCGGCCCGGTGCGCGCGCATCTTTCCTGTGGCAATCAGGCCCACGCCTACGCCGCGATGGGCGAAGCGAAAGCCGACCTCGCAGGCTCGCATAAACCCAACATCGGCATCGTCACTGCCTATAACGACATGCTGTCCGCCCATCAGCCGTTCGAACGCTACCCCGACATCATCCGCGCCGCCGCAGCGCAGGCCGGGGCTACGGTGCAGGTCGCAGGCGGCGTGCCGGCAATGTGTGACGGCGTGACGCAAGGTCAGCCGGGGATGGAGCTTTCGCTCTTCTCGCGCGACGTGATCGCCCTCGCCGCTGGCGTCGCCCTCAGCCACAACTGCTTCGATGCCAGCCTCTACCTCGGCGTCTGCGACAAGATCGTGCCGGGCCTCATCATGGCCGCCGCAACCTTCGGCCATGTCCCGGCAGTCTTTGTCCCGGCAGGCCCGATGACCTCTGGCATCCCGAACGACGAAAAATCCCGCGTCCGCAACGCCTATGCCGAAGGCAAGGCCAGCCGCGAGGAACTGATGGCCGCCGAAATGGCCAGCTACCATGGCCCAGGCACTTGCACCTTCTATGGCACCGCGAACACCAACCAGATGCTGATGGAATTCATGGGCCTCCACCTGCCCGGCACCAGCTTCATCAATCCCGGCACGCCCCTGCGCGACGCGCTGACCGTGGCAGCCGTCGAACGCGCCGCCCAGATCACCGCGCTTGGCAACGATTTCCGCCCGGCGGGCGAGATCCTGGACGAACGCGCCTACGTCAACGGCATCGTCGGCTTGATGGCGACGGGCGGCTCGACCAACCTCGTCCTCCACCTGCCCGCCATGGCGCGCGCCTCCGGCGTCATCCTTGACTTGCAGGATTTTGCCGACCTTTCCGAAGCCGTGCCACTGATGGCCAAGGTCTACCCCAACGGTCTGGCTGACGTGAACCACTTCCACGCGGCCGGCGGGCTGCAATTCCTGATCGGTCAGCTGCTCGACGCGGGTCTCCTTCATCCTGACGCCAAGACCATCGCCGGCGACGGGCTTGCCAGTTACCGCCAAGAACCCACACTCGACGGCGGCAAGCTTGGCTGGAAACCGGGTCCGGCCGCGTCGCTGAACGAAAAGATCGTGCGTTCCGCCGCCGACCCCTTCGCCACCTCGGGCGGGCTGAAACAACTGACCGGCAACCTCGGCCGTGGCGTCATCAAGGTCTCCGCCGTCGCCCCCGAACGCCATGTGGTCGAAGCCCCGGTACGCATCTTCCACACCCAGGACGCGGTGAAAGCCGCCTTCAAGGCTGGCGAGTTCACCTCGGACACCATCGTCGTCGTCCGTTTCCAGGGGCCGCAGGCCAACGGAATGCCCGAACTCCACTCGCTGACGCCGACCCTATCGGTGCTGCAGGATCGCGGCCTCAAGGTGGCGCTTGTCACCGATGGCCGCATGTCCGGCGCCTCCGGCAAGGTGCCCGCCGCGATCCATGTCTCGCCAGAAGCTGCGGCCGGCGGCCCCCTTGCTCGGCTGCGCGACGGCGATGTCGTCCGGCTGGATGCAGTTGCGGGCACGCTTACCTGCCTTGCGCCCGATTTCGAAAACCGCACGCCGGTCGTGGCCGACCTCTCGGCCAACGAATTCGGCATCGGACGCGAGCTTTTCGCCGCCTTCCGCCGCAATGTCGGGTCCGCCGACACCGGTGCCGCGCACGTCCTCTGACGCCGCCCTGCCCCGACCATCGCAATCACCGCCTCGATGCCGGGGCGTCAAGGAGCCCGCCATGACCCCCGCCGAACAATCCCGCCACGCCATTGACATCTGCCGCCTTGCCCCGGTGGTGCCGGTCCTCGTCATCGACGACATTGCCCACGCCCGCCCCTTGGCCGAAGCGCTGGTGAAAGGTGGCCTGCCTGCGCTCGAGGTGACCCTGCGCACCCCCTCCGCGCTGGACGCGATCCGCGCGATGGCCGAGGTTCCGGGCGGCGTCGTCGGCGCGGGCACATTGCTCACGCCCGCCGATGTAAAGGCTGCAAAGGCTGCCGGGGCCAAATTCGGCGTCTCGCCCGGCGCGACCGAGCGCCTGCTGGACGCCTGCGCCGAGCATGACCTCCCCCTTCTCCCCGGGGCAGCGACGGCGTCCGAGATCATGGCGCTCTTGGAAAAGGGCTATACCGTGCAGAAGTTCTTTCCCGCCGAACAGGCAGGTGGCGCGGCCTACCTCAAATCCATCGGCTCGCCGATCCCTCAGGTCAGCTTCTGCCCGACCGGCGGGATCAGCCTCAAGCTTGCGCCCGATTATCTTGGCCTGAAGAACATCCTCTGTGTCGGCGGCAGCTGGGTTGCGCCAAAGGACGCCATGGCGCGTGGCGACTGGGCGGCCATCACCGCACTCGCCGCCGAAGCCGCAGCCCTCAGCCGTTAAAGCCCGACGCGCGCGGCGCGCCCGCCCTTGCGGCGCGCCGGGTCCGGGCTGGCCAGCCCTTCTTCAAGAACCCTGCTCATCGGATGCTCCGGTGCCGCCAGCGCATAATGCCCAATCAGCACCCGCAGCGCATCGGGGGCGTGAAAATCCACCGGCAGGCTCAGCGCCCAATCCATGAAGATCGACCGGCATTCGCCCGCCGTGATCCCCTCGATCGCATAGCTTTCCCGCACCAGCCCCTAGCTCCATCGCCCGTCTCCCCATTGCTGCCTCCGCCAACCCGCGCCACGATCACCGCTTCCGCCGCCCGGACGACCGCCTCCAGACGGGCCGACAAGGCGGCAGCATCCGGTGCGCCGATCTCGCGCAAGAGAAAGCTCTGTCCGCCTTCGCCAAGGCTGGACAGATCCAGCGTCCGCTCCGTCAAAAGCCGCGTTCCGCAGTGCAATCGCCAGAGCAGTCTGTAGGCCTCGGTCAGCGCTGTCTGTTCCGGTTCCGACAGAATCCCCTTCGCCCCCGCCGCAAGCTGCCGTTCCACGCTGCGCGCCGGGCTGCCTGCGATCAGCGCCAACATCTGCGCGCAAAGTTCAATGTCCATCAGCCGACCGGGGCCGTTCTTCGCCTCCCATCCGCCATCCGCGGGTTTGGCCAGCTGCAAACGGTCGCGCATCGAGGCGACATCGGCGCGCACCGTCGGCCCCCTACCCTTGCGCAGCAAAACGTCGCGGCGAAACGCTTCGACGTCGCCCGCAAGGCTCGCATCCCCCGCCAGCACCCGCGCCCGCGTCAGGGCAAGGTGTTCCCAGGTCCAGGCCTCCGTCTCCTGATAGGCCTTGAACGCATCCAGCGACGTTGCCACCGGGCCCTGCCGCCCCGACGGGCGCAACCGCATGTCGACTTCGTAAAGCCGTCCCTCCGGCATCTGCGCCGTCAGGGCCGTGACCAGCGCCTGCGTCAGCCGCGCGAAATAGGGTCGCGTCGCCAGCGGTCGCGCCCCGACCGAACTTTCTGCCCCGGCCGCATCGTAGATCACGATCAGATCAAGGTCGGACCCCGCATTCAGCCGCGCCGCGCCCAGCGACCCCATTCCGATCACAACCGCCCCGCGCCCCGGTGCCGGACCGAGCTTGCGCGCAAAATCGGCAGCCACCACGTTCCAGACCGTCCCGATCACCGCCTCGGCTAGATCGGCATACTGCTTGCCCGCCTCGAACCCGTCGATCAGCCCGCGCAGGTGATGCACGCCAATCCGGAAATGCCACTCCTTCATCCAGCGCCGGGCGGAATCGAGCTTGCCCTCATAATCGCCCACGCTGTCCAGACGCTTCGCCAGTTCCCCCTGCAGCCCCCGCACACCGGGCCAATCGCCGAAGAACGACCCGCCGATCACCCCATCCAGCACCGCCGCATTGCGCGACAGATACCGCGCCAGCGCAGGCGAGGTTCCGGCGATGTCGATGATCAGTTCCACCAGCGACGGGTTCGCCTCGAACAGTGAGAATATCTGCACCCCGGCAGGCAGCCCTGCCAGAAACCCGTCCAGCGCCACCAGCGCCTCATCCGGGTTGGCGGCGCGGGCCAGTTGGCGCAAGAGCTGCGGCCGCAGCCGACGAAAGATCGCCTGCGCGCGGTCCGACCGCAGTGCCGGATAGGTTTCCCAAGCCGTCGTGATCGCACGCGCGCTGTCGGAAAGCTCCGGCCCCTCTTCGACGGCGGCAGGCGCGAAGAACCCCTCCGTCAGCCGGTCGGTCCGGTTCAGACGATCCAGCAACCCGGCGCGAAATGTTGCGTCATCCTGACCGCAGAAGGCCGCAATCCGTGCCACCCCTTCCGCCGAGGTCGGCAGGGAATGGGTCTGCGCGTCATGCACCATCTGCAACCGATGTTCCAGTTCCCGGTGCGCCCGGTATAGCCCGGTCAGCTCCTGCGAAACCTCGTCCGGCACCCAGCCCTGCGCCGAAAGCGCCGCAAGGGCGGGAACCGTGCGCCGGTCGCGCAAAGCCGGATCGCGCCCCCCCGCGATCAACTGCCGGGTCTGGGTAAAGAACTCGATCTCGCGGATGCCACCGGCCCCCAGTTTCAGGTTGTGGCCCTCGACCGTGATCGGCCCGTTTAGCCCGCGATGCTCACGGATCCGCAGCCGCATGTCATGCGCATCCTGGATCGCCGCATAGTCCAGATGCTTGCGCCAGACGAACGGCACCAGCGTCTTCAGAAAACGCTCGCCCGCAGCTAGATCGCCTCCGCAGGGACGTGCCTTGATATAGGCCGCGCGTTCCCAGGTTCGGCCATGGCTTTCGTAATAGGCTTCCGCCGCCGCCATCGACAGGCAGACCGGCATCACGCTGGCATCGGGCCGCAAGCGCAGATCGGTACGGAACACATACCCATCCGACACATCCGACAATATCGCCGTCATCTTCCGCGCCACCCGGATAAACGCGGCGCGCGCCTCCTGTTCATCGCCGGGATATCGGGTTTCGTCAAAGAGGCAGATCAGGTCGATGTCGGAGGAGTAGTTCAACTCTCCCGCCCCCATCTTGCCCATCGCCAGCGCCACCATTCCGGCCCCTGTCTGCGCGTCCTCCAGCGTGGCGCCGGGCAGTTTTCCCCGCCGGATCTCGGCTTCGACCAGTCCGGTCAGTGACAAATGCACCGCCCGGTCCGCCAGCCCGGTCAACGCGCCCGTCACCTCCTCCAGCGGCCACAACCCGCCCAGATCGGCCAGCGCGGTAATCAGCGCTGCCCGCCGCTTCGCCTCGCGCAAGGCGGTGGGCAACGCATCGATCGCCGTGCCGTCGAGGTTCGACAAAAGCCCCGCAACCGCCGCCTCCGGCGCGTCGATGGCGCTGACCAACCAGTCGGCCTCCCGCGTCATCAGGTCCTTCAGATACGGGCTGCACCCGGCGACTGCCGTCAGAAAGCCGGTCACCTCGGGTGCGAAACCCGGCAATGCGGCGCGCAGATCGGCGGCTGCGGCGGGGTCGAACGGGATCGGCTGGCGGGTCAGACGGGCTGCAAAACTCATGGCCGCAAGGATGCTGGCTGTTGGTGGTGGGGTCAACGGCCAAGGCTTGCCGTGCTGCGCGTCTTTGCGCGATAAGCGCGTATCGCAAGGGGGCTGCGCATGTCGAAAAGTCTGGCTCGGGTAAAGGCGGCATTGCAGGCGGCAGGGCTCGATGTTCTGCCCGTGGAAATGCCGGGCGAAACCCGCACCGCAGCCGATGCCGCAGCCGCCGCGAACTGCACCCTCGACCAGATCGTGAAGTCGGTCATCCTCGAAGGCCGCGACAGCAAGCAATTGTTCCTGTTCCTGACCGCCGGGGGCAACCAGATCGACCTCGACCGCGCCGCGCACCTTGCCGGCGAGCCCCTTGTCCGGGCAGACATCGCAACCGTCCGCAGCGTCACCGGCTTTGCCATCGGCGGGGTCGCGCCGCTGGGCCACCTGACCCCGCTTCCGGCCTGGATCGACCCCACTCTCCTGACCTTCGCCGAAGTCTGGGCCGCCGCCGGCACCCCTCGGCACATCTTTCCCTGCGCACCCTCCCGCCTGCAGCAGGCAGCAAACGCCACGGCAGCCGCGTTCACGAGCTAAGAAAGCATCTTCTCTCAATGGCTTGCCAGACGATCGGCGGAAATATGTAAATAATCTTTACATGGCCCTTGATCCATCGCCCCGGCGAGAGCATCTTGCATCATGTGAAAGATGTTCACATCAACCAAACCGGGAGTATACCGCCGATGCACAGCTACACCGACACCGCCCGGACCGGCGGTATCACCTCTTGGCCACGCCGCGCCGAGGCCTGGCTTGACCAACGGGGAAAATGGGCCTGGATCGCCACGACGGTCCTTGCCTTTGTCATCTTCTGGCCCGTGGGCCTTGCCCTTCTGGCCTACATGATCTGGGGAAAACGCATGTTCCGAAACTCCTCCTGCGCCTCGCGCCATGACCGTCACGCCCGCCGCTGGGGCCACGATGTCCACCGCACCACCTCAGGCAACAGTGCCTTCGACAGCTACAAGGCCGAAGCCCTGCGCCGTCTGGAAGAAGAGCAGCAGGCCTTCGAAGCCTTCCTGCAACGCCTGCGCAATTCCAAGGACAAGTCGGAATTCGACACCTTCATGGACGAACGCGCCCGCAGCAATCACGCCGCAGACGCAGCGCCGGACACCAAGCCCGCCGAAGGCGCGCGACCCGGCGAATACTGATCGTTCCCGTCTTCCCGTCGCCCCATCCCGCCTTGCGGGGTGGGGCTTTCCCGCGCGTCATTGGCCAACACAGTGCTTGGCGGAACGCTCGGGGCTTGCTAGGCTGCAACGAAATGTGACGAGCCTCCCCCTTCATGCGCCATACCCTTCCCCTTGCGCCCCAGTTCTATGTGACGGCTCCGCAACCATGCCCGTACCTTGTCGGGCGGATGGAACGGAAACTGTTCACCGCTCTGCAAGGCGACCATGCACAGCGATTGAACGACTCGCTGTCCAAGCAGGGCTTCCGCCGCAGCCAGAACGTGCTTTATCGCCCCTCCTGCGCCGAATGTTCGGCCTGTCTGTCGGCCCGCATCCGCGTTGCCGACTTCGAACCGTCGCGCACCCAGCGCCGCATCCTGCGCAAGACGGCGGTCCTGCGCCGCAACGCCACCAGCCCCTGGGCGACCGAAGACCAGTTCAACCTCTTTCGCCGCTACCTCGACAGCCGCCACGCGGACGGCGGCATGGCGGACATGGACATCTTCGAATTCGCCGCGATGATCGAGGAAACCCCGATCAAATCGCGCGTCATCGAATACACCCGCCCCGCCCGCGAGAACGAGGGTGGTCGTCCGCTGGCAGCCGTCTGCCTGACCGACGTCTTCGACGACGGGCTCAGCATGGTCTACAGCTTCTATGACCCCGATCTGTCCGATCTCAGCCTCGGCACCCATGTCATCCTTGACCACGTCGCCATCGCGCGCGAAGCGGGGCTTCCCTATGTCTACCTTGGCTACTGGGTGCCCGGCAGCCGCAAGATGGGCTACAAGGCCAGCTTTTCTGCGCTCGAGATCTACAAGGGCGGCGAATGGACCGACCTTGGCCTCCCCGCCGATCACGGTGCCGAACTGCATCCGCTGTCCGTCGACCCCATCGCCGAACAGGTGGCGCGGATCTCCCTTCCCGACACCCGGTCGCCCGAACCGCGCCGCACCGAATGACATCATCCGGCGCCCGGATTGCCGCTCTCGCGCTGGTCGTTCCCGATTATGATGCGGCGATTGAATTCTATGTCGCAAAGCTTGGCTTTCGGCTGGTGAGCGACATCGACCAGGGCCGCAAGCGATGGGTGACAGTTGAACCTCCGGGCGGCGGGACGCGGCTCCTGCTGGCACGCGCCGATGGTGCGACCCAAGCTGCGGCCATCGGCAATCAGGCCGGTGGGCGGGTGTTCCTCTTTCTCGAAACCGACGATTTTGCGCGTGACCACACCGCCATGCGCGCCGCCGGAGTAGAGTTCGAGGAGGCCCCCCGCCACGAAACCTACGGCTCGGTCGCCGTCTGGCGCGACCCGTTTGGCAACCGCTGGGATCTTGTCGGCCCGTGACAGGGCCCGTGACTGAAACCGTGACCGGGACCCTGACTGCAAGCCCAGCGAACAGGTCGCAATCAAACTCTGAAATGGCGTTTCTCGTCATTCGCTGGTAGGAAATGATTGACCGGAACGGCCGAACCAGCGTAATTGGCTAAATTAGTTTACCAGTTTGATGATCGCGACCGCCAAGAGTCGCAGGCACCACAGGGAGGGGAACCACAGATGCAGGCATTGCTCGCCGCGTCGCGCGCCATTGACCGCGTGACGGAATTCATCGGAAAGGCCGTCATGTGGCTTATCCTGCTGGCCGTTGTCGTTTCGGCAGGCAACGCGGTCGTGCGAAAGGCGTTCAACTACTCGTCAAACGCCTGGCTGGAACTGCAGTGGTATCTCTTTGGCGCCGCATTCATGCTGGCCGCCGCCTACACCCTGAAGCAGAACGAGCATGTCCGCGTCGATGTGTTCTACGCCACCCGGTCGCGGTCGACCCAGCACTGGATCGACCTGTTCGGCCACACCGTGTTCCTTCTGCCCTTCGTCACCCTGATGGCCTGGCTTCTCTGGCCCTACACGGTGCAGGCCTACATCAACGGCGATGTATCGTCGAACGCCGGCGGTCTGATCATCTGGCCGGCGCGGGCGCTGCTCCTCGCGGGGTTTATCCTCCTGATCTTTCAGGCGCTGTCTGAAATCGTCAAGAAGATCGCCGTGATCAAGGGTCTGATCGAAGATCCGCACCCGACCATTTCCGCCAAGGAAGCAGCCGAACTGGAAGTCGCGGCGCTGCTGAAGGACTTGAACAAATGATCGAGATCATCGCCCACAACCTCGCTCCGATCATGTTCATCAGCCTGATCGGCTTTCTGATCCTCGGCTACCCGGTTGCCTTCTCGCTGGCCGCCAACGGGCTGATCTTCTTTGCCATCGGCGTCTGGCTCGCCCCGATTTCCTCGGGCGAGATTACCCTCAGCTGGTCGCTGATGGGCACCATGCCACAACGGTTGTGGGGGGTGTTTTCGTCAGACACATTGCTCGCGATCCCCTTCTTTACGCTGATGGGCATCATCCTTGAACGCTCCGGCATGGCCGAAGACCTGCTTGATACCGTGGGCCAGCTTTTCGGCCCGATCCGTGGCGGCCTGACCTATGCAGTCATCCTCGTCGGCGCGCTTCTCGCCGCCACCACCGGCGTCGTTGCGGCCTCGGTCATTGCGATGGGCCTGATCTCGCTGCCGATCATGCTGCGCTACGGCTATGACCGCCGCATCGCTGCAGGTGTCATCACTGCCTCCGGCACGCTGGCCCAGATCATTCCGCCCAGCCTCGTCCTGATCGTTCTGGCCGATCAGCTTGGCCGGTCGGTTGGCGACATGTACAAGGGCGCGCTGATCCCCGGCCTGATCCTTGTCGGCATCTACATGCTCTATATTCTCGCGGTGTCCTTCATCCGCCCGAAATGGGTGCCCGCCCTGCCTTTGGAAGTGCGCACGCTCGGCAACGGCATCACCTCGCTTCTCGTAGCGCTCGGCGTCATGACGGCGATCGGCTATGCGGCCCATGTCTGGCTCAGTGGGGAATGGGGCGCCAATGCCGACATCCTCGGCGCCGTGGTCGGCGTGACGGTGATCTACCTCTACACGCTGGCGGACAAGCTGCTGGGCTGGAACACCATGTCCTACCTCGCCCAGCAGGTCATCATGGTGCTGATCCCGCCGCTCGGGCTGATCTTCCTTGTGCTTGGCACGATCTTCATCGGCCTTGCCACACCGACCGAGGCAGGCGCGATGGGCGCGGTGGGCGCCTTGGGTATGGCTTATCTCAAGCGTCGCCTGACGATGTCCGTCCTCACCCAGGCGCTCGCGGCCACGACGCGGCTCTCGGCCTTCGTCATGTTCATCCTGATCGGCGCGCGGGTGTTCTCGCTTACCTTCTACGGCGTGAACGGCCACGTCTGGGTTGAAGAACTGCTGACCTCGGTGCCAGGCGGCGAGGTCGGCTTCCTGATCGTGATCAGCGTCATCCTGTTCATCCTCGGCTGCTTCCTCGACTTCTTCGAGATCGCCTTCATCATCGTGCCCCTCCTGATCGCGCCGGCCGAAGCCTTCGGGATCGACCTGATCTGGCTGGGTGTGATCATCGCCATGAACCTGCAGACGTCGTTCCTGACACCGCCCTTCGGCTTTGCGCTGTTTTACCTGCGCTCGGTGGCGGCGAAGGTGCCCTACGTGGACAAGGTCACCGGCAAACGGATGGAGCCCGTGACGACGCCGCAGATCTACGCCGGCTCGCTGAACTTCATCGTGCTGCAGGTGATCATGATCGCGGTTGTGGTGATGTTCCCGAACACGGTGATGCACTACAAGGGCGTGGTGATCGACCCCTCGACCGTAACGATCACGGTGCCGACGCTGAAACCGCTCGGCGCGCCGGATGGCCAGTCAAGCCTGCCGACGCTGGGCGCTCCACAACTGGGCGCACCCCAGCTTGGCCCACCAGTCGTCACCCCCTAGCGCTACGAACGGGCTCAATCCTTGCGGCGGGCCACCATCGGCCCGCCGCTTTCTTTTCCGCCGCTCACCCACCACCCAAACGCAAAAGGCCCCGGGTTTCCCCGGGGCCTTCTTCGCACATCCGACCAGTGTCAGAGCTTGCCGGCCTGCTGCTGGCCCATCATGAACACGTCGTAGTTGTACTCCGCGATCTGCGCCCAGAGGTAGGCGTCCTTCTTGAACGCCGACTGGCTTTCGTGGATTTTCTTGAAGCTCGCGTTCGTGGCCGAAATCTCGGCATAGGTCGCGTTTGCGGCATCGAAGGCTGCCGCCATCACGTCCGCCGGGAAAGGACGCAGTTGCGCGCCATTGGCGACCAGGCTCTTCAGCGCGGTCACGTTGCGCCAGTCGTACATCGCCATCATGTTCGAGTTGGCAGCCTCGCAAGCGGTCTTCAGGATCGACTGGTATGTCGGCGAAAGCGAGTTCCACTGATCAAGGTTGATCATCGCCGATAGGGTCGGACCACCTTCCCACCAGCCCGGGTAGTAGTAGAACGGTGCCACCTTGTTGAAACCAAGCTTTTCGTCGTCATAGGGGCCGACGAATTCAGCCGCGTCGATCGTGCCCTTCTCCAGCGCCGGATAGATGTCGCCACCTGCCAGCTGCTGCGGCACAACGCCCAGCTTTTCGATGATCGACCCGCCGAAACCGCCGATCCGCATCTTCAGGCCCTGCATGTCGGCAAGGCTGAGGATCTCCTTGCGGTACCAGCCGCCCATCTGCACGCCGGTGTTGCCTGCGGGCAGGTAGTGCAGCTTCCGGCTGGCGTTGAAAAACTCGTTCAGCATGTCGATGCCGCCGCCGTGGTACAGCCATGCGTTCATCTGCCGGTAGTTCAGACCGAAGGGCACCGTGGTCCCAAGCGCGTTGGTCGGGTCCTTGCCCCAGTCATAATAGGCGGCGGTATGCGCCATCTCGACCGAACCGGCCGATGCGGCCTCGGCAGCATCAAGTCCGGGGACAAGTTCGCCAGCCGGGAAGACCTGGATGGTGAATTTGCCATCGGTCGCTTCCGACACATAGCGCGACATCGTTTCAGCTGCCCCGTAGATCGTGTCGAGCGACTTCGGAAAACCCGAGGCGCAACGCCAGGTTACAGTCGGTGCATCTTGTGCCACGGCCGGTGCTGCCAGCGCCGTCGCGCCGGCGGCCACTCCGCCCACGGTAGCTTTCGTCAGAAAAGATCGACGATCCATACAGTTCTCCTCCACTGCGCCCTGTGAGTTCTTTAAGTCCGCTTGCGGGCGTCAAAGCGACATAGAACCTAGCGGCAGCGACACAAGATGAGAACTCAAAAAATTCCGCGCGGCGCAAATGTGGTCATATTTCCTTACCACTTCTCCCCCAAGTGGCGATTTTGCTGCACTGATTGCGCTATCAGTCGCCGAGAGAACCGTCAGACTGCGCTTGCAACGCACGCGGAAGCCGCAATCCTGAGAATCATCGAAGGGCAAGGCACCATCCGATGTTCAGCTACGTCTCTCTCGGCACCGCCGATCTCTCCCGCGCCCTGACCTTCTATGACCCGGCGCTCGCCCCGCTCGGCCATGCCCGCTTCAAGGATTATGACAGCGACGGAACCTCCGCCGCCTGTGGCCGCGATGATCCCGGCCCGCAGTTTTACGCCGCCTATGTCCGCGACCCGGATGGCAACAAGCTGAACGCTGTCTGTTACCTTCCAGGCACACCCCCCTGACAAAACCGCAGCACGCCTTACCGATCACCGGTTTTCGCGGCAGTGCCCTTGTTTTCACGCCGCTGAGCCCAACCTTGGGCTTGAACCAAACGGAGCTCGCATATTGACTTACCTTCTGTTCCTTGTCGGCCTTGTCGCCCTGTTCTTTGGCGGCGAATACCTCGTTCGCGGCGCGTCGTGCGTAGCTCGCCATTTCCGCTTGTCGCCCATGATCATCGGCCTGACCGTTGTCGGTTTCGGCACCTCGGCGCCAGAACTTATGGTTTCGCTGCAAGCCGCTCTCGAAGGGCAGCCGGCGATTGCCATCGGCAACGTGCTCGGCTCCAACATCGCCAACATTCTCCTGATCCTCGGCGTATCGGCGGTGATCGCACCGCTGCTGATCCCGGTGCGAAGGCTGTGGCGTGATCTTGGCTTCATGCTTCTGGCCACTGCGACGATCTGGGTGATGCTGCTTGACGGTAACGTCACGCGGGTCGACGGGACCATCCTGCTGCTGGGGCTGGCTGCGTTCCTCACCGTCGCCTTCATGTCCGGCAAGCAAGAGCCTGACCTCGACGCCAAACCGCTGCCGCCGCAGTGGAAGGCCTGGGCCATGACATTGGGCGGCCTCGTCGTTCTGGTGATCGGTGCGCGGCTTCTGGTCGACAGTTCCGTCATCATCGCCCGCCAATTCGGCATCTCCGAGGCGGTGATCGGCCTGACCATCGTCGCCGTCGGCACCAGCCTGCCGGAACTTGCCACCAGCGTCATTGCCGCCTTCCGCAAGCAGACCGAGATTGCCGTTGGCAACGTTGTGGGTTCCAACATCTTCAACGTGTTCGGAATTCTCGGTGTCACGGCGCTGATCCAACCGATCGACGCGGATGCCCGCTTCGCAACCTACGATATGCCCTGGGTCGCCGCTGCCGCGGTTGGGCTTACGGTGCTTGCAGCGTTGCTTGGCGGCTTGCCGCGCATCGCCGGGGCGCTGCTGCTGGCCACCTATGCAGGCTACATCGCCCTGATTGCCTGACGCGCTGACGAACGGAACACGTCAGAAAGGGGCGGGAAACCGCCCCTTCCTGATCGCGCCTCAGATCAGACCTTCGGCCCGCATCGCCGCCTGCACCGCGGGGCGTGTCGCAACCTTATCGCGCAGCGCCACGATCCGCGGGAACGACGTCAGGTCATGCCCGAAACGCTTCGACCAGTTGGTCACGGTGAACAGGTAGGCGTCCGCCGGGGTATAGCTGTCGCCGGCCAGCCAGGCCCGTCCATCGGCCAGCCGGTCCTCCACCACCTGCAGGCGGGCGTTCAAAAGATCGGACTGCTTCGCCTTCGCCTCGCCCTCGATACCATGGAAGAACGGCGAATAGGTCTTGTGAACCTCGGTCGCGACGTAGTTCAGCGCCTCGGCCATGCGGGCGCGGGCCAACGTGCCCGGTGCCGGCAACACACCAGGACGGGTGCTGTCCATGACGTGCTGCATGATCGCCACGCCCTCGGTCAGCACCTCGCCATCCGCAAGCGCCAGCGCCGGCACCGCACCGCGCGGGTTGACCTTGCGGAAATCTGTGCCGCCTTCGGTGACCTTGTCGCGCAGGTTGACCTTTTCGGCGGTGAAATCCACCCCTGCCTCGTTCAACGTGATATGCGACGCCAGCGAACAGGTGCCGGGCGAATAGTAAAGCTTCATGCTGTGTTTCCCTTGTCTGCCCCGGCCGCGCCGCAGGCTACCGCCGTCAGTTACGCCTCGGCACTGCCCCTGTCGCCTGCAAACACCGCTCACTGACGCGCAGTCGCCGTGCCTTTTTGCCGATTATTGTGAAAGTTGCGATCCCGAAGCGAAACGCGCAACATATGTTCAATTTTGCCCGGCCAGTGCGACACTTTCTGTTTGCAAATCCCATTGACGCCCGCCATACCGCCCCCTAAGTTCCATCCGAACACGAGGGGAGCGGGCAATGGTCCGGATT